>Ga0210407_10004902_pt1 | contig 10439 bp, 7 predicted proteins | sample IncBWC27MmetaG_FD_150860 | JGI IMG/M metagenome (GOLD analysis project Ga0210407, IMG submission 150860) | Forest soil microbial communities from Barre Woods Harvard Forest LTER site, Petersham, Massachusetts, United States - Inc-BW-C-27-M | ecosystem: Environmental > Terrestrial > Soil >... | reverse complement strand
TACAGTCAACCAATATTCCCGAAATCCCCGACGAAGGAGAAGCGCCACGAGCGTTCGCCGAGCGCATGGCGCGGGAAAAAGCCGCTGCGGTATTTCGCCAGCGGCCGGATGACTTTGTGCTGGGCGCCGACACAATCGTCGTCGTAGAGGCCCTGATACTGGGCAAACCCCGCGACGACGCCGATGCCGCCCGCATGTTGCGCTTGCTTGCGGGCCGCCAGCATCAAGTAACCACTGGAGTTTGTCTGATCGGTCCACATCCGAGAACTGAGAACCGGAAACCGGGAACTGGTTTTGAAGACGTCCGATCGGAAACCACGCTGGTCACGATGAACGCCCTCAGCGACGAAGAAATCAGCTCCTACATTTCAACCCGCGAACCGATGGACAAAGCTGGGGCTTACGCGATCCAGGGCAGAGCCTCGCGCTGGGTTTCACGGATCGAGGGCGATTACTGCAATGTAGTGGGATTGCCGGTATCACTCGTCTGCAACATGCTGCGAGAGCGCGGCCTGGACTGGCGCGAGAGGTAGCGGAACTACGTCTCTACAGTTGCGGATTACGACTTCTTGTCTTTTTCTTCGTCGTCGCTCTTTACGGATGACTTGAAATTCTTGATGCCTTCGCCTAACCCCTTGCCCAAGTCGGCCAGCTTGCTGGGGCCGAAGATCAGGAGCGCGATGGCCAGGATCAGCAGAATCTCAGGCAAACCCAATTTGCCGCCCATGGTGAAATCCTCCTTGCGGGGCTTGCCGGGTTCTCAGTGAACACGTCGAAAAGGTGCCAACACCCCTGTAGAAAGTCTAGGCTTCCCAACCTGCGTAGTCAAAGAATGGTTGAGCGCGACCACATTTCCGCTTACTCGGCGCCTATGTTCTTCAGGGTATAAACGACACCGCTAAACGAACTGTTGTATCCGGCGCACCATACTTGGAATTTGGTACCCACGGGTCTGCTGTCACAGGCATCCATTTCTGCGCCTGTACCGGCGTCGAGTGACCAAGTCTTACCGCCGTTGCGGCTGAAGTACATCCCGCCAACATTGGAAGAGTAGTTTCCGCCCGTCGCCCATCCAATCTTCGGAGTCACAAACAGGATTTCGCGAATCGGCCAAGGATCATCCAGGGTCCGGCCGCTCCACGTCTTTCCCCCGTCGCTGGTGCGATGCACCCACCCCTCTACGTTAGGAGCAATCTCACCTCCGCCAACCCAGCCAGACTTATCACTGGAGAAGAACACAGGGCCGTCGAACACCGAGTCGATGGACGGACCACATGTCCACTTCGCACCACCTTTGGAACTCGTGCAGTAGTTGATCCCCGAGGCTCGCGCGTGCAGATTGGGCAGGAGGCTGAATTCAAGGCCGAACCAACCACCGTCTGTGTTCGATACGACGTTCTTCCAGTCTGCCGCTATCCCGCCGCCGTCGGTTGTGAACTGGGCGGAATTCGTGGAGCGGTCAATCAGGTCCATGATCAGGCCGTCGTGGCGGTTGGCGAAACGGGCGCGCTGCACCCATCCGGTCGAAGTCAAAACGATGTCATTCGTCCAAGTGGCGCCTCCATCGTGACTCCAGCGAATGATCCCTTCGAACGTCGACGAATCATAAAAACCTGAGATGACCACATCTTTGGTATTGAAGGCGTGCACGCCATACCAATACCACGGAAAGCTCAGGTTCAGCACTTCCGTCCAATGCGCACCGCCATCGGTCGTTTTCCAGACCTGACCAGCCTCGGCGGCCGCGTAGCCAATTTTCGCGGTGGGAAAAGAGATGTCGTGGATGACCGCTCCCGGCAGAGTGGCTTGCAGCTTCCAGGGATTGGCCTTGGGGTTGAGGGCGGCGACCCCCGGTTGTCCATTCGCTTCCGCTGGCCGGTTGGCTGATAGCTCACGGCCGAAACCTACCACCGGAATTCTGCCGGCAACATGCCGCACGTTTTCCGTCTGGGAGAATGCTGTAATCGGGAGCATGCACGCGCACACCGTGATCTGGAGATGAAATCGTCGCGAAATCTTCATCATTCGGAAACCCTCTGGGCCGGAAACCGCGCCGGGTGAGGATTTTAGCACGGCAGGAGATCAGATGCTCGCGATCAGTTCCGCCAGCAGCGCCGCGCGTCTAGGCAACTCGGAAATCAGAATCGACTCATGAGTTGCGTGCGCACCTTCGCCCACCCCTCCCAATCCATCCAGTGTCGGAATTCCTAGCCCCGCTGTGAAGTTTCCATCCGAGCCGCCGCCGACGGCTGCTTCTTGCAGTTTCCAGCCCAACCGCTTGGCGATCTCCGCAGCTTTCTGGTAGAGCGCAACCACGCCTGGAGTCCGTTCCATAGGCGGACGATTCATCCCGCCAGTGACCTCGAGCTTGCACTTACGGTTGAACGGCTTCAGCGAGCGAAGCTTGCGGTCGATGCCTGCCGCATCTTGTTTCCGGGCAACGCGCACATCAATCACCGCACTCGCCTCAGCGGGGATGACGTTGACTCGGGTTCCGCCTTGCACCGTTCCTACGTTGAGCGTCAGGCCGCGCTTCAGGTCGATTAGCTTCGAAATCGCGATGATCTGCCGCGCCAATTCCAGAATCGCGCTCTCCCCTTTTTCGAAATCGAGTCCCGAGTGTGCCGCCTTCCCCTTCACTTTCAAAATGTATTCTCCAATGCCTTTTCGCGCCGTTTTCACTGCTCCCTTTAATCCATGCGACGGCTCCAGGACCAGCACTGCCGCGGATTTTTTCGCCAGATTTTCTGTAATCAGCCGCGAAGTATCGCTGCCCACTTCTTCGTCCGAAACCAGCAATACGGTTACTGGCCTCGGCAGCTTGTCTTCATGCCAGGTTCGCAGCGCTTCAATCGCGTGCAGCATGAGCGCAATGCCCGATTTCATATCGAAGCTGCCGGGCCCCCACAAACGTCCATCGGATACGCGGCAGGGCATTGTCGTCAGCGTGCCCATCGGATACACCGTGTCCAAGTGTCCCAGCAGCAGCACCGGCTTGCCGCCGCGAGCGCCGGTGAAATCCACCTGCAAGTGATCGCCAAAGTCTTCGACCCGATGAAACTTGGCGTGTCCACCAAGCCCCTCGAATCTACCGGCGAGGAGCGCTCCCAGCCGGTCCACCGCTTCCTTACTATCGCTGGGCGACTCGGTCTCAACCAGTTGGCGGATGGTCTGCACCATCTGGTCTTTACGGCCTTGGAAGTACGCCAGCCGGTTCGAGATTTCGCTTGGCGCAGCGGTTTCACTCGGCTTTGTTTTCAAGGCTTCCTTTTTTGCGGCTTTCTTTTTTGCGGCTTTCTGGGGCATGCAATCCTTTTCTGGGAGGGTTTGGCGGCGCGCGGTACAGTATAATCCTCGCTTTCCACCTTAACGAGAAACAGAATGACTGATACTGCTCAACCTCCGACCGAAGCCCCCGCATCGGCCAAGACCACCCTGGATATTAATGACATCCAGCGCATCCTGCCGCACCGTTTTCCTTTCCTGCTGATCGACCGCGTGCTCGATCTTACGCGCCGGCAGCGAATTGTGGCGATCAAGAACGTCACCATCAACGAGCCGTTTTTCGCCGGACACTTCCCCGGCCTCCCCGTGATGCCGGGAGTCCTGATCGTTGAGGCCATGGCCCAGGCCGGAGGGGTGCTGCTGTTCACTGAAGTGGAGGACCGCGAAAGCAAGCTGGTATTGTTCACCGGAATCGAGCGTGCCCGGTTTCGTCGCCCCGTGGTTCCAGGCGATCAACTTCGCATCGAGGTCGTAGTGAAGGTCTGGCGCGGCAATGCCGGGCGTATGCAAGGGACCGCTTACGTGGGTGAGACGCTCGCCGCTGAAGCCCTTGTGACGTGCAGGCTGGTCGACCGGTTGCGCGCTGAAAGATGAAAGCCCATCCCACAGCCATCGTCGATCGCGGCGCCAAAGTTCACCCCAGTTGCAAGATCGGCCCTTATTGTGTCGTCGGGCCCGGCGTAGAATTGGGAGAAGGTTGCCAGCTGGTTTCGCACGTCGTCATTGAAGGTCCGACGAAGGTCGGAGCCCGCAACACCTTCTTTCCGTATTGCTCGATCGGGATGCCGCCGCAGGATTTGACCTACGCCGGCGAACCGACTCGCCTGGAAATCGGCGATCACAACGACATTCGCGAGTTCGTGACTATCAATCGCGGCACCGTCAAAGGTGGCGGCCTAACCCGCGTGGGCAGCCACATTCTGGTCATGGCCTATACGCACATCGCCCATGACTGCGAAATCGGAGACCACGTCATTCTGGCCAATGCTGCCACTCTCGGAGGCCACGTCACCGTCGGTGAGTGGGCGCAGGTAGGCGCGCTCTGTCCCGTGCATCACTTCGTTCGCATTGGCGCGCACTCTTTTATCGGCGGCGGGACTACCATCACCCGCGACGTTCTTCCCTTCTCCAAGACTTCCGCCGCCCGCGATGTGCAAGCCTATGGACTCAATGCGGTCGGGCTTGAGCGCCGCGGCTTTAGCAAGGAACGGATTCGCAAGATTCATCATGCCTACAAGATCTTGCTGGCATCCAAGCTCAACACCTCACAAGCCTTGGAAAAGTTGAAGTCCGAACCGGATCGCGGTGAAGATGTAGAAATGCTGCTGAAGTTCATCGAACAGTCCGAGCGCGGAGTGATTAAATAGCGTTCAACTCTTGGCATTGGTTCTCAGGCTCGGCACCAGCGATGATGCAAAAACCGCTTTTCTCCGAGTGGTGAGCCGCTCCCAACCCAAAAGCTTAAGCGCGTCGCAATTCTTCGGGGGCGAGGACGCCGCTGCCACATTTACTTCGACGCCACCGCTGGCGCGGGATATTCCGGGAGTTTGTCTTTGTTGGCGTTGGCTCGTTTTACTTCTAGTTCGTCGAACAGAATGGATGGATTCACTACGCTATGGGGGATGTTTAGCGGGTGGTTCTCTACTTTCGTGTCGTTGCCGGCGGCGATCAGGTCGTTGCGTAACGTGCGGGTGTCGAGGTCGCCGAAAGCGGCTCCACGGACCAGTTCTTCGTGGCCGTCTTTGGCCCAGACTTTGTACAGCAAGCGCGGAGTGCGTTGAGGGCCGAGGGTTTCGACGTAGTATCCGTAGGGTAACTCACGCTGCTGACAGAGTTCGATCAGTTTTTTCTTCAGCTCCGCGGGCGACGACGATTCCGAAGCGCGCACGATCATATTTCCCAGGCTGGGTCCAGGAGAGTTCTGGGGCAGACGGGCGCGTCCGTGGCCGTTGGACGCGGGGAAATCTCGAATCGGTTCTCTGCCCATCAGATAGTTCACGAGCTTGCCATGCTCGATGACAGAAACAGGCATGGCTTTGACTCCGTCGTCGTCGACTTCGTATTTCCCCATCAGGCTTTGCCCATTCATGGAGGCTAGCGTGGGATCGTCTACCACTGACAAAAAATCGGGAAGCACGCGGGACTTGTAGCTGGTGGCGAAGGCTCCCTTGGTGCGGGCGGGCTGGCCGAGGTCGGGCTTGAGGCCGAGAATATTGTCTCCCACTAAATCGGAGAAGACGGTCGAGGCCGCGTCGGCAGAGAACAGCACCGGGCCGCGATATTCTTCGTCGGCGATGGGCGCGTCGCGCAACTGCTTGAAAGTAGCAAGCAGTTTTGTAGTATCTGTCAGCAGGGTTGCTTCTGACGGCAGATCCTTTATATCGGTAACGGAATATTGATGCGAGCGGTCGAGCCGCATTCCGTCGGCAGCCTGCGTGGTTCCTGCGATTCGCATATCGTAAACGGTTTGGCCGCTGCGGACCACCGTGCCTTCCGAAGTGACGAAGTAGCGGGTCACGGCGGCGAAATTCAGCGCGGAGTCGAAGGACTCGATCTGGGGATCGGTTTTGTACATGGCGGACGCATCCTGCAACATTTTGTTCCAGGGCTGGGGATCGAAATCGAGTTTGGCCAATGGGCCGATCTCGAACACCGGTTCGGCGCGGGCAAAATCGTCCACCGGTTGATCGACGGTGTACTGCTTCAGTTGGGATTGCTTGGCGGTCAGGGATTCGGTCGCAGCTTTGTAGGCGTTGTCGGTGGCAAGCCAGATCTGATGGCGCAGGGCGACGACATCGTCATCGAGCGGCATGAAGTCCATTGCGCCCTGCCCCTGGCCGAAGAAGCTATCCTGCTTGTAGTCGCCCACGCGGACCACGACGCGGAGGAAGCGGAAGCGCGCGTGCACTTCGTTGCGCAGGGCTCCGAAGGCGGCTTCAGCGGCGTAGGCGTCCATATCTATGACGCGGTAGTCGATGTAATAAGGTGCGGCCATGCCTTCGAGCTTGAGGGCGGATTTGGAGCGATCGAGTTCGGTACGCATGGCTTGCAAAACGGGATCGTCGGCGGCCGTGGGTACCCTGTCTTTGGCTTGCGCGCTGGCAAGCAGCGTGATTAACGCAATAGCTATCGCTAACCTTTGTTTCAAAGCGGACGGGCGAGGACGCCCGTCGTTCCATGGAATCATGATTGGGTAATTATCGATCATGGCCGGCCTCCGGTCGCGTCGAAGCCTGGCGGCGAAAGAATTGGCGGGCGGTTGAGGGAGTGGGCTCGCTTCTGCACTTCAATCTCGGAGAAAAGCATGGCTGGCGCTACGGCAGAGACAGGCACGCTGCCTGACTCGGCGCCGCAGATGCCGTTGAACACTTCGGGTTTGTCTCCGGTAAGCAGAATGCGGTTCATGGCTGCGAGCGGCGTGCCAACAATGTCCACGCCCCGCACCAGTTCATCGGGGCGGCCGTCGGGATAGACGCGCCACACTAAGACCGGGAGAACCTGGAAGGCTTGTGGCATGGCTCGTTGGGTTAGCGTGAATCCTCCCTGGATGTCTTCGAAGTACAGACCATACGGTTTGCCTTGTTTCTTGATTTCGTCGATCAGCTTCTGCCGCAATTCCGAATCTTTGGTAGTGCGCGATGAAGTGACGATCAGGTTGCCTTGGCGTCCGGTGACCATCAACCCCGCCTGCGAGCGTCCGTGGCCGTTGGAATTGGCGAAGTTCTTGATAGGCATGCGCGACATGAGAAAGTTTTTCAGGATGCCGTCTTTGATAACTTCGACGCGGTTAGCGGGCATGCCCTCGTCGTCATACTCGTACCAGCCCCCCAAGTCCATGCCATTCAGGGTACGCAGCGTTGGATCGTCCGTGACGCTGAGGAACTCGGGCAGAACCTGCTGGTTGATCTTCTTTGTGAAGGTCTGGCCCTCTTGCTCGCCGCGCTGGCGATGGCCTTCCAGGCGGTGCCCGAGAACCTCGTGGAAAAAAACCGCCGTGGCCCTACCTGAAAGTAAAGCCGGCCCATCGAATGGTTCGGCGAGCGGCGCAGCTCGCAGGGCTTTTAGATCCGACGCCATTTTTTCCATGCGCGCTGTAATTTCGGCTTCCGCGGGCAAATGATCGGCGCTCTCCGCCTGGAAGGTCTCCACTCGCATCAACTCCATGCCGTCGTCGGCACGGGTATCCGCTTCGATAGCGAGCCGCACCAAGGCGCCGGTCGTGACCACGTGACTGCCCTCGGTCGAAACGAAATGAAACTGCGTCCTCTGAGCTGTTAGCACGACATTCGAGGAATAAATGTAAGAATACTTGCGAAGGTAGGTGGAGTAACGCCGCGCTAAGTCTTCCAAGAGTTTCTGATCCGGCGCTGCAAAGTCGTCTTTGGAATCCGCATGGCTCTGCGGAGCCTCTTGCGAAAAATCCGGCGAAGTATCCTCCTCCTGAGCGTGAACCTGTGTCTTGGTCTTGACGTTCAGGTAGGCTTGAGATGCTTTGCGGTATTCGCCGTACGTAAGCTGCCAGAGAACGTGCGCGATGGCATCGCTGTCATCATTGAGGGGGAGCGATCCGGAACTCAGGGCGGAGCTGCGATTTTCTTCGTGAGAGTTGTCCAACGCGGGCGTTCCCACGCGCACAATCACGTCGGCGGAGCGTTTGCGGACATGGACAGAACTGATCAGGCTGCCTTGGCTTCCGAGGGCCATCGCGGAAGTTTGATCGTAGACGGAATAGCTGATGAAGTAGGGAGCAGGATCGAGTTTCCCCAAATTACTCTGGGCGCGCTGCAGTTCGCCCTGCATGGCGGAGGTCAGAACGTCATTCTTTGCGGTCTCGGCCGCGGAAGCCCGGCTGGTCAAGGAAGGTTTCAGAAGAATCACGAGTACGCATACCACGGCGGCGCTATTGCGAAAGAGTTGCTTCATCTTGGGGTGAGATTCTCCGGCTTCGACCGAATCTGACGCGAGCCTCAGACCATTGTGTCATAGGCCGCTGACAAACTCATCTTTCTGTCATCATTCTGTCAGCATAAGGAGCCACGGGAAGTAGGAATCTGCACTGTGGCCGGCTTCTAACGCGCTCCTACATCGCGGATGAACGCCTCTGACAAGGCACAACAACATCCCTCTCGCCCTTTTTTACTTGACGCCGCCGCCGTTGTCATAGACTGAATGGCAGCTTCGAAATAGTTCAGTCGATGGACAAAACTCACCAACCCGACCCCATCGTCGACCCCGAGCGTCTCTTCGAGGGCTTTGAGAACCTGATGCCCTTCCGGGTGCAAGATATTTTGTTGGTCTCCAGCCTCTACGACTCTTTCATTCTTCGCGAGGATGGGCGGCTGAATGAGTTGCTGATCGGGGAATCTCTCGAACTCGAGCAGCAGCAGATTCCCGGAATCACCCACGTTTCATCAGGCGCGGAGGCTCTGAAGCTCGCGCGATCTCAGCCGCGATTTAATCTGATCGTCACCAACCTAGAAGTGGAAGACATGGACGCGGCGCAGTTGGCGCGCGAGGTCAAGGCGGCAGGGCTAGACGTCCCCGTCGTCGTGCTGGCCTACGACTATCGCGAAATCAAGAACTTCATCGCTCGCAATCCTATCACTGACTTGCAGCAAATATTCCTGTGGCAGGGCAACGTCCGCATTCTGATTTCGATCGTCAAATACATTGAAGACAAGCGTAACGTCGACCATGACACCCACGCTGTGGGCGTGCCGGTCATCCTGGTGGTCGAAGATAATATTCGCTACTACTCCTCGTTTCTCCCGACGATTTATACCGAGCTGATCACCCAGTCCCGGCGCCTGCTCAGCGAAGGATTGAATGTCGCGCACAAACTGGTACGCATGCGGGCGCGGCCCAAGATTCTGCTGGCGTCAAATTACGAGGACGCGGCGCAGCAGGTGATGAAGTATCGCGATTATTTGCTGGGGGTGGTTTCGGATGTGGAATTCCCGCGGGCGGGCGCATTGAGTCCCGACTCTGGATTCGACCTGGCTCACATGGTTCGGGACGAAGTGCCGGATGCTCCTATCGTCCTCCAGACCAGCCGCACCGAATTCCGGGCGCGGGCGCACGCTGAGGGATATTCGTTCCTGCGCAAACGCTCGCCCACGCTTTTGCGGGATCTGCGGCGGTTCCTTACCGAACAGTTTGGGTTCGGCGACTTCGCGTTCCGCCTGCCCGACGGCAACGAGGTGGCGCGGGCAAGGGATTTGAACGAACTCGAGGCCCGGCTTCGCGAAGTCCCGGCAGAAAGCATCGCGTACCACAGCGAGAGAAACCATTTTTCGCGCTGGCTGCGGGCGCGCACCGAGTTCGCCCTGGCGCAGAAGCTGAGGCCGCGGAAAGTCTCCGATTTCGCGAGCCTGGAGCATTTGCGGCGCGACCTGATCGAGTCGATTGCCGAGTATCGCAGTGAGCAAAGCCAGGTTCTGATTGGGGATTTCAACGCGTCCACTTTCAAGGCAACCGAGGGCTTCTTTCTGCGGGTTGGCGGCGGCTCGCTGGGCGGAAAGGCGCGAGGACTGGCTTTCATCCGCCACCTGTTGCACAAATATCAAACGGCCCGCCGCTTCGCCGAGGTCCACATCGCAGTGCCGCCGAGTGTTGTGCTGGCGACCGATGTGTTTGACGGCTTCCTCAGCGAGAACAACCTGCTCGATTTCGCCATCAACAGCACGGATGACACCGAGATTCTGCGCCACTTTCTTGAGGCGTCCCTGCCGCCCTCGCTGCGCGACGATCTGTTGGCATTTCTTTCCGAAATCCATTACCCGCTGGCGGTGCGTTCTTCCAGCTTGCTCGAAGATTCGCAATACCAGCCTTTCACCGGCGTGTACGAGACTTTCATGCTGGCCAATCAGCATCCCGATTTGTCGATACGGCTGGAGCAGCTTATGGAGGCGATCAAACGCGTCTATGCATCAACCTTCAGCCAGCACGCCAAGCGATATGTGCGGGCCACGCCCTACCGCCTGGAAGAAGAGAAGATGGCGGTCATCCTGCAGCAGGTCGTGGGCACGATTCATGGTGCACATCCCGGACAGCGCTTCTATCCCGATCTCTCCGGCGTAGTCCGATCGCACAACTTCTATCCAGTTCCACCGATGAGCTATGGAGATGGAATCGCCGCAGTGGCACTCGGCCTG
>Ga0210407_10004900_pt1 | contig 10441 bp, 5 predicted proteins | sample IncBWC27MmetaG_FD_150860 | JGI IMG/M metagenome (GOLD analysis project Ga0210407, IMG submission 150860) | Forest soil microbial communities from Barre Woods Harvard Forest LTER site, Petersham, Massachusetts, United States - Inc-BW-C-27-M | ecosystem: Environmental > Terrestrial > Soil >... | reverse complement strand
CGGGGAGCATCCGACGCTCCAGTTGCAGCGCGATCTCGAACTCGCCGAACTGCTCGATGAACTTCACTACGACGAATTCTGGGTCGGGGAGCATCATTCGGCCGGATGGGAGACGATCGCGTCGCCGGAAATGTTTCTGACCGCCGCCGCTGAGCGCACCAAACGAATCAAGCTCGGCACCGGCGTGGTCTCGATCCCGTATCATCATCCGTTCAACGTCGCGCAAAGGATGGTCATGCTCGACCATCTGAGCCACGGGCGCGCGATGCTCGGCGTGGGGCCGGGCGCGCTGCCGTCGGACGCGGTCATGCTGGGCATCGATCCGATGACGCAGCGGGAAAGAATGGATGAAGGTCTCGGCGTGATCCTGCGTCTGCTCAACGAGGAGGAGCCGTTCAGTTACAAGGCTTCGTGGTTCGAACTCAACAATGCGGCTCTGCAAATCCGGCCGCTGCAGGAGAAAATTCCAGTTGCGGTCGCGTCGACGATATCGCCGTCGGGGATGAAGACGGCGGGCAAGTACGGCGCGGGCGTACTGTCGGTCGCGTCGTACTCGGAGGAAGGGTTGATGGCGCTGCCGACGCAGTGGAATTTCGGCGAGACGTCGGCGAAGGAATTCGGGCAGACGATCGATCGCGCGAACTGGCGAATCGTGATGCCGTTCCATCTGGCGGAATCGAAAGAGCAGGCGATGCGCGAAGTCGCGGCGGGACTGCAGAAGTGGCAGAACGAATATATCGTCGGGATCCTCGGCACTCCGCAGCGGCCGATCTTCCCCGACGGTTACGAGGCCGCGAAACGGATGAGCGAGTACGGCGGAGCGATCCTCGGCACACCGGAAGATGCGCTCGACCGAATCGCGAAGTTGCAAAAGCTCTCCGGCGGATTCGGCACGGTGCTCTGCTTCGCGCATGACTGGGCGACGCGCGCGCAAATGTTGCGCAGCTATGAGCTGCTTGCGCGATACGTGATGCCGCGATGCCAGGGATTGATCAAGCCGATCGAGGCGTCGGCGGCGCGAGTCTCGGCGAACAAGGAAGAGCTGATGCAGAAGGCGAGCGGCGCGATCCTGAAAGCGATCCACGACTACAACGCGGTGCATCCGCGCAAGAAGTAGAGGCGATCATGGCGCGGCAAATGATCGGCAAGGTGAGCGCGATTGCGCGCTATCCGGTCAAGTCGATGCTCGGCGAGAAGCTCGACGAAGTATATGTCACCGAGCGAGGCGTGGTCGGCGATCGCGCATTCGCGCTCCGGGAGCTGGTTACGCGGCAAATCGCAAGTGCGAAGAAATTCCCGAAGCTTTTCGAGTTCCGTTCCAGCTACGATTCTCCGCCGGCGCCCGGACGCACGGCGCCGATTACGATCGAGTTGCCCGATGGGCGGAAGATTCATGCCGAAGACAAGGACGCGTCGGAGGCGATCTCAGCGGCGCTCGGCCGCAAGATGACTTTGGAAAGTTCTTTGGGCGCGCACGCCGAGCACGCCGGAATCGACGCCGCGACTATTTTTGCAGACGTGCCTATCGAGAAAGTCATTCCTGGGCTTACCGCCGAAACGATGCCGGATCACTTTGCGCTCGAGCGCGAAAGCTTTTACGACACCGCGGTGATGCACGTCATCGCGAGCGGCACGCTGCGGCATATGGCGAAGCTGGCACAGCCGGAATCGATCTTCGACCCGCGCCGCTTTCGGCCGACAATCTTCGTGGATAGCGGCGAGCGCAACGACGGATTTATCGAGGACGACTGGATTGGCGGTACGCTCGCTGTCGGCAGCTCGCTCACGATTGTCGCACTTCAGCCCGCGCTGCGCTGTGTAATGACGACTCATCCGCAGGAGAACCTACCGCGCGACTACACGATTCTGCGGACTGCCGCGTATCATCATAGAGCGAACGTCGGGGTGTTCGCTTCGATTGGTGCGGCGGGCCAGGTGAAAATCGGCGATCCGGTTTACCTCGAAAAGTAATTGGAAGACCCGGACAACCGTTGTCCGGTTGTGGAAATAACGCGCTCGCGCTCTTGCCAGTTCGTATCGTTCGTGGAGAGCATGGATCTGGAACGATAGATTAGTGGCGCGACCGCGGGTCGCGCCGTCCCGATGCCCGACTCTCGCGAAATTGTAGTCTCACCACGAGCCGCCGACCGAGTCGCCGCCGCGCGCGCGTGGTTGGAGGAGCTCCCCGCCGACGTGGGCGAGGTGCTCGTGATCGCGTCGGTCAAGGAAGCAGCTGACGACCTGGTGCGCGGGTTCGCCACGTCACGCGGTGCGATGCTGGGGGTGCATCGCATGACGCTGAACCGGCTGGCCGGACTGCTCGCGGCGGAGCATCTTGCAGACGCGGGCCTCGCTCCGGCCGACGGTCTTGCGGCCGAGGCGGTCGCGGCGCGCGCGGTGTTCCGTCTGGCGCCGACGAATGCGCTGGCGCATTTCGCGCCGGTGCTCGATCGTCCTGGATTTTCGCGCGCGCTCGCGCGGACGCTGGCTGAGCTTCGCTGGAACAATATCTCGGCCGACGAATTGCGCGCGCTCGATGGCGCGGGCGCGGCCATTGCGGCAACGCTCGAGCGATTCGACGCCGAACTGGCCGACGCAAAGTTGATCGATCGCGCGGGAATATTAAAGGTCGCGATCGATGCGGTGCGCGCGAACCCGGCGCCGCGTTTCGCCGGCTTGCCGATGCTCTTGCTCGACCCCTCGGTTGAGAACGTGCTCGATCGCGATTTTATCGCGGCGCTCGCCGCGCGCTCGCCGTCGATTCTCGCGACTGTTCCCGCCGGCGATCCCGCGGTGCAGTCGCTCCTCGAAGAAGCGCTCGGCGTCAAGGCAAATCCTGAGCCGGCGCCGGCAAATGAAAACAATCTGCCGTCACTGTATCGTTTGCAGGCGCATCTGTTTGCAGATAGCGCGCCGCCCGAGCGCGATCTTGACAACACGGTCAGCGTGATTTCGGCGCCCGGTGAGATGCACGAGTGCGTCGAGATCGCGCGCCGGATTGCGTCGGAGGCGCGGCGCGGAGTCCCGTTCGATCGAATCGCGGTGCTGCTGCATGAGCCGATTCGTTACGCACCGTACTTGCAGGAGGCGCTCGCTCGCGCCGAAATCCCCGCCTACTTCGCGCGTGGCACACGCCGTCCCGAGCCGGGTGGCCGCGCGCTGCTCGCGCTGCTCGGATGCGCCGCGGAGAATCTTTCCGCCCGTCGCTTCGGCGAATATCTTTCGCTCGCGCAAGTACCTGACGCGGATCGTGCGCCCGGCCCCAGTGATGACGGCGGATTGATCAGTCCGGAGACGGAACTTGCCGCCGACGCGCTAGCGGCTGATCTCGAAGTCGAAAGCGAGACCGCTGCCACCGAGAGTCCGATCTCGGATCCGGTTCCGGTAGTCGAGGGTACGGTGCGCGCGCCGTGGCGATGGGAGCGGCTGCTGGTCGATGCGGCGGTGATCGGCAACAGCAGTGAGCGGTGGGAGAAGCGGCTCAAGGGTCTGCGCAACGAACTCGAGGCGCGTCGCGCCGAGGTTGCCGATGACGATGCGCGTGCGGCGGGCGTCGAGCGGCGAATTTTGGATCTTACTCATCTGAGCAATCTTGCGATGCCGATTTTGTCGGTCCTCGGCGCCACGCCGCGCGAGGGGACCTGGGGCGAGTGGCTTCATTACCTTCGCGGCCTGGTCGATCTTGCGATTCGCGATCGCGGGCCGGTCCTTTCGGCGCTGGCGGAGTTGGAGCCGATGGCGCCGGTCGGGCCGATCGGGCTCGATGAGGTGCGCCTGGTCTTGAGCGATCGGCTCGGCAGACTCGAAGCGCCTCGCGCGCGGCGCCGCTACGGCGAGGTGTTCGTCGCGGCGCCGATTGGCGCGCGCGGTCTTGCCTTCGACGTGGTGATCGCGCCGGGACTTGCCGAACGGATGTTTCCGCGCAAGCTGACCGAGGATCCGATTCTGCCTGATTCGGCGCGCGCGCGGTTGAGTCCGTATCTCGCGCGCAACGATCGGCGCGTTGGCGCGGAGCGGCTTGCGCTGAGACTTGTCGCAGGCGCGGCCCGTGAGCGCGCGATGTTTTCTTATCCCCGAGTCGATCTCGATCAAGGCCGGCCGCGAGTACCGTCCTTCTATGCGCTGGAAATTTTGCGCGCTGCGGAAGGCCGGCTGCCAGGTTTTGACGAGCTCGCAAATCGTGCGGCCTCGGAACAGGCGACGCGGCTTGGATGGCCGGCGCCGGCTGATCCGGCCGACGCGATCGACGATGCAGAGTTTGACCTCGCGGTGCTGGAAAAACTGGTCGACAAGGATCCGGAGACCACCGTCGGCGCCGCGAACTATCTGCTCAACGAAAATGAGCATCTGGGGCGGGCGCTGCGGGCGCGGGCGCGGCGATGGCTGCGGCGATGGACGGTGTCGGACGGGTTGGTCGATCCCGAACCGGGTGCAATTGCGGCGCTCGGACGTCATCAGATAGCGGCGCGTTCGTATTCGCCGACCGCGCTGCAAAACTACGCGGCGTGCCCGTACCGATTTTTTCTGCAAGCGATCCATCGGCTCGAGCCGCGCGAAGAACCCGAGGCGATCGAGACGATCGATCCGCTGACCCGAGGCAGTCTTTTTGCGGAAGTTCAGTACGAGATCCTGTCGGCGCTGCGCGAGATCGAAGCGCTTCCGGTCACGCCGGAAACTCTTGACGACGCATTCGAGCTGCTCGACGAGAAGCTGGAGGAAGTCGCCGGGCAAGCGCATGAAAAACTCGCGCCGGCGATCGAGCGAGTCTGGCGCGATGGAATCGACTCGATCCGCGCCGACCTGCGCGAATGGCTGCGCCGCGCGGCCAACGATCCGGAAAATTGGCGGCCCGAATGGTTCGAGCTCGGGTTCGGACTTATCGATCGCGAGAAGGCGGATCCGCGCAGCTCGCCGGCGCCGGTGGAAATCGAAGGCGGTCTGCGCTTGCGCGGATCGATCGATCTGCTCGAGCGCGATCCGGCGGGCCGGATTCGGGTGACCGATCACAAGACCGGAAAAGTGCGCGCGGCGAAAAATTTCGTGATCGGCGGAGGCAAGACCTTGCAGCCGATTTTCTATGCGCTCGCCGCGGAGAAGGTGTTGAAGGAGCCGATTTACGCGGGCCGCCTTTACTACTGCACCGCGACCGGCGGCTACGAGGAACGCATTGTCGAGATCGACGACCGCGCGCGCGTCGCGACGCGAGATTTTGTCGCGATCGTCAAAGAGGCTCTGGAAGCGGGGTTCCTGCCCGCCGCGCCGGACGCTCGCGAATGCGATTGGTGCGATTACAAGCGCGTCTGCGGCCCGTACGAGGAACGGCGCGCGGCGATGAAACCCAAAGCGCGGCTCGCGCCGCTGAAAAAACTCCGCGAGATGCCGTGACGACCATGGAGACGACGACCATCGCCGATCAGCACGTTCGCGACCGGATTCGCGACGATCTCGGCACCACGCTGGTAATCGAGGCGGCGGCGGGAACTGGCAAGACGACGGCGCTGGTAAATCGAATCGTGTCGATCGTCGGATCCGGGCGCGGCGAACTCGCGCGGATCGTGGCGGTGACATTCACCGAGAAAGCCGCGGGCGAGTTGAAGCTGCGGCTGCGCGGCGAGATCGAGCGGGCGCGGCATGCTCAGGGACTCACTCCGGAGGTGAGCACACGCCTCGATGAGGCGCTGCGGCAACTCGAAGAAGCGCGCATCGGCACGATTCATTCCTTTTGCGCCGACCTGCTGCGCGAGCGGCCGGTGGAGGCGCAGGTCGATCCGAGGTTCGAAGTCGCGCCCGAGGAAATTTCCGGCGAGATGTTCGACGCGGCGTTCGATCGATGGTTCGAGAAGGTGCTCGAAAACCCGGGCGAGGGGATGCGCCGGCTGCTGCGGCGCCGCGATCTGTCTGCGCGAAGCGGTCCGCGAGCGATCGCGCGGCGCGCGGCGCAGGAACTTCTCAACTGGCGCGATTTCGACACGCCCTGGAAACGATCGCCGCTTGCGCGCGACATCGAGATCGACGCGATCGTCGCCGAAGTCGAGGCGCTGGGAAAACTCTCCGAGCTTGGCGAGGACACCGACTGGCTTGCCCGGGGCCTCGACGCGATCGCGCGCCCCGTGCACGAGGCGACTCGCCTCGAATCGGTGCGGGGCCGCGACTACGACGCGCTCGAAGCGGTGCTGGTCTCGCTCTCGAGCGGCAGGCGTTGGGAGTGGAAGGGATACGGCGGCGGATTTGGCGACGTCGAGCGCGCGGAGGTTTTCCGGAGGCGCGATGAATTGCACGATCGGCTCAAGAAGTTCCGCGACGATGCCGGCGCGAATCTCGCGCCTCTTTTGCGCGAGGAGTTGTGGCCGCTGGTCGCGATTTACGAGGACGTGAAGCGGCGCGCAGGCCGGCTCGACTTCCTCGATCTGCTGCTGGTCGCGCGCAACCTGGTTCGCGACAACCCGGCGGTGCGCGCCGAGTTGCAGGAGCGATTCACGCATCTATTCGTCGATGAATTCCAGGACACCGATCCGCTGCAGGCGGAAATCCTGCTCCTGCTTGCGTCTGCGGATCCCGCCGAGTCGAATTGGGAGCAAGTCCGGCCCCACGCGGGCAAGCTCTTTATCGTCGGCGATCCCAAGCAATCGATTTACCGTTTCCGGCGCGCCGACGTCTCGCTCTACCAGGACGTGAAACAGATTTTGCTTCGGCAGAACGCCGCGCTCGAGAACCTGACCGTGAGTTTTCGCGCGACGCCGCAGATTCAGCAAGCGGTGAACGCGGCCTTCGCGCCGTTGATGATCGAGGAATCTCGCACCCAGCCGGTGTACGCGCCGCTCACTCCGTTTCGCCCCGGTGTCGAGAGCCAGCCGTCGATCGTCGCGCTTCCGGTGCCGGAGCCCTACGGCGATTTCGGGCGCGTCGTAGACTGGAAAATAGAAGAGTCCACCCCCGAGGCGATTGCCGCGTTCGCACGATGGCTCGTAGTCGAGAGTGGATGGACGGTGACTGAACGCGAGGCGCCCGAGCTGCGGGTGCCGATTCGTCCGCGGCACATTTGTATTTTGTTTCGCCGCATGAACTCGTTCGGACGCGACGTGACGCGGCCTTATTTGCGCGCGCTCGAAGCGCGGCATTTGCCGCACGTGCTGGTCAAGGGCGGTTCGTTCAATGAGCGCGAGGAAGTGATCGCAATCCGCAATCTGCTCGGCGCGATCGAACGTCCCGATGACGAGTTGCTGGTGTTCGCAGCGCTGCGCGGACCGATCTTCGCGCTGTCGGACGGGGCGCTGCTCGAATTTCGCGAGACGCAAGGCAGCCTGCATCCGTTTCGCAAGCTGAAACCCGAACCGACTGAGTCCGTTCTCGAGGTGAGCCGCGCGCTCGACGTGATCAAGGGATTGCATCGCGGACGAAATCGCCGCCCGATCGCGGAGACGCTCGCGATGCTGCTGGCGAAGACGCGCGCACACGCGGGAATCGCAATCTGGCCGACCGGCGAGCAGGCGCTGTCGAATATCATGCGCCTCATGGATCAGGCGCGGCGCTACGAGGCGCGCAGCGGTGCGACTTCGTTTCGCGCCTTCGTCGATGAACTCGAAGCGCGCGCCGAGCGCGACGAGGCGAGCGAGACGCCGATCGTCGAAGAGGGTACCGAAGGCGTGCGCATCATGACGGTGCATCGCGCGAAGGGTCTCGAGTTTCCAATCGTCATCTTCGCGGACATGACTTGCAACGAAACTCGCGCGGGGGCGTCGCGATATATCGAGCCGTCGAGCAAAACCGCGGCGATGGAACTTGCGGGATGCGCGCCGCGCGAGCTCCAGGAGCAGGCGATCGAAGAGCATCGCCGCGACGAGGAGGAAGCAATCCGCCTGCTCTACGTGGCGGCGACGCGCGCGCGCGATCTGATCGTGGTGCCGGCGATCGGCGATGAGCAGTACGACGGCTGGCTCGCCAAGCTGAACCCGGTCATCTATCCGGAGAGTCGGCGCGCGCCGCTGACGCGGCATCCCGAGGGATGCCCCGAGTTCGGCGACGACAGCGTGCTCACGCGGCCGAATCGCGCGCCGGACAAGACGAAATCGGTAGCGCCGGGACTCTATCGCGCGAGCGCCGGCGATCATCAGGTCGTGTGGTGGGATCCTTCGCGGCTGATTTTGCATGTCGAGGAGGCGATGGGACTTCGGCAGAACAAGCTGTTGCAGGCCGACGAGAAAAAGCTCGTCTCGTCCCGCGGAATTAAGATGCACGAGAGTTGGACCGCGAAAAGAGCCGAGATGCTGGCGGCGGGCATCGCGCCCGCGGTTACGATCGCAACTGCGACCGAGCTTGCGATAACGCGGCCGGAGCTGGGGCTCGAATTTGCGGGCAAGATCGAGATCGAAGAAACCCGGCGCGATCGCGCACGCCCGCATGGCAAGCGCTTCGGCACGCTGGTGCATCTGACGATGCTGCGGGCGGGATTCGACGCCGACGCCAAGGAGGTCGCCAGGATTGCCGCGAGCGCGGGTAGGATGATCGGCGCGTCGCAGGACGAAGTCGGCGCCGCGTCGGCGGCGGTGGTCGCGGCGCTCGACTCGCCGCTGATCCGGCGCGCGCGCGGCGCGGCTACCGTGATGCGCGAATGTCCGCTGATGGTGCGGCTCGAAGATGGCGTCACGCTCGAAGGAATCGCGGACCTCGCGTTTGCGGAGGGCAGCAAGAACAGCGCGAAGTGGACGATCGTCGATTTCAAGACCGATATCGAGATTGCCCCGCGTATCGACGAGTACCGCGCGCAGATCGGTCTCTACATGCACGCAATCAGGCAGAGCACGGGACGGCCGGCGACCGGCGCGATTTTGTGGATTTGAGCATGGAGTGGCGATCGCTTTTGTGGTGAAATCCCGATCGAGGCGACTATCGAATGACATTGAACATTATCTACGGAGAACGAGTGACCCAGGGCGTCGATGCGGACGCGAAGGGCGGCGAGCTGTGGCTGAAGCCCGGCGATCTAGAGCGGGTTTCGGGCTGGACGCACGAGCCCCGCGGATTCTGCAGCGGCGAGGTTTGCGTGCCGGTGCCGGCCGCGCGCGAGGCGGAGTTCGTTCGCGCCGGCGGCTGCAACCTCGCAGCGCTCGCGGGACTCCTCGGGCAACCGATGGTCGTCGATGCGGAGAATCACGCGTACTGTTTCGGTGAGGCCGCGGCCGAGCGCAAGCGAGTCCTGACCTCGCTCGACGCGCCGGATTTCACCCTGCCCGACCTCGACGGCGAGATGCATTCGCTGTCGCACTATCGCGGCAAGAAAGTTTTCGTCGTTTCGTGGGCCTCGTGGTGAGGATGCCGCTTTGACCTGCCAGTCTGGCAGGCCCTCTACGAAGAACTCGGACCCAAGGGATTTGTGCCGATAGCGATCGCATTCGATAGCGGCGGCAACGCGGCGACCGAGCCCTGGATCAAGGCGGCGAAGCCCACCTATCCGTGCCTCATCGATCGACGCCACGTAGTCGCCGAGCTTTACGACATGGTCAATGTGCCGACCGCCGTATGGATCGACGAGCGCGGAAAAATTGTCCGTCCGAGCGAGCCCGCCGGCGTGACCGACGCGTTCCGCAAAATGAATCGAACCAACTTTTCGATCCCGACCGACGCGATGGCCGAGCTGCAGGCCAAGCGCAAGGCGTACCAGGACGCGCTCCGCGACTGGGTTGCGAACGGAGCGAAGAGCAAGTTTGCGCTCGGCGAGGCCGAGGTGCTCCGCCGGATGCATACGCCCGACGACAACCAGGTGCGCGCGGCGGCGAACTTCAGGCTCGGCGAATATCTGTTCGAGCAGGGCCATGCGTCCGCGGCGCAAAAGTATTTCGAGGAGGCCAAGCGGCTTCGCCCCGACAGCTGGAACTACAAGCGGCAGGCGTGGGCGCTCGAGGATCCGATGAAACCGGGCGGGCCGGAGTTCTGGGCCGCGGTCGATTCGCTCGGCGACGGAAAGTACTACCCGGGTGCCGAAGATATTTAGCAATCGCTTGCCGACGAAATTTAGCAATCGCGAGTTACTGGTCGTCGGCTACGGATCGCTGCTGAGCGGCTACGGCCTGCTCGCAGAGCGGCGCGGCGGAAGGAGTCGGCTGGTCGCGCGCGACGTCGAGCGGGTCTCGATTCGAAACGCGCGGCGCGGACTCGCCAAGCCGTCGAGTCACGGCAGCTACCTCGCGATGGATATTGAGCCGATCGATCGCGGCTTGCCGATTACCGCATCGACTGGAGTGAATGGGGCGGCAATCGGCGGCCTGCTGCTGACTTTCGATCGCGACTGCGCGCCGCTGATCGCGCGCCGTGAGGAATACGATCCTCAAGCATTCGAGCGATTGATCGAGCTTTCCGATCGCGCGGAAACATCGCTCGGCGAATACATGATGGCGCTCGCGACCGAGACGAATTTCGATTTGCTTGCATACCGCACTGCCTTGCG
>Ga0210407_10004899_pt1 | contig 10444 bp, 7 predicted proteins | sample IncBWC27MmetaG_FD_150860 | JGI IMG/M metagenome (GOLD analysis project Ga0210407, IMG submission 150860) | Forest soil microbial communities from Barre Woods Harvard Forest LTER site, Petersham, Massachusetts, United States - Inc-BW-C-27-M | ecosystem: Environmental > Terrestrial > Soil >... | reverse complement strand
TTCCGCTGCTCTTCGATTTCATTCGTATGGCGATTGATAATCTCTTTGTGCTCCTCGACTAGCTTCCGCTGCTCTTCGATTTCACTCTCATGGCGACTGATAATATTATCGTGCTCTTTCAGTTCACTGGACTGCGTAGTATTCAATGTCTCTAGCTGTTGTAATTTCGTCTCAATTACTTGAGGGTGGACACCCGATTTGTCCTGCTGTGTTTCTCTTCTCGGTTCGCTGTTACCCCATCTACTGAAGGCTGCGCCTAGAGAACCAAGCACGTCCAGAACATGAATAGCCTGCTTACCGGAAAAAGACCACGACACTGTAGCACCCCCGTTGCCACCCTTGCACTCTACTCAACTGAAGACGGGTTAGGTGGGAATATTGTGGGTCACTCCGTCTCCGCCCCTCGGTTGCAGGTCGACCGCAACCACTCCTTGCTGACAGCATAACGCTGGTGGGCGAAGACTCGTTGGCTCTGAATACCGTTGACGCGCAACCGTTATCTTTGACTGATACGCTATTTGGGAAACTGTTCCCCGCCGTTCGATCGTCCTTGCGACCACTGGGTTTGAAACGTCAGGCCCAGCGGCTTTGTGAGATAATCCTGCCCATGAGAGCGACCATCGCCGTGTTTCCTCGAGCCTTTCTCGTCTTTTCAGCTTTTCTCGCGCCCCTGCTGGCGCAGACGCCCGGCAGCCAGCCGCAACAGCCGGAGTTCATCCGGCAAGGGCAGCAAATGATGCGTGAGGGAAGGTTGGATGACGCGCTCGCGCTTTATCTCAAGACTCTCCAGACCTCGCCGACTTCCGTCCCGGCCAACATCGCGGCAGGGAGCGTCCTCGACCTCAAAGGCCTAGGCGTGGAGGCCCGCAAGTATTTCCAGAAGGCAATCGAAGTCGCGGACACGCCGGAGCACAAGGCGATGGCGCAAAGGGCGATGGCGATGTCGTACGCCTTCGAGGGAAATTGCAAAAAGACCGTCGAGCACGAGCAGCAGGTCTTCGACTACTATGGGAGCGTGAAGAACTTTTTTCAGCAGGGGGAGATCGCGGACGAGGCGGCTCGCGTATGCATCGACTCGGGCGATCTGGACGCCGCCTATCACTGGTATCAGGTGGGCCACGACACTGGACTCAAGGAACCCGACACCAAAACAGATCGCCAGGACCTGTGGGAGTTCCGGTGGGAGCACGCGCAGGCCCGCATCGCTGCCCGGCGCGGGAATCGAGCCGAGGCGCAGAAGCATGTCTCTGCCGCGAAGGCCATCCTCGACAAGGGAACCAATTCCGAGCAGGCGCTATTCCTTCCCTACCTGAAGGGATACGTAGCGTTCTACGGTGGGGATTACAAGGATGCTCTAGACCAACTGCTGAAGGCGAATCAGAACGACTCGTTCATTCAGTGCTTGATTGGGCAGACCTATGAGAAGCTAGGCGACAAAGACAAGGCCTTGGAGTACTACCGGAAGGCGTCGGCAGCAATCGCGCACAACTCGACCGCAGCTTACGCGGTTCCGTTCGCCAAGAAGAAGTTTGTCTCGTTGCCGAACTAGGTTTTTTTTCAACCTCGCGTTTGCGGCGCAGCTTTCGCATCAGTTCCTGCGCTCCGTGAAAGAGGGGGTTTGCGTTGGGCGGTGGATGGAGAAATCGGGCGCTGCCGAGACCACAAAGCGGTCGGTCACCACGGCTGAATAGACTGCACCAGCAGGACAATGAATCCAAGCAGACTCAGGCACGTGCGGACGGCGTGGAGCCGTGCCCACTTAGCGAGCAGTACGAAGGCTGAATCATCCTTCGGTGGTGAAGCGGCATCGAGCAGCAAGCGGTTGGTTGACATTATGAAGGCGGGGGTGAAGGGGACAGCCGCGCCCACCAACCCGCCACCAGCAAGCCATTCCCATCGGCCCGTCAACCGCCAGACGACCACACTGCAAGGAAAACAAATGACCGCCAATGATGCCTGCAAAGGCGCTGCTTCGCTTGTAACTGGGTCTGAATTCCTGCAAAGCGATTAAAGCCCCTTGGGAAGTCCGCGCTGGATGCTCAACGGCTGTTATGTGGAGGGCTGCCCCGGCAAAGAGACCGGAACTCAGAAGGGCGACGACCTTGAGAAGAGTTTCCGTCAGGCGATATTTACTCCTCGGGCGACGTGAAGGCTACGACGCGGATTCAGTCTGTCACGGAATTCCTCAACCGTTACAATGGGTTCCAGTTCCATGTTCGGTCTGCCAATAATCCAAGATGAGCAGGCGTCGGTTCTGCGTCGTTATCTGATTAACAAGACCTAAATCTCCTGCCAACGTGCCACTGTTTCTGGGTCGGAGAAGTCCATCCGAACAGAGAGCCTGCGCAAAATCCTAGCCACACCAATTCAAACCGTTCGGGTTTTTTGGCCACACGAGGTCGCGTTCCATTTTCAAAAAACCCTGTATGGTGAAAAATTCATCGTGCCCGCTACCCCACGCACGAACCTCACTTCAAGCGCAGGTTCATGATAAATCAGGCCCGGCAGACCCTCTTGCTTGGGCCAGACTCCGTTCGGCCCTTCAGGCGTGCGCCAAAAGCCCTCGTAACAATGTTACACGCCTTGTCTTCCTGTGATCCCACCAGTGAATGCCCAGTTCAATCGAAACGAATGTGTGTCCAGAAAACGCACAAGAGTCGGACCATGGGTCGGGTCGTGCAAATTCCTCAAGTTGGCGGACTGTATCATCATTACGAACGTCTTGCCGCCAGGACAAAAGCCACTCTTCGCATGTTCGGGGCGGCGAGAAGTCGTTCGGCTGCTTTTTTGTGTCGTCGAACGCACGCACCAAATAGGTTCGCGCCGAACCCAGCCCGCCCGCACTATCGGAGGCCCTTCAACGCCACCAAATGAGTTCAATACAGCCTTCGTCAGGCTGTGTTCGGCGCTGCTCCGGTCTTGAAATCCTATTTCGCATACTACGAACAATTCAGGACGCATTTGTCGCTGGGCAAGGGCGCTCCAATCAGTCGACCGATTCAACCTCCAGCGATGGGTCGGGTCGTGGAAATTCCTCAAATTGGCAGACTGCATCATCGTTACGAACGAGTTGCCGCCTGAACAGGCGCCACTCTTCGCACACCGTCGACGGGGACATGCCGTTCGGCTGTTTGTTTTTCGTCGAACGCAGCCACCGAATAAGTCCGCGGCGAACCCGGCGCGCTCGGGCCGTTGGAGACACTTCGACACCGCGAAATCAGTACGAATGGGGTTTTTGATACCGACGACCCGTTGCCAACCACCTGTGGTCAATCCTGTTCGCAACGTCTATTAGCGGGCCAAGTTTCAAGGGTGCTATGATGCCGCTGCTTAAACTTCCGGACGCTTCGTCCAAGGCAGTAATTCCATAATGAGTTTCAAGGAGGCGGAGCATGAGAACGATTCTAATCTCCGTGGCGATCTTACTAATGGGCGGCCCGATGCTGGCGCAGCAGAGGACACAGGCTGCTCCTGTGCCAAGGACATTCGTTCCTAACGAGCCGCAGCCGTGCAGCGAATTTAATCGGATGGCAGCTCGATTGGATGCGGTTTACAAAAGCGATGAAATCAGCAAGACCGAATACGACGAGGGTATGAAAAAGTATAGGGATGGCACACAAGAAAAGGGCGTGGATTATTTCATCGGCGGGAAGGACAAATACCAAAGGGTTTCTCTACAGCAGGACAAGCTCGCTGAATTCATTCGTTGGTACGCAGTGGAGGGAGGGCGCGGCCAAATGGGCATAGCCAACGCCCATTGCACCGTCGAACTAGGGGAGAGAGTGGGGCTAGAGGAGAAAGGGGAAACATACGAACGGATTTACGCACTCCGCCAGTTGCAAGACGCGACCACCGTTTCGCAGGCAGAGGGGTTGTTGGCGGATGTCGCCTTGGAAGGTCAAAATGTGATGATAAAGGCTCTTTTGGAAAGTGAATCAGCGCGCAGCAAAGTGGTAGACCGCTACAATAAGATGGTCGAAAACGTCAACACCTACAATAAAGCAGTCAACGATCTCGTTGTTACCGTGAATACGGCTATGAGTGAGCCGAAGGGCTCCAAGCTGGCGCCAACGTTGAGCTTCAACTTTGTTCGCCTGCAACCCATCACGTGCACTGGAAGTGCATCCGCGTTCACGAATTCGATGACTTACATGGCTAACGTGCGCGCCGGGGCCAACGCAACGGCAACGATGCACTGTGAGTAAGCGTTGAAGTGGTCGAGCCCAGGTGGTCGCCGCAGCTCGTCGTCCAATTGCCGGTCCGCCCGCGCCCAGTGAAACAACGACCGTAACCGTAGCGGAATCGTATACAGCCACTGCTCCGCTCTCATTTCCGATCTCTCCTATTCATACCGCAGCGCCATCATAGGATCGACGCGCGTCGCGCGACGTGCCGGGAGGTAGCTCGCGACTAGGGCCAAAATTAGCAGTAATAAAGGGACAATGACGAATGCCATCGGGTCATGCGCGCTAAGACCGAAAAGCATGCTGGAAAGCACCCAAGACACCGCGGCACATCCGGCCACGCCAACGAGCCCGCCAACCAGAACCGGGCGCATGGCTTGCCGCAAGACAAGGTTCATGATTTCGCCGCCGTCAGCGCCGAGCGCCATGCGGACGCCGATCTCGTGTACGCGTCGGCTCACACTGTAAGACACCACTCCATATACGCCGATCGAAGCGAGCAGAAGCGCGAGGGCGCCAAGTGCTCCCGAGAGCGCGGCCACAATGCGCGAGGGCTGACGCCAAACTTCGAGGTAATCCTCGATTTTGGTCACGTCGACGGGCAGGTCGGCGTCGAGCGACTGCACTACATTGCGAATGCCTTTCGCGGTCGCGGGGAAGTCTCCCGCATAGCGAACCAGTACGTAAACGCGAAGATCGTCTTGTGGCCCAGCAGGAAAATAGAGATACGTCGTGTGGACATCGCCGAGGTGCGCGACTTGTGCGTCCCTCGCCACTCCGATAACCGAATATTCCCGCCCACTGCTTTCGCGCAGTGTTTTTGCCAGTGCATCTTCGTCGGGCCAAAGTCGCCGCGCTGTGGATTCTGTAACGACTACTCCCGGCGAGTCATGTGTCTCTCCTGGCAGAAATCCGCGGCCCCGCACGATAGGAACACCGACAACGGAGAAATACTCTGGGGAGACGTGGTTGTATTCGATTCCAATTTTCTCAACACGGCCGGGAAAAGTGAACGCGTCGGCGCTGAAGTCGTGGCTCAGCGGCGCACACTCTGCCTGCGCAACTTCGATTACGCCTGGCAGCTCCGAAATGCGCTGCCGCAAGCGCCCCATAAATGCCGTCCCTCGGGTATCGTCGTAGCCCTGCTGCCCGAGGTTCAGAAACATCGTCGCGAAGCCCTTCATTTCAAATCCGGGATCCACTGTCTGCGCATGGTAAAGTCCGCGCAACAGCAGTCCTGCCGCCAACAGCAGGATCATACACACCGCGACTTGCGTGCCCACCAACGCGTTGCGCAAAAACCGCCCGCTTCTTTTGCCGGGGCCGGAATGAGCGCCATCTTCCTTCAGCGAAGTGTTCAGGTCCTGTCGCGAACTCTGCAAAGCCGGAATCAGCCCAAACCCGATCCCCGTCAGGAACGTAAGCCCCAGCCCGTAGCCGAGCACACGGAAGTCGGGCGCAACATTCACCGTGAGGGTGGAAACCTCATGCGGCAGGTGAGAGATTATGAGCCGCGTGATTGCTTCGAAGGACCAGAATGCAAGCAGCGACCCGAGCGTACCCCCGATCAAGGAAAGCAGAAGGCTCTCCGTCAGCAATTGCCGCACCAAACGCCACCGGCTGGCGCCAATGGATAGCCGCAGTGCGATTTCCTTCTGCCGCACCGACGCCCGCGCCAGCAAGAGATTGGCCACATTCGCGCACGCAACCAGCAGAACGAGTCCGAAAGCCGCGAGAATTACAGAAACGACGGGAGTCAGGATCTCCCGTTCCATTTGCCTGTTGAAAAATGTCGCTGTGCGGATCGCCAGCGAGGTAGTCCGTCCAGGATGCAGTAGGTCCATTCGCCCGGCAATGACGCCGAGGTCCGCGCGCACCTGCTCCATCATCACGCCAGGCTGCACGCGCCCAAGCACCGCCAGCCAGCTCAAATTGTCATCCGCCATGCGATCGCTCCACGGGTCCAGTGCTTTTTGCATGGTTATGGGTGCCCAGAATGAGCTGGGAATCGGCTCTGTGCCCCTGAATCCCGGCGGCGCAATTCCAACCACGGTGTATGCTGTTCGATTTAGGATGATCCTTTTGCCCACGAGCGACGGGTAGCTTGCGAACGTGCCTCGCCATAAATCATCGCTGATCACCACCACAGCGTTTCCACCTGGCGCTGCACAATCAGATTCGAGGAATCCACGGCCCTGTCCGGGATGTTCTCCCAGAACGTCGAAGTAGTTGCAGGTAGCTAAAGTTCCTGTGAGCCCCTTCATCTTGCCACCGCCTAGGGTTGCTTCAACAAAGGGCTCATAGGCTAAAAGTCCCGAGAAGACGTGGTTGTGATCGCGATAGTCCAGATATTCCGAGTAGGAAAACATGCTGGACCCGTTGTGCGCGTTGCGCTTGAATTGTCCGTGAAGGATCTGATCTATGCTGACCACTTGTTCGGCGCGAGGAATCGGAAGCAGACGGAGCGCGGCGCCGTTCAGCACGGAAAAGATTCCCACATTGATTCCAACGCCCAGAGCAATCGCCAACACGGCGGCCGCTGTAAAGCCTGGGTTCTGCCACAGCATCCGCAGGCCGTAACGCAAATCCTGGAAAAAGTTCTCAACGAGATTCACGCCGCGAGCGTCGCGGCATTTCTCTTTGGTCTGCTCGATTCCGCCCAGGTCGAGTCGCGCGCGGCGGTGCGCCTCTTCTTGCGTCATCCCTTGCGCCAGGTATTCCCCAGTTTTTCGTTCGAGGTGGTCACGCAGCTCGTCGTCCAATTCCTGGTCCGCCTGCGTCCGGCGAAGCAACGACCGCAGCCGCAGGGGAATCGTGAACAGCCAGTGCTCCGGTCGCATTCTCCGGCCCTCTACTCGTACCTCAGCGCGACCATGGGATCGACGCGCATGGCGCGGCGCGCGGGCAGGTAAGCAGCAATCAAACCGACGGCGATCATCATTGCGGCGGCAACGACAATCGGAAAAGGGCTGGCGACTGGCAGGTCGGGGATTAGTCTGGCGGCTACGCGTTTTCCGCAGAACGCGAGGGGTGCTCCGACAGCGAGACCAGCGCAGACCATCCACAGGGCGCCGCGAAGGACTATGCGCATAACGTCAGTCTCTCCTGCACCGAGCGCCATGCGAACGCCGATCTCATGTGTGCGCCGCGCGACCGTGTACGCGAGTAGGCCGTACAGGCCGATGGCTGCAAGCAGCGCGCCGAGCGCGCCGAACCCTGCGGAAAGCATTGCAATCAACCGCTGTGGAACGATGGACGAATCGATCTGCTCGTTCATCGTCATAATCCGAACGATGGGAACAGTCTTCAGCACAGCGGCTTCGGTTTGGCGAACCGCGCTGGCAACCCCGTCGGGATCGATTCTCGTGCGGATCGCCAGCTGAGAACCAAGGAAGCCCTGTTGAAGAAGGTCCGGATAGATCGTAGGCGGCGCGGCTTGCTGGAGATCGTTGTATTTGGCGTCGCGGACGAGTCCGACCACCTCATAGGTCCTTTCGCCTTTCGTCAAGGTAATATGGCTCAGAGTGATGCGTCTTCCGATGGGGTTTTCGTTCCCGAAGCAGTCGCGAGCAGTGGTCTCGTTAATGATTGCGACAGGGGAGCCGGCCTGGTCGCGTGCTGAAAAATCCCGACCCGCGAGAAATGATGTGCCATACGTCTCGAAATAGTTGGGGGCAACGTAATTGATGGAAGCCTGGGTCCGCTTTTCAGGATGGTCTTCCGCAAATGCGAAGCTCGAGGCTCCAGGGCCCTCCATTGGACTCATGTCACTCAAGGTGGCTGAGCTTACGCCGGGAATGGCGTCCAGCCGCATCACCAGCTCTTGAGACAGCCGCGAGACTTGCGCAGCGTCATAGCCACTGTGCGCGAAATCGAGCGTGGCCAGCAGCAGATTCTTGCGCTCGAATCCCAGATTCAGGTTCCGAAGATGCGACAGATATTCCACAAACAGGGCCGCCGAGCTCATCAGCACGAGAGAGAGCGCCACTTGCGAAGCGACGAGGCCCTTGCCGAACAGCCGCCGGGACTTGGATTCTCCGATGCGCGACGCCTGTTGCAGCGCGGACGCTGGTGCGGTGTTCGAGGCACTCATAGCGGGTACCGCTCCGCACAGGAGTCCCGTGAACAGGGCGATCGCTAGGGTGAACAACAGCACGTGCGCATCTGGTTTTGTCAGAGCCTCAAAATGCACCGGCGCTATCATGACGAACCTGCCTGATGCGAAGACCCGGATCAGCGCGTGAGCTGCAACGTAGGCCACGAAGATGCCGACGACGCATCCCGCCAGCGACAGCAACAGTGATTCGGTGAGCGTTTGGCGCAGCAAGCGAGAGCGAGGCGCTCCCAGACAGGCCCGCACAGCCATTTCGTGCTGGCGCGATGCTCCGCGGGCCAAGAGCAGCCCTGCTAAATTCGCGCACGCAAGGAGCATCAGAAGCCCCACCGTTGCCATCAAGACCGTCAGCGGTGTCGAGAGCATCTGGCTCAAAGGCGTGGTAACGCCGTTTCCCGCTGGCTCGATGCGGAGTTTCATTCGACGCACGAAGGGATCGACGTCGGGCCGGTCAATGGCCGCCTGGAACAGCACCGCCATTTCCGCTCGCGCTTGTTCCATGGAGACGCCCGGCTTCAGTCGCCCTAATAGTCCGTACCACATTCCAGAAGAAGGGCCAAGTGATATGGGCCACCAAACGTCTTGTCTCGCATGTTCGCTGATTCCGTAAAATCCGCGTTGCGTCACGCCGATGATGGTAAGCGGAGTGTCCCCAACGACGATTTTCTCGCCGATGATTCCGGGATCCAGATCGAATCGGGACTTCCATAACGACCAGCTGATGACGGCTACAGGAGAGTGATCCCCCATGTGAACGTCTTCGGGGCCGATCAGGCGGCCGGCTGCGGGTCGCACCCCGAGAGCTTGGAAGAAAGTTCCTCCTACTTGTCCCACGAACATGGTCTGCGGCTTCAGCTTATCGGCCCGGACAGCGATAAAGTTCAGAGAGTCGACGATCAGGTCCGAGAAGACATGGTTGCCGTCGCGCATGATCCGGAAAGCGTCCCACGAGAAACCGTTGAACCCTGGTTCAGGCTCGCCGGGATAGTGGTGGAGGAGTTCGACGAGCTGCCCTGGATCGCGCACGGGGAGCCTGTGCAGCATCAGGCCGTTCATTATGGTGAAGATAGCGGCATTGGCGCCGATGCCAAGCGCGAGCGTTAGAACAGCGACCGCCGTGAAGCCGGGAGATCTGCGCAATATCCGCAAGCCATAGCGCAAATCCTGAATCAGGTCCAGAATCCAGTTCACTCTGCGCTCGTCGCGGCATTTCTCTTTGGTCTGCTCGATACCGCCCAGGTCTAGCCGCGCACGCCGCCGCGCTTCCTCTGGTGCCATCCCTTTTGCGACGTATTCCCCGGTTCTTCGCTCAAGGTGGTCCCGCAGCTCGTCACGCAGGTCCTTCTCAACTTGCTGGCGACCGAAAAGTGAGCGGAGCCTTAACGGAATGGTGTAGAGCCGTTTTCCCCATCTCATGAGTCCCCCCTCGAGCCTCACATGCACCTCGAAACTTTCTTCTCAACTCACCGAGCCTCTCCCGCACCGTCACAAGCAACGTCTTCGCGGCCCACCTCAATGTCGTTCACTCGTCCTTCATTCATAACGCAGCGCAATCATCGGATCGACGCGCGTGGCGCGGCGCGCAGGGAAATAGCACGCCAGCAACGCGACGGCGCAAAGAAGCGCCGTCACACTCACGTAGGTTATCGGGTCGTAGGGACTAACCCCGGCGATGAAGTCCGAGACGAGGCGCGAAATCGCAAGCGCCAAGGCGATCCCCGAAATTAGTCCGGCGGAAATAATCCACACACCTTGACGAAGAATCATGCGCAAGATAGACGCTTGCGCGGCGCCCATGGCCATGCGAATGCCAATTTCGTTCGTGCGCTGGCTGACGTTGAAGGAGATGACGCCGAAGACGCCGACGAGCGCGAGGATCAGCCCGAGAGCGCCCAAAATGCCCGCTAGAGCGGCGGCCAACTGGAACAAGAGAAAGCCGTTGATCGTGTAGAGAGCTTGCAGCATGGTATGGACGTCAAACACGGGCATGGATGGAGCGAGCGAGGCGACCTGCTGACGAATGGATGCGATCATCGTTTCGGGCGCAAAGGTGGTGCGCACCTGGAGCACGGCGAGCGAAGTGTATTCCTGAGCGAAAGGTTGATAGAAGCACTCGCGAATCGGACCTACAATGCCTTGCGTGCGA
>Ga0210407_10004898_pt1 | contig 10445 bp, 7 predicted proteins | sample IncBWC27MmetaG_FD_150860 | JGI IMG/M metagenome (GOLD analysis project Ga0210407, IMG submission 150860) | Forest soil microbial communities from Barre Woods Harvard Forest LTER site, Petersham, Massachusetts, United States - Inc-BW-C-27-M | ecosystem: Environmental > Terrestrial > Soil >... | reverse complement strand
ATGCTGGAACTGGCGCACCGCTTCTTGCCGTGCCGGATGATTCTCCGGATAGCCCAGGACATCCAGCGCCATGATGGCGTACATCATCGGTGGGTAGATGGCGCCGAGTCCGTCGGAGTGCTCCAGGTGATCGAGCATCCATTTCTCAGCCGCGCGCAGCGCCCTCTGGCGGATGCTTTGCAGTCCGCGGCGTTCCCACAATCTCAGAAAACGGTCGATTCGCAGAAACAGATTGCGCCATGTGAACCACTTCGCATCGCCTTGGAACCCGCGCGGCACGCCGGGCAGAAACAACTCTTCAAGTGAAAATCCCGCAGGTACCGGACGGCGCGGGTTATGGGCATGCACGATGGAGAGCGAGATGGCAATGGCCCGCGTCCAGGACGACATCTGATAGATGAACTTGCCCAGCAGTATCAATTCCGGCGGAATCGTGGGGCAATCCTGGCGCGGATAGAGATCGAACAGACTCAGGTTGATCTTGACGTAGCTGTTCGCGGCCTGCATCCCGCCACGGGCCAGAATGCACTCGCGGGCCCTTGCCAGCCGTGGGTCTTCTATTGCGAGGCCGGCGAGTTTCAGCGCGAAATATGCCTTTACCGTCGCGCTGATCTCCGTCGGGCCCTGCTGGTAGATATTAAATCCACCATCCGGCAGTTGCCGCGACAATATCGACTGCGCCGCCTTCTGGACCAGCGGCATCGTCGGCGGATTCCAAACACCCGCGACCGGCGGATACATCCAGAGCTGCAAAAGAATGTAATCGGACTCGAGGGTGGTATCGGCGGTCAGTTCGCCGCACCAATAACCCCGCGCGTCCTGTTGCCCGAGCAGATTCGCCACCGCCTTTTGAAGGGTGGCCGGAATGGCTCGAACCAGATTATCTGCAATTGCTATGGTCGGAGTCATCTTGTAGAAATTGTCGTCAAAGCGGAGGCCGCGTGCCCCAGTTCACCAGGCAGCGAAAATCGCACATCTTCCTCTACCAGCTCCACTTCTTGCAATTCGTGGAAGCCGTGGTCTTTCAATGACGCAATCAACTGATCTACCAGGTGTTCCGGGGCCGACGCCCCCGCGGTAACTGCTATATTCCTTACATTTTCAAGCCAGTTATGGTTTACGTCGCCCCAATCATTCACCAAAAAGGAGCGTACGCCGGAATTCTCGCCAACTTCTACCAGCCGCTTCGAATTCGAGCTGTTCTGCGATCCCACCACCAGCAGCAGATTGCAGAACCCAGCAACTGCCTTAACGGCCATCTGCCGGTTCTCAGTCGCATAGCAGATGTCCTGCGCGGGCGGCCCCTGAATCAAGGGAAACCGCTCTTTGAGACGGATGACGATGTCCCGTGTTTCGTCCAGACTCAGCGTGGTTTGAGTGAGATAGCAGACCCTGGCCGGGTCTGGAACCGTGAGTCTATCGACATCCGCGACGGTCGAAACGAGAAATGTCCGTTCGGGTACCTCACCCAGTGTGCCGATCACCTCGTCGTGATCCTTATGCCCAATCAGGACAATGGTGTAGCCATCACGTGCGAACTTGACCGCTTCCAGATGGACTTTGGTCACCAGCGGGCAAGTGGCATCGATCACCTGGAGTTGCCGCAACTTCGCTTCCCGCCGGACTTCCGGAGAAACCCCGTGGGCGCTGAAAATGGCCCGCGCTCCCGAAGGGACTTCGTGCAATTCTTCAACGAATATGGCGCCAGCTTCCCGCAACTCGTCCACGACGTGCTTGTTATGCACGATTTCCTTGCGAACGTAGACCGGCGGCCCGTACAGGTTTAAGGCGATTTTCACCACGTCGATAGCCCGCACCACTCCGGCGCAGAAGCCTCGGGGACGGAGTAAATAGATCTTCTTTTCCGCGCCGTTATTGGCGGTGATGGGCCTAAAGGGCATAGTGTATGTCTGGGCTTAAACCTATAAATTATAACAGTTTGTATCGTTTCGATAGCCCGCCGAGCAACAAACTGGATTAAAAAAACACAATCTGCAACACTTGAAAATATGTACGAATTGAGTGACTTTGATGTTTCCCCCGGCTTTTCGTTGGCTATCGAAACGGGCCCGGCGGGCCTGAGACGCATTGAATTCGGAGCTCATGCCGAAAACAGTCACCATTCAAGTCTGATGCGTGAGACTGTCCGGCAGCTTCGTCTTTATTTTGTTGGTGATCTACAGACTTTCGACTTGCCCCTCGACCTGATCGGTACCGAATTTCAAAAGAGGGTTTGGAACGCGCTCGTGACCATTCCGTATGGTGAGACACGGAGTTACACCGAAATTGCAGCCCAGATCGGCGCCCCGCGCGCAGTTCGGGCCGTCGGGGCGGCCAACGGGCGCAACCCGATTCCCATCGTAGTTCCTTGTCACCGCGTGATTGGGTCCTCGGGTAATCTGGTTGGATTCGGCGGCGGCCTCGCATGGAAGCGGCTGCTGCTCGATCTGGAAGCGAAACATGCTGGGAGAAGCCGAAAAGCAACAAATTGATGACGAGGGCTACCTGGTCCTGGAAGGCGTCCTGGATCGTGATTTCCTGAATAAGCTGAGGAAACGGGTCGAGGAGCTATTCGTAGAAGAAGGAACTCGTGCTGGGGCCGAGTTCAAGCAGGAGCCAAACGCGCGGCGACTCGCGAATCTGGTCAACAAAGGGGAGATTTTCGAAAGGGCGATCGCCACGCCCCGGGTGCTGGAATGCATGCGGCACGTGCTAGGTGACGAGTTTAAGCTCAGCAGCCTCAACGTGCGCGCCGCCGATCCGTTCAGTAATTGTGGCCAGCCGCTGCATGCCGACAGCGGCGCTGTCGCCGACGAGCGGGGCTACTGGGTGTGCAATTCGGTCTGGATGCTGGACGATTTCACGCCCGAAAACGGCGCGATTCGCATGGTGCCGGGCTCGCACAAATGGCGCCGGTTGCCGCAGGAATCACTGGCCGACCCGACAGCCCCTCACCCCGACGAAGTCATGCTAACGGGCGAGGCGGGCACCGTGGTGGTCATGAACGCCCATATGTGGCATGGGGCCACCGCTAACCGCACGGAACGCCAGCGGCGAGCCATGCACGCGTTCTACACGCGCTGGGACAAGCCGCAACAGCAATACCAAAAAAAACTGTTGTCGATTGAAGCGCAGGCGCGCTTGAGCCCGGATCTGCGTAAGCTGCTAGCGCTCGACGATCCGGCGAATGACGAGTTGAGCGCGCGCTTCAGTGGGGCCAGCGGTTTCTTGAAGTAAATCGACGATGACGCGGTTGGGAGAAATATATCGCGGGTGTTTTCATCGATGATCTGCGCGCACCGTAATAGGAAGGGGAAGGTTCGGGCGTAATGTGATGTGCGAAGAGGGATTTCGGTCCTCGCAACTTCCGCTTGAGTTTTTCACCCGCGATCTCCTACCGAAACTTCCTGCCCGCTCCCGCCGGGGAGCGTTCCGCTGATAAGCCGGACTCCCTCTCTTCAATTACTTCCCGGTACACTTCCATCAGTTTCCGGATATCCTTTACATCTTGCGGCCGGCAGTTTGTGAGCGGCGGACGCACTGGACCCGCGGGCATTCCCAGAATCTCCATGGCGGTTTTCATGACGGCCACTTCGTAGCCACGCATGCGATCGCGAATGGCATAGAGCGGATGAACGTAACGGCGCATCAGGTGGTCGAGCCGCGCGAAATCCCGCGCGAGTCCGGCTTCGGCCAACTGCAGCGACAATCTGGGTGCTATGTTCGAGATACTCGAAGTGTAAGCCTGCACGCCGATGGCGAAATACGCGGGCACGCAATCGTCCCCAATTCCTCCGAGCCAAGCCAGTCGATCGCCCACGTAGCTCATAATGCGCTGGTATTTGCGGGCATCGCCCTGGCCGTCTTTCCAGGCCGCAAGCGTGGGCAGGCGCTCGGCCAGTTTGCCCACCATTTGCGGAGAGAATAGTGCCCAATCGCGGCTGTAGATCATGAGCGGAAGGCTGCTGGCGTGAGCGATGGCCCCGTAATAGTCGAACAGTCCCTCTTCCGGCGCGTTGGAATAATAAGGGGGCAGGAGCAGGAGGCAGCCCGCGCCGGCCCGCTCGGCGCCGCGAGCGATCTCGGCGCCCAGAGCCGCATTGAAACCCACGCCGGCGACGACCGGCATGCCGCCGGCGGCGGCTTCGACGGTCACGCGAATCACGTCGAGAATCTCGGCAACAGTGAGCGAGTACAGCTCGCCGGTGCCGCCCGCCGCAACCAGCGCGCAGAAGGGGTGTCGGGACATTTCGTCCACGTTGCGGGCGAGAGCGTCGAGATCGAGCGAGAGGTCCTTATGGAATGGAGTGACAGGAAATCCGAAAACTCCGCGGAAGCGGTTGCGGACGTCGGCTGGGGTCATGGGTTCAATGTAGCGCAGGGCTGCCGAGGTTTGTTGCGTATGAATGAAAAGCCGCAGGTCCCCGCAAGTGCGGCGTGGCCCTGCGCTACGGGCTAATATCGCTGATTTCAAGGACCGAAACTATTTCGTTATCCCAGGCAGAAGAGTTTGCCGTCTTGGGAGCCGATGACGAGTTTGCCGGCGGCGATGGCGGGGGAGGCGGAGAGGGGTCCGCCGGCGTTGAACTCGGAGAGTTTCTTCCCTGTGGCAAGGTCCAGCACGTACAAGCGGCCGTCGTTCGAGCCGACGTAGACGCGGCCGCTGGAAATGGCCGGCGAAGAATCGACGCGGGCGTTAGTCATGAAGGTCCAGAGCGCCTTACCGGTGCGGGCATCCAGGCAGTGGATGATCTTGTCGCGACCGCCGATGACGACTTTTCCGTCAGCGACCGCCGGCGACGAGTAGAACGGAAAATGCCGCTCGGGGTGCTCGTAGCGCCATAAAACGCGATGTGTGGCGAGGCTGAGGCCAAGCACTTCGTTATTGAAGTTTCCGAAGTACGCCGTTTTGCCGGCGATGGCGGGAGACGCGGCGTTGTAGCCTCCGGATGAGATGTGAAACACTTCTTTGCCATCGGTGACGCGAATCGCGCGGAAAATCTCATCGCAGCCGGCGATGAAGGTCAGGCCTTCGGACACGCCGGGTGTGCAGTGGACGTAGCTGCTGGTGGTGAATTTCCAGTGGACCGAGCCGGTGCGCGCGGCGACACAGTAGAGGTTGCCGTCGTACGAGCCGAACAGGAGCCGATCGCCCACGACCACTGGCGACGACTTCACTTCCGCGTCTGTTTTGAGCTTCCAAACGCTTTTTCCATCGGGGGCGTTCACGGCGTGCATCACCCCGGAGAGATCTCCGGCGTAGACTACGCCGTCGTGAACCGTGGGAGACGATTCCTCGATGCCATCCTGGACGTGATATTTCCAGCGCAGCTTTCCGGTTTCGAGATCGAGTGCTAGCAGGTCGGCAGTCATGGAGCCGACGTAGACGGCACCGTCGACGATGGCGGCAGAGGATTCGATGGAATCGCCGGCCTCATAGGTCCAGAGCAGTTTGAGAGTGGCGGGCAACGGGGAAGGTGCGACGCCGGTCAACTGCGGATTCCCGCGGAATTGCGGCCAGGAATCAGCGCCGGGGGCTGCGGCGCGGAGGCAGGCTAGTGCGGAAAGGCCGAAAAAAAACCTACGGCGATTTACTTGGCCGCGAATGAGCGCGCATGAACGCGAATCAACTGGAGATTCATTCGCGTGTATTCGCGTGTATTCGCGGCTCACTTCGTTTCGGCGAGAGCGAAGAGCTGGTTGCGGTTGCCGAGGAAGAGCATGCCGTTCGCGGGGACGGGCGTCATGTAGACGGCGCTGCCCATGTTGTTTGTGCTGATTAGTTTCTTTTCCTTGCTGGCTTCGAGAACGGCTACGTCGCCGTCTTCATCGGCGAGATATACTTTGCCGTCGATTACCATGGGCGAACTCCAGATAGCCGCGAGCATATCGTGTACCCAATACGGTTTTCCTGTGTTCACATCCAGGCAATGCAGGAAGCCGCTGAAATCGGAGTAAAACAGCAGGCCGTTGTAGATGGCGCCGGTGGAAATGGAGCGACGGATTTTATCGTAATGCCAGATGCGGCCGGATTGGGTGATGTCGCCGCGCTTGGTGGCGTCGATGGCATAAAGATGCCCTACGCCTTCGCCGTGCTCGGGGTCCTGGCCGTTGGCGATGAAAACTTTGTTTTCGTAAATTACGGGTGTCGAAATGACTTCATTGCGCGTCTTGGGCCAGACGGAATCTTTGGGATTCAGATCGAATTCCCAGAGTTTCTTTCCGCCGGCGGCCTCATAACCGCGGACCCAGCCATCACCCTGACCGATGACTACCTGTACCACGTCGCCGATCTTGCCGACCGCAGCGGACGACCACTGCCCGTGCAGGATGCGGTCGCCAACGGAGTTGTCTTCCCAAACCAGTTTGCCGGTGTTCTTGTTCACCGCGATGACGGCGGGCGCGCGCGGAGAGGGAATGTGCACGTGGCTTTCGTCCTGGCCATTCGACGTGCTGACGTAAATCAAATCGCCATAAGACACGGGCGATGAGTTCGACATATTGTGCGGCATCGAGCCAACCTCCTCCATCATGTCGAACTTCCAGATCAGCTTGCCGTGCTTGTTGCCGTCGCCATGGGTGTCGAGCGCGCGGATCTCGCAGCGATTGGTGACGTAGTAGAGCCGGTCCCCTTCGACCAGCGGCGACGAGCAGACGCCCTGAAAGGGCCAGTCATTCGCGCGACCCGACGGCAGCTTATCGCTAACATCCTGCCAGAGGAACTGGCCGTCGGATTCCTTGAAGGCCATGAGTACGCCCTTATCGCCTTTCACTCCCGGGTCCTTGGTGTTTTCATTATTGGTGCCGACGTAGACCTGGCCACCGGCGACGATGGGATTCCCGTAACTCTGCGAGCCGAGATCGGCTTCCCACTTCACATTCTTCTTCGTCTTGACGTCCCAGATGGTTGGGATGCCCTTCATGCCCGAGACCATGTTGCGGTCGGGCGTGCCGCCCCACATGGGCCAGTCGCCTCCGGCGTTTGGTTCGGAAGCCCAGACGAAGAACAGGGGAACGGCGACCGCCGCGCCAACGATCAGTTGTTTCCGCATTTAGTTTGCCGTCACTTTCAGATTGTCATAGAACACGCCAAAGGTTGCATCGCCGAACAGGCCGGGGCTGCCCTCGCGGTTAGGAATCGGATCGACCCGGTCGATTGACCAGGCCGCGGGCTCGCTGTCTGCGGTGGCCCACGCTTTGCCGCGAATGCGCGTTTTGCCGTCCGACGTATTTTCAACGCGCAGCTTCAGGTGATACCAGGTATCGGCCTTCCAGGAAAAAGGCACAGCCACGCGGCGCGCGACTTCCGGCTGCCATGAATTCAGCTCGAGCTGCTGGTTGTTGCCGAACAGAACCAGCGTGTAGCGCTGGGCGGTGACGCCCGCGTCACCCATCTGGCGGCGCTTCTCGGGCGCGCGCACATCGGCTTCCACGGTGTAGTTCGACCAGTTGGTGGGACCGAAGAAAACGCGCATGCGCTTGAACAGGGTCTCATTAGGAGCCTTTGCCAGCACCTTCTGGCCATCCAGTTCGGCGACTTTGTATTGGCCGGCGGTGGCGCCGACCCAGAACGGGGGCACAGCACCCACGGCGTAGGAATCGAAGGTTTCTTTCCAGGGGAGAGGCGGCACCACGCGTACGCGAGCTTCGCCAGTGATGGAACCGACCATGGCTTTTACCAGGCCGGCCTGGCCGACGGAGTCCGACGCGGTGGCATACCGGCCTTCTTCCACCGAACCTTTCAGGCCATCGAGGGCCCACGATGCTTTTTCCTCGCGAAGAAATTGGCCATGCTCATCGAACAGGCGCGCGCGAAAGTTTGCAGTCTGTCCCGCCGTCAAGATCAATTCCGTGGGGACCACTTGCACCCACGCGGGTTGGCCGGGTGGTGGAGGCGGCTCTTCCGTGCTTGCGCTTGCCGGGACCGGATGCGACTTCTTGCCAATGGCGTAAAGGGTGTCGCTCGAGATGAAATAGACCCGTCCGCGCGAGATGGCGGCGGATGCGACAACCGGCGCGGGAACTCGCTCGTTGACGATGCCGGTCTCATTGATGGGCATCTCCACTTCGCTCAGCACCTCGCAGCGATCGGAGTGCGGCCTGAGGATGAAAAACTTCCCAGTCTCGGTTCCGACGTAGATTTTGCCGTCGCCGAACACGGGTGAAGCCTTTTGCACGGTGCCTAGGTTCTGCTTCCAGAGCTGGCGGCCGGTAACCACGTCGAAGGCATAAAGGTTGGCAGCGTTGTCGACCTGCAGGTAGCGGTCGCCATCCACCAGCCCGGACGAGAACTCCCCGATGAAACCCTTGACAGTCCATTTAGCCTGGCTCATGGGGATGTTGCCTTTCGCCGTGCCATCGATGGCGGCGAGCATGCCCATTTCATTGCCTTCGAGATTTTCCTGGCCGTGGGACGCGAGGACTGTAGTTCCATTCAATACGGGGGCGGTGTTGATAGCGCGCTTACTCATGAGGAAGTGCCACACGGGCTCGCCGGTGGCGACTTTGACGGCGTGAACGCCGCCGTCGCCCAAGCCGGTGATGAGCAGGCGCGTGCCGTTGATGCGCGCAATGACCGGCTGCGAGTAATCGGTGTCGAAGGGCCGGCCGCCTGGCGTGCTGATCCACTCCGTTTCACCGGTGCGCTTGTCGAAGGCCATCAGGCGGATCGATCGGTTACCTTGTGTTCCCCAAGTGGAACTGGCGGCTTTCACGATGACGAGATCGCCATCGACTACCGGCGAAGTAGTGCGGCCGCCGTGGGTAGTGAACAGATCGAATTCCTCATCGAGCGAGCGTTCCCAAATGAGCTTGCCGTCCTTGCTGAGAGCTAGCAGGGTTCCGTTCACGCCGAAGACGTAGATGTTGCCGGTATCGAGGTCGGCCGCGGGCGAGGCCCAGCCCACGCGATGCGCTGGAACGTCGCTCTGGTAGATGTTGAAACGATATTCCCACAGCAGCTTGCCGGTATCGGCATTGAAGCACATCACACGTTCCTGCTCGGTCTCGCCTTTGCCGGCGGTGTTCTGAATGTAGACGCGATCACCGGCCACGATGGGGGCGGAGCGGCCGCCATAGGGCGCTTTCCATGCCAAGTTCTGGCCGGAGAGCGACCATTTCTCGGGCAGGTTCTTTTCGCGGGAGACACCGTCGCGGTTGGGACCGCGCCAGTCAGGCCAATCGCCGCCGGGAGGAGGAATGGAAGCGGCGAACAGAACTGGAACAACGAGTAACAGCGGGAAACGATTCAAAGCTTTAGCAGTCATGGTGTTACTTTCCTGGAAAGCATGGCGGGTGAACCCAAGATATAATCTGGCGTTGTTTCGAGTCAAGGAGCGGGTATAGGGTTGGACGGAGGAGGGAGGCGGAGGTTACGGGATATTCAGGTTAGCGCAGGCCTGTGCCCCGGTTGGAAGCAGACATTTCCGACGCCTGAAGACAAAAGCCGCAGGTCTCTCGCAAACCCGGCGATAGCCCTGCGCTACGAAACGTCAGTGCTTGAGGAGGGCGGGCCAGTTCAGGACCACAGTGAAGCTCGTAGCCGGACGCTCTGCCAGCACATTCATCAAAAAGCGGTTGCCATCGGAAGAGACGTCGTAACGGTTTCGCAGTGTTCCCCACTTCGAGATCTCGGGCGCTCTGCCAGCGGTCCTCGGGTTCTTTCGCAAGGCATTTTGCCACCACGTGCTCGAGCGCGGGTGTGGCGAGCGGCTGCAATTTCGATAGCGGCTGCGGCTGGGCCGTCATGATGGCGGAAATGAGGCTGGCCTGGCTCTTGCCTTCGAACGCTTTGCGCCTGGTGAGCATTTCATAGAGCGTTGCGCCGAAGGCGAATACGTCGGTGCGCGCATCGGCTTCGACTCCTTCGAGCTGTTCGGGCGCCATGTACTGAAACGTTCCCAGGATCGTGCCCTCGCGCGTGAGCGCCGTTTGTGTGGGCAGCGCGGTGTGCCCGGCGGCCACAGCCGCGGCGGATTCGCCGAGTTTGGCGAGTCCGAAATCCAAGAGCTTTGCGCCGGAGCGCATAATCATAATATTGCCGGGCTTGAGATCGCGATGAACGATGCCACGCCGGTGCGCCTGATCGAGCGCGCCGGCAATTTGAATGGCGTAGTTGATCGCCTGGTCGAGTGGCAGAGCGCCTTTCTTGAGCCGCACGGAGAGCGTCTCGCCCTCGATATACTCCATCACCAGGAAGTCGACGCCGTCCTGACGGCCGATGTCGTAGAGAGAGCAGATGTGCGGGTGGTTCAGGCTGGAGACAGCGCGGGCTTCGCGCTCGAACCGCTGGCGCACCTCTTCATTGGCAGCAATGGCCGAGGGCAGAATCTTGATGGCGACAGTGCGATCGAGGCGGGTGTCGCGCGCGATAGACCTCGCCCATGCCTCCGGCTCCGAGAGCGGACACAATCTCGTAGGGGCCGAAACGTATGCCGGCGGATAGA
>Ga0210407_10004888_pt1 | contig 10457 bp, 10 predicted proteins | sample IncBWC27MmetaG_FD_150860 | JGI IMG/M metagenome (GOLD analysis project Ga0210407, IMG submission 150860) | Forest soil microbial communities from Barre Woods Harvard Forest LTER site, Petersham, Massachusetts, United States - Inc-BW-C-27-M | ecosystem: Environmental > Terrestrial > Soil >... | reverse complement strand
TTGCGCTCCGCATCGACCAGGAACTCGATCGTTCCCGCGCTGACGTAGTTGACCGCTTTCGCGGCCCGCACCGCGACCTCGCCCATCTCGGCGCGCATCTTGGCGGTGATAAACGGCGACGGCGACTCCTCGACGACCTTCTGATGCCGCCGCTGAATCGAGCACTCGCGCTCGAACACGTGCACCGTGTTGCCATGCGAATCGGCCAGCACCTGCACTTCGATATGACGCGGCTGCTTGAGAAATTTCTCGACGTAAAAGCGTCCGTCCCCGAATGACGACTTCGCTTCGCTCGCAACCATGCGCACGATTGACGCGAGATCCTTGCCGCTCTCGACGAAGCGCAGCCCCTTGCCGCCTCCGCCCGCCGCGGCCTTGACCATGATCGGATATCCGATCTTCTTTGCGATCGCCGCCACTTCCGATTCGGTCTCGAGCGTTCCCGGCGAGCCAGGCACCACCGGAACTCCTGCCGCCGACATGATCTTGCGCGCCGCGACCTTGTCGCCCATTCGCTCGATCGCATCGGGCGGCGGCCCTATCCAGGTGAGACCCGCGTCCTGTACGGCGCGCGCAAAACTTGCGCGCTCGGAAAAAAATCCGTACCCCGGATGAACCGCGTCCGCCTTGGCGAGCTTCGCGGCTTCAAGAATCTTCGTGGTGTTGAGATAACTCTCCGCCGCCGGCGCCGGCCCGACCGGGTACGCATGATCGGCCTCGCGCACATGCAGCGCCGCGCGATCAGCCTCCGAATAAACGGCAACCGATTCAATTCCCAACTCGCGGCAGGCGCGGATAATCCGCACCGCGATCTCCCCGCGGTTGGCAATAAGGATTCGCTTGAACATCAATCTTCCCTGGCGCGCCCGAGCCGGATTAGCGGCGGGGCCGCGTCGCTCTACTCAAGAATTTATACTGAATCCCGGCGACGCGGGCTAATCGCGCCGCGGCCCCCAAGACTCCGCCTAAAGCGGAATATTGCCGTGCTTACGCGCCGGATTCTTGTCGCGCTTGTTTTCGAGCGCCTTCAACGCCGCGATCACCTTGGCACGCGTCTCGCGCGGCATGATCACTTCATCTATATAGCCAAGCTCGGCCGCCTTGAACGGATTCGCAAATTTCTTGCGATAGTCCTCGACCAATTCCGAGCGCTCGCTGGTCTTCAGCTCATTCCTGTACAGGATATTGATCGCCTGCTCGGGACCCATCACCGCGATCTCCGCGCTCGGATACGCGAAGTTGAAATCTCCGCGAATATGCTTCGACGACATCACGTCGTACGCGCCGCCGTATGCCTTCCGCGTGATCACCGTGACCTTCGGCACCGTCGCCTCGCAAAACGCATAGAGCAGTTTCGCGCCATGCCTGATAATTCCCGCGAACTCCTGCACGGTGCCGGGCAGAAATCCCGGCACGTCGACGAACGTGACGATCGGAATATTAAACGCATCGCAGAACCGCACGAAGCGCGCCGCTTTCACCGACGAATCGATATCCAGGCATCCCGCCAGGAACGCCGGCTGATTCGCAACCACTCCGACCGAGTAGCCGCCAAGCCGCGCGAACCCAATCAACATGTTGTGCGCGTAGTCCTTCTGCACTTCCAGAAAATGGCCGTCATCGACGACGTGGCCGATGATCTCGCCCATGTCGTACGCCTTGTTGGGATTTTCCGGGACGATCGAATCGAGCGCCGCATCCGCGCGCGCCGGATCGTCGCCACTCGGAACGAACGGCGGGTCTTCGACATTATTCGACGGCATGTACGAAAGCAGTTCGCGGATCATCGTGAGCGCGCCCTGATCGTCGTCGGCCTCCAGATGGCACACGCCCGACTTCGTGCTATGCGTATCGGCGCCGCCAAGCTCCTGCATCGTGACCTCTTCATGCGTCGTCGCCCTGATCACGTCCGGCCCCGTGATGAACATGTACGAGGTATCGCGCACCATCACGATAAAGTCCGTCATCGCCGGCGAATAGACCGCGCCTCCCGCGCACGGTCCCATGATCGCGGAAATCTGCGGCACCACGCCCGACGACATCACGTTGCGCAGAAAAATATCCGCATATCCCGCGAGCGACACCACGCCCTCCTGGATTCGCGCACCGCTGCCGTCGTTGAGCCCGACGACCGGGCATCCCGTCTTCGCCGCGAGGTCCATCACCTTGCAGACCTTCTCCGCGAACGCCCCCGACAGGCTCCCGCCGAACACCGTGAAGTCGTGGCTGAAGATACACACCCGCCGTCCGTCGATCGTGCCGTATCCCGTGACCACGCCGTCGCCGGGAATTTTTCTCTCCGCCATGTCGAAGTCGGTAATCCGATGCGTTTTGAACTTGTCGAGCTCGACGAACGATCCCCGGTCGAGCAAAAATTCGACCCGCTCGCGCGCCGTCATCCGCCCCTGCGCGTGCTGCTTCTTGAGCCGCTCCTCGCCCCCCGCCTCCTCCGCTTCCCGCGCCAGCCGCTTCAATTGTTCTAAATTTTCTTTAAGTCCCATTAATCACAACCGCGCCATGGGCAAGATAGATACCCCATGTCGCCGACCGGTTAAAGCGCGTCGTTTATTCCGAAGCGTGGGGATAGAAGTTGATAAAATCGAACCGGTCGCCCGCCTCGATTCCGTTTTTCGCGCAAAAGCCGCCGTTTACTTCGAGCACGTACTGCGACGCACCCTCGACTCCGCGTGGCGTATCGGTCTCTGGTTTTGCGTTCGCCACAATTCCGATCACCCGAAAGTCCGAGTTGACGAAAATCATATCTAGTGGGATCTCGGTATTGTGCATCCAGAAATTCCGCGGCGCCGAGTCCGCAAAAACGAAGATCATCCCCGCACTATCGTCGAGATGCTTGCGAAACATCAGGCCATGCTGCCGCTGCTCGAAAGTGTTCGCCACTTCGACAGCGACCGACGCTCGAGTTTTCCCGTCCGCCGCAACGATCGCAACGCACGGCCCCCGCGCGCAGCCGAGCATCGCGAGCGTCAGGATAAACAGCGCGAATGGGTTGAGACGAGTACGCAAGGTTGATCAGACCGCTTCCGGCGAAATCTCCTCGAGCTCCCGCCCCGACGTCTCCGGAAAGAACCACATGATCGCCGGCGCGATTATCCAGAATACCGTCAGGTAGCAGATCGCACGCGCATGCGAGCCGGTGAAGTTGAACAGCACGCCCTCGAGGTACAAGCCCAGCGCGCCGCCCGTCGTGCCCGCGACCGCAAGCGCGCTTCCCGCCGTCGACCGATACGAGGTCGGGAACAACTCGGCGCTGTAGGCACCCAGGATCGTGCCCGACGCGACGTCGCAAAACAGTTCCAGTATCCACGCCGGCACGATCGACCAGCCCGGCGCCGTGTATATCCAGATTGTCAACACCGGCGCGAAGATCATGAACACCGTGCACATCGTGCGCCGCCCGTATCGATCGCTCAGCCGCCCCGCCACGATCGATCCTAAAATTCCGATCGCGCCGCCAAATATATACAGCGACGACACGTTGCCCGGCGACCAGTGATGCGTCTCCTGTAGAAACTTTGAAAATAGAATTCCCGCCGCGTTGCCGCCCATCGAGCCCAGGAACGAAACCGACAACATCATCATCAGCCGCCCCGGATACGCGCTGTACAATTGCGCGACCGGCTCCCAGATTTTCACCGGTTTCAGCCCTTCGAGCTTCTCCTTCTCGAACCGCGCGCTCTCCGGCAGCACCCGGCGCAGCGGAATGAGCAACACCAGCGGCACCAGCGCGATCGCGTACAACCCGCGCCATCCGTAAGGAATCACGTTTACGAATGCAAACACGACCGCCGCGAGTCCGTATCCGGTATTCGACACCGCGCCCAGGAGTCCAATCGCCCAGCCGCGATTCGCCGCGTCGACTTCCTCCGCTACGATCACCATCGCGATCGCAGCTTCCGCGCCCGCGAACGCGCGCGCGATTATTTCAAACGCAACGAACGTCCTCTCTCCCGGCGCGATCGCGATTAGCCCGGTAAAAATCGTGTAGCCGATTATCGTGTAGAGCAGCAGGCGCCGGCGCCCGAACACGTCCGCAAACGGCGTCATCAGCATCGACAGCAGGTAGCCAAGCCGCACGATCGAGAGCATCGTGCCAAGATGCGACTCCGCAATCTTGAGCCCGTTCTGGATCTGTTTCAGCGCGAGGCCCAGCAGCGCCCGATCGTATTGATCGAAAAATCCCGCCGTCGACGCGATCCAGAACACCCGCCGCTGCCGCTTCGTAAATGGCGGCGTCCGCCCGAGCAGCCCAAGATGAATACTCTTGCGCTCTTCGTCGCCCCCGACGAGTTCGGGCTCAGGTTTCAAATCCAATGCCGGCGCTGGATCCATCTTGATTTACTCAATCGCCAAATGCGGCAATTGCTGATTCCCTCTCCTTTCCAAGGAGAGGGTTAGGGTGAGGTTTCACGCTAGCAATCTCCATCTCGTCCAGTATCAGCGCCATCGCGCGCTCAATCGATCGTCATCTCAAGCGAGTTCAAACCGCGAAGGAAATAAGAACCCTTGTACGTGACTTTCGCATTCGGATCCTTGATCCTTAAACGCGGAAACCGCGCCAGCATCGCTTCGAACGAGATCGATGCCTCCATCCGCGCCAGCGGTGCGCCGATGCAAAAATGTATCCCCTCGCCGAACGCGACATGATCGTTGGGCTCGCGCGTGATATCGAATTTTTCCGGATCCTTGAATTGCGCGGGGTCCCGATTCGCCGCACCCACGATCATCATTGCCAATGCCCCCGCCGGAATCTCCGTCCCGCCGAGTCGCACCGGCTTCTTCGCGAATCGCACCGTCGATTGCACCGGCCCGTCGTAGCGCAGCATCTCTTCGATCGCGCGCGGAAGCATCGCGGGGTTGCGTTTGAGCGCCTCGAATTGCTCCGGATTGCGTCCCAGAGCCAGCGTGCCGTTGCCGATCAGATTTGTCGTCGTCTCGTTTCCCGCGATCAAGAGCAGCGTGATGAAGCTCAATAAATCCGCCGCCGACATCGCGTCGCCCTCGTCATGCGCCGCGACCAGCGCGCTCACCAGGTCGGGCCCCGGATTCGCGCGTCGCTTTTCGATCTCGGCTGTAAAGTAATCGCCCAACTCATCGACCACTTTGATCGTTTCCGGCGGCGGCGGCGCGCCGGGAATATTGTTGTCGCCGCCAATCAGCGTGTCCGACCAATGCTTGAACGTCTTATGCAACTCCGCCGGCACCCCGAGCATCTCCGCGATCACCGTGACCGGCAGCACGTTGGCGAGATCCGCCATCAGCTCGAAATCGCCCTTCGCCTCGACCTTGTCGAGCAGGTCTTTTGCGATCTGCCGGATTCGCGGCTCCAGCTCGCGGATTCGCCGCGGTGTGAAATCCCGCGACACCATCTTCCGCAACCTGGAATGTTGCGGCGGATCGGAACCCAACATATTGCGTGCGCCGACGAACCGCCCCTGGTACGCCGTCTCCGGCGGCGGCGGCCCCACGCTCGACAGATTCTCATGGTCGCGCAACCCCGCAGTGACGTCCGCATACCGGGCGACGAGCACAAACGTCATCGGCCCCATCGCGATAATTCGCGGCGCCCCGTCAAGCAGCGCCCCATAATGCGGATAAGGATTCGCCCGAAACTCCGGATCCCAAATATTGAAATAAACTTCTGCCATTCTTAAATCTCTCCAGCTCTCGGCGCGAAAACTAAATTTGGTTCCCCTTCCCTCGAGGGAAGGGGTTAGGGGGCTTTGCCTAACATCCCGCACCTGCCCAAATAATCGTACCGTTGCCCATAAAGTGCGGGATCAGGCGGGATGACATGGGACAAAGTGGGATAGCGGACCAGTACGGACTACGCCGGACCAGCGCGGACGGTCCACAAAATTCAGATGCCATCCGGGACCAGCGGCAACTTTTTCCACAATTCTTCATCGATCCGCCTTTCGCTGACAACTATCAAATACCGCGCGCTTAAGCTCGTCCGGCGTTAAGCTAGCCCCGGCGAGAAACACCGAACTCATAATGATATAGGCGTCGGCTCGCTCATGAGGATCAACATTCTCCTGTATGACTTTTTCAACGTTCTTTTCTGATTGACCCTTATCGCGAAGCTGCGCAAGCGAATATGCCAATTTGCCTTGAGACACACACTCCGGGTCTATAACTTGCGTCAATGCAGTCGATGCAAAAGTCACTATAGATATGAGAAGTATCGCTGCAATCTTCATCGTCGGGTGTCCCTAGTCGCAGATATCATTAGTATATCACAATAGGATATACCGTCAAGCGGTCTTTCTCCTTGCGAGTTCTGCCGTGCTCGATACCCGACCTGCCCGCAACCACTCGTCCAGATCGTCCTTGTAGTAGAAAACTCTGCCGCATTTCACAAATTTGGGTCCGGTTCCTTCCGACCGACGTATTGCAAGCGTGTGTGGAGAGAGGCCCAAATATGCCGCTGCATTTTTGGTATCCATTCGGCCATCAGGCAAAAGGTCAATCTTTTTAGTCATTTAGCTCACCATCGATGTAGTTTAAATCCATTGGAAGTCGTGCTGTGGATAGCAGCGATGCCGTTTGTATTGCACGATGACGAATAAATCGATACAAATACGATATTAGCAGAATGAACCCGACCATGAGGGAGAATTTATGGCTATCGTCAGGACACCCAAAATTCCCGGCGCGGGACGAAGAGACCTGCGGGCGGAAACGACTTCGATTCGACTTGATCAACGCCTCAGATATTTGTCGGAGCTTGCGTGCAGAAAACAACGGCGGAGCCTGAACTCGTTCATCGAGTTCGCCATCGAGTCCACGCTCAACAGCGTGAACGTTGACGAGGGCGGATATAACGAAGCGCCGCTTACCTTCGGCAGCATGGCCGATGAACTCTGGGATGTTGACGAACCTGATCGCTTCGCAAAGCTCGGACTGCGCTACCCAGAATTGTTGACCTACGAAGAACAAGTTCTTTGGAAGCTGATCAGAGAAATGCCGGGACTCTGGAAAGGCCGCTATGACAAGTACGATCACTGGTACTGGGAAGTCAGCAAAGCCACACTGAACTTCGGACGCCTTCGCCAACATTGGGATTTGCTCAAGAAGATCGCACGAAAGGAAGCGCTCAAGACCGAACTGCCAGTGTGGATTTGGAGCGGACGAAAGGCTACAAGCGCTGAACTTGACGCGGCCCAACCAAACCCAAATCCGGACGACGTGGCACCAATGGACGACGAGGATATCCCGTTCTAAGGAGGGGGGATTGGCGGCGGTATAGCTCAGGGGTTCAGAGCGCCCGATTGTTAATCGGGTTGTCGCGGGTTCAAGACCCGCTACCGCCGCCAATCTTGGGTGCCCAGTGCGTTTACACTGGGCACCTTTTTCATTCGATAGATATAGCGATGTTGTCGAATAGTGTTCAACGGGACTGCTTGGCCGCCGATTTCGGCTTGTTCCATCGGGGAGATTTGCACTTCGGGCAAACCGTTGGCGGCTCATCCCCGCGCGGCAGCCATTCATGCCCGCATCGACACCGGCAACCATCGAGCTTGACCATGCCGATTTCCTTGTCTTTCGCCATCCGCCATCACCTCTCGTATCTACTAATAATATATACGAGCGGTATTGACAAGTACCCGCAGTTGGATATACTATCTGTATATACCAATGGTGAGGTGCAACAAAATGGAAGCTCGACAACAACGTGGAATGGAAATAGCGGCGACCGCACGAATCGTGAAGAAGGGCGATCAGTGGATCGTGCCGTCGCAATCCCTGAACGGCAAATACACCGTCACGAAAAACACCGACGGCTATCAATGCACCTGTCCAGATCACGAATTGCGATTGGTAAAGTGCAAGCACGCATTCGCGGTCGAGTTCGCGATGAAGCGTGAATATCACGCTGACGGAACCGAAACCGTTACCACTGCAATGCGCATCACCTATGCACAAGACTGGCCCGCATATAACGCTGCTCAGACTTCCGAAAAAGCTACGTTCTGCCGCTTGCTCCGCGATCTGTGCGACGGGATTCCCAAAGTTGAGCAACAACGTGGTCGCCCGCGACTGCCGATTGGCGATGCGCTGTTCTCGGCAGCCTTCAAAGTTTACTCGACTGTCTCCGCGCGACGATTCATGACAGACTTGCGCGAAGCCGAAGCAAAGGGACTGGTTGCGCACGCGCCTTGCTACAATTCGATCTTCAATGTGATCGAGTCGGAAACCGTTACCCCGATCATTCAAGATTTGATCACAACAAGCAGTCTGCCGCTCCGCGCCGTCGAATCCGAGTTCGCAGCCGACTCGACCGGATTCGGATTGCAACGCTTCTATCGGCACTACACCGCGAAGTACGGACATGAGCAGTATGTCCGCGACTACCTGAAAGTCCACGCGATGATCGGTGTGAAAACACATGTCGTAACCGGAGTCACGATCACCGACCGCGACCGTCACGATATTACGCAGTTCAAGCCACTGCTTGAGCAGACCGCACAGAATTTTTCGATGCGCGAAGTTCTGGCGGACAAGGCTTATAGCAGCCGCGAGATGATCGGATTCATCGACAACATGGGCGCGGCCCCATTCATCCCGTTTCGCAGCAACTCCACGATTAAGCCGAATCTCAACGCGCCCGCGTGGGATCGTCTGTTTCACTTCTACAATTTCAAGCGCGATGAATTTCTCACCCACTACCACAAGCGCAGCAATGTTGAATCGGCGTTCTCCTCGATGAAACGGAAGTTCGGCGATTTCATCCGTAGCAAGACGGAAGTGGCGCAAAAGAACGAAGCACTGTTGAAAGTGCTTGCGCATAACATCGTCTGTGTGGTGCATTCGATTCATGAGCTAGGTGTTGCTCCGATGCTCACGAATGCGCTGCCCAAAAAAGAGTTGGGCTGCCCAGAAAATCCGGTCTGGCAGTAATATTGTGGGCAAAGCCGGGTTAGGGGTTAGGTTCCTCGCTCTACTCAATCGCCATGCTAAGTGAGTTGATCCCGCGAAGGAAATAAGATCCCTTGTACGCAACCTCAGCACTCGGATCTTTGATCCTGAGATTCGGAAACTTCTCCAACATCGCCCTAATCGCGATCGCCCCTTCCATCCGCGCCAGCGGCGCCCCGATACAAAAATGTATCCCCTCGCCCAGCGCGACGTGGTCGCGCGGCTCGCGCGTGATATCGAATCGATCCGGATCCTCGAACTGCGCCGGATCCCGATTCGCCGCCGCAAGGATTATGAAGCATCCCAAGTTCACCGGCAGGATCGTCCCGCCGATATTCATGTCGTTCTTCGTGAACCGAATCGTCGATTGCACCGGCCCGTCGTAGCGCAGGATCTCCTCGATCGCCCGCGGCATCAGCTCCGGCGTTTTCCGGAGCTTCTCCATCTGCTCTGGATTCCGCCCCAGCGCGAGCATCCCGTTGCCGATCAAATTGGTCGTTGTCTCGTTGCCCGCCAGCAGCAGAAGCAGCACGAACGCGAGCAATTCGTCGGCGTTCATCGCCTCCGCGTCGTCATGCGCCGCGACCAGCGCGCTCACCAGGTCGGGGCCGGGACTTTTGCGCCGCCGTTCGATCTCTTCCGCAAAATAATTTCGCAGTGACCGGTTCGCGGCATGAAATTCCTCCGGCAGCGGAGTCCCCGGCAATGTGTTATCGCCCGAGACCACCGTGTCCGACCAATGCTTGAACTGCCCATAGTGCTCCGGCGGAACGCCGAGCATCTCCGCGATCACCATCACCGGCAGCGGATTCGCGATTCCCGTCATCACCTCGAGTTCGCCCTTGCGCGCCGCAGCCTCGACCAGATCGCGCGCGATCTCGCGAATTCGCGGTTCCATCTCGCGGATTCGCCGCGGCGTGAAATCGCGCGAGACTAGTCTGCGCAATCGAGTATGCGTCGGCGGATCGGAAAACAGCATCGTCCGCGCGCCCGCAAACGGCCCCTGATCGGCGATATCGTCCGGATTCGGCGGCCGCTCGCTCGAAAAATGCTGATAGTCGCGCAAGACCGCGGTCACATCCGCGTAACGCGTGATCATCCCGACCGGCCCGAACAAATCCAAAATCCGCGGCGGCCCCGCAATCAACGGCTTGTAATGAGGATAAGGATTGGCCCGAAACGCCGGATCCCAAGGATTGAAATAAATATTCTCTGCAGCCTGGTTCATCGATACGACTTCCTCTTTCAGATTTCAGTTGCTACGCGACGCATTGATCACATCACCGGTTACTTAACCGCCATCTCAAGATGACTCAGCCCGCGCAGGAAGTAGGAGTCCTTGTAATTCACCGCCGCGTCTGGATTTTTCAGCCTGAGATTCGGAAATCGTTCGAGCGCGGCATTGATCGCGATCGATCCTTCCAGCCGCGCCAGCGTCGACCCGATGCAATAGTGGACCCCTTCGCCGAACGCGATGTGCTCGTTTGGTTCGCGCGCGATATCGAACTTCTCCGGAT
>Ga0210407_10004887_pt1 | contig 10457 bp, 7 predicted proteins | sample IncBWC27MmetaG_FD_150860 | JGI IMG/M metagenome (GOLD analysis project Ga0210407, IMG submission 150860) | Forest soil microbial communities from Barre Woods Harvard Forest LTER site, Petersham, Massachusetts, United States - Inc-BW-C-27-M | ecosystem: Environmental > Terrestrial > Soil >... | reverse complement strand
TAAGCAATGGAGAAGGGAAGACAAAGACTGGTCGTAAGAGTGGCGAGCGAATTCGTCTCCTACGGCGATCGCGAAAAGGCTGTTACTGAGATTTTCGAGTTGATCCAAATCACTCTCGGGATCGAGGACTACGAGTCTATTGTTGCCTGGCTAGACATCGGACGCACTATTGTCATTCAGCATCCTTGACGCCGCGCGGGTTCCGCTGTTGTTAGTCCGACTCTTTGCCTAGCCGCCTCTCTACATCGTCGGCCATCCGATACTCCGCGAGGACGCGGCATTTGAGCCCGGCTGCGCGCCCCGCAACCTCGTATTCACGTAATCGATACGGGAGGATCGCGACGAAATTATTGATTTGCTCCAAACCAAAAGGCACTAACATCGTTTTCGCTTTGCCGCAGCTGCTCCGATGGGTATACTAATGGTACAATGCTCAGTGACGCGGCCTAGCTGGCATGATTAGCAACATCATCCCTGTCGGCGCTGCGGCAGCAGAAGCGGCCGGCGATCTGCCGGAAGCGAGCCTGCTCGCTGAGGAGGAGGCCGCGCTCGGTTCCGTCTCGTACCCACGGCGCCGCGAGTTTACCATCGGCAGGAGTTGCGCTCGCGTAGCGCTTCTCGAAATTGGGATCGCGCCTGCGCCGATCCTCCGCGGAGCGTCTCGTGAGCCGTTGTGGCCACGAGGCGTCGTCGGCAGCCTCACACATTGCCCCGGTTATTGCGCGGTTGCCGTCGCCCGCGAGTCGGCCATTTTGACGATCGGCATTGACGCAGAGATCAACGACCGCCTGCCGCCCCGGGTTCTAGAACACGTCGCACTGGATCAGGAACGTCAATGGCTGCGCAGCTCCCCATCGATGGAAATCTGCTGGGACCGGGCACTGTTCAGCGCGAAGGAGAGCGTGTTCAAGGCTTGGTTCCCGCTTACCGGCAAGTGGCTGGGTTTCGAGGACGCCCTTGTCACCATTGATCCCAAGCATGGACGCTTCAGCGCGCGGTTACTTGTTGAAGGCCCGATGATCGGGGACAATGCTGTCACTCAATTCGAAGGACGATACCGAGTCGAGCAGGGCCGCATTCTCACTGCGGTCGTGATGCAGCGTTGTCGTCGAGAGGGAGGGCCAGCGGCCGCAGTCTGCTGCTTGGAAAGGCGGACATGAGAGTGTAGTATCTATTAAATAACTTTATGTTTCTGAATTGCCTGCCGTGCGGATTGTATTTTCCGAAGAATGTCTTCGCCTTTGGGGTCCAGACATATAGGATTCATATGTAAAGCTATTAGGGACATTACACCAGGCCCGAAATCTGCCGTCATGCAAACTGGTGCAGGAATGCAATCAGTCTGTAATTCGCGCCAGCTTTATCTCCGCTTCTGCTCTCGCCAGCCAGTACGGCATCCCCATTTGATAGTACATGGTCATCGCCTTGTCGAGGTGTTCTAACGCCGCATGGCGCTTATCTGTCCGGAGGCATAGCCTACCGAGGCCGAGGTGACAGTGCGCCATGAGCGGCCGCATACCACGCGGTTCGGCGAGCGCGAGCGCGTTGCGATAGCGTTCCTCACCCATCTCGGGGTCGAACCGATCGGAACGGAGCGCAATTTCGCCGAGCAGGTGCAGCGCTTGAGCTGCAAATCCAGGGTGAGACTGGGCCAATCCGACAGCGCGATCGCCCAGCCGCCGTGCCTCGTCGAGCAGACCCAGCGCAAGTGCGGCATGGCCCAGCAAGCTGTAGACCCAGCTCGTCTCCCCAACGATCCCCCTTGCCCGCCAAGCCTCGACCAGCTCCTCGCTCTCTTCCAGCCGGTTCAGCGCTTCCGTGAACTCGCCCAGCCGGGTCAACGCCCAGGCCGATGAAGCGAGCATGTGGGGCACCAACAGGAAAACATTCCCGCCACGCAAGGCCGTGATGGCCTGCTCAAGCAGCGGGCGTGCCTTGCCCCAGTCGCCCTTGATGAGCTGGAGAGCGCCCGCAGCCCCTAGAGCCACGCCATTGGTGAACGCATGCTGCGTCGGCTCGGCGAGGGTGATCGCCTCGGCTGCATGGGCCTCCGCTTCTACGAAGCGGCCGAGCTCGGCGAGGCTCATGACCATCCAGCGTCGGTCGAAAACCGAAACCGGCGCGGCGTTTCCCGTATACTCATAGATCCGGTCCGCTGGCAGCGCAGCAAGATTTGAGATGGCGAGCTCTATCACGCGCTGATATTCGCCCCGCAGGTAATGAGCCTGCTCGAGATAAGTCGTGGTCAGGATGCGGAGCCCTAGATCACCGAGCCTATCGGCAATCGCCAGTGCGCTGCTCCCATATAAAATGGCGTCGTCTAATTCGCCGAGAAGTGATCTGACATTCGTCATCGACGCAAAGACTCGTCCACGCCGTCGGTCGTCGTCTAACCGCTCCACGACAACTTCGGCCTCCTGCAGGTGTCTGAGCTGAGCCCGGACTTCGCCAAGCTGGATGAGCACCGGCCACAACTGCAATCGGATCTCCACCGCCTGGTCCAGTACGGATTGGCTTTCGGGCAATGCCTTGAGGATGCCCAACGCCTGCTCGAACCAGACTCTGGCGTCCTGCAGCGCCGATCGTGTGGCCGCTCGGAGCCCAGCGAGCCGAAGGTAATGGACCGCCTTTTCCTGTAACTGCCCCCGTACCGCGTGATGAGCAAGCCGCACGATGTGCTCGTCGACCCGTTCACTATGTAATTTTTCGATTGCGCCGACGATCTGCGCATGAAGTTTGCATCGGCGTCCCAACAACAACCCAGCATAAGTGACTTCGTGGGTAAGGGCATGCTTGAACGTATATTCGGTGTCCGGGTAGAGCTCGGTCACGTATAGAAACTCAGCAGCTTGGAGTCGCGCCAGCCCCTCGCGCAGCCGCGCTTGCGGCGTTTCGGCGATCGCCTCGAGAAGCGCGAACGGTACATCCTTGCCGACGACCGACGCCGTCTGGAGGAGCCGCTTGTCTTCCGGCTCGAGGCGATCGATGCGGGTCGCAAGGATCGCCTGGGCAGTCGCTGGTATCTGCACGTTTTCCGGTGTCCTAGTCAGGCGATAAGCGCCGGGTTCGCCAACGAGCACGTTGGTTTCGACCAAGGTCCGCACGCTCTCTTCGAGGAAAAATGGATTTCCCTCAGTTCGCGTTATAAGGAGCTGACGCAAGGGATTCAGAGCCGGGTCGTCTCCCACAAGAGCCCGAAGCAGCTCTTCAGCACTGATGACGGGCAACGGGTCAATGCGCAACATGCGAAAGTAGGTCTTGCTGACCCACGCGTTCTGGTACTCGGGCCGGTAATTGACAAGCAAAAGCAGCTTTGCCGTTGGCATGCTCTCGACGAGCCCATCGAGTACGGCTTGGGTTTCGCCATCGATCCAATGGAGGTCCTCGAACACGATAACGAGCGGCTGCACCTGACTCTCGCGGAGGATCAGCCGTTTGATAGCTTCTAACGTACGCTGCCGCCGCCCTGGTGGATCGAGCTGCTTCCAAATCTCGTCTTCGACAGGGACATCGAGGAGTGCGAGGAGGGCTGGCAGGGTATCCTCCATTGCGCGGTCGAGCGAGAAAAGCTTGGCGGTGACCTTTTCTAGAATTTTCTGGGTGTCGTCGCGCGCCTCGATAAAAAAATAGCCGCGCAGCAGCTCGATGACGGGCAGACACGTTGCTGCCCTGCCGTACGAAACCGAAGCTGCTTCAATCACGAGGCAGTCGTTGACGCGATCGGAGTGCACGAACTCCCAGAATAGCCGAGATTTACCTACGCCCGGCTCTCCGACGACGCCAACGAGTTGGCCATGACCCTGTCGCGCGAGGTCAAGGGCCTCTACAAGCTGCGCCATTTCACTAGTTCGGCCGACGAACCTCGCGAGCCCGCGCGACGCGTGGGCATGGACACGCGATCGGATCGCCGATGCGCTGATCAGTTCGTATACCGTGACATGCTGGCTCAACCCCTTCACTGGTACTGGTCCTAAGCTGCGCACCTGAACGAAATCTTCAGCCAGAGCGAGGGTGGCCGGCGTCAACAGCACTGCGCCGGGATCGGCGAGTTGTTCCATACGAGAGGCGAGATGCACCGTCTCCCCTACCACATCGTAGTCCATGTGAAGATCGGTGCTGATCGCGCGAACGACCACTTCACCCGAATTGAGACCGACGCGGATCTGCACTGCGACGCCGTACGTGCCGCGCGCTTCTTGCGCATATCGTTTCACCGCGTCCTGCATTTGCAATGCTGCATAGCATGCGCGCACCGCGTGATCTTCGTGGGCAAGGGGAGCACCGAAGAGCGCCATAATGCCATCGCCCATAACCCGGCTCACGGTGCCTTCGAAAAAGTGCACCGCTTCGATCATGCGCTCGATGACGGGATCGAGAATTCTGCTGGCTTCCTCCGGATCCCGGTCCGCGATCAGCTCCGTGGAGCCTCTCATATCAGCGAACAGTACGGTAACTTGTTTGCGTTCGCCTTCGAGAGGGATCCTGGATGTCAGTATACGTTCCGCCAGGTGTTGCGGCGTGTAGGATCCCGGCGAGCCAAAGCGCTCGGCGCCTACCGCCGACGATGGCAGACCAGTCGGGTGAGCACATTCAGGGCAGAATTTGGCAGTCGAAGAGAGTTGGTGGCCACATTTCGAACACGTTCGGGCCAACGGTTCCGCGCACTCCTCGCAGAATTTCGCACCCGGTTCATTGTCGCGCTGGCACCCCGGACACCTCATACCTCCCTCCAGAATCTCTGCGGCTCGCGAGGCAAGCTCTGAGCCGTTTGGGCGGTCAGCTCGAGCAGGTTCCCTGAGCTTGCCCTCGGTCAGGACCGTCCCGGCCCGGTTGTCCGCCTACGGATCGCGGCACTGCCACCAGGGTACGTCCTCCCACCCGCCCCCGAACTTGACGGCCCCTGCTCTCAATCGCATAGCGCCGGCGCGGAGGAGCTGTTTGACGAGGCGCAGCGTCATTTCAAGATCGATCTCAGGACTGGGAACCGCCGCTTCCGCCAGGAACTTCTGGTAAGCCTCCGCCACCGAGCGGGTACCATCGAGCCGCTCAATCAGTCCCAGGGCAGCCGGCGGGACATCGAGCTGGACGTTTTGGCCTGGCTTTTTCCCTTGGAGGACGAGCCTCGGGTCGGAGCTAGTCCCACGGCGCCTCAGCGACACTTCGGCACCAGCCGCCAGCGAAGGGATGAGGAGCGAGGGTGGCGGCTGTTCTAGCTTAAAGCATTCCATGTAGAGGCAGTCCAGCTCGGTAAACAGAAAGCACTGGAGCGCATCGAGCGGAGACTCCGCGATCGGCATTCCGCGAAGATTGAGCGATGTGTTTAGGAGCAGCGGAATGCCTGTCACGCGCCCGAATTCCTCAATCAGCCGATAGAAAAGCGGATCGGTATCGCTATCAACGGTGTGAATTCGAGCTGTTCCGTCTACATGCGCGACCGCAGGCACCCGCTCGCGCCAGGCTTCCCTAATCGGTGCGACAATCAACATGTATGGGCTCTCGATTGAGAGTTCGAACACTTCTGCCGCAAACTCTCTCAACACGCTGGGAGCAAACGGTCGGAAAGACTCGCGAAACTTCACATTTGCGTTGAGGCGAAGCTTGGTCTCTTTACCCCGCGGATCCGCCAAAATGCTGCGATGTCCCAATGCCCGAGGGCCGAATTCGCTCCCTGCTTGGAACCAAGCCACAAAGCGCGACGCGCACAGTTCGGCTGCCGCATCCTTGGCGACGGCACTCGGGGACAGCTCAATGAATGGAAGCCCCGTTTTTTTCAGGAGAGCGCCGATCTCGTTGCGAGTATAGCTTCGGCCGCCATAGGCGTCGGCGATAGGGCGGATCGCGCAAACACTGTCCTGTTCGGCGAGGGATTGCGCGTCTGGACCGCGGTAGGTTCGACGCCGGGCGTCAAGGTTGAGGTGTCCATGGTAAGCGAGGCCGATCGCTTGCCCGCCATCGTTTGCGGCCGGCTGGACGAACACGCGCTCGAACAGGTCCTGCCGAACGAGCAGCCCGTTGGCGACCGAGTTGAGCGCGACGCCGCCAGCCATGCAAAGGTTTTTTGTTCGGGTCGTCCTGCGAAGCTCGGCAGCGAGGTGGAGGACCGCGCCCTCCAGCTCAACCTGCGCCTTGTGAGCAACATCGGCCGCCAGTTGCGATACCAGGGGTGTCCGGCGCGCGAGCCCCGCGGGGTTGCGTAGGATCTGGGCATCATAGGCGGACTCGATCAGCCACGTCTTGAAGCCACTGAAGTCCAGACGAAACCCGTCGGTGGTGATCCACCGAGGTTCGAACTCCGGCCGCGGCAGACCATACGCGGCCAGACCCATCGTCTTGCCAGCGTCAGCCAAAAAAATCGCATCATCACAAAAGCCAAGTAACCGGCTGATCTGCTCATACATCCATCCCACGCCGTCGCGTGGGATGCCTGGCGTGAGGTATCGGTTTTTGAAGATAATTTCGTGCAGGCCCCGCCGGCCTCGGAAAACGTAGCCCGATTCTGCCTCGTAGCCGTTGGCGTCCTTACTACCGTCGGCGTCGATAACGAGCACGGCGGCTTCCTCGAACGGGCTGGCGAAAAATGCGGAGAGTGCGTGATGGTAATGATGGACCCCACCCCGCGGCTCTGTTGCGAACACGACCTTGCCGCGGTCCTTGATAGGCACGACGCTGCCGATGGTCTCGCAGGCCCCGGATCCCCAAATGTCGTCGCCGACCATGACGAGATCCAGGTCATCGAGACCGATCCCGCCCGCCTCCAGGCAATAGCTTACCGACGCCCACGGGAAATAGCCGAACTTTCCCGCGAACGCATTCCACAACCCGGCAACCGAATCGGGCCGCCCGTGCTTGAACCGGCTCAGCCGCTCTTCCTCGATTGCCGCCACGATTTGCCCAGCGGCGAGCAGACATGCACCGAGGTCATGACCGAGATACACACCAAGGACTCGTGGGGTGCCTCGCCGCTCGGCTGTTGCAAATTCCATTACCTGCCTCCTCATTGGTGGTGCGCCGATCAGCAGAGGGCTGAATGGGAAGCCGGCCTAGCAGGAAGCATCCCAAGGAGTCGGAATCAGCTCCGTGTGATCCCGCCCAACGAGAAACTCAGCTCGAGGGTCCCGAATGGATCTCGGAACGTTATCGATGCTGTTATAGCTGACAATCACAATCCAGCGGTTGAAGGGTGAAATGTTGGACGCCGATCCGTGAGCGACGTTGACGTCAAAGAACAGCACTGAACCTCGCGGCGCCTCGGTCGATACGACGCCGTTACGAGCGACCAATTCGACGACGGATCTTTTGTCCATCGTGTATTTAACATCCGCCCGGTATCTTGCGGCCCAGTCTGAGTCCTCCAGCTCCACCTCGCACCAATTTCCCGATTTGTGAGACCCAGGGATAATCATGATTGGACCGTTGAACGACGTTACGTCCTCAAGATAAAGAGCAACGTTGATCATTCGTGGTGATGCGAGACCATCTTCTTCTTTCCAATGCTTAAAGTCCTGATGCCATGGCCAAGCCGTCCCGTCGAAACCAGCTTTTGCATTTATCTTGAACTGATAAACATACACTCCGCTCCCGACGATCTGTATAGCTGGCTTCAGCAACTTAGGATGTAGGGTCAGCCGTCGCATGACGTGGTTCTCGAGATGGCAGCCATGCACAGCACGGACTGCCCGGCGGTTGCTTTCGAGTACGCGCGCCTCCGACTCCTTTGCTAAGAGGGCTGGAACCTCATTGCAGATCGTTTCGACTTCGTCCCGCATAAAATATTCGGGAAGCAGTAGGAACCCCTCGCTGCGAAATTTGTTCAACTGTGTTTCGGACAACCGCATCGTCGCCTCCCGTACCATGACCAGTTGCCATCTCCCAGGGTTTCGCTGGCCTCAAGCCACCGGCAGAACTCTACCCTGGTCGAGTTTGAACCACCTCGCCGAATGGCTATTAACGCCCTCGGTCAACAACTCGATAACCTGCCGAGCATCGGTTTTTCCGGATGGAAGCCTAGGGAAGCTTTGAGAGACCAGACCGTACTCCGGTAACATGTAGATCGGCAGCCGCTGTTTGAGCCCACCCACGATATCCTCGAGCACGGCGACAGTCCCCGGTAGCTTGAGTACAACGCCGATACCAACGCTCGCTTGTCCGCTTTTCACCTTGACGATCCCCGCCACCGCCTGGCTGACGCGGCTGTCGCACATTAAGGTCTGTCGAATCTCGTCGAGGTTGACCCGGTACCCACGAAGCTTCACCTCATTGTCGCGGCGACCCCGGAAATAGTAACGTCCCTCCTCATCAACCTCGCACAGATCTCCGGTCCTGTAGTATCGGCGCCCTTCGACCATAATTATCCGTTCCGCCGTCTCCGCCGGTCGGTTCCAGTAGCCGCGCATCACCTGGACCCCCGCGACCGCGAGCTCTCCACTAACGAGACCTGGCTCTGAGCGGCCTTCGGGGCTCAATAACAAGGTGTAGACACCCTCGAAGGGATACCCGATTGGTAGCTCGCGCTGGCCAAAAAAGCTGGATTGGGTGATCTCGTACGCGGTGCATGCGCAGGTTGCCTCGGTCGGTCCATAGGCGTTGAGGATCCTCAGCCCGGGCACTTTATCCAGCCATCTGGCGACAACTGTTTGAGCGATGACCTCGGCGCCTGTCATGATGCAGCGCAACGACGTCAGGTCGCGGCTATCGAAAGTGCTTCCCGGCCCACACAGAAGCGTTAGCAAGGGAGCCGGCGGACAGAAATGGGTGATGCGAGCAGTCTCGATTCGCTCCAGCACCCGACTCGGCGGCAGAAGGCTCGGCACGATATATACAGTGACGCCGAGAACCAGAGGCATCAATACATCGGATACAGACACATCGAAATGATAAGGCGATGTATTGAGACACCGGGAACTCTCGTCGAAGCGCATATAGCTATTGAAAGCCCGGATGAATGCAGTCACGCTGCGGTGCTCGATTTCGACACCGCGTGGTTCGCCAGTCGATCCCGAAGTATACATGCAGTATGCGACATCCTCCGCCTTAGCGCGTCGATCACCCGGGTGGGCTATACCGGTTGTATTGCCGATTGGTTGGCAGCCGTTCTCCGCAACGAGTTCTTCGAGTGCGATGCACCGGTCACAGCCCAGCCCGCTGCCATCGAGTTTCGTGCGCGGGCCGATCACCGCGGATGGTTGGACCTCATCGATGACACGCCGCAGCCGAGCCTCCGGATTCCGAGGATCTAGTGGGACGTAAATCGCAGCCGCCTTGAGAGTCCCGATGATAGCTACGAGCCCAGAAATCCCGCGCTCACAAAGGACCGCTACGCGGTCCTGCGCGCACACCCCTTCGCTCATCAGTCGCACTGCCAGTGCGGTACTCCGAGCGTCCAGCTCGGCGTACGTCAACAGACTTTTCCCGTCATCGATTGCGATTTTGGCGGGCCAGCGCTTGGTCGCCTGCTCAAAAAGTTCAGTTACTGTCTCCATCGTTAGTGCTCGCTTCTTCCGTCAAAAACCGGTCTCACAGTGTTTCTCCACATCTTCCAATAGGGCGCTCGCCTGTTGATCGCATATATCGCCAACCACCTGGTCGATAATCGCCCGTGCCATCCCTCGCACCGTCGGTTTCTCAAAGATCAGGCGGACAGGCACGTCTAGGCCGAAGGTTGCCCGCAGCCAGGCTATGAATCGGACGACCATCAAAGAGTGAGCGCCCACCCCAAAGACGTCGAGATCCGGCCCAATGGTATTCAGGCTGAGCAGCTCGGCCCAGCGACGGCTCAACGCCGCCTCTAGCGCTGCCATTGGCGCGCTCGCGGGTGTTTCATCTTGCTCTAGGCTGCTCGGGTCCGGCAGCGCCGAGCGATCGATCTTACCGCTGGGCGTCCTCGGAAACTCGAGGAGCTCATGGACCGACGAGGGAATCATGAAATCCGGAAGATGGGCGCGCAGATACTCTCGAAGATCCAGCTCACCTCTCTCTCCATTGGATCTCCACCTGACGTAGGCGATAAGCCGTTGCCGCGTCCCGCGACCGCGCACCACGACCACGGCGTCGGCAACATCGGGATGCCCGCCAAGAACCGCTTCCACCTCGCTTCGCTCCACTCGATAGCCTCGAATCTTGAGCTGATCATCGTTGCGGCCAACAAAGTGAATCTCGCCGCTGCGCGACCACCGGGCCAAGTCGCCGGTGCGGTACATCCGAGCCCTTGGCAACCCCGACCAAGGATCGTGCACGAATTTCTGGGCTGTCTCATCGGGCAAATTGACGTAGCCCAGTGCTAGACACTGCCCGGCGACATGAAGCTCGCCCACCACGCCCGCAGGCACAGGTTGTCGTTTATGGTCGAGGATATAGACGCGGGCGGAACGCACTGGACGCCCGATTGGCGGCAACGGCGGCCATTCCTCGGGGTGACCGTTCAGTTGGTGCTCTGTCACTACGTGTGTCTCGGTCGGTCC
>Ga0210407_10004884_pt1 | contig 10467 bp, 8 predicted proteins | sample IncBWC27MmetaG_FD_150860 | JGI IMG/M metagenome (GOLD analysis project Ga0210407, IMG submission 150860) | Forest soil microbial communities from Barre Woods Harvard Forest LTER site, Petersham, Massachusetts, United States - Inc-BW-C-27-M | ecosystem: Environmental > Terrestrial > Soil >... | reverse complement strand
GACCACCAAGATGGGCAGCAACGTTTCGATCCCCGGCATGTCGCCCGCGCAAGCGAAGAAAATCAGCGACATGATGAAGAATCGTCCGCCGGTTGTGACCAGCACGGTAGTCGAGAAAATCGAATCGCAGAAGTTGGCGAGCGATACGTTCACCGTCCCCGCCGGCTTCACCAAGAAGGAACTTCCGGCCGGACCGGGCATGGGGATGAAGATGCCGCCGGGTGCTGCCATGAAAGGAATGAAGATGCCCCCGGGCGCAGCGATGCCGCCGGGCGCACCAATGAAGATGGCGCCAGCGCCGGGTGCCGCCGCTTCGCCCGCATCACCCTGAGCCGAAGCAAATTTCGCAGATCCGCTTGCGCTCGAGGGTAAGCTGAAAAGAAGAGCGGGGTCCATCGGGGCCCCGCTCGTCGTTTCAATCGAATTCGCTGGATTACATCAATGCCGACGCGGACGCTTCCTTCTTCGGCGCATTGAGCGCGGCGCACGAGTCCCAGAGCCACTTTGCCGTCGAGAGTTCATCTTCCGCGAACAGCCGCAGAGCCTCTTTGGTCGAGAGGTCTTCTTTCAACAACGCGGCGAAATCGCAAATCGGTTTGATCGCGTCTTCCGGCTTGCCGACGTCCGAGGTAAATCGAAGCAGCTTCTCATTGTCGGGAATTGACGGGTTTCCGAAATAAGCGATCGACTTGCGTCCCGCCTCGGTGCGCGTCGCGCGATGCTCTCCGCCAAGTTCCGATACGCGATGCGCGAACACGCGCGAATGGTACGCCTCGCGCTCGGCGATGATTCTGATCCCGGTGCGGATGCAATCGGTCTTGCAGACTTTCGCCCACGCCTCGAATGCCTCGCCGCCGCCGGCCTCGCCCGCGCTGACCTTGTCGAGAAAGCTGATCACTGCCGCGCGTTCCGATTTATAGCTGCGCCCGAATGCCTTGAACGCCGCGCCGGTTCCGTTGCCGTTCGCCGCCATCGGCGCGCCGGCTTCCATGCACGCCATCTCGCTCTCGAAGGTCTCTTTGGAAATGATTCCGGTGCGATAGGCTCTCAGGATTTGTTTGAATTCAAAATCGCGACTCATACGGGTTCCTCCGCGCTTTCATTAAACGAGCGTTCAATTATCCGGAACGCCAAGCATAAAGCGGCGTTCGCCTGATTGTCAATTGCGCTTTTTCGGGGACTAGTCGATCGCCGGCGGAGTTACGCGCTCGCCGTTTTTCAAGATCAGGAACTGTCGATCGGGCGCGTCGCACAACGCGTTAGTTTGTGCCACTCGCGCGCCGTCGGGCGCGTACTGGAGAATGTACGACTTGCGCACTCCGTTGGTGACGTTCGGGCCGGTCCGATGCGGCATCAGCGAAGAAAAAACGACGATACTCCCCGCGCGCACCGGAACCGCGAGCGCCTCGGCGCCGTCATCTTCGCGGCATACGTAGCCAAGCTTGGACGCGCGATGCGCCAGCGTCCCGCGCAGATGGCCTCCCGGAATCACCCACGGGCATCCGTTGTCGAGGGTCGCGTCGTTCAGCGCCAGCCAGCAGGTCAGGTAGGCCTGCGGTTCGATGTATGTGTAGCCGTTGTCCTGATGCCACGGGAACGGTTTCGGATATTCGGGTTTCTTGTAGACCGCCTGATCCCAGTAAAGGCGCACGTCGGGTCCGATCAGATCGTAACAAAGATCCTGAAACACCAGGCTCGCGGAAAAATCGCGAATGATTTTCGAATATTTGACAATGTGTACCGTGAAGCTGATTCCGTCCGCCTCCGCGATGAACATCCGCCGGTCCGGCCGCGAGCGCAAAAACTCCTCAGTCTTCGCCTCGAACGGATCGATCGCATCTCGGACCTTCTCAATCGTCGCGCGATCGATCGCATCTTCCAGCGCGAAGAATCCGCGCTCGTTGAACGACCGCGCCTGCTCGTCGCTGATCACCCGAAACGGCCCCCGCACCGCCGTCCAACTGAATCCATGATTCATCGGATGCGGCGCAGGCAGCGTCTCGCTAGTTGATGAAAACGTGCTCACAGCTCCGAAATGGATTCCTCCGGCAGAGTGCGATTCGCTTCCAGAACCAGATCGACGGCTTCTCTCAAGTTAGCCCGAGTCTCGCGCAGCGTACGCCCTTGCGTGTTTGCGCCGGGTAGCTCCTCGACAAATCCGATATACCCGCCTCGGACTTTCTTGAATACCGCGGTTAGTTTCATCTTCTGCCTCGCGCGAATCATATCACGACGCAATTCACTTAGTATTCACTCCCGTGGATTCCGCCACCAGCTCCGCCAGATCGCGCACCCGCATGGTGTCTTCCAGCGAGCGCGACTTCACCGCGTCCTCCAGCATCGTCATACAGAACGGGCATCCAACCGCGACGCACTTGGGCTTGGCCTCGCTCAATTGATCGAAGCGCTTCTGATTGATCCGCGTCCCCTCGTGCTCTTCCTTCCACATGCATCCGCCGCCGGCGCCGCAGCAGAAAGTCCGGTTCTTCGACTGATCGACGTCAGTGACCTCGGTACCGGGAATCGCATTGAGCGCGCTGCGTGCGCTGTCCCATTTGCGATTGTGCCGCGCCATGTAGCACGGATCGTGATAGGTGATCCGCTCGCTGATCTCGCCGCGCGGCTTCAGCCGTCCGGCCTGGATCAGCTCGTCGATGAACTCCGCTTCGTGCAGGACAGTATAGTTTCCCCCGAAGTCCGGATACTCATTTTTCAAATTGTGAAAACAATGCGGGCATTGAGTGACGATTCGGCGTGGCTTGTACTTGTTGAGCGTCTCGACATTCGCCGCCGCCACCGTCGCATACAAGTACTCGTTGCCGAGCCGTCGCGCCGGATCGCCGGTGCAGGTTTCCTCGCGTCCCAGGATCGCAAACTTGACCCCGGCCTGCTTCATCAGGCCCGCGAATGACTTGCTGACCCGCTGATTGCGCTCGTCGTACGAGCCCGCGCATCCCACCCAGTACAGCACGTCGATATCCGACGGATCGTCCAGCGCCGCCATCTCTGCAATCTCGAGTCCGTTCGCCCATTCCGCGCGCTTTTCCTGCGCGAGCCCCCACGGATTTCCCTGGTTCTCGATTCCTTTGAACGCGCCGGTGAGCTCGGTTGGAAATCTCGACTCCATCAGAACGTCGTAGCGCCGCATATCGACGATTCTCTGGATGTGCTCGATGCCGACCGGGCATCCTTCTTCGCACCATCCGCACGACGTGCACGCCCACACCGCTTCCTCGGTCGCGACCTGCGTGATCATGTCGGGACCGTCCCACGCCGGCGCCTCGGCGCCGCCGCCGTTCTTTCCGTTTGCCTTCGCCCCGAGTAGGAACGGCGCCTTGGCCAGCAGATGCTCGCGCTGTTCGATCACCAGGTATTTCGGATTGAGCGTCTTGCCGGTGGCTACAGTCGGGCAGTTGATCGTGCATCGCCCACATTCGAGACACGAGCTCATGTCGAGCAATTGCTTCCACGTATATTGCTCGACTTGCGAGACGCCGAACGTCTCCGCGTTTTCGAAATCCTTGATCGGCGCGAGCCGTCCGCGCGGCCCCATGTTGCGGAAGAACAAATTCAGCGGGCCGAAAATCAGATGCCGCAATTTGGTGAACGGGAAACAGAACAGCAGCACGAACACCAACAGCACGTGCGTCAGCCAGAGCCAACGATGGTACGTGACGCCCGCGCCGAGGCCGCCTTCGATCCACCCGACGATTCGGCCGACATATGCCCATTCGGTGAACGCCGGATGCGATGCGTTGATTCGCGCGCCCTCGAGCATCAGGCCGGTCAGCGCCGCCAACACCATCATCGACATCGGAAACCAGTAGCCGAGCCGGTTCTCGAGATTGTCCTGCACCTTCGCCGCGGGCGGATCGTTTAACACGGTCGGCTTGCGCACCGCGCGCCGCATCCCCTCCATCAGCACGCCCAGAATGAGGAGCAGGAAGAAGGTGTCCATCGCGGCTTTGAAGTAGAGGTAAAAATCGCCGTAGTAAAAATAGAAATCGAGCCCGAACAGCGCGAACAGATCGCGCAGATCGCTATTGATCAGAACAATCGTCGTGCCGATAAACAGCCCGACGAACGCAACGTAAAACGCATAGTGCATCCATCCCCATGTCTCGCGAATCACATTCCCCTGCCCAAACGAATCCCGCAGCGCAAGCACCAGCCGCTGCACCGGATGGTCGATCCGATTTTCAGCACCGCCGATATTCACCAGCCGGTACCATTTGAGGAACGCGTACGCGCATCCAACCAGCAGCGCCGCGAGCAGCGTGTACATCAGAACGACAAAAAAAACCGGAACGTTCCAGAGGATCTGTCGAGTAACTTGCTCGTTCATCTGCTCTCCATCAGGACCGGCCAGCGCCGGAATACCAGTCGCGAAGGTGCCCGTGACAGACACTTAAATCAGACCACCCCAGAGCAATTCAATCCAGCGGACTGTCGGTGGCCGAGCGGGTCTGCGATGCGTGCATTCTAACCTCCCCTTGTCCGAGGGGAGGTCGGCGCGCGCCGAAGGAGCGCGCCGCGAGAGCTGCAACCCCGACGTCGCACCTACGCCAACTCGTCTAACAACTCTTTGGTACTGGTGCCGCGAATTCCGTCATCCGGCCCGAAGCGCTCGCCCTTGCTCGCCGTCCCCGCCCCACACGCCTACGCCGGCTTCCCCTCGACCACCGTCGCTCCAGTCGGCGAGATCGTCTCAACTGTCCTCGTCAGTTCGAATCCCGCCGCTCGATAGATCGCTCGATATTCCTCTTCAGTGCGTTCGCAACCACCGGTGCGTAGCATCATGTTCAAATCGGAAAGCACCGGATACATCGAACGATGGCCCGGCCTCAGCATGGTTTCCAACAACATCAATCTGCCGCCGGGCGCAATCGCACTCCGCACCACTTTCAGGATCGCGATCGCCTTTTCGTCGTCCCAATCGTGGATGACGCGCGACATAAGATACCCGTCCGCACCAATTGGCACCGACTTGAAGAAATCGCCGGAGACCACCTCGCAGCGCTCGCCGAGGCCGGCCTTCGCGATAGTCTCCTTGCCGCCTTCGAACGCATGCGGCATGTCGAATAGCACCCCGCGCATCTTCGGATGCGCTTTCAGAATTTCCGCGATATTCTTGCCGTGACCTCCGCCCACGTCGACCAGCTTTTTGATTCCGGAAAAGTCGTACGCATCCAGCACCCCGGTCAGATGAAGCGTCGAAAACGCGGTCATGGTCGCATTGAACAATTCGGACCTCTGGCGATCTCTCTGCACCCCCTCGAATACGTTACCCTCGCCGAGCTTTTGCAGCGCGGTCTCGCCGGTCTTCACGCAATGCAGGAGCAGACCCTCGATCTTGGCCGCGTCCTCGCCGCCGAAGTTAAGCGCCGCGGGACGCAACGAACCCACAACATCGGCCTTCAGGAATTCGCCGATTGGCGCGAGTGCGAACCGATCGGCGCCGTCCTGGGCAAACACCCCGAACCCGACCAATGCGCGCATGACGCGCCTTAGCGATGCCGCCGGGACGCCGGCGGCTTTCGCCAATTGCTCGGCGGTCTTCGGCCCATCGCACAACAAATCGGCAATTCCCAGCGCCGCAGCCACATAGACCGCTTGCGAAATGCGCTGCACGGAAATTAGTTCGAGTAGCTTCGCTGCCGCTGACGCTTGCGCAGTAGCCAATTCTGCCATGCGAGTTCTCCCTGCTATTGATTGGGGAACCGTGCGGGTTCCCCCGCGCCATCAGTTAGATACTCCGCCGCAGCGCCCGAGGACAACCTGCGACCAACACCTTCGACGCTCCCTGTCGGACCGTTGAGCGCTCCGCGAGTCCCTCCCGAATCGTGGCCTGGTGCCACGACCTTGACTCTACTACTATAGTAGTATAGACTTATTCCCATATGGAACCAACATCACCGCCAACAGGGAATCCGAAGATGGCAACTGCCGGCGGAATTTACAGGGAGTCGTGGATCGTGAGGCGATCGTTTTCGACTTCTTCGAACCACGCGGCTAGTGCGGTGGTCATTCGCGAAACCCGGGCGGCCTCCGATGCCGCCAGATCGTTTTTTTCGGACGGGTCGGTTGCGATGTCGAAGAGTTGGGCTGGCGGTGGGGCGGGCTTGATGCGCGCGGGGTCAGGGGCGCGGAGGATGTCGGTGAACTTTTCGGGGTTGTACTTGGCCTGGATGTCCATCGCGAGATCTTCGTTCGATACCTGCATCAACTCGCGGATTGCGGGGCGCACCAGTTTCCATCGGCCGTCGCGCATCGCGGCGTTGCATTCAGCATCGGGAGTGTAACGGTTCCATTGCCAAAAACGCTGCTCAGGAACTTTGCCCCGCTCGCCGCGAATCGCAGGCATTGCGTCGATCCCGTCAAGCTTGAGACCGCTCGGCGGTTCGACGCCCGCGAGAGCAAGCAGCGTCGGGAGCCAGTCGGTGAAATGGATCATCTCGTGAACTTGCCGGCGGTGGTCGAGGCCCGCGGGCCAGCGCAGAACCATCGGGAGCCGGATACCGCCTTCGTAAACCAGCGTCTTCGCGCCCGCGAATCCGCAGTTGAAACGATCGCTGCACATATCGCCCTTGCCGCCGAACTGCGGACCGTTGTCGCTGGAGAACATCACGAGCGTGTTGTCAGCGATTCCGGCGCGATCGAGTTCGTCGAGAACTCGCGCAACACCGCGATCCATGCACTCGATCATCGCATAGATCTGGCTCACTGCGAGCGTGAAGTTGCCGGTCTCCTTGTACGGCGCGGCGTCGGCCTCGATTGCCTCGAACGGAAAGTGGGGTGCGTTGTATGCGAGATAGAGGAAGAAGGGGCCGCCGCGATGGCGCTGGATGAACTCAGTCGCTTCGCCGGTGAATACATCGGTGAGGTAGCGGCCGTCGCCGCGCGAGATCGAGCCGTTGCGATCGAGATTCCACTGATAGTAGGGCTGCCAGCCTCCCGAAAATCCCGCGAACTCGTCGAAGCCGCGGCGGTTCGGATGATAGCGCGCGTCGTATGCGCCGTTGTGCCATTTGCCGACGAGCCCGGTCGCATAGCCGGCGCGTTTCAGAAGTTCGGCGATCGTCACCTCGCGCAAAGCAAGACGATCGAGGCCGCGCGTCTCGAGCGTATCGATCACGCCGGTGCGATGCGGGTAGCGGCCGGTCATCAAGGACGCTCGCGCGGGCGCGCATACCGGAGAGGCGGAATAGTGCTGGGTCAGGGATACGCCTTCGATGACGAGATGGTCGAGCGTCGGAGTGCGCGAGATGTTGTGGTTGAAGCATCCGAAGTCGCCGTAGCCCATGTCGTCGGCGATTATCAGGACGATGTTCGGATGGTCGTGCATTGCGGTGAGCTTCACCGATTTTATGCCGGAAAAAAAGAGCGTGCGCGTCGGGCGCCGGACGCAAGCGTGAGGTCTAAGTTGTTGGGCCGTGATACTCGAAGTCGATCAGATAGACATTTTCTCCCGGGCCGTGTTTCGCGACTTTCAGAAGATCGATGACTCCAGAAAATCCAGAGCGTTTCGCCAGGTCAGGGGTAATATCGGCAATCGTGATCCGTCTTATCGAGGTCACCTCGACGAACCCCTCGCCCAACATGTAGTGTCCGCCGACCTTGACGTGGGGCCGTTGCCAAATCCTCACGCTGCAGGTGATTTCGCCACGCATGATTGGCGCGCGAAGGCGCTTGGTGAAGGTCACAATCGGAATCCGGTTGTCGACGATTGGCTGGACATGAGACCGGGTGCGCGGAAATTTGGAATTTGGACCCTCACCCGCGCCGCGAGGACGCGGCGCGGCCTCTCCCTGTCAGGGAGAGGCTCTTGGAACGACGCACCCGAGCGGAGGAATTATCCGGGGCTACTCGCGTTCCTGGAAGCCTTCGAGGGTGCGGGAGCGGCCGGTTTGGCGGAGCTTGCGTAGTGCCTTCGCTTCGATCTGGCGGATGCGCTCGCGGGTGACGGCGAACTGCTTGCCGACTTCCTCGAGGGTGTAGTCGGTTTTCTGGCCGATACCGAAGCGCATGCGGAGAATTTGCTCCTCGCGCGGAGTCAGCGTTGCGAGCACTTTGCGCGTCTGCTCGCCGAGGTTGCCCTGGATTGCTGCCTCGACCGGCGAGGGTGCGAGTTCGTCCTCGACGAAATCTCCGAGCGAGCTTTCCTCTTCGTCGCCGATCGGCGTTTCGAGAGAAATTGGCTCCTTGACGATCTTGAGAACCTTCTGGACCTTGTCCAGCGGCATCTCCATCTGCTCAGCGATTTCCTCTGGTCCCGGCTCGCGGCCGAGACGCTGGACGAGCAGGCGCGTGACGCGGAGCAGCTTGTTGATGGTCTCGACCATGTGCACCGGAATTCGGATGGTGCGGCCCTGGTCTGCGATCGCGCGCGACATCGATTGCCGAATCCACCACGTCGCGTAGGTCGAGAACTTGTAACCGCGCTGATACTCGAACTTGTCGACCGCGCGCATCAGGCCGATGTTGCCTTCCTGGATGAGATCGAGAAAGCCCAGCCCGCGATTGGTGTAGCGCTTGGCGAGGCTGACGACGAGGCGCAGGTTGGCCTCGGTCAATTCTTTTTTCGCGCGGCGGCTCTTGTCCTGTCCGGCGGCGATGGTCTCGAGCTTGCGCGCGAACTCCTCGCCACTGTCTTTCACCTTTTTCTCGACTTCGCGAATCGTCTTCTGCGCCTGGCGAATCTTCGCGGCGATATCGAGAAGGTTTTCGCGCATGTCGTGTATTTTCAGGACGTGACGGCGATCCTCAGCCTCGGCCGCTTCCTTGAGCAGATGGGTTCGCGAACGGCCGGTCGCCTCTTCGTATTTCTGAATCGTGTGATGCGAAAAGCGGTACTGATGCAGGAAGTCGCGCATCTCGGCAATAACCGCTTCCATCAGGCGGCGCGAGAGCAGCATCCCGCGCAATTCCTTCTTCACCCGCTCGTTGTATCGGGCGAGATTCTTGTCGAGCTTGGGCTTGCGGCGTGGGCCGGGCTTGTTGCGCAGCTCTTCGTCGATCGCCTCGATCTTGTTGCGCAGATCGGTGAGCTTCTTGGTCCCAACCATCAGGCGTTTCAGCTGACGCTCGTCGGCCTCGGGGCCGCGTTCCTCGTCGGGATCGTCGGGCGTCTCGGGGGCATCTTCGAACACGTCACGCAGGTCGGATTCGCCGGCCTCGACGCGCTCGCCGACTCGGATGACGAAATCGAGCATGATCGGCGAACTGAGAACTTCTTCTTCGACTTCGTTCTCGCCGGCTTCGATCCGCTTGGCAATTTCGACTTCCTGCTCCCGGGAAAGGAGCTGAAAGTTGCCCATCTCTTTCAGATAAAGACGAACCGGATCCGACGACTCGCCTAGTGAATCGGTCGCCGGGGGCGCGGCCTCGGGAGCCTCTTCGGGCTCTTCCTTGCCCTCGACTTCGACCTCGTCGGCGCCTTCGACCGGAACTTCTTCGAGGACTTTGATATCAAGATCCTCGAAGCTGTCCAGCGCGGCGCGCAGATCGGTAGGGGAGGCGACGTCTTGCGGCAGGTAGTCGTTGACCTGCTCGAAGGTGAGATAGCCTTGCTCGCGGCCGAGATCGACGAGACCCTGTAGATCCTTACCTTCGTGCTTCTGCTTCATTCGTTTAAGCTTCCGTCCTGCGAGAACGTTGGTCGCCAGTGGATGCGCGCGAAGCGGCCGAGATTACGACCGCAATCCGGGAGTCAGGTAGCCTCATTTATACAGACGAGGGTTCAAAGGCAAGTAAGAAACGCCAAAGAACTCAGTCTAAAGCCCACCTGTACTCAAGTCAACTGTTAATCGCCCTCGCGCGCCGTAAACGCGCGATCAATCGGCGAAGTTTGTCATGCGCGGCGCCCATCTTCACAATCCCGCGCGCGATCGACACCGTCATAGATATTATACGCATCGTTTACCGGTTTGGCTGCATCGATCGACATTTTTTCCGATGGGCGCGCTGGAAATCGAGAGCCGGCATCGCTATTGAGAGAGAGCCTCGCATCTGCAGGAACCGCAACGGAGCATCTTTGGCAATTCACGCGCTAATCCTTGCGCTTAGCTTCGCGATAATCCTGATCGGATCGGAACTTTTCACCAACGGCGTCGAGTGGGCGGGGCATCGACTGGGCGTCGCCGAGGCGGCGGTCGGAAGTCTGTTCGCCGCGGTCGGCACGGCGTTGCCGGAGACGTTTGTTCCCGCAGTCGCGCTGCTCACGGGGCGGGATTCTCCGTCGGCGCACACCGCGGTGGGCCTCGGCGCGATCGTTGGCGCGCCGCTGATGCTCTCGACGGTGGCACTGTTCGTGATGGGCGTAGCGGCGATTGTGTTTCGCAAGCGTCGCGGACAGATCGCGCTGCGGGTCGTTCGTGAAGATGCGCGCCGCGACCTCGCATTTTTCATTTTGGTTTTCCTGGTCCTGGTGGTCGCCGGGACAATCGAGATGGGCTCGCTACTGCGCCA
>Ga0210407_10004880_pt1 | contig 10469 bp, 7 predicted proteins | sample IncBWC27MmetaG_FD_150860 | JGI IMG/M metagenome (GOLD analysis project Ga0210407, IMG submission 150860) | Forest soil microbial communities from Barre Woods Harvard Forest LTER site, Petersham, Massachusetts, United States - Inc-BW-C-27-M | ecosystem: Environmental > Terrestrial > Soil >... | reverse complement strand
CGGGTCCACGCCCAGCTGATCCGCGCAGCGACCGACGAGCACTTCTGGGCGGAAACGTATGATCGCGAGTTCCGAGACGTACTTACCCTGCAAAGCGAAGTGGCACAGACCGTAGCACAGCAGATTCAATTGCAGTTGAGTCCCGAACAACAGGCTCAGCTCCGGTCTACACCCCCAGTCAATCCGGACGCTTATGAGGCCTACTTGAAAGGGAGATTTTACGAAGGGCCCACAGGCACGCGTACAGCTCTTAAACAGGCGCAAGGGTACTATGAGGAGGCCGTTCGAAAAGACCCCACGTTTGCGCTTGCCTACGTAGGACTCGCGGATTCCTATCTCGATCTTGGTGCTTATCGACTCGTGCCCCCGCAGGACGCTTATCGGCAAGGCAGCGCGGCCATCCACAAAGCCTTGCAGCTCGACCAGGCACTCGGCGAGGCTCATGGCTCGCTCGGATATATCGATTGGCGATACGAATGGAACTGGACAGAGGCCGAGAGGGAGCTGCGCTATGCGGTCGAGCTGAATCCTAACTCCATGGAGAGTCGCGAGACGCTGGTTTGGTACTTATCTTGGAGTGGTCGACGCAGCGAGGCCCTGGCCGAAGTGGAAAAAATGCGGCAGATTGATCCGGCCTATCCGTTCATATCCCTCCAGCAGGCCGGTGTCTACTATCACCAGCGCGATTACACATCGCTCGTCGAAGCCGGACAGAAGTCCGTCACCGCTTATCCAAACAGCTGGCAAGGTCACTACTTTCTGGCGGTGGGCTATGAGGGTTCAGGTCGGCCAGCGCAAGCCATTCCCGAATACCGGCGAGGGGTCGAGTTATCGGAAGCCGACACTGACCCAATAGCCGGAGTAGCACACGCTTCCGCGCTCGCCGGTAAACGAATCGAGGCGGAGAAAATACTTCGCGAGTTACAGACCCAGTCGAAAACTCAATACGTCTCGCCCTATATGATAGCGGTGATCTATGCGGGCCTGGGAAACAAAAATAAAGCCTTTGAATTTCTTGAAAAAGCTTACAAAGAAAAATCCCCCGACCTGACCTATTTCCTTAAAGCTGACTTGCGGATCGACCCTCTTCGCTCCGACCTACGGTTTCAAGACCTGTTGCAGCGCATGAATTTCCCAAAATAAACCAGAAATGGTCATCGGCATAACCGGCCCATCTCTGCGCGCCGCGCGTGCCCCTGGCTGACGTCACTCGGCAACATCTTGTAGGGTTCCGTCTCCACTCGATCGCGTTCTTTCCGGCAACCCCACTTGCCGGACCAGCGCAACAAACCGCGGGTCGGACCGCAGGGGATCGAAACGTGGCTCCGAATTCAACCAAATCACGCAGATGGAGTGCACCTCATAAGACTCTTCGAGCCACTTGAACGCGTCGTCCTTCTTTCCCAGTGCGGTGTAACCGGTTGCGAGTTCGTACGGACAGACGTATCGCCGCGTCAGCTGAACTTGGAGGCTCTTTGCAAAGGACCTGGCGCGTGTCATTTCCCCGGCAAGCGCTAATATGCTGACCGTCGTGGCCACGTCAATGGGAGCGGCCTCCGGAAACTTGACTGGTTCAATTTCCTGTATGGCCTCCCTGAATTGTCCCTTCTGTACCTCGGAGAGCGCAACGTACGTGCGACAGGTGTAGCAGCGGGGATCGAGCGTCTTTCAGCTGGTGAGCGTCTCGCGCGTAGCGGATCTTTGAACGCCGCGCGCCCTTGAGAGCGCGGACGGCCAGGCGCCTGGTCTCGCCAGGAAGGGCATTTACTTTATGCCAATCTTCCAAAGCCATTATTTGCAGGGCTTAACGGTAAGTCGTTGATTCCACGGTTTGGGGACGCAGCTCTGTTGGTGTCGCTCTGGACGCCTGGCTGCTCGCCGCCGCGCGCGCACTTTCAATTCGAAGACTGAAACTCTCTCCAAGTTCGGGCATCCCACTTCCAGGCCGATCTTCGGCTTCGGCAACTGTTTGCTTTGTGTTCGAACGGCCAGGCGGGTTGGCTTGGGGGGCTTCCGCCACGGCGGCCGTCATTTCCGTTCGACAGGGGCAGGGGCCGCCAACGGCGATTTTGCGCAGACTTGCCTCCCACGGGAATGTTTCCGCTGAGGAAGCGGTTAAGAGGATGGACGCTTGCGAATGCACTGTAAGTGTCATCGGAGCCGCTTTGACACTGCTCAGGGTAAAGAATGCTCTGCGGAATGACGAGGGCGCGTCGAAGCAAGACAGTGCCACCCGCGCAGCAGAGGACGCGCTGATCGCGAAAGTGCTGTCGGGCCAGAGGGAGTCTTTCACGGCTCTGGTCCGTCCGTATCAGCGGACCGTCTACGCGACGGCGCTCTCGTTGTTAGGGAATAAAGAAGATGCCGAGGATATCGTCCAGAATGCTCTGCTGAAGGCGTTGTCTTGCTTGAGCCAGTTTCGGCGGGAATCGATGTTCGGCACGTGGCTGGTGCAGATCACGATCAATGAGGTACGGATGAGAAGGCGCAGGGACCGGCGACTGGAAATGGTTTCGCTGGGCTTCACTCCAGAGGACGAGACGAATTACGTGCCGAAGGATTTCCAAGATTGGCGCGAGATTCCTTCGGAAGCTCTGGAGCGTACGGAAATTCGCGAAGGGCTATTGAAGGCCTTGGCCTCGATTGCCCAGCACTATCGGGAAGCTTTCGTTTTGCGAGACATCCAGGAGCTAAGCATTGCGCAAACAGCTACCATATTGGGAATTTCCCGAGGCGCGGTCAAGACGCGGCTGCATCGCGCTCGGTTGATGCTGCGGGACATTCTGGCTCCGGGGTTTGGACAAGATGGCCGGTTGGGGTGGAGCGTGCGGGAGGCAAGAAGGCCGTGGGAATAAGTTGCGAAGAGGTCTGGCGCGATCTTTCCGACTATATTGATGGTGAGTTGCATCCCAGCCAACAAGTTCTTCTCGATGTGCATTTCGCCGAATGTCGCCACTGCGCCGCAGTACTGGAGGGAACGCGCAACGTCATCCAGGTCTACCGCGATGAACGGATTCTCGCGATGCCCGAAGCCTTTCGCGAACGATTGCAAGAAACACTTAGGGAGCACACAGCGACTCCGCGGCGCTCATTCCTGGCATGGGCTGTCGCCGCGGCGGCAGCCTTGCCCTTGGGATTCGGCCTATATTCGATCCTCTCTAGTCTGAAGCGACGAACCTTCTTGCCAGTGCGTGATACCGCGCCTGTCACTGGTCTTGTCGCCGTATCTCAAGATGAAAAGATCAAGGTATTTCACATCGCGGGATGTCCAAAATTGCAGGGACAGCCGAAGTTTCTACCGGTTGAGAAAGCGCTTCATGACGGTTATACACCGTGTCCCTATTGTATTGGGAAGGCGCGACTGGAAAAGAAGGGGTAACCACTTTCATCGCTGCGCAAAGCTACGGCGACCAGTTCGCCAGTCTATACGCCGGCGTGCATTTTGTGTGCCACGTCGAGCGTTCTCTATAGGGGCCTTCGTATCTCCCACGTCGAGTTGACAAACATTTGCACGGAAAATTGGGCCTCCCCTGAAACTTCTCACCATCTGGGGCCTCTCATTTACAGCGCGGTTCTGTATGCATGTTCGATAGCCTCGACTGTGTTGTGAATAACAGACGTGGCGATCAGACTCGTGCGGCCCCGCGGTCCACAAAGAATTCGACGCCCGCGACATGGCTGGCATCGTCGGAGGGCCAAGGGATCATTCTATTGGTGGCTATCTTTACTGTGCATCTGCCCTACGGGTTCAGCTCGATCAAGCTCATGGCCGTGACTTCTGCTGGTGCGCAGCTCGGTCCACCGGGCTATGAATGCGACCTTCTATATCTTGCCTGCCTCGCGGCTCTTGTCCTGGGTGGTTCCGGCCCCTTGGCGATCGATGGCCCTATCAGAAAGTGGATGAGTGTCGGGCAAGCTAAAATCTTTTACGACGGCGAATAGCATGGCCAGCCACGCATCGACAGAGTGGATAGTCAGTCGTCGCGTCGAAAAGATGCTTGACCATTAAAGGCTGAAGGAGGTCGAGCGTTCTCCAGAGGGGCCTTCGGTTCCCCCGCGTCGAGTTTACAAAACATTTACACGCAAAATTGGACCGCCTCTGAAACTTCTCTCCACCTTGAGCCTCTCATTTACGGCGCGGTTCTGTATGCGCGAATCACTAAACCTAGGAGCCACCGGATGGACAAGGTAATACGAAAGCTGTTGATGGGCACGCTAGCGATTGGCCTATTGTCGCCAATCCACGCGATCGCCCAGGACCGAAATCAAGATGGGGATGGCAGTGTTGGCGCAGTATTCGTCATGGCCAATTCGGTAGACAAAAACGTGGTCATCGCCTTCCAGCGTGCCGCGGATGGCACACTGCGCGAAGGGAGCCAGTTTGCAACCGGTGGTAGAGGGAGCGGTGGTAACACGGATCCCTTGGAGTCTCAAGGATCGTTAACCCTGAGCCAGGATCACTCCCTCCTTTTCGCCGTAAACGCCGGCAGCGGCGAGGTTTCGGTGTTCCGGGTTGACCGTTCGACACTCTCGCTTGTAGACAAAGTGAACTCTGGCGGCAGCGAACCGAATGCGGTTGCCCAGCGCGGGAGCCTCGTGTATGTGCTCAACGTGGGTGGCAGCAGTAACGTGGTTGGGTTCACGTTGGACCATGGCAAGCTTTCCGAAATCCCCGAGTCCACCCGTTTCTTAAGTACCAACAACTCCGAAGCGGCGTCCTTGTCTTTCAGTCCCGATGGAAGGTTCCTTGTGGTTACGGAACGATCGACGAACGATATTGATGTCTTCGGTGTGCAACCGGACGGCAGATTGTCTCCCATCGTGGTGAACCCGAGTGCCGGTCCCGGCGCGTTCTCGGTGGCCTTCGCGCCAAACGGCACCGCTCTGGTTTCCGAGACCGGTCCCTCCGGCCTACCAAACGGCTCGGCCATTTCATCCTATGCCGTCCTCGCCAATGGAACGCTTTCCGCGATCAGCACCAGTGTTCCGACGTTCGGTGCGGCAAACTGCTGGAACGCGATCACTCCCGACGGTCGTTTCGTCTATGTTTCGAATGCCGGTTCGGCAACCATTTCGGGTTTCGCAATCGGCAGTAGCGGCGCCCTGACCCCGCTGCCTGGAACAGTACTCGGAGCCAATCCCACCGGGGCAACGAATCTCGACATTGCGGTCAGCTCCGATGGCAATTTCCTGTACACCCTCAATTCTGGAAACGGCACTATAGGCATTTTCGCCATCCAGAAGGATGGAACGCTTGTCAGCGTTGGCTCCATTGAGGGAATCACGCCGAAAGCCGGCTTCAACGGAATCGCCGCGAACTAGTCATTCACGAAAGGGCCTCTGGGCATTCCTGGTTCATGGACGTCGTGCCGGGGATGCCCATTAGTCCCTTCAGCAAATCATCATGAAAAGGTACTTAAATTCTCAGCAAACACTGAAGTCCTCGATCAGCATGCTGCTGTCTCATCGGCTTGCGGCACCGGCACGTGGGCACTCATTCTGAATGCCTGGAGTTACCGGAAATGTGAATACTACACTCCGCTGCGAAGTGCTTAGTTTCTTGAAAGGATATCTATGTGGTCAAACCGATACGGCGAAGCATGATTTGGAAGCGCGGATCATGATGCAGGCCATCAAGCAGCAAGTCCGATTGGAGGGGAAAGGCAAAATCTAACGACTTCTCCGAGTAAGCCTTTTCCAGTAGATCGAAAGCTTTGTCGTTTTCGCCGAGGCCGGCGTATATGGTGGCCATCGTGTATGGCGAAGCAGGGGTGAGTTTTGCTTTGCGCTCCAAATCACGAAGGATTTTTTCTGCTTCGGCTTTCTTGCCTACGGCGGAATAGGCATGTGCCAGCGCAACGGCGGGGCTTAGAGAACCATCGGAGAACTGAACCGCCTTCTGAAACTCGAATATCGCTTGCTGAAGGTCGCCCGTACCTTCGTAACCGGCGCCGAGATAGTAGTGTTGACCGGCATCCTTGGAGTCCAGCAGCAGCCCTCTCTTGCTTGCTTCAATCAAGCGGGGGTAATCCCGCAGCGCATAGTACGTTCTTGATTCGGCGTCAGCCGAGCTAAAGCCGTAGTCCAGTTGGTCGATTTTTGCGATTTCGGCAAGCGCTTCGGAGCGCCGCCCGACCGAGGCGAGAAAGATCGCGCGATCCTCGTGCGCGCAGCTGTAGCTCGGTGCTAGAGCAATGGCACGGTTGAACTCTCGTTCGGCGGCGTCCCGATCCCAATCAAAATCCCAATTCAGTAGGCCGAGTGTGTCGTGGGCTTCGCCGATCGTGTCGTCCAGTTGCAGTGCTTTGGCTAGCGCCTGCTTGGCAGACTGATAGGCGGGATCCTTTCGCAGCGCACCGGAAAAGGCCAAATACACGTACGTATCTGCCAGTCCGGCGTATGCCAGGGCGAAGTTTGGGTCTCTTTGGATCGCTTCCTCGAACAGATGCTGGGCCTTTTTGAGGGAGTCCGGTTTGGTGAACTCGTTAGTGAAGTAAAGACGCCCCTTGAGGTAGGCGTCGTATGCCGCAGGGTCGACCGCCGCGGCTCGGCGAAGCTGAGCCTGCTGCTGCGAAGTTAATTGCGCGCGGATTTGCTGCGCTATGGCGTCCGCCACCTCACCCTGTAGCTTCAGGACATCGCCAATGTCGCGGTCATAGGTCTCCGCCCAAAGATGCTGATCGATAGGCGCCTGGAGGAGTTGTGCGGTGACTCGCACGCGCCGTCCCGAGCGAATGACCGATCCTTCCACGATGGCATCCACCTGCAGTTCTCTGGCAATTTCAGGCAGACCTTTTTTTGTACCTTTGTACTGCATGACGGAAGTCCGCGAGATGACGCGCAGCGAGCCGATTTTGGCGAGGTCAGTAATCAATTGGTCGGTCATGCCATCCGCAAAGAATTCCTGGGACGGGTCGCCGGACAGATTGTCCAGGGGCAGAACGGCAATGGAATTCAAGCGAGGAGCAGCGCTGGTAGGAGCACCACCAGTGCGCGCCAGCCAGAAGGCAATGCTAATAACAACGAGGACGGCGGACACCGTAGTGAGCAGGAGGGCATGAGATTTGGTAAGCCGCAAGTGGCCAGGCAGGTCGGCGGGCGGCGCGGAGTTGGCCGCACCAGCGGGGGCCGGAAGGTCTCCGGCTTCGACCGGCGCGATGAACCGGTAACCGCGGCGTGGCAGCGTTTCAATGTAGCGGGGCCTCTCGGCGGAATCGCCGAGCACCTCGCGAAGGCGCGCAATCGCATTGTGCAGGCTATGGTCGAAATCGACAAAAGTGTCGGTTGTCCAAATCTGCGCTCGCAGCTCCTCGCGGGTGACCACATCGCCGGCGCGCTTGAGCAAAGCGGCCAAGACTTGCAGCGGCTGACCTTGCAGCCGCAGTCGTACACCGTGTTTCGACAGTTCCCCTGTGCGGACATCCAACTCGAAATTATCGAAACGCAATAGGCGCACGCCAACCTCGGAGGCAGGCACAGCAACACCCGCCAAAGTCAGGCAGTCTAGCACACTTCGCATGGGCCATAGATCGCCTTGGGTCCGGACGCAATCCCCTGCATTCGCAATCGTTTAGCAATGGAGATAATTTTGGGGACGGATGGAGGCGGCAAGGATTGCAGGTCAGAAAGCGACCGCACAAAGTGCAGATCGTTGTTGCGGGAGTTCACCGTCCGGCGACGCCCGCTGAGCCGATGGCGAGCCAGTCCCCGAAAATATAAGGAGAACGCGAATATGAAAAAGTTATCGCCTCTCAGCAAAAAACACCGCCACAGGGACAGGAGGCTATGAGCCGCAATCGACCCCCAGGGCCCCGTTCGTGGACTGGAACGACCACGTGAGCTGCGCAGGTCAGTAGATTGCCGGGAGGCGCTTACCTACGCTGTGCGTTTCTCTATCGCGGGCGCCGAACAATATTACCGATGCATCGTGAGCGCGCCGCACGAGTACATGGAAGCGAGCCAGGGAAGGTTTCCGCCCGAACAACACAAGCTAAGCGTCCCCCTTTTTTCCTCACAGCTCATCAAGTAAGAAAGAAGGAGAGGATAAGGGCATGCCCAGCTACATTATCGAGCGCGAACTCCCTGGCGCCGGAGATTTGACCCGCGATCAAGTACTGGCTGTATCGCAGAAATCGTGCAGTGTTCTCAATAACCTCGGACCGGCAATCCAATGTCAGCACAGCTACGTGACGGCCGACAAGATTTACTGCGTCTATATCGCTGCCAGCGAAGAGATGGTTCGTGAACATGCCAGGCAGGTAGGCTTCCGAGCGAACCGTATCTAGGAAGTCAAGCTTATGATCGATCCCACCTCGGCGGAAGCTTGATATCCAGGAATTCGAGGGCAATTGGACGGGCCGGTTAACCTCGAAGGGAACGCTGGACATTTTTATCAGGCCTGTATCGTTGAAGGTCCTGCCCCATAGGGATTCCGCATTGTGGCCGGATTGTCGGCATAACCGGCCAATCGCTGTGACTGCCACGACGGCAGTGCTACTCGGCAGAAAGCAAAGCGGCCCAGAAGGCACAGTGGTGTGCCGTGGCGAAATCGGTTTCCTGCGCCGGCGAAGGCGGAAGGAGCGATTGGAAATTGCCGGCGATGGGGTTGAATTCCTGCCAGAGGGGCACGCTCGAACTATTGGGGGTTCCAAATTTAGCGAAGTTGGTCCAATAGTGCTGCATGGCGCTCGAGAGTTGCCGTTGCTGGGCGCTGAGCGTGGGCCGCGGCACAGTGACGGGCAGGGCGAAGAGATATTGCAGCTCGGAAGCGTGGGCCGCGGCGTACGGGAACGAAACCGGAGGGAGAAAATCCTGCGGCGCGTTCTCGTCCTCGAACTCATAGGTGGAGAGCGGAACGAACTGAGACATCGAGAGGTCGGCGCCCAAGGCCGGACAGGCGAAAACGACGTCCGTGCCAGCCGCGGCGAAAGCAATATCCGCGGAAGGAAAACTGGCGAGGGAATACTGCGCGGCGACCAGCGGAGCCGCGGGTCCGACCAGGGTAGCGAGGGCTGCTTCGTACGCGGCCTCATTATTGGCGATGGGCCCGGCGGCGGTGAGATCGAAATCAAGCGCGGTGAAGAGCCGCCATTCATCGTGATTGCTGCCCTGGATCACCGGCACATGGTGGAATTGGCCGGTGGCGAGCGCGGTGTTCAGAGAGAGCGGGAAAAACTCTCCGTCGATGTTGGGCGTGTATCCAGCAAAATTTTCGTTGGCCAGGATGGTGGTGACGGGAAGCGCACGCAGGCAGGTCGCGGTCTGAGCGCTGCAGCCCGTTGCAGTGGCGAATGCCGCGCCGGCAACCTCAGCGGCGTCAAGGGTTTGCGTGTTCAGCGCGTAGGCGCCGCTTTGGATGATGGCTTTGTGAAAGAGGCCTTCCGAGGAAGGCGAGGCGAGCTGCGAGAAGACGCTGAGGCCCCCGGCAGATTCGCCGAAGATAGTCACGTTCCGCGGATCGCCGCCGAAGAACCGAATGTTGTCGCGGACCCAGCGGAGAGCGAGTTGCTGGTCCATGAGGCCGTAGTCACCGGCGGAATTGGGATCGCTATCGCGGTCGCGATCCGGATCCGTGTTTTCCCCGGCAAAGGCGGGATGGGCGAGAAAGCCGAAAGCGCCGAGACGGTAATTGATGGTCACGACGATGACCCCGTCCTGAACCAGCGCAGTGGGATCGTAGTCGTTGCTTTCACCAAAGACGAGGGCGCCGCCATGGATCCAAACCATCACCGCGCGCGGGCGGAAGAAATCGTTGGAGTCCGGAGTGAAAACATTCAGGAAGAGGCAATCCTCGGTAACGGACGCGATACCGAAAGGCGAGGGCGGCTGCGGGCAGTGGTTAGCAAACTGCGTGGCCTCGAGCGGCGCGAACCATGGAGCGTGAGGAACCGGCGGGCGCCAGCGCAGATTGCCCACCGGAGGCGCGGCGTAAGGAATGCCGAGGAACTCACGGAAGCCGGCCGAAGTGACGGAGCCGCGAACGGAACCGCTGAAGGTGAAGACCAAAGGTGAGTGTTCCTGCGCATCGACGATGAGAGGCAGGGAACAACAAGCGATGAGGGCGAAGAGAGTTGCTGAAAGCAAGGCGAATTGATGCGTGTGACGAGACTTCATGGTTTCCCTTAAGACCGGGAACCGCTGCTTCCGGAGATTACGAGGGTTCCCCCAATTTCCCGTCGACCCACGCGGCGGAATTGTAAGTGTCTATATCATTAGTTTGTTACTGTCAATAAAAAGATTTCATGCTGGAATTCTGCAGAAACGACCGTGCGACATGCTTCCAGTCCCGCTTTCGAATACCAGTTGTATATAATCCGTGCGCCTGAGGAGCGTTTATGGAGATCCACTGCGTCGTGACCGGACAGAACGAAACCGGAAAGTCGGTGATTGTGCGCAACACACCCGTTCAGCCAATAGGCCTCGCTCTATTTCCGGGGTACGAGTTTCATCGAGTGTGGGGAAGCGATTCC
>Ga0210407_10004879_pt1 | contig 10470 bp, 10 predicted proteins | sample IncBWC27MmetaG_FD_150860 | JGI IMG/M metagenome (GOLD analysis project Ga0210407, IMG submission 150860) | Forest soil microbial communities from Barre Woods Harvard Forest LTER site, Petersham, Massachusetts, United States - Inc-BW-C-27-M | ecosystem: Environmental > Terrestrial > Soil >... | reverse complement strand
CTATGGCGCAAGGGCGAAACCTCGGGCCAGGCGCAACATCTGAAGGAGCTGCGCGTTGACTGCGACGGCGACACGCTGCTGCTGCTGGTCGATCAGGAGGGCGTTGCCTGCCACACCGGCCGCCGCAACTGCTTCTTCCGCGCAGCACGGGACGGCGAGTTGGCGGAGATCGCGACGCCACTGGTTTCACCCGAAACCTTATATGGCGCGCACAAGCATGGCTGACACTGTGCCAACCTTGGAGACATTGCCGCGTGTCGCCACCGCTGCACACCTGACCGAAGTTCTGCGCCGCGCGGGCGTACTTGGCAATGCGGCCGTGGACGAGGTCGTCGTGGACAGCGCGCGCCTCACCCTCCTGTCCCGCATCATCCGCCTGCGTCTAAGCTACGACAGCGCCACTGAAGGTGCGCCGCAAACCCTGATCCTGAAGACTGCCAAGCCTGGACGCGGAGAAAGCCGCTGGGTGGGAGGCCAACAGGAGGTCGCATTCTACACGCATGTCGTGCCACAGATGAAATCATGCCTCGTGCCGCGCTGCTTCGATGCAGCCTGGGACGCGGCGACCAAGGACTGGCACGTGCTGCTTGAAGACCTCACCGGGACGCACGCGATTCCCACAGTCTGGCCGCTGCCGCCGACGCTCGCGCAGTGCGAGCACATCGTCGATGCACAGGCACGCTTTCATGCCGCCTGGTGGGGCGACCCGCGTCTCGGCGTCTCGGTGGGAACGCTGCGCGATGCCGCCGGCCGGGATCGCATGATGCGGGAACTGACGCAGCACTTCGGGCGTTTCGCCGACGCGTTGCCACAGGAACGGCGCATGCTGTTTGAACGGCTGTTCGAAGCGGCGCCGCGCCTGTTCGAACGCTATCGCGCGCGTCACAACCTTACGATCGTGCACGGCGATGCACATGTGTGGAACTGCTTCCTTCCGCGTGACGGAGGCAGCGATGTCCGCCTTTTCGACTGGGATGGCTGGCGCATCGGCGTCGTGGCGACCGACCTCGCTTATATGATGGCAATGCACTGGTATCCCGACCGCAGGCGGCGGATCGAGCGATTACTGCTCGATCGTTATCATGCAACGCTGCTGGCCGAGGGCGTGAATGGCTATGATCGGCAGGCGTTGACCGACGATTATCGCTGGGCGGTCCTGTGGCTGATCACCACGCCGGTCTGGCAGGCAGCCTACGACATCCCGCCGGTCGTCTGGTGGAACAATCTCGAGCGCATCCTGCTGGCGGTCGATGACCTCGGCTGCCGTGACCTGCTGACATGAACCGACGCTATGATGCCGTGCTGTTCGATCTGCTGACCGCGCTGCTCGATAGCTGGTCGCTGTGGAACGCGGTCGCCGGCAACGCGGAATCCGGACGCCGCTGGCGCACGGAATACCTGCGCATCACCTACGCCGCGGGGCGCTACCTGCCATACGAGCAATTGGTCGGAGATGCCGCGCAGGCGATCGGCCTGCCGCGCCGCCTCGCCGATGAACTGGCGGCACGGTACAGCGACATCGAACCCTGGCCGGAGGCCGGCGGCGTGCTCGGCGAACTGCATGACGCCGGCGTTGCTCTCGGCGTGGTGACGAACTGCTCCGAGACACTGGGGCGCCTCGCCGCGTCCCGCGTACCGGTGCCATTCCGTGTGGTGGTCACCGCCGAACGCGCCGGCCATTACAAACCCGATCCGATACCGTATCGGCTTGCCCTCGGCGAGCTGGGCGTCGACGCAGAGCGATGCCTGTTTGTAGCGGGGTCCGCCTATGATCTGTTCGGCACCGCGCGTGTCGGGATGCCGACATGGTGGCACGACAGGATCGGCATGACCCCGCCGCCCGACGCACCGGCTCCGCTGGCACATCACCGCACACTCACCCCGCTCGTCGCGCACGTGCTGGCGTAGGTGCCGCTGATCTACCTGATCGCCGGTGAGTCGAGCGGCGACGTGCTTGGCGCCCGACTTATAACGGCACTTCGCGCGCGCCGGCCGGAACTCGGCTTTGCCGGCATCGGCGGCGAGGCAATGGCGGCGCAGGGGGTCGCAAGCCTGTTCCCGATGCAGGACCTCGCCCTGATGGGCTTGGTGGAGGTGGTGCCGCGACTAACCCATCTGCGACGCAGGCTGCGCCAGACAATCGTCGATATCGAAACGCGCCGGCCAGATGTGGTGGTAACGATCGACAGCCCCGGTTTCACCTTGCGCGTGCTGAGGGCGATCAGGCCGCTCGGCGTCAAGCGCATCCACTACGTGGCGCCCCAGGTCTGGGCCTGGCGCGAAAGCCGGGTGCGGTATTATCCCGGGCTATGGGACCAGTTGCTCTGCCTGCTGCCGTTCGAGCCGGCGTTCTTCGCCCGCCACGGCCTGCCGGCGACATTCGTCGGCCATCCGGTGCTTGAGAGCGGTGCGGATCGCGGCGACGCGGCTCGGTTCCGCGCACGATACAATATCGATCCGACCGCGCGTGTTGTGACGCTGATGCCCGGCAGCCGCCGCACCGAAGTGACGCGACTGCTGACGGTCATCGGCGGCACGCTGGAGCGATTGGGGAACGTGCTCCCCATCGTGCCCGTGGCTGCTCCGGTGGCGGCGGCAGTGCGCCAGGCAACGCGGAGCTGGACCCCTCGGCCCGTGCTGGTGACCGAACCGCAAGACAAGTACGACGCTTTCGCGGCTTCATCCGCGGCGTTGACCAAGTCCGGCACTTCCACGCTCGAACTGGCGATGGCCGGCGTGCCGATGGTCGTGGCCTATCGGCTCAATCCGCTCAGCGCGGCGATTGCGCGACGGATTGTTACCGTGAAGTACGCCTCGGTCATCAACTTGCTGGCAGAGCGCGAGGTAGTGCCGGAACTGATGCAGGAGGCGTGCACGCCGGACCGCCTCGCGACGGAAATGCTGACCTTGCTGAACGATCCCGCGACGGCGGCAGCGCAGCTTGCCGCTTGCCGCGCAGCGCTGGCATTGCTGCGCCCGCCTGCGGGATTGCCGTCAGAGGCCGCCGCTGCCGCTATCCTGCGCCTGCTCGATCAGCCCTGACGCCACCATCCGCTCGTGCGAGGCGGCCATGCTGTCGGTCACCGCCAGCGCCGCCGCCAGCGCCCGCCGGCCGGCCGCGGCGTCCACCAGCACCGGCGCGCCATCGAGCACCGCGGATGCGAAGGCCGCATGTTCCGCGGCGAGCGCATCGTGCTCCTGCCAGGACACCTCCTCGATGCCGAAGCCGGCAACGCCGGGCACCGGCTTCCCGTGATCGCGGGCGATCACGGTGAGGCTTCGGTTGGCAAAGTCCGCTGCCATGTAGCCGTCCTGTGCGAAGACGCGCATCCGCCGCTCGGTGCGGGCGGCGACGCGGGAGGCGGTGATGGTCGCCACCGCGCCGGTGTGGAAACGGATGCGCGCATTGGCGATATCTACGTGCTCGCTCGCCACCGCCGCGCCGACCGCGTCCACGCTCTCGATCGGACTGGCCACCAGCGACAGGATCATGTCGAGGTCGTGGATCATCAGATCGAGGATCACCGATACGTCCGTCCCGCGCAGCTTGAACGGCGCGATCCGGGTAGCCTCGATGTAGAGCGGCGGCCCAAGCCTTCCCTCCAGGGCACTAAACGCCGCGGAGAACCGCTCCTGATGGCCGACCTGCAGGACGAGCCGCCGTTCGGCGGCGAGCGCGGCCAGTTCATCCGCCTGCGCCAGGGTGGCGGCGATCGGCTTCTCGACCAGCACGTGCTTGCCGGCCCGCAGCGCATCGGCTGCGAGCGCGTGGTGCGCAGCGGCCGGGGCGGCAACAATCAGCGCATCGCACGCGGCGAGCAGATCGGCGAGGCCCATATCCGGGGCGCCGGCCTCCCAGCCGATGGTCTTCGCGCGCTCCGCGTGGGTGTCGTAGACGCCCACCAGCCTGGCGCGATCCGAGGCAGCGACCTTCAGTGCGTGATAGCGGCCGAAATGGCCGGCGCCGGCGATGCCGACGCGGATGGGTACCGAAAGTGCCAGGAGTTGTTCTCCTCTGTCGATAGACGATCGAGCTACGCCGCCAATTCCCGCATGACCGCGTACAGATCGGACTTCGCCTCAAATCCGATCCCTGGCAGCTCCGGCAGCGTCACGACGCCGCACTCCACGCGCGTGCCATCGGGAAATCCGCCATACGGCTGAAATACGTCCGGGTAGCTTTCATTGCCGCCTAATCCCAGTCCGGCCGCGATGGCGAGCGACATCTGATGCCCGCCGTGCGGAATGCAGCGCCGCCACGACCAGCCGGCGTCCTTCAGCATCGCAAGAGTGCGCTGGTATTCACACAGGCCGTACGACAGCGCGCAATCAAATTGCAGCCAGTCGCGATCGGGCCGCATGCCGCCGTGGCGGATCAGGTTGCGCGCGTCCTGGTGGCTGAACAGGTTTTCCCCGGTCGCCATCGGCCCCGGGTAGAATTCCGCGAGCGCCGCCTGCAACTGGTAGTCCAGTGGATCGCCCGCCTCCTCGTACCAGAACAGGTCGTATGGACGCAGCATCCGCGCGTAGTCGATGGCGGTGGCGAGATCGAAACGCCCGTTCGCGTCCACGGCCAGCCGGGCGTCGCTGCCGATCTCCCGCAGCACCGCCTCGATCCGGCGGCGATCATCGTCAGGCGTTTCGCCGCCGATCTTCATCTTCACCACGGTGTAGCCGCGGTCGAGGTAGCTGCGCATCTCGGCGCAGAGTGCCGCCGTGTCCTTGCCGGGGTAGTAATACCCACCCGCCGCGTAAACGAACACGCGCGGATCGGCTTCGATGCCATGCCGTTCGGCGAGCAGACGGAATAGGGGCCTGCCGGCGATCTTCGCCACCGCATCCCAGACCGCCATGTCGATCGTGCCGACCGCAACCGAGCGATCGCCGTGCCCACCCGGCTTCTCGTTCGTCATCATGCAGGCCCAGATGCGATCCGGGTCGAGATTCTCCCCCGTCGCGTCCAGCAGCGATCGCGGATCAGCCTCCAGGATACGAGGCACGAAGCGCTCGCGGATCAGCCCGCCTTGGCCATAGCGGCCATTGGAATTGAACCCATAGCCGACGACCAGCCGTCCGTCGCGCTCGACATTGGTCACCACGGCGACGAGACTCGTCGTCATCCTGGAGAAATCGATATAGGCGTTGCGGATCGGCGAGCTGATCGGCTGCGTGATCTCGCGCACATCGGTGATGCGTATTGGCATGGCGGCCTTTCAGCGCATTCGCTGTGTATTTGCAACTGCGGATTGCACGCGGAGCGCCGTGGGGCCCTATGCCCGCCGACCTCTCCCGAAATGCGGAAGAGGTGCGCTCCTGCTGCGCGACATCGCCCGGCCAAGCAGCCGTTCGGCCACGTCGCGCCACGCCAAGGAAATATCCACCGGCGCCATGTCGCGCTCCGAGGGCGGTGGCGCATGCAGCACACCGCGCAGCGCGGCGGCGAGACTGGCGGCGTCAGGTTCGCACAGCGTCGCCAACGACTCGCCGTCCAGCTGCTCAACAAGTCCGCCCACGCGCGTCGATACGACCGAGCGCCGGGCTGCGATCACGGCCGGAGCGACGCCGCTCTGGCTCGCCTCCCGATACGGCAGCACCAGTGCGTCGCACCAGGCGATCAGGGCTCCGATCTCTTCCTCCGGCACCCAGCGGTTCTCGACGGTCACCGACGGCAGCGCGCGCAGGGCCGCCAGTTCCGCGCTCTCTGGCCCACTGCCCACCACCCGAAGTTCCCATCCCGGCTGCGCCTCAAGCTGACGCACCGCGCCGACCAGCAGATCGAGGCCCTTGTAGGGCAGCAGCCGGCCGAAGCAGAGCAGCCGCAATGGACCGCCATGCACTCGCGGCGGCTGTGGCGGCGGTCCGAACACGAATGGCGGATGCGAGACGACGAACAACCTGTTCGGATCCACCACGCGCTGCTGCCTGAGCCGCTCTGCAACATGCTGGCTCAAAACCGCAACCGCATCGGCGCGCCGGATCAAGCGCCGCTGCAGGAACATCAGGAACGGCGTCATATCGCCGGGATGCGGATCGGCGTCATGCACAATCACGACCGACGGTGTGCCGGTCCACCGCAGTGCGGCAAGGACCATCAGGTCGAGCGGCCCGGGCATCGCGCAGATCGCCAGGTCAGGATCCAGCGCTGCAAGGCGCCTGGCGAGCCGCGCGACAATGAATGGAGCCCGCAGCCACTGACAGGTCAGCCCGCTGACACTCGAATAGGTTGCCACCGGGAACTGGCAATCGGGCGGATCAGGCCCGCGCAGGATTTCGGCGCCGGTGGAGAGGGACAACACGACCTCGGTGCCGGGTATCAGTCGCATTCCATCCGCCAGCGCCGCCGCGAAGCGCGGGCCTGCTCCACGACGGCCCCACTGCCAGACGATTGCCCTTATGCCGCGATGGGGGACCTCCAAAGCGAGGTCGATGTCACGCACCGCGTCGGCCAGGTGACCAGTATCCATCTGCGCGATCACCATGCTCCTGCCACCAGTGCCGTGTGCGGCACGCTCTGAAAGATCATCGCCCAGGTGGCGCGACTGCGCCACAGCTTCCTGCCCTTGTGGCCCCGCCCGTACCGCACTCGACGCGGCAATACCACGAGAAGCGCGGACGGTGCCGCGCATTCATTAACGGATGTTAAACCTCCTGCGGTTTTCTTCCAGCCCGCAGCGTCAGGTTGTGAATGGGAAGACCCGGTCAAAACCGGGTCGATTATGGCGGAACCGGCATGAATAACGTGGACCAGACGCACCCTGCTATGCTGCTTCACTATCGCATTTACAAGAATGCGGGAACGAGCATCGACAGGATGCTCCGCCAATCCCTTGGCACCCGATGGGGCACCTGCGAATGCGCGCCCGAGGCGCACACGCTTTCGCCGGACGAGATTGCAGCCTTCCTCATGGAAAGACCCGATCTGACCGCGGCGTCCTCGCACAGCGCGCGTCCGCCGCTCCCGGGCCAACACGTTCACCCGATCGTGTTGCTGCGCCACCCGATCGATCGTGCGCGCGCGGTTTATCATTTTGCTCGGCGCGACCCGACACAACCTGGCCATCATGTCGCACGCGAGGGCAGCTGTCTGGATTACGTCGGATGGTCGCTCGGAACACCCGGGGTCGGCGTTGTCATACGCAACTACCAGGTGATCCACCTGTCCGCAGCGTCATGCCGCTATGCAGACATTCAGGCCGCCGAAGCTATGGAGGCCGATCTTGTTGAGACGAAAGTCCTTCTGCTCGGATGGGCCGTTTTTGGAATCGTCCGCGCGTTTGCGGAGTCGTGCCGCCTGTTCAAATCCGCATTTGGATCGAAGTTCCCCGATCTGCGCTTTGTCAGCCGGCATGAGAACATTTCTACAGATCGATCCATCACCGAAAAATGGCCGGGCGCGATCTCGCGCAGTGAAGCGCCGCTTGCGCGCCTCGATGCGCGGCACTTCCAAAAGCAGCGCCTGCGTGTAGGGATGATTGGGCCGCCCCGCAAGCGCTTTGGCTGACGGCGTAGAGCCCGCCGCCCCTACTCTGCCAGTGCCAACACTGCACGCCTACCGATGCGCAGCACCAGCAGCGACGCGATCAGACACGCCGCACCGCTGGCGATGAAGGCCATCAGATAGCTGCCGGTGGCGTTGCGCATCACCCCACCGCCGAGTGCCGCCAAGGCCCCACCCATCTGGTGGCCGCAGACGATCCACGAGACGATCACCGGGGCATCCTTTTTGCCGAACACCTCGTTGGTCAGGCTCACCGTCGGCGGCACTGTCGCCACCCAGTCCAGGCCATAGAACACGGCGAAGATCGAGAGGCTGACGATGTCGAAGTTGGTGAACGGCAGCACCATGAGCGAGAGCCCGCGCAGGCCGTAGTACCAGAACAGCAGGAAGCGCGCGCTGTGGCGGTCGGTCAGCCAGCCCGACAGCGTGGTGCCGATCAGGTCGAACACCCCCATCACCGCGAGCAGACCAGCGGCGCTTACTGCTGGGATGCCATGATCCAGGCAATAGGAGATCAGGTGCGTCGCCACGAGGCCGTTGGTGGAAAAGCCGCACACCGCGAAGGTCGAGAACAGCAGCCAGAAATCCAGAGATCGTACGCCGCGCGCCAGCCCCGCGACCGCGATCCGGAACGGATTGCCGGAGGTTGGCATGATCGGCGCCTCGGCTGCCGCACCGTATGGGCCGAGGCCGACGCTGCCGGGACTCTCCGCGAGTAACAGCAGCACCATCGGCACAAGGGCGAGAATCACCAGCGCCACGGCCCAGGGCACGCTCTGCCAACCAAAGCGCTGCGCGAGGAACGCCAGCAACGGCAGGAACACAAGCTGGCCGCTGGCATTGCTGGCGGTCAGCAATCCGACGACCAGGCCGCGATTCGCAACGAACCAGCGGTTCGCCACCGCGGTCGCCAGTCCGATCATGCCGGCGCCGGACCCGATGCCGACAAGCATGCCCCAGGTGGCATACAGCTCCCACGGCTCTCGGGCGAAGGCGCTGCCGCCAGCACCCAGCAGCAACAGGAGCAGCGACAGCAGCACGGTACGTCGGAGCCCTATCGTCTGGAGCAGCGCGGCGGCGAATGGCCCGATCAGGCCTCCCAGCAGGATGTTCAGCGAGATCGCGCCGGATATTGTCGTCGCGCTCCAGCCGAACGCGTGCTCCAGCGGGACGATCAGCACGCCCGGGGCGGCGCGCACGCCAACCGTCGCTAGGATCACGGTGAACATGACCCCGACGACGATCCAGCCATAGTGGACCCGGTTCACAAGCAGGCGGGCCAGCCTTTGGGACGCCGTCATGTTGCACTCCGCCGAGCTTGCCTTGACATGACGATCGTCATATCTTCGTCAGGTTGGCATATGACGATCGTCATGTCAAACGGAGACCGGATTTCATGCGCGAGGAACGCAAGGCCGAGACGCGGCAGAAGATCCTGGAGGTTGCCGGCGCGCTGTTCCGCAAGCGGGGAATCGATGCGGTCGGCGTGGACGCGATCATGCACGCGGCCGGCCTGACGCACGGCGGATTCTACGCGCATTTTGCCTCGAAGGAGGCTCTGGTGGCTGAGGTATCGGCCGCCTCGCTTGCCCGCGCGGCGGCGCGATGGGAAAGGGTCAGCCAGGAAGACGACGGCCCAACCGCGCTTGCGAAGATCGTCGAGGCCTATCTCGATCCTGCCCATGTTGCGGCGGTGGAGCAGGGCTGCATGCTGACCACCCTCGGCCCTGAGGTGGCGCGGCGGATCGGTCCGCGTTCGGCTATTACAGACTCGATTCGCAAGATGGCCGATGCGCTGGCACGGTGCCTGCCGGGGCAGCGCCGCCGCGACGCACTGGCCACGCTTTCCGGCATGGTCGGGGCCGTGGTGCTGGCGCGCCTGTCGGACGATCCGGAGCTTGCCGAGGAGCTGCTTGCTGCCACGAAGCAGGCGGCGTGCTCACGCTAAACACCCGGCGGCCCAGCGCATCACATTGGTGACATTGACCGCACCGGCACTCGGCTGCTCTGGGTAACGCGTGCGATAGCGCCAGATTATTACTCTGGCGCGCTGGAGAATCTCCGACTAAGAGAGCCTCTCACGCCAAGAGATTGATGGGCGATTAACGAAAAAGTCACATCCGGGGCAGGGTGGGGGAATCATGACGCCGATCGACCAGCACGTCGGACGCCGCATCCGAGGAAAGCGCCGCGCTCTTGGACTGACCGAGGACGATCTCGCCAAGGCGGTCGGCGTGGGACGCGATACGATCGAGGCCTATGAACGCGCCGGCACGCGCGTGCCGTCCGAACACCTGATCAAGCTGGCGGAACTCCTTGGCGTCTCGGTCAGCTATTTCTTTCCGACGACTCCCTGTCCCGGGCCCTAGCGTGCTCGCAGCCGGCCGCGCATAGGTCGAAGGCAAAGTACGCCCGAGCAATCAGGGTCTGCGCCCGATCACGATCGCCGTCCGCCAGAGCCTGATCCGCCTCGCGCACATAACGGAAAGGATCCAATAACGAGACGAGCACGGTGCTTCCGCTACGTTTCAAGGCCGGGGAGTGCGCCATCTCGCGGCTTCCTTCAGTCACCAGAATCTGCCGGGATGATAATGAGCGCGCGATAGGATGAGTCAACGCTGATCGCCCGGCCTTTTCGTGCTGGAGATTTGTGGTAAAGCCCGCGGCCCATGCGCCATTACCTCGATTTCGAAAAGCCGATCGCCGAGTTGGAAGGGAAGATCGAAGAGCTTCGGCGCATGTCGGAGCCGGGTGGCATCAATATCGCCGACGAGGTCGTTCGCCTCACCGCGGTGGCCGACCGGCAGTTGCGCGCCACCTACGCTCGGCTCACACCATGGCAGAAGACGCTGGTCGCGCGCCACCCGGAGCGTCCAAGGGCGCTGGACTACATCGGCACGCTGATCACCGACTTCACGCCGCTGGCAGGCGACCGCGCTTTCGCCGATGCCGCGGCCGTGGTGGGTGGGCTC
>Ga0210407_10004878_pt1 | contig 10470 bp, 10 predicted proteins | sample IncBWC27MmetaG_FD_150860 | JGI IMG/M metagenome (GOLD analysis project Ga0210407, IMG submission 150860) | Forest soil microbial communities from Barre Woods Harvard Forest LTER site, Petersham, Massachusetts, United States - Inc-BW-C-27-M | ecosystem: Environmental > Terrestrial > Soil >... | reverse complement strand
CGCTGCGGAAGTGAGCTGGCACACACTGCAGCGCAGCTGACATAACGTTAACATAATCAGGCACTTCGCAAGTTAGCTTTTGGTTCGCAGACGACATAGACTCTGTGAGCCACGTCGCACTACGGACGGCGCACGGGCCGAAGGAAGCAACATAAAGGCTCTGGTCGACATAAGCAGGAGCGCGAGCAGATGAAAAGGAAAGGCGCGGAAGGAATCCCCGCACGTCAGCGGCTGACGCCGCCGGCGGCGAACGAGGAATTCACCGGGACGGTGGATGATCTCAGCAGAGATGACCTCGCTCGACACGATCTCGACAGACTCGCGGCTCCGCGGTCAGGTTGGGATCCGTACGAGGTATGGCGCACGCGCGTGAAGGCGTCCGCGAAGGAGAAGCGCGGGGGCGAAGCATTGCGCTGATGCCGTAATCGAGTCTCCGCAGGGGGCTGCGGGTTGCGCAGCACGCAGGCACAGGTCCGGTCCGCCATCGCAACTCGCGCGCGGCGCGCATTGCTGCGCTTTCCCGATGCCGAGTTGGAACGGCACTTCTTACTGAGCTACCGCGCGGCGGCGCGCCCGTGGATCCGCATGAGCCTGGTGGTAGCTCTGTCCACCGTGCTCGGCTTCACCGTCATCGATCATTGGCTGTTGGTCGGGCCGCGCCTGGCGCGGCCGGACATCTGGCGCTTCGGGCTGCAGCTGCCGCTCGTGCTCATCATGCTGGTGCTCACTACACCGCGCCTGTACCTGCGCTGGTACCAGCCGTCGATCCAGATCGCGGCTCCGCTCTTCGGTGTCGGAACCGTGCTGATGGCGGTGGAAGCAACCCCGGCGCAGCTGCCGCTGGTGGCCGCACGGCTGCTGCTGGCAGTTTTCTATTTCTATTTCATGCTCGGCCTGTCGTTCAACGCGGCGTTGCGCAGTAACGCGCTGCTGATGGTGGCGTACGCACTCGCCGCACTCGGCGGCGCGATCGCCGCACCCGTGGCGACCTACTCGCTGTTCGTGCTGTTGTGCGCCAACGTCATCGGGGGCGCCGGCTGCTACGCGCTCGAGTACGCCAACCGCGTCGCATTCCTCGAGCGCCGGCGTCTCGCCGAAGTCGCGACTCACGACGGGCTCACCGGACTCCTCAACCGCGCTGCTCTCGAGGAGCAGGCACGCAACCTGTGGCAACACGCGCGGCTCGCGCGGCTGCCGGTGTCGCTGATGCTCATCGATGTCGATCACTTCAAGGCCTTCAACGACCGTTACGGACACCAGGAAGGTGATCGCTGCCTGCGGGAAGTCGCCGCGGCGGTGCGCGGCGCGGCGCGCCGCCGCCCGCTCGATATCGTCGCACGCTACGGCGGAGAGGAGATCATCGCCATTCTCGTGGACAGCGGAAGCGTCGATGCGGCGGGCGCAGCCGAGGAGGTGCGCAGCGCCGTAGCCCAGCTCGGCATCGCGCACTCCGCCTCGAGCACGCGCCCCTACGTGACGGTGAGTCTCGGAGTCACCACCGTCGAGCCCGGCGGCGACTACTGCCACGAGCGTGCCGTGCGCCTGGCCGATGTGGCGCTCTACGCCGCCAAGGCGCGCGGACGAGATGGCTGGTCTTTCCAAGGGACCGCAGAGGGGGCCACGGCGGCCGTGGCACGGCAGCCGGCAGAGGCGGGGCAGGACCGCAATGAGCCGCCGCCGCTCGATGAGCGCCAGGCAGACGACCTCCTGAAGACGGCAAGTTGAGATGACTGCCCGGCGCGGCTGGCGCGCCGTCAATACCCCGCCGGAGGCATTGTCCGTGCGTCCGCGACACCGTGACACTGAATTCTGGCGTCGGTGCGCCCGCCGACTGCGGCCGGCTCACTTGCACAGGGGCGCGCCAGCCCCGATTCTCCCGCTCATGAACGCACTCTCGGTACGCGGACTCACCAAGACCTACAGCAACGGCGTGCAGGCGCTGCGCGGCGTCGATCTGGACGTCGAGCGCGGGGACTTCTTTGCACTGCTCGGCCCGAACGGTGCCGGCAAGACCACGCTCATCGGCATCATCACCTCGCTCGTGAACAAGACCGCCGGCACCGCCAGCGTCTTCGGCCATGACATCGATCGCGAACTGGAGGCAGCCAAGGCCTGCATCGGCATCGTGCCTCAGGAAATCAACTTCAACATGTTCGAGACGCCCTTCACCATCGTGGTGAACCAGGCGGGCTTCTACGGCATCCCGCGCCCGGTGGCGCGGGTGCGGGCGGAGAAATATCTGAAGCAGCTGCAGCTGTGGGACAAGCGCAATGGCATGTCGCGCGGCCTGTCCGGGGGCATGAAGCGCCGCCTGATGATCGCGCGGGCGCTGATGCACGAGCCGCGGCTGCTGATCCTCGATGAGCCCACTGCGGGCGTCGACATCGAGATCCGCCGCTCGATGTGGGACTTCCTGCGCGAGATCAACTCGCGCGGCACCACCATCATCCTCACCACGCACTACCTGGAGGAGGCCGAGACGCTGTGCCGCAATATCGCCATCATCAACGGTGGCCGCATCGTCGAGCGCGACCGCATGAGCAGCCTGCTGCGCCGCCTGCACTTCGAGACCTTCGTGCTCAACCTGCGCGAACCGCTGGCGGTCGCGCCGCCGCTGCCGGGCTATGTGGCAACCCTGGTCGATGACCACACGCTCGAAGTGGAGGTGTCGAAGGAGGGGAACCTCAACGACATCTTCGCGCGGCTCTCGGCGCTCGGCATCGAAGTGCTGAGCATGCGTAACAAGGTGAATCGCCTGGAGGAGATCTTCATGCAGTTGGTCGAGGGACGCGCGGGCCCGGGCGAGGCGCCGCGCGACGGCGGCCCGCAGCCGGCGGTCGCCACCCGCGCGCGTGCGCGCGTCGGGACACCGTGATGAGCAGCGTGGTGCAACCGGCCGCAGCGCCGATCCGGCTGAACGTGGTGCGGTGGATCGGCTTCAGGACGATGTTGATCCGCGAGTACGGCCGCATCATCCGCATCTGGGGTCAGACCATCGTACCCTCGGTGGTAACCGCGGTGCTGTACTTCGCGATCTTCGGCACTCTCATCGGCCGGCGTGTCGGCTCGATGGATGGGTTCGACTACAAGCAGTACATCGCTCCCGGCCTCATCATGATGTCGGTGATCACCAACTCCTACGGTAACGTCGTGGCCTCCTTCTTCGGCGCCAAGTTCGGCAAGCACGTGGAGGAGCTGCTGGTGTCGCCCTTGCCGAACTGGGTGATCGTGGGCGGCTACGCCGCGGGTGGCCTGCTGCGTGGTTTGCTGGTGGGCCTTGCTGTGACCGTGGTGTCTCTGGTGTTCACTCACCTGCAGGTGCATCACCTGCTCGTGGTGTTGACCGCGCTGCTGCTCACCTCGCTCACCTTCGCGCTCGGCGGCTTCCTCAACGCGCTGTTCGCCAAGAATTTCGACCAGGTCAACTGGATCCCGGCCTTCGTGTTGACTCCGCTCACCTATTTCGGCGGCGTGTTCTACTCGGTGAGTCTGCTGCCCGGCTGGGCTCGCAGCCTCTCCTACGCCAACCCGATCCTCTACATGGTGAACGCTTTCCGCTTCGGCTTCCTCGGCGTCTCCGATGTGGATATCGGAGCCGCTTTCGCGCTGATGACGGCGGCCGCGCTGCTGCTCTACGCGGTGGCGGTAGTGCTGATGAATCGCGGTGTGGGAATCCGCGAGTGAGACCCACGCCACCCCGCGACGCCGCGCTTGCCACGGCCCCGACGGTTGCGCTCGTGACGGCACGCGCCGCGCGTGCCCTGGATGAGGATATGCCGCCGTTGCTGGCGGCATTCGCGGCTGCCGGCGCAAATGCCGAGATCGCCGTTTGGGACGATCCTGAGGTCGACTGGGCGCGCTTCGATCTGGCGCTGCTGCGCTCGGCGTGGGACTACACGGAGCGATTGCCGCAGTTTCTCGCCTGGGTGACGCGGGCCGCAGGGCTCACGCTGTTGCTGAACGCGCCGCCGGTGGTGCGCTGGAACTCCGACAAGCACTACCTGCGCGATCTTGCCGCGGGTGGGGTGCCGGTGGTACCGACGACCTTCGTGGATCCCGGAGCCGAGCCGCCGCCTCGGGTGCTCGAAGAGTTTCTGGCGCGCGAGCCGTGCGCCGAGGTGGTCGTGAAACCGGCGGTGGGCGCAGGCTCGCGCGATGCGCGCCGCCATGCACGCAGCGACACCGGCGAGATCCTCGCACACCTGCAACCACTACTCGCCGCGGGGCGCAGCATGATGCTGCAACCTTACCTCGAGCGGGTGGACCGCGACGGGGAGACGGCACTCGTCTTCATCGAAGGCCGCTTCAGTCACGCGATCCGCAAGGGACCACTGCTCCCTGCGGGCGCGCCACCCACCGCGGGACTGTTCGCCCCGGAAGAGATTAGCCCCCGCAGTGCCAGTGCCGATGAGACCGCAGTCGCCGAGCGCGCCGTGGCGCAAGTGCCGTTCGCGGAGTTGCTGTACGCGCGCGTCGATCTGATTCGTGACGCAACCGGGCAGCCGCGGGTGCTCGAGCTCGAGCTGGCCGAGCCTTCCCTGTTCTTCGCATACGCGCCGGAAGCCGCTCGGCGTTTCGTCAGGGCCGCGTTGGAGCGGCTGCATCGGGAGTCGTTGCCCGCCTGAGGATGACGGTGGCGGGCTGCCTTGGCACGCTGCATCAAATATGTGAAGCAGGACACACAAAATAGCTTCTAACCCATTGGGGAAACAAAAGTTTCACATTTCCGTCACGGGGGTGACGCGCGCCTCGGCAAAGCTGTAGACGTCCACCCATGGGCCATTCACCGGAGGGCGAGGGCCACATGAAGGCGACAGGGTTGAACAGCTTCATGGCGCGCATCGATGCGGCCGAGTACGGGCTGTGCTGCCGGCTGAACCGCGGAGCGCACCGCCGGTTCCCGCGTCGCGTGTTCCAGATCGCCAGCCGTCTCGGCGATGGCGTCGTGTGGTACGCACTCATTCTTGCGCTGCCGCTGCTCTACGGCGCGGTTGCGGTGAAACCCGCCATCGTCATGGCTCTGACCGGCGTGTTCGGCGTCGTGCTCTACACGCTGCTGAAGCGGCTGTTCGTGCGTGAGCGGCCGTTCATCACGCACCAGGGAATCAGCCAGGCTGCCGCGCCGCTCGATCGCTACAGCTTCCCTTCGGGGCACACACTCCACGCGGTGTCCTTCACCTGGCAGGCCTGCGCCCAATTTCCCGAGCTCGGCTGGGTGCTGCTGCCGCTCACCGCGCTCATCGCCGGCTCGCGCGTCGTTCTCGGCCTGCACTATCCCACCGACGTGCTCGCCGGGGCGACCATCGGCGCGGCGCTGGCGCAGCTCGGCCTCGCCTTCGCCTGACGTGACTCGCCAGTCAGCGGGGGCGCAATTTCGCGCGAGGTGCTGACGTGCGCGTGCTGTTCATTTCCGATGTCTACTTTCCGCGCGTCAACGGCGTCTCGACATCGATCCGTACTTTTCGGCAGGACCTCACTGACTGCGCGGTTGACACGCTGCTCGTGGCGCCTCGCTATACGCCGTCGATGCCGGCGGCCGCTGCCGCCACCGGCGGCGGTGCGGCACTGCCCGCAGAAGAGAATGGTGTGCTGCGCGTGCCGGCGGCGCGCGTGCCACGCGACCCCGAGGATCGGCGCATGGCGTGGCGTTCACTGACACGTACGCTCGATGGGCTGCCACGGGGGGCGTTCGACCTGGTGCACATCCACACTCCGTTCATCGCGCACTATGCCGGGGTGCGCTGCGCGCGCAGTGCGCGGGTCCCATGCGTCGCGACCTATCACACCTTCTTCGAGGAGTACCTGCACTACTACGTGCCGCTGGTGCCGCGGCCGCTCAGCCGTTTCCTGGCGCGCAGCTTCACGCGCTCCCAGTGCGCTGCCGTGCAGGCGCTGATCGCGCCCTCGGAGCCGATGCGTGCAGTGCTCGAGGCTTATGGTGTGCGCACTCCCATTCACATCCTGCCGACCGGACTCGCTCCCGATCGCTTCGGTAGCGGGGATGGCGCCGCCTTCCGCGCGCGCGCCGGCATCGACGCCCGGCGGCCGCTCGTCACCTACATCGGCCGCGTGGCACACGAGAAGAACATCGGCTTTCTGCTGCAGATGTTCCGCGAAGTGCTCAAGTCGGTTCCCGGTGCGCTGCTGGTGATCGCCGGCGAAGGACCCGCGCGCGCTGCGCTGCGCGCGCAGGTGGTCGCACTCGGGCTCACCGACCACGTCCAGTTTGCCGGCTATCTCGAGCGCGACAGCGCACTGCTCGACTGCTACGCGGCAGCCAGCGTATTCGTGTTTGCCTCGCGCACCGAGACGCAGGGACTCGTGCTGCTGGAGGCCATGGCGCAGGGAGTCCCGGTGGTATCGACCGCCGAGCTCGGTACACGCTCGGTCCTGCCCGGGAGCGGCGCGCTCATCGTGCCGGAGCAGCGCGAGGTCTTCGCGGCTGCGGTGGTGCGCGTGCTCGGCGACGCGCAGCTGCGCGCAGACATGGCGGTGCGCGGGCGCGCGCACGCGCGCACCTGGTCTTCGGCCGCGATGGCGCGGCGACTCGCGGACGTCTACCGCGAGCTGATCGCGGCGCCGCGCATGGTGAGCGTCGCCGCCTGAAAAGCACCCCGGGAAATTTCGCTCACCGCGCTCGGCAAGCGCCCAGCGAACAGCAAGACGCCAAATTTCCCGGGGACCTAAGCGCGCACCTATCGGCGCGATGCGCTTTTTTCGCCGGCACCCGCACCGGACCGTCGACTGCTTCTCAGTATTTGGGCGTGCTGAGGAGTTGAACACCCACGGTTCTCGGCTACACTGCCGGCAGTTTCGAACCGCAGGCGTTGGGAGCCGGGCATGGGCGCAAAGCGGGCCTTGATCGTGGACGACTCGAAGTCCGCGCGCCTGTTTCTCGCCCGCGTCCTGGAAAAATACGACATCGACGTCGATAGCGCGGAAAGCGCCGAAGCCGCCATCGACTATCTCAGCAGCAACCGTCCGGATGTGATCTTCATGGATCACCTGATGCAGGGAATGGACGGTCTGCAGGCCGTGCGCGCGATCAAGAACGATCCGCGCACCGCTACGATCCCCATCATGATGTACACCTCCCAGGAAGGTGAGGTGTATCTCGGACAGGCGCGCGCGCTCGGCGCGCTCGGGGTGCTGCCGAAGCAGATCAAGCCGGCCGACGTCTCCAAGGTGCTCTACCAGCTGCACCTGGTCCCCGATCGCCGCACGAGCGAGCAGTCGAGCTTCACCGCGGTGGGTGTGCGCACTGACCATGCACCGGCCGAGTCCGCGGCCGCCGCGCCCCGCGCGCTCACCGATAGCACGTTGCGCGAGCATTTCGCCGAGCTGCGCCGTGCGCTGGTCGCCGGCGTCGACACCCAGACCGATCGCATCACCGCCGAGGTGCGCGCACTGCTGCTGGAATCACTGCCCCCGGCCCCGCCGCTGACCCCTGCCGAGCCCCCGCCTCGTCCTGCCACGACACCGTGGGCCTGGATCGTCGCCTGCGTGGCGCTCGCCATCGCGTTCACGAGCAGCGCCCTGTGGTGGCGCAGCGTGAAACTCCTCGAGCGGCTCGAGGTCGAAGTCGCGCAGCTGCATACGCAGCGGGCGGGACCGGCGACTGCGGCTGACGTCTCTTCGCCGGGGGCGGAAGCGTCCCAGCCTTCCTCGCCCCCGTCGGCGACAGCGGACCAGAGCAAGCCGATAATCGTGCCGGTGCCCTACGGAGCCGAGCCGTTCGGCGGCGCGCGCCTTGACCTCATCCGCCAGCAGCTCTACCGGCTTGCGCGTCAGAAGGTGACGGGCGTTGCAGACATCAAGACTTTTGCAGGACGCTTCTGTCTCGTGGGCAACGCTCTCGAGGGATATTCGCCCGCGCCCGATGAGACGCTGTTCTCGCGCTGCGACCTGGTCGGCAACCCCTCGGAAGACGCACTCACCGTCAGCCAACGGACCCCACTCGTCCTCGCCAACCTCATCGGGGAGATTCGCAGCACGACACGCGGTGCACTCGATGTGCAGCTATCGGGGGGTGATCCGTCAAACGTGCTCGCCCCTTACCCGCCTGCGACCCCCGGCCTCATCGCCGGTGAGTGGAACCGCGCCGCGGCTGCCAACAACCGGGTCGAGATCCGCGTGCATTGAAGCCGACGGTCCAGTCCGTGCCGACCGCTGACGACGATTTCCGGCCGGCACGCTGGCTGCGCAACCATCATCTGCAGTCGATGCTGGCGAGCACCGCCTGGCGCCGTCGCCGACTCCTGCGGCAGTCGGCCCCACTCTTGGCCGCCGCGCGCGAACAGCTGCTCGATTGCGGCGAGGGCGTTCGCCTGCAGTGCTTCATCTCCACGCCCGCGCACGCGACCTCCGTGCCGGTCGTGCTGCTGCACGGCTGGGAGGGCAGTGCCGACTCGCTCTACGTCCTGTCCCTTGCGCAACAGCTGTTCGAGCGTGGCTTCGAGGTGGTGCGACTCAATCTGCGCGATCACGGCGAGACGCATCATCTGAACCGCGAGCTGTTCCACTCCTGCCGCTTGCCCGAAGTCGTCGGAGCGGTCTCGGCCCTGCAGCGTCTCGCCAAGGGCCGGCCGCTGCAGCTCGTGGGCTTCTCGCTCGGCGGCAACTTCATGCTGCGCGTCGCGGCGCAGGCGGTCGCCGCGGGACTGAACCTCGCGCGTGTCGTCGCGGTGTCACCGGTGCTCGAGCCGGTGGAAACTCTGGCGGCCCTGCAACGCGGGATGCCGGGCTACGAGGGCTACTTCGTGCGCAAGTGGCTGCGGAGCCTGCAGAAGAAGCAGCAGTGCTGGCCGGACACCTACGACTTCGCCCCGCTCGCCGGATTGCGCGACCTGAAGCTCATGACCGCGGAGCTGGTGCGTTCGCACACCGAGTTTCCTTCCCTCGAGGATTATCTGAATGGCTACGCCATCACCGGCGCGCGGCTCGCGAAGCTCGAAGTGCCCTCGAGCATCCTGACGGCGCTCGATGACCCCATCATCCCAGCGGTTGGTCTCGTAAAGCTCGCACGCGCGCCAGCACTCTCCCTGACGGTCACGCGCTACGGCGGACACTGCGGCTTCTTCGAGCAGCTGCGAGGGCCGACCTGGCTCGAGCGGCGCATCCTGGGACTCCTCGGAGCGGACGACACGCCGCCGCTCCCGCGGCCGGACGAGGCGACAGTGGAGCTGCGCGAGACCTGAAGACTCAGTCAGCGCGCTGCGCGCTTCTCGTCGAATTGCATCACCGGCTGACCGCTGGTCACGGTCACGGCGCCGTCGATGATCGCTCCCCGCGCCACGGCGATGCTGCGTGCCACGATGTCGGCACGGATCACCGCAGTCATCCCAACCTCGAGCTTGTCCTCGACTACCAGCTTTCCGGTGATCTTTCCGGCGATCACTGCGGCCTGTGTGTGGATCTCGCCCTCCCACTGGGCGGTCACGGCCATGCGCAGCGCACCGCCGATCCTCCCATCACCCCGGACTGCACCGCACACCACGAGCGGGCCTGCCGTTTCCAGATCGCCGGTCACCCGGGACCCCTCGGCGACGAAAGTCGGCGAGTCGCCAATCTGATCGATCAGCCTGCGCTTCAATGTCTGGGTCATCCGCAGCTCCGTAAGGGCGCGCCCGGGGTCATAATGCGGAGTCATAATACGAAGCCGGTCCTCCAAGGATGCCGACCATGGTCACATTCCAGGCACGACGAGTCGCCCTCGTTACCCTCCTAGCCGGGGTGGCGGCCGCGTGTGGCCAGGAGCAGCAGGACTGGCATTCCGCCGAGGGCGCGGATACGACCGAGGCCTGGCAACGTTTCGTCGAGCAGCATCCCGACAGTGAGCTCGCGAACGAGGCGCGCAACCGGATCGTACAGCTCGAAGTGCGCCGCGATTTTCAGTACGCCGATCGTATCGGGACCGTCGAGGCCTACCGGGACTTCCTGGCGCATCACCCGAGCGGCAGATGGGCGGAGCATGCGCGCATCCGCATCGAGTCGTTCTCGCTCGGATCCGCGCCGCGTATTGCGCCACCGACAGCTGAGGAGGCTGCCGCTTTCGGCGGCTCCGGTGTGCGGGCCCTACGCCTCGCGACGGCTGGAGCCACTCCACCCGAGGCTATCCCCGAAGGGGTCGCCCAGTCCGACACCCGCGGGGCAGGGGCGACCACGGGCGAGGCCGTGCAGGCACCCTCGCGAGACGGTCGGGCCGCGCCGGGCGAGGCCGCACAGGCGACAGACGATGCGGTGGTCAAGCCCGCTGCGGCAACCGAGATCGGTCAGAACGGCTACAGCATTCAACTCGGTGCTTTCGGCAGCGAGGCGAGTGCCGATCGAGAGTGGCGGCGGCTCCAGGGCCGCTTTGGAGCCGAGCTGGGAAACCTGTCACCGCGAATAGTGGTCGCCGAGAGTGATTCACAGCAGCTCTACCGGCTACAGGCGCCGGCCTCCGGCGAGGCGCAGGCCCGCGCCATATGC
>Ga0210407_10004877_pt1 | contig 10470 bp, 10 predicted proteins | sample IncBWC27MmetaG_FD_150860 | JGI IMG/M metagenome (GOLD analysis project Ga0210407, IMG submission 150860) | Forest soil microbial communities from Barre Woods Harvard Forest LTER site, Petersham, Massachusetts, United States - Inc-BW-C-27-M | ecosystem: Environmental > Terrestrial > Soil >... | reverse complement strand
ATATAGAGTCCGCTTCACCCCCAAAGATGGGGTAATCGGCCGGCCCAGCTTGTGGATAGCTGAAGATTTTAGGTGCTGCGCTTCAGGCTGATGGTGAAACGAGGTCCGTAGTGACGGCCTCAAGCATCAGAAGGAGAAGCGCAGCATGGACCATTTTGCCGGACTGGACGTATCGGTCAAGGAGACGAGTGTCTGCATTTTGGATGACGCGGGCAAGATCTTGAAGGAAGTGAAGGTGGCGAGCGAGCCTCAAGCACTTCTGAAGGTTCTGGGGAATCCCACCTACCGCTTCAAGCGGATCGGACTGGAAGCCGGGCCGTTATCGCAATGGCTATTCAGCGCTCTCGCCGAAGCCGAGTTACCAGTGATCTGTGTCGAGACGCGGCACATGCAGGCGGTGCTGAAGGCGCAGATCAACAAGACCGACCGCAATGACGCGCGCGGCATCGCTCAGATGATTCGGGTGGGAGTGTACCGCCCGGTGCATGTCAAGACGCTACGCAGCCAGAAACTGCGGATGCTGCTGACCCATCGCAAGCTATTGCAGTCGAAGGCCATCGCCATCGAGAACGATCTGCGCGGGACTTTGCGTAACTTCGGCCTCAAGGTCGGCATGGTCGGAACGGTGAGGTTCGAGGCCCGCATCCAGGAGCTTGTCGCGGCTATCCCCGACTTGGCGGCACTGGTGGAACCACTGCTCGTCGTCCGGCGAGCGCTACGCGAACAGATCGTCATCCTGCACCGCCGCCTGCTGGCCATCGTGCGAGACGACGAGGTGTGCCGGCGCCTGATGACGACCCCCGGTGTCGGCCCGGTGGTGGCGCTGACCTATCGCGCCACCGTCGATGTGCCAGCCCGATTCCGAAAATCCAAGTCGGTCGGGGCCGTGTTCGGGCTGACGTGCTCCAGGTATCAATCAGGCGAGATCGATTGGAGTGGCAGGATATCGCGCTGCGGGGATGAGATGATGCGGGTGATGCGGGTGATGCTCTACGAAGCAGCGCAGAGTATGTTACATTCGAAGAAATGGTCCTGGCTTAAGGCCTGGGCCATACAGATCGCCAGGCGCCGCGGAATGAAGAAGGCGATCGTGGCCCTGGCCCGTCGGCTGGCCGTCATCATGCACCGCATATAGGTTGATGGCACCGAGTTCCGGTGGACCCGGGAGCCAGCCGCGGCAGCAGCATGAAAACCGTTCAAGATCAAACCCGATAGGAGAAAACTCGAGATCCACCCAGCAGTGGAAAGATGTCCCTCGCGGGACGATGGATGAGGTGAGTTCGCATGTCCGCTTGAACCTGCCGTTCAAACTGACGACAAGGCCGCCCTAAAGATTGTTCTACCTCGTCCTCGGATCCCATGATGGAAGATGCTATGGGGCGGCGGCGAGGATATTGCATTCCATCGTCGCTGATTTGAACCGATGGAGCGCCCCCCATGCAGAAGTTGAACGACCTGAGCCGATCCCTCACCGCCCTCGAACCGGACGGCACGCTGATTGCGGTCATTGAGATGAGCCTATCGAGCTGGCTCGTTGCCGGTATGGTGCCTGGCGTCGAGCGCCAGCCGTTGAAAAAGCTCGCGGTCGACGAGAGCGCATTGCTGAAGCTGCTGCATCGATGGCGAGAGGAAGCGGAGAAGGCAGGACGCAGGATCGACCGCATTGCGGTCGCCTTCGAGGCTGGCCGTGACGGCTTCTGGTTGGCGCGCTGGCTCAAGGCGCGCGGCATCGAGGCCTACGTCATTCACGCATCGAGCGTAGCGGTGTCTCGCGAGCATCGGCGCGCCAAGACTGACCGGCTCGACACCGAGTTGCTCAAACGCTCCTTTCTTGGCTGGCTGCGCGGCGAGCGTGATCACTGCAAGATGGTCGAGATCCCGACAATGAAGGACGAGGATGCCAAGCGGCCCAACCGCGAGCATGACAGCCTCATCGGAGAGCGAAGTCGGATCGTCAACCGAATGAAGGCAGCGTTGGTTCGGCTCGGCATCCGCGGCTTCAATCCTAAGCTGAAAAGGGCCACCACGCGCCTTGACGGCTTGCGCACGCCTGAGGGCGAGCCAATTCCGCCCAACGCGCTGGCTGAGTTACGTCGCGACATGGAGCGCCGACGGCTCGTCAATAATCAAATCCGGCAGATTGAGGAGGAACGCCTGGAGCGTATCGAACAAGCGCCCTGTGATGGACCGCACGTCATGGTGCGCCTGTTAGCGCGCGTGATGGGGATCGGCATAGAGACAGCCGACATGCTGGTGCACGAGGTGTTGTCGCGAAACCTGCGCGACCGACGGGCCGTCGCGCGTTATGCCGGCCTCACTGGTTCACCCGACGAGAGCGGAAGGAAACGCCGAGAGAAAGGGCTGGCCCGCTCGGGCAATGTCCGGGTCCGACGAGGCATGATTCAATTGGCGTGGCGGTTCCTTCTACACCAGAAGAACAGCGCCTTGACGAAGTGGTTTCGATCCCGCACCGAGAACGCTCGCGGTACTCGAAAGCCCATGATCGTGGCCTTGGCGCGCAAGCTACTGATCGCCCTGTGGCGGCTCGTGCGGGGAGGGCATTGTCCCGGACGGCGTCGTTTTGCGTGCGGCACAATGAACGGAGGACGCTGAAAGCACCCCGACAGTTTCGGCCTTGTCCGCTTGTGACGGGACGCCGATAACGGTTCGAGCTGGCGGAATCCCGAGACGCCCCTTGGCTTTCAAGCCGACTGGAAGAATGGGTCCGCCGCTTCGGAGCTTCGCTGCCGATGCGCATGACTGCATCATGGTTCGGGTCCTTTGGACCTACCGAATACAAGGTTGCGGCGCGACTGAACCGCGCCCGAAAGCGGGCTCCCCTCTGATCGTCATCGCGACCGCATTAGCGTTCCGTTGTGCTCGAAGCTGTCAAGGTATGGCCTGGCAGGTGCGAAGCATGCCGCAAGGTTGGGGTGACACAGATTCTACGCGCATCACCGTCAGCGATGCGCAGGTCGGGACCAAGAAACGGGCTTTGAGATCGAACCAAGAAAACCGACGAAGGAAAGCTGGCGAACTCCTTGACAAAGAAAACCCCATACAAGGGCCCTGGCGCCAATTCCGAAGAGAAGCACGAGCCCGCGAGCGACATCGACACTGTGGTGGTCGATAGTCTGAAAGTTGCTTGACCCCAAACGGCCGATTAGAGAAGCGGACATGGTCGTAGGTCTGGCTTGCGCCTCAAAAAAACTTCTCCGGTTCCTTGATTTGGATCAACGCGACCTCGCGGTGCATGACCAACTTTCCGGCCCGCCTGGGGGCCAACTTAACCTAGGAGATCGCGATGATGAAAATAGTCGTAGTTGGAACAACCGCACTCTTCCTTACCGCATCCTCGATTGCCAACGCGCAAACCTCGCAAACCTCCTCTCCTGCGACTCCGGAACGGTTAAATGCAGCAGACCGGAATTCGCTGACGGACATGCGGATTGATCTGGTAAAGGCCGCGTTGCAGCTGACACCTGAGCAGGAAAAATACTGGCCGGCTGTAGAGAGCGCTATTCGTCAAGGGGCAGATGATCGCAAGGCCCGTCTTGCAAAAGTCCAAGAAACAGTGGGGAAGCGGGTCGAACAAAACTCCGTCGAAAACATGCGCAATCGTGACCCCATCGCGTTCCTGCAACGACGCTCGGAAGCATTGGCGCAACGATCAGCCGATCTGGATAAACTTGCCGAGGCGTGGCAGCCACTCTACAAAACGCTTAGTCCCGAACAGAGGAAGCGCATGGGGGCACTCGCGACCCTTGTACTCCACGACATGAGTGATGTCATAGAGCGGCGTCGTGCGCTGTCTGAGGACGAGGACTGAAGCAAAGTAGTTCGAATTCGTACCTGCCGCATGATGGTCGAAGCAACGCGGCTAACCAACTGTCCGGAATAGTCCGGCCGTCCTCCCACCTGCCAGCAACGAATGCTGGCAGGTGCAGGATGGCAATAAGATTCATTTGTCTGCCTTGAAGAAGAAGCGACTGAGGCGGCAAGTTCAAACCGGTGCACGACCCTGCCAGAATGCCGCCACCCTTGATCTAGTCGCCCGTGAAGAACCCGTAAGGGCTTGATGTGGGATTCGATCAGACGCGGTTACGGTCGGAATGGCGGCGGCCGTGTTCAGCGCCGATGGATGAGCGGCCGAGTAGAAATGCGCGGTCAGTATCTCGAAAAGCACGTGCACCATGGGTTTGCTCGTCTTGTTGGCGGATAACCGGACGACTCGCGAAATCGGGAACGCTTCCTAACATCAGACGTAGCGCAAGATCGCAGGCCGCCGCAGATTTGTCGATTGGAGCGCGTGGCGCGAGGCTGCATCATAGTGCCGCGGCGAAACAATAGGTCACCCGTCCTGACTTCGGGGACGCTATAGTTCTTCGATGAGCTGCCATCCGGATGGTGCCGAAGTCCGCCGGTTTTTATTGGCAGCGCGAGCGCTGTCGGCGGGCATATAATTCAGACCATTCATTTTCTGGTCGATCTCTCAAAAGCCATCCGAGGAACGTTGAAGGAGAGCTACCCATTCGGTGAATTCGCGGCTTCCGGCGGCTTGATCAGTTATGGAACGAGACTCGTGGACGCCTATCGTCAGGCGGGTATTTACGCCGGACGGATTCTCAAGGGTGAAAAGCCTGCTGATCTTCCAGTGCAAGCGCCGACCAAATTCGAATTGGTGATCAACCTAAAGTCAGCGCAGGCCCTCGGCCTCACTGTGCCCCCGTCGTTGCTCGCACGCGCCGATGAGGTAATTGAATGAAGTCGGTTATATGGCGATGCGGAAACACGCCGCGAGGCGATCGAGCGCGGTGCGGTCGGGCTTTGACCAAGCCGATCGAATTTGCGCTGCTGCGCAGTAAGATCGACACCAGGCTCGGGCAGTCCACATGACCGCAACCATCCTCGTGGTCGACGACGAGCTCGATCTCGAGAGGCTCGTGCTGCAGAAGTTCCGCAAGCAGATCCGCGACGGCGCGATGCGGTTCGTGTTCGCCCATGACGGCGTCGAGGCGCTGCAGTCCATCGAACAATGCCCGCATGTCGACATGGTGGTATCCGATATCAACATGCCGCGGATGGACGGCCTGTCGTTATTGCAGAAACTGCAGGAGGCGGAGGACAAGAAGTCGACCATCATCGTTTCTGCCTACGGCGATATGAACAACATCCGCACGGCCATGAACTGCGGGGCGTTCGATTTTCTGACCAAGCCGATCGATTTCGGCGATCTGGAAATGACGATCGACAAGACCATCCGTCATGTCGAGATGATGCGCGAGGCGCATCGCCGCCAGGCCGAAGCCGAGCGCGCGCATGCGTCGTTGTCGCGGTATTTTTCGCCGCAGATCGCCTCCCGGCTCGCGGCCGTCGGCGAGGGCAACGGCTTGGAGGTGCATTGGCGGGAGGTCGCGGCCGTTTTCACCGACATCACCGGGTTTACTACCGTGGTGGAAGCTGCCGCGCCGAAGGTGCTGGGCGCGCTGCTCAATGAATATGTGGGCGGCATGACCGACATCGTGTTCGCCCATGAAGGCACCGTTGCCAAGATCATCGGTGATGCAATCCAGATTCTCTTCAACGCCCCCGAAGATCAGTCGGATTATGCGGCGCGCGCGGTTGCATGCGCGAACGACCTCGATAGCTGGGCCGAGGCGTTTCGCGGTCGCTGGAAGTCGAAAGGCGTGAACTTCGGCGCGACCCGCATCGGCGTTCACGCTGGCCCGGCGCTGGTCGGCAATTTCGGCGGCAGCCGCTTTTTCGACTACACGGCATATGGCGACACCATCAACATCGCCGCCAGGCTGGAGGCCGCCAACAAATTCCTCGGCACCCGGATTTGCGTCAGCGCTACGGTTGCCGATGGCTCCGGGAACTTTTCGGGGCGGCCGGTCGGCGATCTCGTGCTGCGGGGCCGCAGCGAGCCGCTTCGCGCCTACGAGCCGTTGCCGGCGGCAACCTTCAATAAGCCGCTGACGACGCAATATTGCGAAGCCTTCGCCAAGCTCGAGGCGGGCGAAGCGGCGGCGATGCCGGCGTTCGCGGAGCTGGTCGGACTACATGCCGACGACAATCTTGCCGGCTTTCACCTGCGGCGGTTGCTCAATGGCGCCAAAGGCGTCCGCATGCAGCTGGAATAACGGTGGCGCGAAAAGCGTCGCTGACCTTAACTATCGATCCCGCGCCAGCTTCCGCCGTCTCCCAAGCGTTCCTTCGGCGATATTTGGATCAGTGGAGATGTTCTTGATCCATATCAATACGAACGCGCCAACCCGCGAACATCCTAAATCCAATACCGCGGGTGGTGGGCTTATAAGAGGCAACAGAAAAGTACTGTGGGAAGCGCTGCGAAGACTGGTGCAAGCCGGATTGACTCGCATGAGTTACAACCAAACTGACAGGCTTAGCTCCATACCCACCGCTACCGGCGGAATTGCCCGCCTCGCTTGTGTACGGCTGCGCGAGTTTGGCAAAGATGCAGGACCCATTCTCGCCCAGGCGGGGGCGACCGCCGAGCAGGCTTACAATGACTCGATACATCTTGAGGTGTCCAAGCAAATCAGGATCTTGGACCTCGTTGCCCAAGAACTCGGGGATGAACTCCTCGGATTTCACCTGGGCCATGATTTCGACTTGCGCGAAATTGGGCTGGTTTACTATGTGATCGCGTCGTCTGAGCGGCTTGCGGATGCGATTCGCAATGCCGAGAGATATAGCGGCATCATGAACGATGGCGTCCGCTTGCATTTCCGCCAGGACGATCGTGCGGCTGCGATTGCTCTTGATTACGTCAACGTCGACCGGCAATCGGACCGCCATCAAATCGAGTTCTGGCTGGTGACGGTGATCCGAATTTGCCGGCAGATTACGGGCACCCGCTTGGCACCGCGCCATTTGAGGGTCAGACACAATCGCGACGCGATACCTGCGGAGTTCAGAAAATTCTTCGGGACAGATGTAGAGTTCGGCGCGGGCGCCGACGAGATCGTCTTTCCCGCGCCCGTGGCTTCGTTGCCACTTGCCAAGCGTGACAATTATCTGAACGATCTGCTCCGGCGATATGCGGACGAAGCGCTTGCTGGTCGGCCTCGACATCTTGGGCGCTTCCGTTCAGCCGTTGAGGACACACTTCCGCAACTGCTCCCCCACGGCAAAGCCAGCGCTTCTAAAGTGGCGCAGCACCTTGGCATGAGCACGCGAACACTGGCGCGCAAGCTCAATGCCGAGGGCGTGGCGTTCGCGGACATCTTGGACCAATTGCGGTCCGCGCTGGCGCAGCGTTATCTTTCGGAACGCGAGTTGCCTGTTTCTGAAATCAGCTGGCTATTGGGATACAGCGAGGTCAGCTCTTTAACTCACGCATTCAAACGTTGGACTGGAAAGACGCCAAGACAGTTTCGATCGGAAGAGACACCAGACGCGGCAGCCTAGCTCGTGATCGCGCAAAGGGGCTTCGGCGCTAGCGACGTCAGCTACGGGGGTCAAAAGCGGAAGTCGGCGCTCGTAACCGCGAGGTCTGCTTTGCCCCCATGAACGGACATCGCTAGCTTCGGCACGCATGTCGGTTTCGTGCCAAGAAGAGACATCGCGGACGACCTGAAAAAAACGGGCGCGCGATAGGCGCCCGCTCTTTCATTGACTCGCACAGCAACTAATCGCTCGGGTGGTTCTTCGCAGCCTGCATTGCCTTCAGGATTCCGCTCAAGTTGTAGGTCTCCGGTGCCTGCAGCGGCGGGAACTCCGAGTACGACATCAGTTCCTTCTCCCAGAGCAGTTGGCCCATGGGCAGCAAGTTCCAATCGAACAGGTATGACGTGCTTGGAGAGGCCATTTGACCGGTCAAGTACGCGTTCGACTTGGTGTCGCCGAAGCCGACCGCCTGCTCGAAGGGATCGCGTTTGATGTTTGCAACGAGGGTCCAGTGAAAGGTAACCGGGGGTTGAAACCAACCGGCCCCTCCTGCCTGAGCCATCGTGTAATAGAACTTCCAGTTCTTGTAGCGCACCGCCGATGGCGTCGCGCCCGCGTAGTAGAAGAAGTAATCCCGCGCCGAATTCTCCGACTTGCCTTCGAGATAGGCGAGCTGGTTGACGCCATCGAGCGTGGTCTTGACGATGCCGGGGTACGTACCCTTCTCAATCTGCGCCTTCAGATCGTTGCCCTTGGCTCCCCCGCCGATCTCTACAAGTGTAGGCAGCCAGTCAAGCGACGCAAACATCTGGTCCTTCACGGTGCCCGGCTTGATATGGCCAGGCCAGCGCACGACCATCGGCGCGCGGTAGCCACCTTCCCAAGTCTCGCCCTTCTGCCCCTTGAACGGCGTGATACCGCCGTCGGGGAAGGTGACCGTCTCGGCGCCGTTATCGGTGGTGAAGACGACGATGGTATTGTCGATTTGGCCCATGTCTTCCAGCTTCTTCAGCACGTAGCCGATGTTGTCGTCCATCTGCTTCATGCCGGCTTCGTTGGCGCCCCAGTCCTTGCCGCCCTTCGTTCCGATCATGTCCAAGTACTTCTGCGGCAGTACGGTCGTGACGTGCATACGCGCAGGGTTGTACCAGACGAAGAACGGCTTGTTGGTCTTCTTCGGGTCGTTGCGGTCGAGGAAGTCGATAACTTTGGCTGATATCTCCTCGTCAACCGTCTTCGAGCGGTCCAGCGTCAGCGGGCCCTCATCCTTGCAGGTTTGATTCTTCGACGTGCCGTCGGAGGACTTGCACCAGAGCACCGGACGTGGCGGGGTCAGACAATTCGTCGTTCTCGGGTCCACGGCACCCGGGACTTCCGGCACACCCGGGATTGGCGTGTTCTTGCACGGTGGCGCGAAACTTTGCACGGTTGGAGAACTGTTTATGTCCGGAAAACTCACCTGTTGCATCGCATCCAAGTGGTACAGGTAACCCCAGAATTCCTGGAAGCCGTGCGCGGTCGGCAGCGCATCGGTGTGGTCGCCGAGGTGGTTCTTGCCGAACTCGCCGGTGTTATAGCCGAGGTCGATCAGGAACTTGGCCACCGCCGGCGTGCCGGGCTGCAGATACGACGGGCTGCCGGGCAGTTGCGGAGGAATCATACCGGTGCGCAGCGGATACATCCCGGTGAAGAAGGCGTTGCGCCCGGAGGTGCAACTCTGCATGGCCAGGTAGTCCATGAAGATCGCGCCTTCGTTTCCGATGCGGTCGATGTTCGGCGTCTCGCCGACCATCAGGCCGCGATGGTAGATTCTCGGCTGAAACCAGCCGATATCGTCCCCCATGATGAAGAGGATGTTGGGCTTGCTTGTGGGTGCCTGCGCAAGCGCAGATAAGCTGACCGTCGTAAACCCCGCGAGCAATGCTCCGAGTGCGAAGATATTTTTAGCGACACCCATTTCTTACCTCCTTGCTTTTGCCACCCGAGACAGACCGGTAGCTTCGCCGGCAGACAAATTTTTACTAGACCAGCATGGTTGACGGGTGGAATTGACTTAGATCAACCTGAATGCGCGGGTGTCGCGAGGTCGTTACTCTGCGCAGTGCAACTTCGGCGGAAGAATTTGATTGGGCCTTGGTGGTGCGCTTTTGAGAGCCAACTCCGCGAACGCTGCCCGATGTCCGATGTGGTCCAAGAGCCGATCGAATGAAAGAGGCCGCCTCAGTTGGCGGCCTCAATTCAGATAACGGCGGAGCTTCTTGATGATCTGGCGCTGGCCTCCCGCGTGTTCTTCGATGATTTGGTGCTCCCCGCAGCCGGAAGGCCAGCACGAGCAGCGCGATGCCGAACACCAGTGCATGCTCCCGCTCCTTATGAGCGCTTTGCCTGCTCGGCGGCGAGGCGGCCGTCGATGGCATCGAGAACGGCCAGTCGTGCCTGTTCAACCGACACGATGGCGTAATCGATCGCGAAACCGGCGTCCGACTCCAAGAGCTCGGCGTTCTTCTCGGCCAGTTTCACATCTAGACCATGCTTTGCTCCGACCACGCGCGCCTTTAAGGCGTTCACGTCCACAGCAATTTTCGCTTGCAGGGCTTTCATATCTCTGGTGGCAGACTCTCCGGCAGACTTGACTTGCTGGTTCACCTTTTCGACTGCCATCTTTGCAGCAGAAAGCGCCTCGGCCTTACGCGCTTCGATCTTATCGCGCGCTTCCTTTTTTGCGCCTTCAAAGACATTTTCCGCATCCTTTGCATGTACCGACAACTCGGCGAGTTGTTCAGAGAGTGGTTTCATTTGCTCCTCCTTCTGGTGAAAGACTCGCCTAACACGCTCTCGTTCGAGGCATGTTGATCTCGGTCAACTATTCTTTTGGCCCAGCTAGCAGGGCGACCGAGTAGGACGGAGGGGTATCAAGTTCCGCCGCCGCGCCGAGCGATGTCTCAATTGGGTCTTGGCCGTGTCAAAACGCTTCGCTGGGCAGGTCGGAAGCTCGGGAGATTGGTGACGTGCGAGGGATGTTCCGCTCTGGCTATGCCCTGATCGCGGCCATCAGCG
>Ga0210407_10004875_pt1 | contig 10471 bp, 8 predicted proteins | sample IncBWC27MmetaG_FD_150860 | JGI IMG/M metagenome (GOLD analysis project Ga0210407, IMG submission 150860) | Forest soil microbial communities from Barre Woods Harvard Forest LTER site, Petersham, Massachusetts, United States - Inc-BW-C-27-M | ecosystem: Environmental > Terrestrial > Soil >... | reverse complement strand
CTCGACCGTGATCATTCCGAAACTGAACGAAAAAGATCTGGTCGACGTCCCCGAAGAGGCGAAACAAAAACTGAAATTCGTTCCGGTCGAAAATGTCGATGAAGTCCTTGCCGTCGCTTTGGAAAAGGATGGCGCCGCAAAACCAGCGAGCGCGGATGGAGCAGACGGAAAAGGGGAAGACTAATTCAGCGTCCTTCGGCGTCCGCGCGTTGCTCGATTTGCAGCAGGCTCGGCTCTGAATTGCGAATCCAATCGCGAGTGGCATTGATATCGCCCCGGTTTACCGGCATCGCCCGACGCACTTCCTCGGGCCGAGCGACGATTTCGTCGCCCACTTTTACCGGCTCGGCTTTTGGCGCCTTCCAATGGCGGCCGAACTTGCGGAGCGCGTAGTACATTGTTCCTGCTTCCACCGCGCTGACTCCGCTGCATCGCATCGCGTGGTAAAACATCCGGTCGCAAACTTCGTGAGGGCGGTTCTTCTGGTCGTAAGCGACGTCATGCAACACCGAAGCGTTCCGATATTTGCCTTCAAACGGTCCGCCCATGAGCGACCAGAGCGATCGAGGAATCGATGCGCCGTCTACAACTGATCCAGCTGGCGCGATCCAAACCACGCCCTCCGGATCAGTATAGCGAAGTTCGCTTAGCAAAGTCATGGTGCGCCCGTCGTTTTCCCAACGCGCTTCGACATACCCGCTGTAATGCCCCCATTTGTTCGGTTGTTTTTCAGCGAAGCGAACCCAGGCGGGTTTTTTGTCTGAAGCGCAGCCAATCAAGGCCGCGATTATAACGGAGGATCCAATCCACCTGACGAATTTTGAATCCACGATCATAAATCTGATTCAGCGCGCGACCGGATGCACCTCTTGCACTCCCTTCGCCGGTTTCGGACCCATCGGCGTGATTGGTTCGCCCTCGGTTTGTTTCCGATAGGGCTGGAGATAAAACATCATGAACACGCCGACGACAACAAGGAGCGAACCGATCCATTTCAAGAGCCAGCCGGGGTCGCGCAAAATTTGGACGCTGCTTTGTTGGAGATTATCCGGATTCCAGGATGCCTGCGAAATTTTGTAGGTCAATCCGGTCCAAGTTCGCAACCAGCCGCTCGGATAACTGAACGGATGATTCATCCAACAGGAACCGACGGCGCTTTGGCCGTCTGAATTAGTTACACGCAACGTGCTTTTGAATCCAGCAGGACTGTCACTGCCTTCGTTCCGTTTCACTTCGAAGTCGAGCAGCTCGAGTCCAATCGGCAGCGAAAGCGTTTTCCAACCGTAGGCAATCATCGTTTCGTTCGGCGAAGTGGGCACTGTGACCTGCCAGCCGGCTGGCACCCATTGCTCCAACGTCTCGCCATTTTGTTCCACCCGAACACGCACACCGTCAGGCAGTTCGGCCACCCCCGAGGCCGATGTTGTGGCCTCCGACTTCGCCGGCCGGAAATCCATCCATTGCTCGGCGTGCGGCAGAGTTTTGTCCACGACGAGCTGCCAATCCGCCCAGCCGGTAATCAGCGGCTTGTCCAGGTCGATCTTGCCGGATGATTTACCGTTCTTGCGCGAGAGCAATTCGTAGGAGAGCGCGCCATCGTTTGCAACGAACAGGGTCAGATGATTCGGCGCTACTTCGCCAGCGGACGGCATTGTCGGCGGACCGCCAGTCGTCGGCATTTCGCCTGTCCCATGCGGATTCTTCGTCTCCGATGCCGTTTGGGGAACGCCTTCGCCGCGAATCGTAATCAGGACCGCCGGATTGTTCGGTTGATCGCTGATCGAATTCGGTTTGCCATTCTCGATCCGAAAATCGGCCCAGTAATTGTCGATCTTAAGTGTGAAGGGTGTTTTCTCGATTTTCGTTTCCCGGCCAACATTCTCCGCGACATCAAAACTTGTTTCTTTTCCGCTTAACGAAATCACGACCCGGCCTTTGTTTCCATTCCCTGGTGGTTCGAGTCGGACCTTCGCGCCGGTGCTGCCGCCTTTGTTGACGTGACCGATCTGTTCGTCCGGCGCTTTGCTGAAAGCAAAAATCGATTCCTCGAGATCAACCGCTTCATTTTTGCCGCTGGGGGGAGCGCCAGTCCGGCTCGGACCGGCCGCTACCGAAGAAGCGGCACCGCGTTTGAGTTCGATGTTCGCCAGTCCCATCGAAAAACTTCCATGCTGCGGATCGTCCGCCAGTAACCAGTTTTCGAGGTGTTGGTTCATCATCGCCGTTTCGATTTTGAAATGCGCCGCCGGCGCGCCGCCGTCTTTGAGCGGCCTCGGATTGAGTTTGCCTTCGATTGCCGGAGCGTAATCGACGATTTGCAAACGCGCGCCGCTTGCGAGCTGGCCAAGATTTCTTGGATGCTCCGGATCGGGCGGATGATGCAGAAATTCCGCAGGATAACCTTTGATGATCCCGTCGAGATCATGGACGCGAAGCTGATGCTGATCGACCAGCAATCGGTTTGTCGGCGCTTCGCCCTTGAAGAGCGTGATTGTGCCTTCGACGCCAAAGATCCGGCCGATGAGCGACCCAATCAGAAGCGTGATGATGCCGAGATGAGTAATAAGAAACGCGGTGTGATATTTTTTCCAGGGCCAACGCGAGAACGCGGACGCGGTCAAATTCCCGCCCAATAAGACGAGCCAGGCATTAAACCATGGCGCGCCATAGACATACGTGCGCGCGACTTTGGCGTCGAAACTCGACTCGTAAAGGGTGCCGACGATCGCGCCCGCGATGAGCACAGCCAAAAGGACAACGGCGAGCTTGAGCGATGAGAAAAACTCGAAGATCGCGTTCTGCTGCCACGCGGGCTGGTCGGGTCGATTCAGTTTGGCCATGCGAAGATCGACATCTTCCGCGAGGAGAGGCGCCCCTTCAACTGATACGAACGGTAGCTACAATTTGGTCCGCAACGCCCGGAGATGCTCGGCGAACGCGGCGACATCGAAATCGTAATTTCGCTGGACGTCTGAGCGTAACGCACTCAACTCTTTCTCGATTTTTGGTGAGAGATTGAGCGCGACCGCAAGGCGCTCGAGCGCGAGTGTGAGCCGGAGAGCACGATAAAAAACATTTTGGCGCGACGTGTTACTCGATCGAAATTCCGAATCGCTAGCCGCAAGCGTTTGCAAGATTGCCATTAGCGAATCGCTGGTTGGACTCCATTTTGCGGCACGTTCAGCGATTTCGTTAGCGCTCTGTTGGATCCCTGGGAACGCGCTAAATTTGCTCAAGTCATTTCCAAAACCGGTTTTGTCGAGCAGCCAAACCAACGCATTTTCTTGATCGAGCAGCTGAGATCGCTGATCCGGGGGAGACTTGATAAGAGCCCAAGTTATTTCGCGGAGCGCGACCGCCTGGCCTGTCAACCAACTGCGCGGCCCACTCGCCGGATCGTCGTCGCGCCAGTGCTTTGGTTCGTTGACCGATTGACTATCGAGCTCAAAGACGAGTTCGGGGTGACCAGCCTTCAAAATATCAGGGTCGACATTTTGGTGGCAGGCGACGCAACTGTTGGCGCGCACATAAAGATTTCGCAAGTCGTGCATGCCGGCGGCAACGCGCGTCGGGTAAGTCCAATCGCTGCGAGTATGACCGCGCAGCCACAGTTCGGCCGCGCCGTGGCAACTTTCACACGACACGCCTTCATCGGGACGCGCGGTTGAGGTCAGGCGAGTCTGAGCAACCGATTGAAAAGGCGAATGACAGACGGTGCAGCGCGCGTTCGATTGTGGTTGTGAGATGCCAGCTGCTTCGCCGATACGAGCCGAACGCGCATCCAGGAGAATGGCATACGCGCGCATGTGAAAATCTTTTTGCGACCAGGTGATGAATTGGCTGCGTTTTTCACCGGCGCCTCCGTGACAACTGGAAGATCGACATCCAACCGCGCCGACGAATTTGGCGCCGGCTTCGCGAGTTTGGAATGGTTCTTTAGCCGAAACGCTAACGACGGCGATTGCCAAATACGCAATGAAGCGCAGCACGCCGCGAGATTAGCACTCGGATTTCAGAAACAGTAAGAGATTTCTCCATTTCGATCGAAATGACAGGAAGCTCAATCGGTCCAGGATTTCCAGCGTTTGCGGATCGGCTTGGTGTAGCGATCGAGATCGACATTCTTCACGCCCTCCCTGATTGAATCCGTGGACTCTTCGAGACTCTCTTTCATTCCGCGGAACAGCGGCCAGAGAAACGGCAGCGAAAGCACGCTCCAGTTGATGCGCCCGAGTGGCGTTTTCAGTTCCATTTCTTTTTCGGAGCGCGATGTGTAATGAATCGCCAGACCGATGGCGAGTCCGGCAACGAGGGCGCCAAGAATCATCGGCACTGGATTTTCGCGAAGAAACAGCTCGGTCCGTTCCCGACTCGTTCTCCCGCCAATTTGCTCCCGGCGACGAGGAGGCGGTTCCAAGACGCTGGGCGGGCGGCGGCGGCGTTTTCGTGCCGACGCCTTCTGCTCGGCGCCGAGAGGTTCGTCATTCACAAAATCATCTTCGATCGGATCCATCATCAATTGATTCGCAACTGCCACAGCGACCGCGCTGGTCGGATATCACGGCGCGAGCCGCTCTATCGACCAAGAACCACTCGATTGCAACGTGTAACGAAATCGATCGTGCAAACGGTCCGGGCGTCCCTGCCAAAACTCCATCCGGTCGGGTTTGAGGCGAAATCCACCCCAGTGCGGCGGAAGTGGAATCTGTCCTTCAGCGAAACGTTGTTTCATCTCTTCGAGTCTTGCATCGAGAACTCGCCGCGCATCAATTACCGCGCTTTGGTGCGAAGTCCACGCTCCAAGTTGTGCGCCGAAAGGCCGGGTGCGGAAATATTCCTCGGATTCTTCGCGCGAAGTTTTTTCCACATTCCCCTCGATTCGGATCTGACGCTCCACTTCCATCCAATACATCACCAGCGCCGCATTTGGATTTTTCTCGAGCTGCCGGCCTTTGTCGCTGGAATAATTCGTGAAGAAAACAAAGCCGCGCTCATCGAAATCCTTGAGTAACACCACGCGGGCGGACGGTTTATTGTCCACGCAGGTAGCCAGAGTCATCGCGTTGGCATCGGAAATCCCAGCCTTAATCGCTGCGGCGAACCAGTTCTGAAACTGTTTGATCGGGTCGGGATCGAGATCGGCCCGCCGCAATCCGCCTCCGATGTATTCGTGGCGAAAACCGGCGTAATCGAGAGAAATTTTGTCCATACGCAAGCAGCGATCGCTTACGATATTTCGGGGCGACGACGATGTCGATCTTAGGTTGGTTATTAAGCCGCTGTGGCCCTGATTCGATCGGTTTCTTCCCCGATCGAGTCTTGTGATGAGAGCTCCCATCCGACGATGGCGCGTTTACGAATCGGGTCCCAACGATAATTGCCGAGTGCGCCCGTTTCGCGAACGACGCGGTGGCACGGAATGATAAACGCAATCGAGTTGGCGCCGACTGCGCTCCCGACTGCGCGAGCGGCTTGCGACTGGTCAGTTGCTTGAGCGAGACGCCCGTACGTCGTGAGCGAGCCTGATGGAACCCGCAACAACGCGCGCCAGACCCGTAACTGGAACGGAGTTCCGCGGACAAACGCGCGAAGAGTTGGACGCAATGCACCATCGCGAACCTGGGTGAAGATTTTTGCGGACAACTCCGCGATCCGCGCATCGTTTCGATTCAATTTTGCGTTCGGCCATTGCGACGTCAGAAGATTTCGCGCGCTATTCCGGCCGTGGCCGTCGACAAAAGAGAGATGGCAAATTCCGCGCTTCGTTTCGGCGATGAGCGCTTGGCCGAATGGGGTCTCAGCAAAACCGTACTCGATCTGCATTCCGGCGCCGCCGCTTTTCATTTCACCGGGCGACGCGGCCTCGAGTGTCACGCAAAGATCGTGTAATCGCCCCGGTCCGGACAAACCGGCGTTGAGCGCGGCGTCGAAAACATTGTCGCCATTTCGCAAAAGGTGTTTCACATGCTCGAGAGTCAGGCATTGCAAAAAGTCCTTCGGAGTGACGCCGGCCCAAGCTGAAAAGAGCCGATGAAAATGAAACGGACTCAGACCGGCAGCGGACGCGAGTTGGGTGAGATCAGGTTGTTCAGTATGATGTCGATCCAAAAACCGGATCACGTTTGCGACTCGTTCGTAATCATTCATACCGTCAGTTTGTCATCGCTCAGACTGCATGCCCACCCGCTTCTTGCTGCGATTTTACAATCTTTTCCGGGCACGCCAACCGGTCAACCAGCGCGAATGACCTGGCTGAGCTCGCGAGCAAGCGCTTCACTCGCTTCGGCGTCGTCCTGGTAACCCCAAACCACGATCTCGAGCATTTGCGCGCCGATCTCGCGACGTCCTTGAAGCGCGGCCCGAAGACGGCCGCGCGGCGACCAATCTTCGGACTCGGCCGCAGCAACATTTTCATAAGAGGACCGAGCATCCCAATAACAGTAAAAAACATGGAGCGGAACACCGCGATCATCGAATCGATACGAGCGCACGGGCAGATTAACTCCGTTGACTGCGAGAATGCGCAGACCGTTGTTGCGTTCCATTGTTCTGCCGCTCGCGGGAAGACAAATGTCGGGGCGATGAACTTTAACAAAACGCGCCGCGGTCCGGCCCGGCAACCATCGAAAAAAATACATCATCCATCGCCGGCCATCAGATCCTTCCCAGGCTGCGCCGCCGCCTTCATTGTAACGAAGGAGCGTTTCGGCGGCGGGAGCGATTGGCACATTCTTGTAATTACTTTCTGATTCCGGCCAGCGCACAGCCCATCGCGAAGCAGTGAGAGTTTGATGCGACCGGTACCAGATTTGCACACCGGTTTCGACCAGCACCAGCCAGATCGCGAGCACGCCGAGTAGAGACCAATTCAGACGAAGCGCCGCGCGCTGATTGTCGATCGACGGAGCGGCAGACGATGCATTGCCGCGCCGGATCATGATCAAGCTCGCGATCCATAGTCCGAACAAACAGACCATCAGAATCGTCAGGCCGGCCGGATCGTGCCAGGCTTCAATCGATTGAATACCCTTGGTGGTGCCGGCCCAAACGAGAAGTGCGGTTCGCGCCACGTTGCAAACAAACGCGAGCACCGCGCCGATGACGACCAGAAGTGCGCGACGCGACACGGTGAAGTAATAAAGTTCGCCGAGGAACAGTGAGACCATCAATGTTGCTTGGAGCGATCGAACGCCGCTGCACGCTTCTTCGATTCCGATAAAGCCGGTACCCACTTCAATGACGTTGCCGTGTTGAAGAGCGGGAACACCAGCCAACTGCAAGAAAGTGACGTTAATGGTAGTGACGGCTCGCATCAGATCCTGAATAACGACCTGCTCGATCCGAACGGGCCAAGGGACGGCGACCAAGAAAAAGAGAAAGGGAAATGCAAAATGCCGCCGCCATGACCGACCGCCCATGAGATAAACGAATGCGAGTGAAAGTGAAACGACGGCGAGCGCCAGTAGCCAACTGAGCAATCGCCAATCGGGATTCGCTTCGGAAAGAAAGCGGACCGGCAGGAACAGCCCAGCGGAAAAAAGTATGAGAACGATCGCAAACGCGCGGTTTGCCGGCGGCTCGGGCGCGGGCCGAGTCCGCCAGCGTTTCCAAAATAAATAAACCGCGAGGAATGGAACGATCAGTCCATAATTGTACTGCGGATTGAGCCACCACTCGGCTCTCAGCTGATTGATTAGCTCAAACCAAAGCAGGCCGAAGACACCGATCGCGACCAGCCAGCCTGGTCTTTTGACATTCGCTCCCGGAATAGGCGCGGCTTGCGCAACGGCCTCATTCATTTCGGGGCATAGCGTAACCGAGCGCGAGCAACTTGCGAGCCGGAGTGCCGCGGTGACACCTGCCTCGACCGGGCGAGCCTTGCCGAATTTTGATTTCGGCGGCAAAATACTAGTGAACATAAGCGGAACAATTGCTGCTCCTGCGCTGTTAGACTTCAATACCCCGCACAAGATCTCAAATCCGAATCGAAAAATGCGCTAATGGCTGTTTCCCACGGGAGAACGGAACGTTTCTATTTAAAACTCCTCTTGGGAGCGATCATCGGAATCATTTTCGTGATCGCGCTGTTTTGGGCAGGGCATGATCTTTACCTTCACTGGCAAGAGAAACGCCTCGTGCGGCGAGCGATGTCCGACCTCGAGCGTGGGGACGAACGCGACGCGGGTCTCGCTGCGCGAACGATCCTCGGAATGAAGCCATCCAGTGCGTCAGCCGCGCGGATCATGGCGGAACTCGCCGAGCGCCGGGGCGAACGCTCGGCATTGGTCTGGCGTCATAAAGTGGCGCAATTAGCGCCGCACTCAGTCCATGACGCACTGGCACTGGCACGGTGTGCCTTGCAGTTCAATAACATCGCCACGGCAAAGCAAACGCTGGACGCCGTGGACCAAAGCGGTAGAAACAGCGCAGATTTTCACGCGGGTTCCGCCCTTCTCGCTCAAGCAACCGGCGACGATGAAAAAGCCGATCAGGAATGGAGCGAGGCAATTCGCTTGGCGCCGCAGGACAAATCGCATCAGTTACAACTAGGAATGTTGCGCCTTCGTTCCAAGGAAGCTGAACGCCACGGCTCGGGCGAAGCGATGCTAACCGCGTTACGCGCAGATCCCGCTCAACGCGTTCCAGCAACACGTGCGCTTATTGTCGATGGCGCCGCGCGCCACATTGACAACAATATTGTGCTGACGATGGCGCGGGAGCTGCAAGCTTATCCGGAAGCGACGTTTAACGAGCAGATTCTCTATCTGGATATTTTGCGACAACTGCCCGCGGCGGACTTTCCAAAGCATCTCACGAAAGTTGAACAGGACGCCGTTTCAAACCCCGTGAATCTTGCGGCGCTTATATCGTGGTTGCAGATGAGCGGACTGAGCTTAGTCGCGATCGACTTCGCGCGCAATCTTGGTGATGAAAATTTGAATAAGTGGCCGGTACCCCTGGCACTGGCGGAGGCATACGCGAAGCTTCACGATTGGGCAGCGTTGGCAACCTGGGTCAAAGACAAAGATTGGGGTCAATTTGAGTTTATGCGCCATGCGTATCTGGCTCGCGCCTTGCGGGGGCAGAATAACACGACGGCGGCCGACAAAGAATGGGGCACGGCGACAAAGGAAGCGGCAGCGCAGCCGAGGTTCCTGTCCATGCTTACTCGCACGACATCGGAGTGGCGCTGGGAAAAGGAGTGGCTGGAATTGCTCTGGAATTTAACTAAATACCCGGAGACCCAACTCGAAGCGTTGCAAAACCTTTATCGAAAATATTCCGATGATAGTAACGCACCCGGGCTTTATCGTGTCCTTGTCCGACTGGTGGAGCTGATCCCTGAGGATGAGAGACTCCAGAATAATCTGGCTCAACTTTGTCTTCTTTTGGACGCAGACGTGGAACGAGGGAGAAAACTTGCGACGGAACTGTACCGAAAGGAGGGGTCGAATCCGGCCTACGTTACCACCTATGCATTTGCGCTCCACGTCAAGGGTGACACGAAAGGAGGGTTACGGGCAATGAACGCGCTGAGTGAAGACCAGCTGCGCGATCCGTCGGTGGCCGCGTATTATGGTGTTCTTCTCGCCGCCACTGGCGAAGCAGCAAAAGCGCGCGAATACCTCAACCTGGCAACGTCAGCCAAGCTTCTCCCGGAAGAGAAGGCGCTAGTCACAAAAGCCGAAAATTCGCTGAAGTAGTGCGGGGGCAGTCCGTTAAAAAAAGCGACCGTTCCTTCGCGGGAACGGTCGCGTCACTGAAGCTAAACAGCCAGACTCTTACGCAGTCGCGTGCCGACGGCGGCGGGCCTCAAAAGCCATTGCCGCTGCCGCCAGTAATATCACTGGAATCAGCGTGCCGGCCTCTGGGATCGGAGTGAAGTCCGCCTGAAAGGCCCACGGCAATATGTCGGCGACGTTCGCAATCACGGACACGAATTTATAGGTGCCGAAATTGGGGATGTTGATAAAGGTATTATTCGTCGAATCGCCAAAAGGAGAACCGGTCAACAGAACGCCCAGTGTACCGACCGTATTGGAGCCATAAAGGTTGAACGACTCGCCCTGGTCGACACTGCTAAATTTCATCTGCCCGTTGATGAAGCCCTGGCTTAGGATCGAGGTAAAATCGAACTGAATGAAATTGGTTGTTTGTATTTCATTGTGCGGGGTACCGACGAGTCCGAGACCGTGGTCGCCGTTAGCATCTTTGTAATAAAGCGTGTGTGGCGTACTGCCGCTTAGGTCGAAGCCGTAAGCGGTAATCGGGAAGCCACCAACCGTAAAGGTCTGGCTGGACGCACCGAGCGACGCATTGGCGTTGGTTGGGTTGAGATCCCAAGTGACCAGGGTGGCCCAACTAGATGAGGCAACGAACACGGCGCTGCCACAGAGGACGAGAAGGGTGATTTTGAGGAGGTGGTTAGGTTGGATTGTTTTCATATCTCAGCTTCCTGTTTGTTATCTAG
>Ga0210407_10004874_pt1 | contig 10476 bp, 8 predicted proteins | sample IncBWC27MmetaG_FD_150860 | JGI IMG/M metagenome (GOLD analysis project Ga0210407, IMG submission 150860) | Forest soil microbial communities from Barre Woods Harvard Forest LTER site, Petersham, Massachusetts, United States - Inc-BW-C-27-M | ecosystem: Environmental > Terrestrial > Soil >... | reverse complement strand
TTCCAGCCGGAGCTTCTCAACCTGAAACTGCGCCCGGCGCGGGAGAACCTGCAGTGAGCCCGTTTGTCGAACTGGTCTTCGAGGGCCCGTGCGCGCGTCTGACGCTGAAGCGGGCCGACAAGCTGACCGCGCTCGACCGTCCGATGATCGACGGGCTCTTCGACGCCGCGCGGGCGATTGACGCCTCCCAAGAGTCGAGAGTGGCGATCCTCTCCGGCGAAGGCAAGGCGTTCTGCGCTGGCGGCGACATCGCGGCCTGGGGCGGTTTGCCGCCGCTCGAGATGTGGCGAGACTGGACGCGGGTCGGACACCGCGCCTTCGAGGCGCTGGCGCGGATGCGCGTCCCGCTGATCGCCGCGCTGACGGGGCACGCTTTCGGCGGCGGCCTCGAACTGGCGGCGGTCGCCGACATTCGCATCGCAGAGAGCGGGATCAAGCTCGGTCTTCCCGAGTCGGGCCTCGGAATGGCGCCGGGCTGGTCCGGCACGCAAAGGCTCATGCGCCGTTTCGGCGCTTCGGTCGTGCGCCGCATGGCTTTGACCGGCGCCATGTTCTCGGCCGAAGAGGGCATGTCGCTAGGCCTCGTCGACGAGGTGACGGCGAAGGGCGAGGGCATTGTCCGCGCGGAGGCGCTTGCGGCCGATATCGCCAGGCGTGGTCCGCTCGCGGTGCAGATGGTCAAGGCGATGATCAACGCCGCCGAAGGCGAGGATCGCGACGCGCCGATCGAAGGCCTTGCCGGAGCTCTCACCGCATTCACCGAAGATCTCGCCGAGGGCGTCGCGGCGTTCCGCGCGAAGCGCTCGCCCACATTCGCCGGCCGCTAGGAGCAGCACCGATGACCGCACAGACCCCGATTACGCTCGACAGGACGAAGCTGAACGAAGCGCTGGCGCGCTTTCCCCGCGACCGCGCGATGTGGATCGGCGGCCGCGAGGTCAAAGGCAGCGGCGAGACGATCGAGCGGCGCAGCCCCGCCCATGGCGTCGTCGTTACCCGCGTGCCGCGCGGGCGGGCTGAGGACGCTCGTGCTGCGATCTCCGCCGCACGAATCGCCTTCGACAAGGGCCCGTGGCCGCATGAGACCGCCGCCAACCGGGCGCGCGTGCTCTTGAAGGTCGCGGACTTTATCGACCGCGACCGTGAGGCGCTCGCGCTCATGGACACGCTCGAATGCGGGAAGCCGATCGCACAGGCGCGCGGCGAGATCGAAGGCGCAGCCGATATCTGGCGGTATGCGGCGGCACTGGCTCGCGAGCTGTCCGGCGAGAGTTACTCGAATCTGGGGTCAGACCGGCTTGGCTTCGTTCTGAGGGAGCCGATCGGTGTTGTATCGATCATCACACCCTGGAACTTCCCGCTCCTGATCGTATCGCAGAAACTTCCGTTTGCGCTCGCGGCAGGCTGCACCTGCGTGGTGAAGCCGAGCGAGATGACCTCCGCTTCCACGCTTCATATCGGCGCGCTCCTCGCCGAGGCCGGCCTGCCGGAAGGTGTGTGCAACATTGTGACGGGCTACGGGCCCGATGTTGGCGCGCCGATGACAGCTGACCCGGAGGTCGACATGATCTCCTTCACGGGCTCGACCAACGTTGGGCGCGCCGCAGTCGCCGCCGGCGCAGCGACCCTCAAGAAAGTGTCGATGGAGCTCGGCGGCAAGAACCCACAGGTGATCTTCCCGGACGCCGACATGGACGCCGCGCTCGACGCCGCCACCTTCGGCGCCTACTTCAACGCCGGCGAATGCTGCAACGCGGGATCGCGTCTTCTGCTGCATTCCAGCATTGCGGATGAGTTTCTCGCGGGCCTTGCGGAGCGGGCGAAGACCGTTCAGGTCGGCGACCCGCTAGACTCGGGGATGCGCGTCGGCGCGATTATCAGTGCGGATCATCTCGGCAAGATCGAAGACCACGTCAGGGCTGCAGAACAGAGCGGCGCGAAGGTTCGGGCTGGCGGAAGCAGACTGGAATCGAACGGATTCTTCATGGCTCCGACAATCGTCGACAAGGTCACCACGGCCATGGATATCGCGCGGGCTGAGGTCTTTGGTCCAGTCGTGGTGGCTCTGATCTTCGACACTCCTGAACAAGCTATCGATCTTGCGAACGCCACCGACTACGGCCTTTCAGCCAGCGTCTGGAGCCGCAACGTGGACACCGCCATCGGCGTGGGCCGAGGGGTTCGGGCCGGCACTATCTGGGTCAACACCTTTATGGACGGGACGCCTGAGCTTCCTTTCGGCGGCTATCGCCAGTCGGGAATCGGTCGCGAGCTCGGCCGGAACGCGGTCAAGGACTACACCGAAGAGAAAACGCTTCACGTCCACACCGGTCCACGCACGAGCTCGTGGCTGCCGCGCGGAGCATAGGGACATCAAGAATCGGGAGCCGATCCGCGGTTTCTGGATCCGGGGCCGGCCGATTCCGGCGGGAGCAACGCACAGGAAGGGTAGAAGAATGACTTTGAGAGCAATGTTGATGGGCGGCGTGATGGCCGTCGGCGCGTTCGGCCTTGCCGGCGGCGCATACGCGGCGGACAACAAGGAAGTGCAGATGCTCCATTGGTGGACGTCCGGCGGTGAGGCCGCGGCGCTCAATGTCATCAGGGAAGCTGTCGCTAAACAGGGCTACACTTGGAAAGACGTGCCGGTCGCGGGCGGCGGCGGCGGCGCTGCGATGACGACGCTGAAGGCCATGGTTGCGGCAGGCAATCCCCCAACTGCGTCCCAGATTCTCGGCTACTATGCGATCGATTACGGCGAGGACGGCAAGCTTGCCGACATCTCCGCACTCGCAAAGAAGGGAGACTGGGCCAAGGTCATTCCGACCGCACTCCAGAAGTTCACCACAATCGACGGCAAGTGGGGCGCTGTCCCGGTCAATATCCACTCCGTGAACTGGATCTGGGTCAACAAGGCCCTGATGGACAAGATCGGCGGAACCGAGCCAAAGAATTTCGACGAATTCATCGCGCTGCTCGACAAAGCCAAGAAGGCGGGCGTCATCCCGCTCGCGCTCGGCGGCCAGCCTTGGCAGGAAGCGACGATGTTTGATTCCATCGTCGCATCAACCGGCGGTACCGACTTCTACAAGAAGGCCTTCGTCGACCTCGACGAGGGCGCGCTGAAGTCGGACACGATGAAGAAGTCGTTCGACAACCTCGCGAAGCTCCGCGACTATATCGACCCGAACTACGCCGGGCGCGACTGGAATCTCGCGACCGCCATGGTCATCAAGGGCGATGCGCTCGTGCAGGTGATGGGCGACTGGGCTAAGGGCGAGTTCAAGGCGGCGAACAAGGAAGCCGGCAAGGACTTCCTCTGCTACCGCTTCCCCGGCACGGATGGATCGGTTTTCTACAACACCGACATGTTCGCCTTCTTCCAGGTTTCGTCGGACCGTCAGGCGGCGCAGGTCGCGCTCGCCGAAGCGACCATGAGTCCAGAGGTCCAGTCAGCGTTCAACGTACTCAAGGGCTCTGTCCCTGCTCGCATGGACGTGTCCGACGCCGCCTTCGACCTTTGCGGCAAGAAGGGCATCGCAGACGTTAAGGCGGCCAATGCCAAGGGCACGTTCCTCGGCTCGATGGCCCAGAACTACGCTCAACCCCCTGCGATCGCGACGGCCTACTACGACGTCGTGACCAAGTTCCTTCACGGCGAGATCAAGACCTCGGATGTGGCGGTAGTGGAACTCGACAAGGCGATCAACGCCGCGAAGTGATCCGGCAGCCTTCCCCAAGCCTGCCGGCGGGGAAGGCAAGCCGCCAAGGAAACGCTCGCGGGAGGAAATGATAATGACAACGGCCATCGACCCAATCGTCGCCCATGCTATCCAAAGTCCTCAACGTGACTTTAGGGACCGCTTGCGCGACTGGATTCCGAGGTTGGTTCTCGGGCCTTCTTTCCTATTGATCCTCGTCTTCGTATACGGCTTCAATATCTGGACGCTGCTGCTTTCGTTCACGAATTCGAAGGCATTCGCCAACTTCAATTTCATAGGTTGGGCGAACTACCAGAAGCTGTGGACCTGGACTTTCGAAACGGATCCGCCATCCAACTGGTACACCGCCCTGGTCAATATGGGGCTGTTCGGAAGTCTCTATGTGATCTTCTGCTTGTTCCTCGGGCTCCTGCTGGCGATCCTGCTCGATCAGAAGATCCGCGGCGAAGGCATTTTGCGGCCGCTCTATCTTTACCCTTTGGCGCTCTCGTTCATCGTCACGGGCACGGCCTGGAAGCTCTTCCTTGATCCGCGCATAGGTCTTGAGAAGGCCGTGCATGACCTCGGCTGGACGAGCTTCCATTTCGACTGGGTCGTCAATCCTCGCATGATGATCTACTGCGTCGCGATCGCCGGTGTCTGGCAGACCTCGGGCTTCGTCATGGCGATGTTTCTTGCGGCGTTGCGCGGCATCGACAGCGAGATCCTGAAGGCCGCTCAGATTGACGGCGCGTCCGCCTACGCCACCTATCGGCGCATCATCATTCCGATCATACGGCCTGCCTTCATGTCGGCGCTGATCATCCTCACCCATATGGCGATCAAGTCTTATGACTTGGTCCTGTCCGTCACCGGCAAGAACCCGGGCGGTGCCGCGGAACTCCCCTCAACCTTCATGTACTCCTACACCTTCACCCGCAACCAGATGGGGGTCGGTTCCGCCAGCGCCGTGATCATGCTCATGACCATCGCCGCAATCATGGTCCCGTATCTCTATTCCGAGCTGAGGGAGAAAAACTGATGACCGCCGCCGCTGACGTCCTCACCGCCGTGCCGTCGCGTGAGCCGGCCCGCCATTCAGTGACCACGCGGGTCGTCATTTACGGCCTCCTCATCGTCTTTGCCATAATCTATCTGCTGCCCCTCGTCGTCATGGTGATGACGTCGCTGAAACCTCTGCAGGAGGTCACGGGGGGCAACATGTTCTGGTTGCCCCAGGACCTCACCTTCGAGCCGTGGACGAAAGCCTGGGGTACGGCCTGCGTCGGCCTGACCTGCGAAGGTCTGAAGGGCTACGTCTGGAATTCGGTGAAGATGGTCATCCCGGCCGTCCTCATTTCCAGCCTGCTCGGCGCGCTTAACGGCTATGTGCTGACCAAGTGGCGGTTCCCCGGCCACAAGCTCGTGTTCGGAATGATGCTGTTCGCCTGCTTCATTCCATTCCAGTCGGTGCTCATTCCGATGGCGACGATCCTCGGCAAGCTCGGCGGAATCGGGCAGACGCTGACAGAGGCCACCGGCTCTTCGTTCGGCTTCGGCAATCCGACCGTCAACCTCGTGCTCGTTCACGTCGTTTACGGCCTCGGCTTCACGACGCTCTTCTTCCGCAACTACTACGAGACGTTTCCGACGGAGCTGATCAAGGCGGCGCAGATCGACGGCGCGGGCTTTTTCCAGATCTTCCGGCGCATCCTGCTGCCGAACTCTACGCCGATCTTCATCGTGACGGTGATTTACCAGTTCACCAACATTTGGAACGACTTCCTGTTCGGTTCGACCTTCGCCGCCGGCGACTCAGCGCCGATGACGGTGGCGCTCTACAATATCGTCAATACCTCCACCGGCGTCATTGAATACAACGTGAATATGGCTGCAGCGATCATCGCGGCTGCCCCCACCCTAGTGGTCTACATTCTTGCTGGACGTTACTTTGTTCGCGGTCTAATGGCCGGCGCTGTGAAAGGATAAGGCGATGTCGACTCTTGAAATTCGCTCACTTAGGAAAAAGTACGGCTCCCTCGAGATTTTGAAGGGCATCGATATTTCGCTCGAGAAAGGCGGCTTTCTCGTGCTGGTCGGTCCATCCGGCTGCGGCAAGTCGACCTTGCTCAACAGCATCGCGGGCCTCGAGTCGATCACCTCCGGGGAAATCCGGATCGGCGGCCAGGTCGTCAACGACTTGCATCCCTCGAAGCGGGACATTGCCATGGTGTTCCAGTCCTACGCGCTCTATCCGAACATGTCGGTCGGAGAGAACATGGCCTTCGGCATGGAGATGCGGAGGGTCCCGAAGCCTGAGCGCGACAAGGCCGTCGCTGCGGTCGCGAAGACGTTGCAGCTCGAGCATCTACTGGATCGACGTCCAAGCCAGCTTTCGGGCGGCCAACGACAGCGCGTCGCCATGGGTCGTGCACTCGTGAGACAGCCCCAGGTGTTCCTGTTCGATGAGCCGCTCTCGAACCTCGACGCCAAGCTGCGCGTCGACATGCGCGTTGAGATCAAGCGCCTGCATCAGCAGACCGGAACGACGATCGTCTACGTCACCCACGACCAGATAGAAGCCATGACATTGGCGACCAAGATCGCCGTCCTCAAGGATGGAGAGTTGCAGCAGGTCGGCTCCCCGTACGAGATCTACAACTCGCCGAACAACCTCTTCGTCGCGGATTTCATGGGTTCGCCTGCGATGAACTTGCTGGAGGGGAAAGTGACTCGCTCCAACGGGGGGCGCCAGATCGTTCTCGAGCGCCACGATCATGCGTCGATCGTCCTGCCGGTCCCCGCTAGCGCGGATGAAGCAAAACTCTCCGACGGGGCAAAGGTCATCTTCGGCATTCGGCCGGAGGCGGTCAACGACAAAGAGAGCGTGGACCGCAATGCGAAAGCGGTCGCGACCTTCGACGCTACGGTGGAGATCGTCGAGCCCGCGGGCTCTGACACCTATGTAGTGACCCGTGCCGCTGGAAAGGAACTGACGGCGCGTATGCGCGCAGAGACGCCTGTCGTCGTAGGTCAGAACCATACTTTCGCATTCAATCTCGATAAGGCGGTGCTGTTCGATCCGCAGACGTCACGCCGGATCTGAATCAAGAGGACGCTTCGGCTGCACGCGTTCGCGACCCCGCGACCGACCGCGGGCGCGCGCAGCGAAGCCAACGAGGAACCGATGGCGAACCCAGAAACGGTCGACGTATTGATCATCGGCTCGGGTATGGGTGGGGCGACCTGCGCCGCCGGCCTCGCGCCGACCGGGGCTCGGATTCTCATCCTCGAGCGCGGCGCCCGCCTTCGCGACAGCGCCGATGCGCGCGACGCCCGCGCGATTTTTCAGCGCGGTGTCTTCAGGCCGCTGGAGACGTGGCTCGACGGCGCCGGACAACGCTTCAATCCGGGCAACTATTACTACGTCGGTGGCAATACGAAACTCTATGGCGCTGTCCTCCTTCGATATCGCTCGCAGGACTTTCAACCGATCGTCCATGCCGAAGGAGCAACTACTGGCTGGCCATTCGACTATGACGAGTTGGAGCCTTGGTACACCAGAGCTGAGAAGCTCTATCAGGTGCGCGGCGCCCTAGGTTTCGATGAAACCGAGCCGCGACATTCTGAACCTTTCCCGTTCGGCCCCGTTCCCGACGAACCGGCGATCGCGCGCGTCCGAGAGCGAATGAAGGGCGTCGGGCTCCATCCTTTTCCCCTGCCTCTCGGCGTCGACATCATGAAGTGGCTCGCGCGCGCGAAAACGCCGTGGGATGCGTTTCCCGACACCGGCACCGGCAAGATGGATGCCGAGAGCTGCGGTCTCGCCGAAGCCTTGCGCCATTCGAACGTCGAACTCCGCGAGAATGCGAAGGCCGAACGGCTGCTCGCAGATAGGGACGGAAAGCGCATTGCGGGCGTCGAGACGACGTTCGGCGGTGGGCGCAAACGCATATACGCGAAGATCGTGATCCTGTCGGCGGGCGCGGTCAATTCAGCTGCGCTATTGATCGCCTCGCGCGACGGCGGGATCGCCGACCGCTCGGACGCGGTCGGTCGCTATTTCATGAATCACAACTGCTCCGCAGTCCTCGCGATTGACCCCAGGACCGTGAACGACTCTGTGTATCAGAAAACTCTTGGAATCAACGATTTCTATCTCAACGACGGCCGGGGTGGACCACCGCTTGGCAACATTCAGTTGCTCGGCCGGGTGACCGCGCCAATCCTGAAGTCGAGCCTGCCCAAGGCGCCGGAATGGGCACTCGCACTTCTCACCCGGCGATCTGTCGACTGGTATGCCATAAGCGAGGATCTCCCCAATCCGGACAGCCGCGTGACGGTGCAGGGCGGCCAGATCCATCTCGATTGGAAGCGCAGCAACGGGTCCGCGCATAAGGGACTGGTCAAAGCCTTCAAAGAGCGGCTGCGGGCGGCTGGCTACCCAATCGTGCTGTCCAAGCCGTTCGACCGTCGAACGCCCTCGCATCAATGCGGCACCGTGCGCATCGGGCTCGACCCGGCGACTTCGCCGCTCGATCCGTTCTGCCGCGCCTGGGACCATCCCAACCTCTTTGTTGTCGACGCTTCCTTCCTGCCGACCTCGGCAGCCGTAAACCCTTCCCTCACGATCGCCGCCCAGGCGCTTCGCGTCGCGGACCACATCGTCAAAACCGATCTTCATTGAGATAGGACGAATTGGATGGCTTACGATTACATCATTGTCGGCGGCGGCCCAGCGGGCTGCGTCCTCGCGAACCGTTTGAGCGCTGATCCGTCGATCAAGGTGCTGCTTCTGGAAGCTGGAGGCAGCGACTGGAATCCCTTGTTCCGCATGCCCGCGGGCTTCGCCAAGATGACGAAGGGCGTGGCGAGTTGGGGCTGGAGCACCGTTCCGCAGAAGCATCTCAACGGTCGCGTCATCTGGTACACACAGGCCAAGGTCATTGGCGGCGGCTCCTCAATCAACGCGCAACTCTATACGCGCGGCAACGCAAAGGACTATGACGCCTGGGCGAGCGATGCGGGCGCCATAGGCTGGAGCTACCGAGAGGTGCTGCCCTACTTCAAGCGCAGCGAGGACAACCAGAAGCTCCACAATGCTTATCATGGTTATGGCGGCCCGCTCGGCGTCTCGTACCCAATCAACCCGCTACCGATCAGCTTCGCCTTCCTACGCGCCGCGCAGGAACTCGGCATTCCTTTCAACGACGACTTCAACGGCGCAGTGCAGGACGGCATCGGCCACTACCAGCTCTCCACCCGCAACGCCGAGCGCTCGTCCGCATCGAGCGCATTCGTAAGGCCGGTCCAGGGCCGGAAGAACCTCACCGTCCGCCTCAACGCGCAGACGCTCAAGGTTGAGGTCCAGAACGGCCGCGCCGTCGGCGTGACCGTCGCGCAAGGGACAGGAGGGGAGACCTTGCACGCGGACCGCGAGGTGATCATCAGCTGCGGGGCAATCGGTTCGCCCCGCCTGCTGCAGCTCTCAGGCATCGGGCCAGCCGATTCGTTGAAGGCGGCGGGCGTAGCCGTCGTGCACGATTTGCCCGGCGTCGGCTCTAACATGCAGGATCACCTTGATCTTTACGCCATCTCTGAGTGCACAGGCGACCACACCTATGATCGCGTGGCCCGTCCGCATCGCACCGTCTGGGCCGGGCTCCAGTATCTCCTGTTCAAAACCGGTCCGGTGACCTCGACGCTCTTTGAGACGGGCGGTTTCTGGTACGCGGACAAGGGCACCCGTTCTCCCGACATCCAGTTCCATCTGGGTCTTGGCTCGGGCATAGAAGCGGGCGTCGCCCAGATGAAGAATCCCGGCGTCACCCTGAACTCGGCCTTCCTTCGCCCGCGCTCGAGGGGGACCGTAAGGCTCGCCAGCGGCGACCCGAAGGCCGCGCCGCTGATCGATCCCAGTTACTGGGCCGACCCTTACGACCGGGAATGCTCTATCAAAGGCCTCAAGCTTGCGCGCGAGATCCTGCGGCAGCCTGCACTCAAGCCGTTCGTAATGGCGGAACGGATGCCCGGGGACAATCTCAACACAGACCAAGAGCTTGCCGAGTACGCCTACCACTCCTGCAAGACCGACCATCATCCCGCAGCCACTTGCGCGATGGGCTCGGGAGCAGGCGCCGTAGTCACGCCGGACCTCAGGTTGCGTGGGCTCCTAGGCATCAGAATCGTGGACGCTTCCGTCATGCCCTTCGTTCCGTCCAGCAATACCAACGCGCCGACTATCATGGTTGCCGAGAAAGCTTCAGACATGATTCTCGGGAAGCCACCGCTGACGCCTGCGGAGATATAGAGTAAGGCATGCTGGCGCTTGGTCTCAACAGCGGTTCGTCGTTCGACGGCATTGACGCGGTTCTGATCGATGTCGACCTCGGAGAGGACGGCCTGTTGAAGCGTCCGTGCTTCATCGCCGGGAAATCCGTCGATTGGCCGAAGCGCGTCGCTGACCAGGTGCTGGCGGCCTTCGAGAACGAGCTCTCGATCTTTGAGCTCTGCAGGCTCAACCATGTCGCGGGCGCCCTCTACGCGGAGGCCGCGCGGTCGCTCATGCGCGAGACCCAGACACCGCCCGAGGCTTTCTCTGTCATCGGCTTCGATGGTTCTGTTGCAACGATATTGGCTCACGATGCACGGGGGCGGTGGGCGAGCTCAGCCCGCCTGACCGCTCATGCGGCGCTGTCGAACAAGTCGGCGATGACGACGGCTTGGCCCCGGATATCATGACCGTCAATCTGTCGAAGCTGTCCCTTCCTCATCA
>Ga0210407_10004873_pt1 | contig 10478 bp, 14 predicted proteins | sample IncBWC27MmetaG_FD_150860 | JGI IMG/M metagenome (GOLD analysis project Ga0210407, IMG submission 150860) | Forest soil microbial communities from Barre Woods Harvard Forest LTER site, Petersham, Massachusetts, United States - Inc-BW-C-27-M | ecosystem: Environmental > Terrestrial > Soil >... | reverse complement strand
GCGGCGCTCGTCGTTGCGGTCGATCCACGCGATTCGTCCCACCTGCTGGTTGGCACCGATCTCGGAATCCTGAGTTCGCGCAATGGAGGGCGGAGCTGGGTAGCGGAGGCGCGCGACCTCATCATCGGCGCGGTATTTGCGGTCGCCTTCTCGCCGGACGGCGAGCTAGCTGTGTGTGCGGCAGCCAGCGGCGTGTTTCGCCGCGACCAGGACGGTTGGGTGCGTGCCGAGGCGCCGGGATCCGCAATCCCGGCGCGGGCGCTGGTCGCCGGGGCGGCGAACCATCGTTTCTATCTGCTCGGCCGAAGAGAGCTGTTCGCAAGTGAGGACGGTGGCCGTACCTATGCGGTCGTGCCCGGCCTAGCAGTGGACAGCGAGATGACGGCGCTGGCGTCGATCCCGGGATCAGCCGACATTCTGGCGGCCGTGATCGACGGCCGCGCGATGATCAGCCACGATGAGGGGCGCACTTGGCGCAACGCCGGCTTCGGTCGCGCAGATGCGCCGGTCGATACGATCGCGACCGATGCCAGGCGGCCGCAACGTATCTGGGCGGCGGCGGACGGTCGAATCGTGGTTAGCGATGATCTCGGTTCCGGTTGGCGTTCCATCGGACGTTCGCTGCCTGAGGCGAGAGCCAGAGTGCGCGGCATTGCGGCCAGCGCAGACGCAACGACCCTCGTCATCTCCTCCGATCGCGGAATCTATCGCAGCGACGACGGCGGCGAAACTTGGGTGCCGAAGGAGGACAACCTTCCAATCCACATCGAGGCCGGACCTCTCGCCCGGGACCCAAACGATGCAACCGTCGTCTACGCGGTCTTCTCACTGATGCCCTATGCGGAGGTCTGGCGCATGGCCCTTGAAGGCGGCAACCTGCTGGCGCGCATCGAACCGATCAGCCTCGTCGGCGGGTTCTCGTTCTGTATACTGGTGCTGATCGGCGGTGGTCTTGCGGCGCTCCATCTGTCGCGCCGGCGCGCCGACGCCCATTCGCCGCGCTGATCCGCATGGCTCTGCAAACCCGAAATTCGGGAACACCGTGCCGCATGTGCTGCAGAGGCTCGTACGGAGTATGCCGCGAATGTTTGCAAACTTCAAAATCCGGGCGCTAGCCGGGGCGCTCGGCATCGCGGTCTTGGCGGGAGGCGCGCTTCTGCTGGTCCGCGCCGGTCCGGAGGAAAAATTCGTCGAGTACCGCATGGAAGAGCCGCAGGATGCGCCGATCGCGATCGCGGCCGGCACTGACGGCAGCGTCTGGTTCACCATCGACCATGCCAATGCGATCGGCCGTCTGCGCAACGGCCGCATCGAACGGCTGCCGACGTCGGACCGCAACATCGAGCCGATCGGGCTCGCGGTCGCAGACGACGGCAGCGCCTGGTACACGGATCTCGCCGCGCGCGCCATTGCGCGCATCAGCAGCGTAGGCGAGATCGCACGGTTTGTGCTCGACACTCCGATCACCCGCCTCGGACGGCTGGTGATCGCGCCCGACGGTGCCGCCTGGTTTGCCGATCTGACCGGCTATGGTTTGACCAAGCTAAAGGATGGGGTTTTTACCCGCTATCCGATCGAGTCCGCGCGCGGCGGACCCTATGGGGTGGCGGTGACGCCCGACGGCGCCATATGGGCCACGCTGCAGAACGGCAACCAGTTGCTCCACCTCGCTCCCGACGGGACCAGCAGGACATTCGACCTCCCGCATGGCGGCGCCGTGCCGACTGACGTCGCGGTCGGCTCCGACGGCTCGGTGTGGTTTCTGCAGTTTCGAGCCAATCGCATTGGGCGATTCAAGGATGGACAGTTCTCGGATGTCGAGGCGGGTCGGGAAAACGCGGGTCTCAGCGGTATTGCCGTGGCTCCTAATGGCGATGTCTGGTTTGGCATGATGCGCGGCGCGAGCCTTGGGCGGCTGCGCAACGGCCACATCAAGATCTTTGCGCTCCCCCGTGATAACGCCCGGCCGTTCAGCGTCGCCGTCGATCGCGATGGCAATGTCTGGTACGCCGACATCAGCGGATTTGTGGGTATGCTTCCGGCCCGGCATGCGGGTGCGCGGTAGAGCCTTTTCCGTTCCGATTGAATCGGGAACGGAGGCTCCAATCTTTTGTTTTGACGCGTTTTCTTCACGCGAACCGGTACCCACCCCGCTATCCAAGTGCGGGGCAGGGTTTCGCTCGAAAACGCTCTAGTCAATGCGTTGCACGCGAAGTTTCTGCTCGACCTGCAGCAACTCTGGAGTTCGCACCCGAATCTACTGCGAGGTGGTGCGGACTTTGGAATCGGAGCGCTACAGACATTCAGCCGGTCGGCAGCACCGATAGATCGGAGACCGCACGGATGGTCAGCACCACGCCCATGCCAACGATCAGCAGGCTGGTGGCGATCTGCAGGCGGATCATCCAAATGCTGGCCAGCCAATCCAGCACCTTTTCGCCGACTTTCGCGGCAACAATGCCGACTATCACCAGAGTCGCTGCAAATCCGAGGCTGAACACCACGACAGTGACGAGGCCGAGCATGAGTTTTCCGCTCGACAGCGCGCCGAGCAGCAGCGCCAGAGCTGCTGGATCGGGAAGCAGGCCGCCGGCAATACCTAACGCCAACAGCACTGGCAGCTTCGGCCGGTTCTCAACCACGACGTCCAAACGGTGGGCGTGGACCTTGCCAAAGCCGTGGCTGTGCCAAACCACGGACGTGCCGTGCCCATGGCCATGCGGGTGGTCGTGATCTTGGTCGTGACGGTGATCTTGTGCGTGGGCATCGGCCCGGTTGGTGCCATCGCCGGGCTCGCCCATGGCAAGCGCCAGAAGATCGCGCTGCGCCCACAACATCCATAGGCCGAGCATGATCACCAGGATGCCGACCGCGACCGCCAGGTAAGCTTCGATGCGCTGCGGCCGCAGCCAGGTCGAGCCGAGCGAGGCGAGAACGCCGACCAGCACGATGCCGCTGGTGTGGGACAGCGTAACGAAAATTCCAAGGATCACCGCATCAATCGGCCTGCCGCGCGCGCCAACGATGTAGGCAGCCGCTATCGTCTTGCCGTGACCCGGCGTCGCCGCGTGCGCGGCGCCTGCCCAGAAGCTCGACGCGACGAAGAACAGGAATTCCCGCATTCAGGCGATCGTCTGTTGGCCGGCCCCGCGGCCGTTGCGTGCAAAGTAACACGTCGCCAGCCACAGCGCTCGTCGCCAATAGCAAAATTTTGGGCCAGTCGCTAGCTGCGGCCTGGCCTCATTTGCTGCGGAATTTTCGGGAGCAGATCGCGATGTGCGACATGTTTTGCCGGCAACCTTTCCCGGTAAGACCCGTATCGGCGAGCGCGCGCCGCATCCTGATTGTGACCGAATTTGATCTGCCGCAAAGCGCACATTGGGCCAAGGACTATTCTTTGAAGTGGTTTCACTCCGAGGGGTGTTGCCATGATCATTGAACGCTTATCCCAAGAGCATCGCAATATCGAGAAGCTGCTCGCCATCCTCGAACGGGAACTTGAGGTATTCGACCGCGGAGACCGCCCCGACTACGAGGTCATTCGTGCGGTGATCAGTTATTTCGAAGTCTACCCGGAAGTGTATCACCATCCCCAGGAAGACCTGGTCTTTGCCAAGCTAAGAACACGCGATGCGGCTGCGGCCGCGAAGGTCGGTGATCTCGCTCGCGAACACCAGAAAGGGGCCGAACGGTTGCGCCGCGTCGCTCACGCGATTGACAACGTGCTGGCGGATCGAGAAGTTCTTCGCCAAAATGTGGATACCATCGTTCGCGATTTCATCGAGCACGAGCGACGTCACATGATGATGGAAGATCGCGATTTTTTTCCTGCCGCGCTCAAGGCGCTCAAGCCGCAAGACTGGACCGAGATCGCTTCGGCCGTAACCAGCCGTGAGGATCCGCTGTTCAGCGATGCTGCCGAAGAGCGGTTCGATGCGCTACGCGCACATATTTTGCAGCTGGAGCAAGAGGCTGAAGCCGAGCGGAAGTAGTCGCGCTTTCGTCGGCGTCGCTTGGCTAAGGGAGCTTCATAGCCAGCACGTCGGGGGCGAACCCGGCTGAGCAGGTCGCTTTTCCTCGAGCTCGGCGGGGTGCGGCCTTTTCCTCAAAAATTCATTGCGGAGCAAGTTTGTCGTCGCTCGCATTCATGACCTTCAATGTGATTGTCGCTGCCGTGCCGGCTTCGCGGGCAGCTGGGTTGTTCTGTTTCGCGCTTGCCATTATGATGCGGCTTAGCAAATACTCGCCTGCACCTAAAACAGGATCTCTCCATGCCGACCGCGGGTTTGGCGCCCCTCGACGAGAGCATTACGATCGCGGAGCTCACGCGCGATCCCTATCCGATCTACAGGCGGTTGAGACGCGAGGCGCCCGTGTTGCGGGTCAAATCCGTGGGGCGTACCTTCCTCACCAAGGCTGCCGACACCAAATACGTGAAGGACAACGCGGCGTTATTCAGCTCCGACGACCCGAACACGCCCATGAAGCGTGCCTTTCTCGCGCATACGCTGATGCGCAAGGACCACGACGAGCACCGGACCGAACGGATGGCGATGATGCCGGCCCTGATGCCGAAGACGATCGAAGCCGTCTGGGGGCCGCTGTATGCGAAACTGGCCGCCGCGTATCTTGATCGGCTGCCGCGCGGCGAAGTGATCGATCTCTTTCCCGCTCTCGCGGGACCGCTTGCTGCGCGAATTTTGGCGCATGTGATGGGCGTTCCGGACGCGAGCGATGAGGACATGCAGCGATGGTCGCAGACGCTGATCGACGGTGCAGGCAATTTCGGTTGGACGCCGGGGCCTTTCGAAGCGACTGACATCGCCAATGCAGAGATGGATAAATGTATCCGTGCCAACGCCGAACGCGTGCAGGCCGAACCGGATTCCTCCGCGCTCTCCATGATGGCGAATGCAGAGAGTCCGATCCCGGAAAGCCAGCTGATTGCAAACATAAAGATAGCGATCGGCGGCGGCATCAACGAACCGCGCGATGCCCTGCTGACAATCCTCTACGGCTTGCTCACCAATCCGGATCAGCTTGACGCTGTGCGAGCAGCCGGCAAATGGCGCGCCGCTTTCGAGGAAGGCGTGCGCTGGGTGGCGCCGATCCAGGCGAGCTCACGGCTGGTCATGGAGGATACGGAGATTCGCGGCTGTTTCATCCCGAAGGGCGACACCGTGATGACGATCCAGGCGTCCGCCAACCGAGACGAGGAAGTTTTCGAGGATGGCGAGAACTACAACGGGCTGCGCGAACCCAATCCTCACCAGGCATTTGGTAACGGTCCGCATCACTGCGCGGGCGCGCACCTTTCGCGGCGAACCGTTGGCGCTATCCTGCTGCCCATGCTGTTCGAGCGTTTCCCCCACATGAGCTTGCCTGATCCCGCGAGCGTGCGCTGGCACGGATTCGGTTTCCGTGGCCCACTCAATCTGCCGGTTCTCCTGCAGTAGAACCGGCGCGAGGAGAGGGTGGTTTCTTGCTTTGCCTCATAAGCGGCGCCGGCGTGAATACGCGCGGCAGACTGGAGGTCGCCGCGCTCCGGGAAGGGGATATCGTCTACGTTCGGATGGAGGTCCTCACGAAAAACTCGCGTCAGGCGCGATGGAGAGATGTTCCGGCACGTCGCGAAAGTCGTAATTAGCTCTTGTTCGTTGCTTGTAGCGGAAACCGGTTTGCCTCCGAGACTTGTAATTTGCTAGCAGAACCTGTAAGTTAGCTCAGTTCGATTAGCCGCTGTGCCTTTCTGAATGCGCCTGCGGGCTCTTTCCCAAAGACATCGACCAGTTGGATGGAATCGCGTGAGCGTCACGCGAAATGCTTTTTGGAGAAGAGAATGACGACAGGCACTGTGAAGTGGTTCAATGGTCGGAAGGGCTTTGGCTTTATCCAGCCGAACGATGGCGGAAACGATGTGTTCGTTCACATCAGCGCCGTTGAACGGGCGGGCCTTTCCGGCCTTGCTGAGGGCCAGAAGGTTACCTTCGACATCAAGACTGACAGGATGCGCGGGAAAGCAAGCGCGGAAAATCTGTCGCTGGCTTGAGGCCATTTCACGGATGTACAGAAATGGCGGTGTTGCCCGCTCGATCCCCGGGGATTGAGCGGGCCCTCGTCAATTGCAAATCTGGATGGGCAGATGGCCGCCAAAAAGTCCGCTGAACCCTCTCCCGTAAGCATCGCGCGCGCTGAACGGCAACGTATCTTCACGGAAGAAGGTGCGCGGGCGATGACAGATATCGAGCAACAGGCCATTGCGGTTCGCAAGAACATGCAACGTCTTCGCGCCTTGAGGGAAGCCAGGGAAGCGGAGGAAGCGAGAACTCGACCAGCTATTCCGGTTGCAATAAAGAAGAAGCGCCAAAAGAAACAGCCAGAATAGCGCGAACCCTGGGATCTGGCTTTGCTGACGCCAGGTTTTCGCATGATCTGCACCCAGCCGTCGCAGACGCCGTCGCTTGTGGACGGCGTGAAGATCCTGACCGGTCCATTTCCCGATGATGCAAGCATCTTTTGGCGGCGATGAAGCGCTGCCGATCCGGCAGCGCGGAAAACACCGGCGGGCTTGAGGTCTGCCGGCGGCGGTGTGAGCGCGGGACCCGCGGCGGCCAAAAAAAGAGCCCCGCGGCTAGGGGATCTGTGCAGCGGGGCAAAGTCGTCACAGTGGCCATGACCGAATATCACCTGTAGGCCATGGAGCCAGGTTCTTAGCATCCAAAGCTGATCGCTTCTGTGTACTCAGGAACACACGCCCCCGTCGTGCTGCGGCTTTGCACCGCCTGTCCACAGCTTAGCCGCATAGATCCGCGACGAGGCGTGAACGAGGCGCGAGAAACGGATTTTAAAGGCTGACGGGGTACGATGCCGGGCATGTACCAAGAGCAATCCCTAGGGTCGATCCTGCGCTCGCTTCGCGAAACATATGCGCGCGAAATCGCGTTTCCGGACCCAAGCCGAGTGCTGGAAATGACGTGGGTCGAAACACCGAGCGGAACAAGCGAGGTGCCAGACCATTCCGCAAATAAAGGCCCTGCGACAGAAGCGCGGGAATGCGCGTAGCGATGACACGCCTGACTGCGCCTGCATGAAACTATTTCCAGTGAACGACGCAGCATCCCGAGGCCGCGGATTCTTGTGCCGGTGTAGTTGGCGCGCGGACGGGGCGTAAGGATGAATTCCATGATTGAGGTAGCAATCGCGCTCCTCGCATTATTTAGCGCCGGAATTTTCTTGGCGCATGCGATCGAGGCCTATCACGCTCGATAGAACCGCGGGACCAAAGCCCTGCGCCTCATGGAAAACCCACCGGCCCCATGAACGTGGACGAGCCATCAGGCTTCACCGCTCGGTGCGGTACACGAGACCGCAATACCTTCAATACCAGGGGTGAGTCGAGGTGAGTCGCCACCAGGAAATACCGCGCAGATGAAGGCCTGTTGATTCACGGCGGAAAAAATTTGCCGGAAAGCAGCCATTGGAAGAATTTTTGGCCAAGAAAAGCGCAGCAAACGATCGCGCTATTTGCTGCCCATTAATTCGGCTTTGCCTGACGCCAAATCCACAGAACGGCCACACGCCGTGCTGACAGTCCTTCTCATGTACGCCTCCAAATTGTGGAACCATCCGGCGCCCGGTCGATTAGCAAGCGATGTCGCGCCAAACAGGACTTGGAGCACAAGATGTCACCGACACTGGTCCAGCGAGAGCAATTTCAGGTATCGCCTAAGGGCATCATACACACGCCAACTGGGGCGGCATACGTTCCACATCCCGGCGCCCCGCATTGCGGAATCACGAGTCTAGGCCAGCTTGGCAACTTGCTCCCTAGTGGCGAGGATTACTGTCCCCATGAAGTGCAGACAATCATGGAGCAGTTGTGGGGCGACTACGTCGCCGCAAATTCTCGTTTTTTCGAGGTGCACGATTAGAAGGGATCGGGCACCCGCCGAGCGTTGCCCCTTTTTCGCTTCCTATTAGTTGCTATCGTGATCGGATGGCAGCGGGCGAAACTATTACATCGTTGTCTTTGAAACAGGCCAACATCGGCATCCGTGGAAGAAGAAACTCCTGTCCACACAAGGAAGGTGGTCCCGCAGATGAAAGGTCGGGCGTGGGCTCGCCAGCCTGCCATGTAACCGGATGAAGCACGAAGCGGCCACGGGCGTATCGTGCGGTCCCTAGTCGCTACCCATTTTGGGCCGCTCGTCGTTCCGAAGGTTCGGGAGTAAAGTTATCGTGCCGCGGACCCCTCTTGCCACCTTCATAATCCTACCGCGGTAAGCGGCCCCGGGCTTCGTGGCGCGTCTGGGGCCTCTTTCGTTGAAGGCACGACCGTGCCACCCAAGTGGCTTTTCTTCCCGGCTGATTCGCTCAATCAATGGGCATGTTCAATCCATTATCCGGCAACCATCCCGCAGCGTCGTCGATGAAGACCGTATGGATCCACATCGACACCGACGCGCTCCCGGGCGATCCCGATCATCTAAAGGTATTCGCTAGCGAGGAAGCGGCCAACTGTTGGCTCGAGGACAACGATCCGGGAGGCGCCGCCTTCGCATACATCTCGCTAAGGAGCGAGCCGCATCAGGCGCGCGTGCATGATCCCGATTGCGGCGCGCGCCCCATGGAAAGTTTCGAGGCGTTGAACACGATTGGCGCGCGGGTGAAGTTCAAGATTCCCGAGATTGTGCTGGGAGCACTGTTGGCGACCGCCGTATTTGCCGTCGGCATGTCATTCTAGAGCGTTTTCGAGCGAAAGCCTGCCCCGCACTTGATGCGGGGTGGGTACCGGTTCGCGTGAAGAAAACGCGTCAAAACAAAAAACTAGAGCTTCCGTTCCGATTCAATCGGAACGGAAAAGGCTTTAGTCAGACGGCTGCATCCCTATCCCATGGCTCATTTGCTAGTCAGATCGCCATTGGAAGCGGTAGCTGGACTGGCCGGCCGTAAGGCTAGTGCTTCCCGCGGATGCGTTCGCTCATTGTTTTTGAGATCCACTGAATTGACCGGTGCGCATTTCGAGGCAGGTCAAAAGCTCGACATAGCTCTGATCGCCTCCCGTGCTGCTCTCGCCGATGCAGAATCTCTTCTGTGGCGCGTCAAACTGAGACCAGTGTTTGGTCAGCTCGTTCTTGGCTTCTGTTTCTTCTCTCTTGCAGGACGCGCCGGCGTCGCCGGCAATGGATCCTGCCGCTTCTGCTTTGCAATTTCGTACGACGTCGAAAGCGGGGAGCTTGTCGGCTGCCCGGGCCCGATCAATCTCACATGAGGGGACGATAACAGCCAGAGCAAAAATGAAGGTACGCATTCGGCCTCTCCATCGAATGGCATGCGCTAACTCCGCTGCATTAGATCCCGGAGACGCTAACACAAGGATTGAGCGGGCACGATCGTCATGCAAACAGCTCGGACCGCACCGTGTGTGATTGTGGTCACCGGGGCAACGAACCTCGCAGCCCGTTCCTGCGAGTGCAAATTGAGGGAGGGGATGGCCCCTCCCTAAAATCAGGAGACAGGAGAAAAGCATGTACGAGAACGAAATCTGCGAACTGGCAATCGACGATCTGGAGAATGTCTCCGGCGGCGCCAAGGGCGATTCCGGCGGGCTTGAAGCGGCCAAGTCGATCAACCTTTCGGATTTCCTGGCGCAAATGGACAGTGCTATTGCTAAGGCCAAGCAGGCTTAGCCGACGACGACCGCGGCCCCTATCGTTGATCCCGGGTGATTTTCACGTAGGTGCCGCTCTCTTGCTTCAAGGGCCAGCCGCGTTCGATGGCGAAGTTGAGACCGGCCTTGTATTCGGCCGGGCTGCCACGATGCTCCTGCAAGAATGGTCGGTTGAACAACTCGATATGGATGCGGCCGTCTTGCACAGGTTCGGTGGAGTTGGCGATGCCCATTAGCTTGGGCGCGGCGGCTTCCGGATCGATATAGGGATGGGACTCACCCAACCTCATCTACGGAAGTCCACCAAGGTCACCGTCGGCAGATGGATGCGAGAGGCCGGGGCCGGCGGTGGCGAAGCTGGCCGAATATCTTGGCGCTGTGGAGAAGCAAGGCCTGCAGTAGGACATCCGTCGTCGAGCAGTCAACGATCGCCGACCACATCCCACAAATGACTGCGCTGGTTCCAAGTCAGGAACCCGACGAGCGCTATCGCAAGAGCTGTTCGAGAGCTGTGAGGTAGGTCACACCGCCACGTTGTGCTTCTCATTAATCAGATCGCTGCAACTTTCCTGAGTTTCAATCGACAGGAGATTTCGCATGAAGCCTTTGATTATTTCAGTCATTGCCGCTGCCGGTCTGCTTGTTGCTGTGACCAGCATCCCGCGGTCACACTCGACGATCGGGTTCGCTGGAACAGGGAGCAGCTCGACATTACAGGAAATGCAAAGCGCTCGCGGCGGCAAGTTGCCGGTCGAGGACTTTGAGGACCGTTCCTTGGTTTTTCCGAGGGAGACGAAGCGCTGAACCG
>Ga0210407_10004872_pt1 | contig 10479 bp, 7 predicted proteins | sample IncBWC27MmetaG_FD_150860 | JGI IMG/M metagenome (GOLD analysis project Ga0210407, IMG submission 150860) | Forest soil microbial communities from Barre Woods Harvard Forest LTER site, Petersham, Massachusetts, United States - Inc-BW-C-27-M | ecosystem: Environmental > Terrestrial > Soil >... | reverse complement strand
ATCCAGGGCCGTTAGAATATTGCGGCTCATATCCATATGAGGGCTGCTGCTGATAGACCGGCCGCTGCGGATAGGGCTGTCCCTGCGACGGACCGCCGAACAGGAACTCGATCAATCCGCCGCCGAGATTGGAGCGTTCGGCGTAGGCGGGTCGCATAGGCGCGTCCGGCTCAGCCCGACCGGCATAGATCATGGCGGGCCTGCGGGGCGGCTGACCGTCAAACTGACCATCAAACGCCGCGGCTTGATTGGATCCCGCGCAGAACAAGGACGCGCCGGCGAGCAGCGCGAACGAGAAGGTCTTGGGTGAGAAGGTCTTCAGCAAGAAGGTCTTGGGCAAGATCTTGGACATGGACGTACTCTGTACTGTTCGTCTTGGTATTGTTCGTTTTGCGCAAAGCCTCCGCGCGTGGTGAATAAAGAGCAAAACCGCCTCGGTTTGGTAAACGGCGACGAGCTTTCGATTCACCATGACGGCCATCGTACTTCGGATTTTACAGACAGCGTTTATTTTTGGTGAAGGAACCCGAAGCATGGTTAATCGGCGGTGCACACGCGCCTGCGAAATGCTTCCCAAATGGTTCCCGGCGTGAACCCCATGTTAAATCGCATCTGCCTAAAACTCGAACGAGTGTGGAAGGTCAGGAACAATCTCATGCCTGTTCATCGCAAACGTTTTCGTATCGAAGAAGCCTTTGGCACCGAACTGCCGGTCCCGGACGTCACCGAGGTCACGGGCGGCGAAATCGGTCCTCTGCATCGCGAGATCATGGCTGAGCTGCGCGCGATCCGCGCCCAGATGGCGAATCCTCACCACACGGGAGGCACTGTACAGATGGCGAATACCGGCAAGAGCGGCGCAGCGGTGGCGATCGAGGAAACGGCGTCGCGCGAGGTGGCGGAGGCACGCGCCCTGCTAGAAACCTATCGCGCGCAGATCGAGCAATGCGAGAAGCTCAAGGTCGAGCTCGACCTCATCCACGACGCCATCAACCGCACCAAGCGCGAGATCGCGGTGCTGCATGGCAAGAGCTTCAACGGCGAGGAGATGGCCAAGGTCAATGGCGAGCTCGGCGCCGTCGTCGGCGGGACCGAGCAGGCGACCCAGCAGATTCTGGAGGCGGCCGAATCGATCGACCAGGCGGCAAGCGCGCTCGGCAAGGTCAATTCGCCGGAACAGCAGAAGATCCTGAGCGAGGAGATTCAGGAACGGGTCATCTCGATCTTCGAGGCCTGCAACTTCCAGGACCTGACCGGTCAGCGCATCAGCAAGGTGATGATGACGATGCGGTTCATCGAGAACCACATCAATGTGATGATGGATATCTGGGGCGGCGTCGATGCGATCAAGGCGCATGTGCCGCCGATCGTCGACACGCGCGAGGGCGATGCCAAGCTGCTCAACGGCCCCAAGCTCGAAGGCGATGTCGGGCACGCCTCCCAGGACGACATCGACGCGCTGTTCAACTGATTCGGCGCGCCTGATTCAAAAGACACGAACGCCGGCGACATGCCGGCGTTTTTTGCTTTTAGAACGATGGCACGGCGGCGACTGGAGGTAGCGTCAGGCGCGCGCGCCGCAGCGGACATAGACCATGTTGCCGTAGCGGGTGGCGGCATCCTTGTCCACGAAGCGGGTGACGAGCACCCGCCCGTCGAAGGAGACGATTTCGCGATCCTGTTCGCCGCCGGGCGGCCCGGCCGGGCCGATATAGTTCTTGCCGGCCTGGCTGCCCTTCAAGCGCAATTCCTGCGGTGTCGCCTGGTCGGCCAGATGCATGACCACGCCGCCGGAGGTGCCGGCGCCGATTACGTAAGGCTGCTTGCATTGCGCCTTGGCCTGGACCTCGGTGCGGGCGCGGTCGTTCGGATTCTGATAGGAGGCGAGCCCCCATTTGCCGACAAGCTCCTCGGCACGGACCGTCGCAGGCATTTCCGGGGCGACACCGGGCTCGGGTGCGGGAGTGGACGAGGTCAGGCTGAAGCTGCTGCACGCCGCCAGACATATGGCCAGCAACGAGGCGATCCCCGGCTTGGCAATCGTCCGCGCGCTACCTAGGCTCATCATCGGCAATCCCCCGAGCAAGATTCGTGGCCGCTCCCACCCCCCAACCAAGCGCAAAACCGCTGCCGGAGCAACAACTACGCCCGACATCCCGATTCAGTTTCGGATTTCGCAAGCATCCTACAACAGCCTCAAGAAGGCCTTAACCCCGTTGCTTGACAGGACCGGCGCCAGGCCATATTCCGAGCACCCATTAGCACTCCGAAGGCACGATTGCTAAAGTGTTGGCCGTTTGCGCGCCGTGCCGGCGTCGAATACGGCCCGCATTCCGATCCGCTTTCGACCGCAACTGATACCGATCGCAACAGCGAGCCTGCAAAGGGAAACGTCAATGTCCAAACACCAACTCCGTCCGCTGCACGACCGTGTCGTGGTCAAGCGGCTCGATGCCGAAGAGAAGACCAAAGGCGGCATCATCATTCCCGATACAGCGAAGGAAAAGCCATCGCAAGGCGAAGTCACGGCGGTCGGCCCGGGCGGCCGTGACGAGTCCGGCAAGCTGATCCCCATCGATCTCAAGGTCGGCGACCGCGTGCTGTTCAGCAAGTGGACGGGCAACGAGATCAAGCTCGATGGCGTTGACCTCCTGATCATGAAGGAGTCCGACATCATGGGCGTGCTGACCTGACGTTGATAACCCCGAAGCCGCAAGCGCCGATCACGGTCATGCCCGGACATCCATCTCGGAAGAGCAAGGACGATCCCGGCATCCACCCTCCATCAAAAGAGCTGGATTGCCAGGCTCGCTTGGCAATGACGGGTGAAAAAGCGCGACGGCGATCTCATCATGTTATTGTGAGGATTCGAAAATGGCTGCCAAGGACGTAAAATTCGCCGGAGATGCCCGTGACCGCATGCTGCGCGGCGTCGACATTCTCGCCAATGCCGTCAAGGTGACGCTGGGGCCGAAGGGCCGCAACGTCGTCATTGAAAAGAGCTTCGGCGCTCCCCGCATCACCAAGGACGGCGTCACTGTCGCCAAGGAGATCGAGCTTGAGGACAAGTTCGAAAACATGGGCGCGCAGATGCTGCGCGAGGTGGCGTCCAAGACCAACGACACCGCGGGCGATGGCACCACGACCGCGACCGTGCTGGCGCAGGCGATCGTTCGCGAAGGCGGCAAAGCCGTCGCCGCCGGCATGAACCCGATGGACCTGAAACGCGGCATCGATATCGCGGTCCAGGCCGTGGTCAAGGATCTGGAGAAGCGCGCCAAGCCGGTCGCCTCCTCCTCCGAGGTCGCTCAGATCGGGACCATCTCCGCCAATGGCGACGCCGCGATCGGCAAGATGATCGCGCAGGCGATGCAGAAGGTCGGCAACGAAGGCGTCATCACGGTCGAGGAAAACAAGTCGCTGGAGACCGAAATCGACATCGTCGAAGGCATGAAGTTCGATCGCGGCTATCTCTCGCCCTATTTCGTCACCAACGCCGAGAAGATGACCGCGGAACTTGAGGACGTCTACGTCCTCTTGCACGAAAAGAAGCTGTCCGGCCTGCAGGCGATGCTGCCTGTGCTGGAAGCCGTGGTGCAGTCGGGCCGTCCGTTGCTGATCATCGCCGAGGACGTCGAGGGCGAGGCGCTGGCGACGCTCGTCGTCAACCGCCTGCGCGGCGGGTTGAAGGTCGCCGCCTGCAAGGCTCCGGGCTTCGGCGACCGCCGCAAGGCCATGCTCGAGGACATCGCGATCTTGACCGGCGGCCAGCTCATTTCCGACGACCTCGGCATGAAGCTCGAGAACGTCACCATCAACATGCTCGGCCGCGCCCGCAAGGTCGTGATCGACAAGGAGAACACGACGATCGTCAACGGCGCCGGCAAGAAGAAGGACATCGAGGCCCGCGTCGGCCAGATCAAGGCGCATATCGAGGAAACCACCTCGGACTATGACCGCGAGAAGCTGCAGGAGCGTTTGGCCAAGCTCGCCGGCGGCGTCGCGGTGATGCGCGTCGGCGGTGCCACCGAGGTCGAGGTGAAGGAGAAGAAGGACCGCGTCGAGGACGCGCTGAACGCCACCCGCGCGGCGGTGCAGGAAGGCGTCGTTCCCGGCGGCGGCGTGGCGCTCGTGCGCGCCAAGAAGGCGGTCGGCCGCATCCATCACGAGAACCCCGACGTGCAGGCCGGCATCAACATCGTGCTCAAAGCCCTGGAAGCACCGCTTCGCCAGATCTCGGAGAATGCCGGTGTCGAGGGTTCGCTCGTCGTCGGCAGAATTCTGGAGGAAAAGTCCGACACTTTCGGCTTCGACGCCCAGAACGAGGAATATGTCGACATGGTCGCCAAGGGCATCATCGACCCCGCCAAGGTCGTGCGCACCGCGCTGCAGGACGCCGCTTCGGTGGCTGGGCTCCTGGTGACGACCGAGGCCATGGTCGCCGAGATGCCGAAGGAACCATCGCCGGCCATGCCCGGCGGTGGCGGCATGGGCGGCATGGGCTTTTAAGCCGACAGATCTCAGCCAAATGATCGAAGGCCGCCTCCGGGCGGCCTTCTTTTTTGGCGAATGGCTTGGATGTTTGCTATAGCGCAATAAATGCAGCATGAATCATCGCCGCACCTTGGAGCATGATCCGGAAAAAGGGGTACCGTTTTCTGGATCACGCTCAAACAAAGATGACAATTCATCCTGAATTCATCGCGCTCTAGCCACGGCCAAGCCTCTCCCGTCTTGCGAGGAAACTTATATGCGCGCGCTTTTGTGTTGTTTCGCCGGTCTGGTGGCCGTGACAGCGAATCTCGCTTTCGCCCAGACCAAGCCGAAGGCCGACCCGAACGCCACGGAGGTCAGATATTTCACCGCCATCGACGGGCTGATGGATGGCAATGCCGACGTGATCTTGAAGGAGACGCGCCAGGGCAAGACGGTGACCGCCGCAACCCTCGATGTCTGCTACCCCGTCGCAAAGAACTCCCAGCGCAAGGATCGCTTTGTCGTCAATCTCGCCGTCAACGGTCAGACCCTGACGGGCTCGACGCAGAGTCTCGGCGAAAAAGCGCCGGTCACCATCAAGCTGGTCCGCAAGCAGACCAGCGATACCTTCGACTTCCGTGGCCAGATCAGCATCGGCCAGACCGTGACGGAAGTCGCTTCGAGCGAAAACTCCGATATCAGCGAGAAGGAATTCCAGGAGAACCAGACCATCGATGACGGCATCACCGCGAGCCCAAAGGATTTCACCGACGTCTCTCCGGAATCGATCGCGGTCAGGGTCAAGCTCGATGCGGTGCTGGAATTCCTGAGGAACCTGAAGGGGCAGGACATTGAAGTGGCGCTGAACAGCCTTGCCGTTACCTGCGATTCGCTGCGCGCCGGCCAGCAGACCATCAGCCTGTCGGTCGATCCGGACCGTGCGCCGGCACTCATTGCGAAGGTAAAGGCGATGCCCGGCGTGGTTGCGGCCGGCTGGACCGCCGGCGTCGTCGAGATGGATCGCGCGATCCGCTTTCCTGCCGCCGACTGGCGCGACGGCGACAAGATCAACAGGGACAAGCTCACGGCCGCGATTTCCGGCGTGCTGGCCAAGACGCTTTCCGCAAAGCTCGCATCGGCGAACTGGAGCACGACCACCGGAAAGCTGCGCTTGAGCTTCAAGCGCCCGAGCGAATCGTTCCCCGCGCTCAACCTCACCGACACTATCGAGGTGGCGGGCCTTGTCGCGCCGGACAAGCCCGGCGGATCGGACCGGCTGATGCTGTGGATCGGCAATCCCGTCACGACGACGGCCGACGAGGGCACAGGTTCCAAGCTCAACCTGTCGGATGATTCCTCCGGCGATGAAGAAGGCGACGTGCGCGACGACACCGGCTCGATCGAGGCGCTGACCAAGGAGTTGAAGGGCCAGCGCTGGGACGCGGACAAATCGATCTGGAAATAGCTTTTCCGATTTTCGCGACGGTTCGCAACTGAGAACTCAGGATCGCGCGCGACGATTTCGGGATAAATTCTCATCGCGCTTGAGATCATAATTCAGAGCGCGAACTTGTCTGGCGACTTCGGGAAGGATAGATCACGTGGTTGGGTCCCCGCTTTTCGCGGGGACGACCATCGAAGTCGGACGTTCAGTTGGTGTTGAGGCGGAAGCGCAGTGTCTTGCTGCCGATGAAGGCAACAAGGTCGCCCTGCCGCCGCCAGGTGGTCACTTCGCTCAATGCTGCGATCAGATCGTCGTCGGCCTGCGCGCGGGCCGGCGGACAGGCGCGGTCGTCGATCGGGCCGGGCACGAAGATCACGGTGTTGCCCGCCACCGAGAACTGGCCCTTGCCCCCTTTGCACCACAGCTCCAGGACGACCTCACCATTATCGCTGATGTCGAGATCCGGGATCCGCTTCGATCCGGGCTTCGGCGGCGCGTCCAGGGTCATCTCCATGCCGAAGGGAAAGCCCTCCTCGGCACGCGCCTGGATGGCGGAAACAGAAGCAAGCACGGCCAACACTAGGCCTGCGTGCGTTAAAGCGAATCTGACTGAACTCATGTAACCTCTTGCAACCTCTTGCAACTCTCGAAACGTCCTGAAGCTTGATGCCCTGTGGCGCAACGGCTCTATCGGGCAATGTGACATAGACCAGATTCGTGCAGGCATAACTGTGGCGCCGAATCAAAATCCCCGCAGGCAGCAATGCGAGCGGGGATTTCGATTCGGAAAGCGAACGGAAAAGGCTTTCTAATGCAGCACCATCTCCGTGAACGGATAGACATAGGCCTGCAATGTCACGAGAAGGCCGACGAGGCAGGCCAGCACGATCGAATGCAGGAACACATAGCGCAGGATGGTGCCCTCATGCCCGTACCAGTTGGTCGCGGTCGAGGCCACCACGATCGACTGCGCATCGATCATCTTGCCCATCACGCCGCCGGACGAGTTGGCCGCCGCCATCAGGATCGGTGACAGGCCGAGCTGTTGCGATGTGATCTTCTGCAGGTTGCCGAACAGGATGTTCGACGCGGTGTCCGACCCTGTCAGGGCCACGCCCAGCCAGCCAAGCAGCGTGCCGAAGAAGGGATAGAGCACGCCCGTCGCTGCGAAGGCGAGACCAAGCGTGGCGTCAACGCCGGACAGGCGCGTCAGCGTGCCGATCGCGAGCATCGCCGAGATCGTGATCAGCGAGATCGCGCAGAGCCGGATGGTGCGGCCATATTCCGCAACCAGCCTCGCCGGCGAGAAGCCGAACAGGAATCCGGAAATGATCGCCGCGATCAGCATGCCCGTTCCGGTAAAGGACAGATAGGTGAAGGCGAACGCCGCGCCCTCGGGCGTCGGTTTCGCCGCGACCGGCGGCACCTTGTTGATCATGTTGTGCAGATCGGGAACCGGATAGCTCCAGGCAAAATTGGCGTTCGCCCAGGTCTTGAATGCTCCATTGCCCCAGATCAGCATCACAATGCAGACGATGATCCACGGCAGCAGCGCGCTCCAGAGCTCGCCTTGCGTCAACGGCGTCTTGTCGAGCGGCTTGGCCGCCGCCATGGTCGCTGCCGATTCGTCCCTGCCGCGCAGCGCCGGTGACAGCCAGAGCTCTCTCGGTTGCCAGACCCGCAGGAACAGGATCAGACAGCCCATCGAAATCAGCGAGGCACCGATATCGACAATCCAGGGATTGATGAAGTTCGAGATCACGAATTGCGGGACCGCAAACGACACGCCGGTGACCAGAATGGCCGGCCAGACTTCCTTCATGCCCTTCCAGCCCGCAAAGGCGCACACCACCCAGAACGGCACGATCAGCGAGAACACCGGCAACTGCCGGCCGACCATTGCGCCGAGAATGTAGGGGTCGAGGCCCGTCACCGAGGCGAGGCCCTGGATCGGCGTGCCGAGCGCGCCATAGGCGACAGGCGCGGTATTGGCGATCAGCGACAGGCCGGAGGCGGCGAGCGGCGAGAAGCCGAGGCCGATCAGAATCGAGCCGGTGATCGCGACGGGGGTGCCGAATCCCGAGGCGCCCTCGAAGAACGCGCCGAATGAGAACGCGATCAAGAGCAGTTGCAACCGCCGGTCCTCGGTGACGCCACCGACGGCGCGCTTCAACAGCTCGAATTTCCCTGTCGCAACCGTGATCTGGTAGAGGAAGATGACATTGAGAACGATCCAGCCGATCGGGAAGAAACCGGACACGATCCCGAGCAGGGAGGCGCGGATCGACATGCCCGCAGGCATGGTGAAGATGAAGATGGTGATCAGGTTGGTCACGATCACCGCAACGATTGCCGCGATATGCGCCTTCACCCTGCCGCTTGCGATCAGGATCAGCAGCGTGACCACCGGAACGGCCGCGGCGATGGTTGACAGTGCCGCACTGCCGAGCGGGTTATAGATCTGGTTCCACATTTGCTATTCCTCCCCGACGCCGATATACGGCGCCCGGCCTGCGTGGATGGCCGGGCGCACTTGGCGCGATCACGGAGCTGCTTCTGCAATGTGCGATACGCTTCTCGCGAAGTTGGCAAATGCCAAAGTTCGCTCAAAAACTCGCGAAGTATGAAAGCCGCCCCGCCCCCGCCGTTCTGCCCATGCTAGGGTCGAAGGCACGCACAAGCCAGCCCGGATCGCGGAATTTGCGACTTTAGTCTAAGGTAGTTCCAGGCACGGCCGCCGAGATGCCGTATACAGGCTTGAAAATCCAACGCTTTAAGGGACGGTAATCTGTGAACAACATGCGCTCGACGCTCGTGATCGTATGGCGGATCGCTGCCCCCTATTTCAGTTCCGAGGATAAATGGGCCGGCCGAGTCTTGCTCGCGGCCGTGATCGCCATCGAGCTGGCGCTGGTTGGCATCGACGTGCTCGTCAACCAGTGGAATAACCGCTTCTACACGGCTCTGCAGGAGCGAAACTGGGACGATTTCATCCGCGAGATCGGCATCTTCACGATCCTTGCCTTCGGCGCCATCGCGCTCGCGGTCTACCAACTCTATCTCAACCAGTGGCTCCAGATCCGCTGGCGGCGCTGGCTGACCGAGCGCTATCTCGGCGAGTGGCTGCATGACGCCAATCACTACCGCATGCAGCTTGAGGGCGACGCGGCGGATAATCCCGACCAGCGCATCGCCGAGGATCTGCAGATGTTCGTCGACCGGACGCTCGGCATCGGCCTTAGCCTGCTGAATTCAGTGGTGACGCTCGCGTCCTTTGTCGTCATTCTCTGGGGATTGTCTGATGAAGCCCCGCTGCACCTGATGGGCCGGGATTTTCCGATTCCCGGCTATCTCGTGTGGGCCGCGCTGGTCTATGCCGTCTTCGGAACGGTCCTGACGCAATGGATCGGTGCGCCGCTGGTCCAACTTGATTTTCAGCAACAGCGCTACGAGGCCGACTTCCGCTTCAACCTCGTCCGCGCGCGCGAGAACTCCGAACAGATCGCGCTGTTGCGCGGAGAAAAGGCCGAACGCGACCAGCTCACGACCCGCTTCGGCCGCATCATCGAGAACTGGTACGGCATCATGAGCCGGACCAAACGGCTGACGGCGTTCACGACAAGCTACGCGCAGGCCGCCCTGATCTTTCCCATATTGTTGCTGGCGCCCGCCTATTTCGCCGGAAAGATCCAACTGGGCGGCCTGACACAGGCTGCAGGCGCCTTCGACAGCGTGAGAAAGGCGCTTTCGATCTTCGTGACGATCTACAGGACACTTGCCGAATGGCGCGCCGTGATCGCCCGCCTCGACGGGTTCGAGATGTCGATCCAGCACGCGGCGAAACTCAAGACCGATTCGTCCGCGATCAGCATCGCGGCCGCAACGGGTAGCGACACGATCGACCTGACGCAGCTCCTGGTCCGCTTGCCCAACGGAAAGCCGCTGGTCGCGGCCGACGGCTTCAGCATTCGCAACGAGCGGACCCTCGTGACCGGGCCTTCCGGTGCCGGCAAGTCGACCTTGTTTCGCGCCATCGCCGGTATCTGGCCGTTCGGCAGCGGCACGATTGCCATTCCGCCTCACGCCACGCTGATGATGCTGCCGCAGCGGCCGTATTTTCCGATCGGCTCGCTCAAGACCGCCATCAGCTACCCTGCGCAGGCCGATGCGTTCAGCTCGGAGACGGTCGGCGAGGTGGTGACCGCGGTCGGACTGCCCCGGCTTGCGGAGCGCCTGGAGGAGGAAGCGCACTGGAACCGGATGCTGTCGCTCGGCGAGCAGCAGCGGCTCGGACTTGCGCGCGCGCTGTTGCACGCGCCGCAATTCCTTTTCCTCGACGAGGCGACGGCCTCTCTCGACGAGGCCTCGGAAGCCAGGCTTTACCGCCTGCTGCGCGAGAGATTGCCGGCAACGACGATCGTCTCGATCGGCCATCGCTCGACGCTGGAAGCATTTCACGATCGCAATGTCGTGCTGGCCTCCGGCGGCGATCAGTTTGCGTTGCAGGACCGCGAGGAGCCCAAACCGCCGCAGGACCTCAGAGCCGGCGGCGCGGCCAG
>Ga0210407_10004871_pt1 | contig 10484 bp, 9 predicted proteins | sample IncBWC27MmetaG_FD_150860 | JGI IMG/M metagenome (GOLD analysis project Ga0210407, IMG submission 150860) | Forest soil microbial communities from Barre Woods Harvard Forest LTER site, Petersham, Massachusetts, United States - Inc-BW-C-27-M | ecosystem: Environmental > Terrestrial > Soil >... | reverse complement strand
CGCATTTCTACAGCATAATGCCAAAGGCTCCGCAACCTTCTTCGGCGTGCCCGCAAGACAAGTGGTGGAATTTGGCACCGAGATCGAGATTTGAGAGCCTGGTGAAAACGATCGGACAACAGATCGGCGTTCATTGCCAGGCAAAGAAGTTGGCCTTTGCTTGAACCCTCGACACGGCAAGCGCCTTCCTGGAACATTCGTCATTGGTGCGGTGCATGAGTCTGGTTGTGGCACGAAACGGACACGCCGATGTAAACCCCGCACGTCCGCAGTTGAGGGATGAACGGACCTAGCCGCGACGCGGCCCCAAGCGCGACAAATCCAAGATCAGCGCGGGGAGGGCGTTTCACCTTTGCACCACCTCGCACTCACCTCCAAAATTTGTGCCGTGTCAGGCAGGAAAAACGTGGCCTTACGGTGCGCATTTGTGCTCAAATTTGATTTTTGGTGCAGGCGCAAATGGCAAGCAAGGACCGAGTTGAACGTAGGCTTGCGGCGATTTTTTCCGCCGATATTGCCGGCTATTCCCGCCTGATAGGTGTCGACGAGCTTGGTACCCTTCGCGACCTTATGGCGCATCGGGAGAAAATGGATGGTCTAATTGCACACCACGGAGGGAGAGTTGCCAATACGGCTGGTGACAGCGTTCTTGCCGAGTTTCCAAGCGTCGTCGACGCCGTGGAGTGCGCGGTAGCCATCCAGACGAAGCTCCGCGAAGCAATCCTTGGCGTTGCGCTGGAAAATGCCCTCCGATTTCGGATCGGCATCCACTTGGGGGATGTGATAATTCGAGGGGAAGACCTGCTTGGTGATGGAGTGAATGTTGCAGCTAGGTTGGAAAGCATCGCTGAGCCGGGAGGCATTTGCGTTTCAGGTGCAGTTTACGACCAAATAGACGACAAGGTTCAGGTTTCCTTTAGGGCTCTGGGACAACCGACACTAAAAAATATCGCGAAACCGATAGAGGCATACGCGGTTATTTTCGAAAAGGAAGCTCAGCCCGCTCCCTCCAGAAGCCCTTTCTCCGCAAATTTTCAGCAACAAATAAAATATTGCCGGTCGGCGGATGGCGTGCGTCTAGCGTACTCCATAGTTGGACGAGGTCCTCCCCTCGTTAAATCAGCCAATTGGCTGAACCATCTTGAACTCGACTGGGAGCTTCCGCTTTATCGTCACCTGCTTCTGCGGCTCGCGAAAGCGAACACGCTGATAAGGTATGACGCTCGCGGCAACGGTTTGTCGGATTGGGATGCCAATGAAATATCGCTGGAGGCTTGGGTAAGTGATCTAGAAGCTGTAGTGGACGCGGCCGGGCTCAGCCGGTTTCCCCTTTTCGGATTTTCTCAGGGGTGTGCTGTTTCTATCGCGTATGCCGTCCGTCACCCCGAGCGCGTCTCACGCCTTATTCTCCTTGGCGGCTTCGCAACCGGCCGGCTCAAGCGTTCTACTACAACAGACGCGGATCGCGATCGTTACAAGGCGACGGCAACCTTGATGCGACTGGGCTGGGCTGCCGATGATCCGACATTCAGGCAATTGTTGACCTCTCAGCTAGCGCCGACGGCAACAACCGAGCAATCACAGGCGTTCAACGAATTACAGCGCAAATGCACATCGCCAGATTGCGCAGTCCGCTATTACGAAACCGTCAGCAACTTCGACATTCGGGCATTGTTGCCGAAAGTTTCCGTGCCAACGCTTATTCTTCACGCTCGCGACGATTTGATGGTGCCAATCGACGAAAGTCGGCAGTTGGCCGCAAATATTGCTGGAGCTAAATTTGTGTCGCTGCCGGGCAAAAATCATTTACTTCTAGAAAATGACCCGGGCATGCCCCAGTTTTTTGAGGAAGTATCGGTATTCCTTAATCAAGGCCCTCCCGGCGATTAGAAGGTGACACCTTGCCACCGTCACGGTAATCGCGGGGTCGGTAAACTGAGTTCAGTTGAGATGTGGGGTTGCGCGACCTTGGCACCTTGCGAGAACACGGTTGCAAGGCGTCCTTATTATGAATGGTGAGCGTTCTAGCTTTGCACCTTGCTAGGCGCGAACTCATTGGTTTGGCTTGCTCGATGTCCGCTATGCCCCGATAGCGACCAAATTTTGCAGCGCAGGGAAATGTCGCGATGGGCCATTTGCGGACTCGTGCACTGCAAAACATCCGATTCGATGACCGCATTGACGAGCAGATGATTGGCTCGTCGAGCCGGTACGCTGACGCCTATGCCGCTCATCCTACCCCTGCGCGCCGTCGCGGCAGCCGCACAGTGAACTCGGTGAAGTCGCCGACTTCGCTGTGGACCGTGATGGTGCCGCCGTGCTGTTGCGTTACGATCTCATAGCTGATCGACAATCCAAGCCCAGTGCCTTCGCCGGTCGGCTTGGTCGTGAAGAAAGGCTGGAACAGCTTATCCCTGTTTTCCGGCAGAATACCTGTGCCGTTGTCCCGCACCCGGACCTCGACGCTTTCGCCGAACTCGCGGGTCGTGAGCTTCAGCGCCGGGCGGAATGTGCCATCACCCTCCCGGCTACGCTTGTCGACGGCATACAGGCCATTGCCTATGAGGTTGAGGAGCACGCGAGTTAGCTCCTGCGGCACGACGTCAACCGGTGCGAGATTGCGGTCGAGATCGTGCTCCAGCGCGATGTCGAAGTTCGGATCCTCCGCACGGGCGCCGTGATAGGCGAGGTTCATGGCCTCCTCGGCGAGCGCGTTTAGATCGATGGATTGCCAATCGTCGCTGCTGCCACGCGAGTGCTGCAGCATGCTTCGGACAATACCGTCGGCGCGACGACCGTGCTCGACGATCTTCTCTAGATTTCCCGTTAGCAAGCCGATTATCTCGGCAATCTCGGCGCGTTTGCCGGAATCGGGTGCGCCGACCGACCGTGCCGCGGCATCCTTCAGCTCGTCCAGCAGCTCGACCGAAAGACCGGCAAAGTTGTTGACGAAGTTGAGTGGATTCTTGATCTCGTGCGCGATACCGGCCGTTACCTGCCCGAGTGCCGCCATCTTCTGCGCATGAACCAGGCTCGCCTGTGCCGTCTGCAACTCGCGCAGCGCCCTTTCGGCGGCGTCTCGGGCCGCGCGAATGGCTTCCTCAGCTCGCTTGCGCTCGGTCACGTCAGCATAGATGAGCACGAAGCCCCCTCCCGGCACTGAATTGCGGCGTACCTCAATGACGCGACCGTCGGGTCGCGTCCGCTCGTAGCGCATCTCCCGGCTGGTATCCTCAAGGCTACGGCTCAGCTCTGCCTCGAGATCGGCCGAGACGAACTCGCCGCGATCGGCGAGATACCGGAAATACTCGCTACGACTCGGCCGCCCAGCGAGGAACGCCTCGGGCAGCTCAATCATTTCCTGGAAATTGCGGTTCCACGCTGCAAGTCGTCCCGCGGCGTCGAACGTGACAACACCGTCGCCCATGTTGTCGAAGGTAACGCGCAGCTCGGCTTGGCGGTCGTGTAATTCGCCGAAAAGCCGTGCATTCTCAATGGCGATCACCGCCTGGTCGGCAAAAGTGGTGGCGAGCTCGATCTCCCTGGCGGTGTAGGGTTCAAGGTGCGTACGGTTAAGGGTCAGGATACCGAGCAGCGTCTCCCCGCGCAGCAGCGGCACGCCAAGCATCGTGCGGAAGCCGGCGAGCTTTTGCCCTTCCCGATAGGTGTATTCCGGGTCGAGCAAGACATCGGGAATGTGGACCGCGCGACGCTCCAACGCCGCCCTGCCGGTCACCGTACCGCGGTCCGGCGTTAAGGGATGACTGCGGAGGAATTCTGTCCCCTCCTGCGAACCGCCGCGAGTTGCGACGAGGTGATACATGTTGTCACGTCGGCGGAACATATGCGCTCGGTCAGCGCGACAGAGGCGCCCCGCCGTTTCAACCAGCGTATCGAGCACCGTCTCGAGATCGACCGATGAGCGGCTGATGATCTTGAGCACGTCGGCAGTGGCGGTCTGATGCTTCAGCGACTCAAGCAAGTCCTGGGTGCGCGCCTGCACCTCCTCGAACAGTCGGACGTTTTCAATGGCGATTACTGCCTGATCGGCGAAGGTGGTGACCAACTCGATGTGTTTGTCGGTGAAGGGACGGACACTGCAACGTGAAAGGAAGATGACTCCAATGGGAACACCTTCGCGCAAGAGCGGCACGCCCAGCACCGTCCGATAGTCGCCAATGCGTATGATCTCATTCAGCTCATATTCGGGATCAGCCTGAACGTCCTGAACCTGGACCGTCCGTCTTTCCAGCAGAACCCGACCAACGATCGATCCACGGCCAGGCTCGAGACCGACGCTTCCGAGATATTTTGCGTTCTCCAACTTCTCCTTGTCCTTGCCGGGAATGCTAAAGCTTGCAGCAAGACGGTAGACGGTGCCCTCCGGCCGCCAGATATTCGCAATGTCCGCCTCGCATAGTCCGGCCGCGGATTCAACGAGTGTCTGCAAGACTGTTTGCAGGTCGAAGGCCGAGCGGCTGATGACCTTCAGCACCTCGGCGGTCGCCGCCTGCTGCTCCAGAGCCTCGTCGCGTTCGCGTGTTCGAAGTTCAAGCTGGACCCGCAAGTCGGCATTCGATTCACGCGCAATCGACGTCTTTCGCCCTTTACGTATACCTGTTCCGCGCCGGCTTTTGGCCGGTCCCCGTTGAGCTTCGCGTCGCTTCATGTCGCCCCTAGTCCCAGACTGGTCGGACCGTATGTTACCATACCGCCGGACCTCCGGGGGCAGTTGTGCGGCACAGCAAACTAACCACCGACTTCCGTTCAGGGTCAAACGCGACCAAACCAGCCGGCTCTGCCTGCCGGTTGATGTCCGCTTCTCTTCAAAAGCGACCTGATTGTTTCGCGCACGCAAAATGACGCGATGGGCCAGAGGTGACAGGCGCTATTCGATCAGCTTGTCCGCTCGCAGCAACAATGCTGGGGGGACCGTCACACTCATGGCCATAGCGGTCTTCAGGTTGATCACTAGCTTGAACTTGGTCGGTTGTTCGATAGGGATGTCGGCGACCTTTGCGCCGCGGAAGAGTTTCGTGATCTGTTGCGGCATCATTTCTACAAAAAGTTGATTGAGGGACGGCCCATAGGCGGCAAAGCCGCCTTCCTCCGCCTCTTCAGGCCATGGAAAGATCGCCGGTAGATGCAACGTTGCGACGCGGTCCCTAATGAGTTGCCGATGGGCGTAGAACAGCCCTGACGACGTAACATTGAGCGCCGCGGCGCCCGATGTCTTGGCATTGTCAATGGCTGCTGCGATCTCGTCACCTCTGGCGATGCGATAAATTGAAAGTTCGATGTTGTGGGCGCGCGCGCCCTCCTGCAGCGCGTCAAGCGGCGGGTCTGTGGTGACATCGGCAAGCACCGCCATCCGGCGAAGCCCCGGCACTGCTTCGATCAGGATGTCCTGTCGTTTGCCGTTGCCCTCGCGCCCGAGGATATTGACGCCTGTTGTATTGCCGTCCGGTCGCGCCACCGAGTTCACGAAACCGGACCCGAGCATATCGTCTGTGATGGCAACGATGGGGATTGTCTTCGTTACCTGTTGAAGGGCGCGAATTGCTTCATCCGTTGCGGTTGCAATTACATCGACCCGTGCTTTGACCAATTCCGCCGCATATAGCGACATCCGATCAAAGTGTTCCGCAAATGCGCGCCACTCGACCCCGAGGTTTTGCCCCTCGATGAAACCGCCGCGTCGAAGTTCGTCCAAAAAGGCTACGTTTATAGGCGCATGTTGCGTAAGCGGCAGCAAGACACCCAGACGATAGGTCCGCCCAGCTTGCTGCGCCTTGGCAGCAATCGGTGCCAAAAAACCCGCGCCGAGGAGCGATATGAACTGGCGCCGCCTCATCTGGGTCCCCAAGGGGATATGCTGGTTTTAACTTAGCACGCTGCAATCCGGCGGAGTGCGGCATGATGTCTGCTGGGGGTCATTCGCGACCAAGGTCGAGCCAGCAACAAGCGCGGCCATGTCCGCTATGCCCCCGAAATAACCGGTAGGGCCGGCAACATGCGCCGCAGAAGTCCGGAACCACCCAAGTCCGCTCAGGGTCAATCGCTACCGGGTCGAGCTTGCATCAGTTCCGGCCATGTCCGCGCTGCCCCGAAAGCGGAAGCAAGTCCGCTGCTTTGATATGCCTTGCGGGTTGATGGTAACTTGACGTGAAGTCCTCGCAGCGGCCTATTGAGAGGTGGCACGCTGCCATTTCAGAAAACTTAGCGCGGACATTGTATCGTTGGCGTTGCGAACGGTTACATGTTTACACGTTGCTATAGCCCATTTAGGTGCGGCCCGTTAGGTCTGGCCGCCCAGCTTCTTGACGTGCGATCTGTCCCAGATTGATGTCAGCTATCGGGGCTGAACCGGACGTGGCGCAAACATGCCAGTTGGTCTCAGTTTGACCCATCTCGGGCATCAGCGTCCTTCCGGCCCGGAACCAGAAACGCTAACATAATTCAAATTCCTTCTCGGGCAGGAGCTATGAGCCGTCGGAAGTTTATCTTGGGAAGTGCCGCAGCGGCCTTGTTGCCTTTTGCAGTTCGGGCGCAACGGGTAGAACCCGTGCGCCGCGTCGATATTCTTATCGCCGAGGCGATAGAGGGTGATCCCTACTACGAGGGCCGATTGACAGGAATTAGGCAGGGCTTGCGCAAACTTGGTTGGATCGAAGGCCAGAACATAACGCTAAATATTCACCGCACGTCTCCGAAGGGCGCCGACATCCACAAGAGTGTTGAGGAATTGCTCGCCGGGCGACCGGACGTTGTGGTTACGTCAGGCGGTACTACCACCGGACCGTTGCTGCAGGCGACCAACACGGTGCCAGTCGTGTTCATTGCGGCCATTGATCCTATGGGAGCGGGCTACGTTGAAAGCCTCGCGCAACCCGGTGGAAATGCGACCGGCTTTATGCAGTTCGACTACAGCCTGAGTGGCAAGTGGCTAGAGATCCTCAAGCAGGTTGCGCCGGGTGTTGCGCACGCGGGCATCATTCGGGACGCAACGATCACCTCTGGAGTGGGTCAATTCGCGGTCATTCAGTCAGTTGCCGGTTCGCTGGGGATTGATGTTGTCCCAATTGGTGCGCGCGACGGTAGCGAGATCGAGAAGGGGATTAGCAAGATCGCGCGCTTTCAAAACGCGGGACTAATCGCGACGATCGCTGCCTCTGTGAACGGCTATCGTGACATCATTATAAACTTGGCGGTCCAACACCGATTGCCCGCGGTTTACGGCAATCGGATCTGGGTAGATCGTGGTGGTCTGATATCCTATGGGCCCGATCTGATCGCAATATCGCGGCTTGCCGCCGGCTATGTCGATCGCATCCTCAAGGGAGAAAAGCCTGCTGACCTCCCTGTGCAGGCACCGACCAAATATGAGCTCATTATAAACCTCAAGACCGCAAAGACGCTGGGCCTCACCTTACCGCCAGCCCTTCTTGCGCGCGCCGATGAGGTGATCGAGTAGCGTCACATTGCTTCGGCGCATGAGTCCGAAAATGGCCGATTCTGTTGAAGAAGTCCGCGAGCCGAACGAAGCCGGGTTGGCCTTTAAGGTTGCCAGCTTTTTTAGGCCGGCTGCGGGCTCGGGATTGGTATCAATTTGGCCAGCTTCCGGAGGTTCTGGGCAGTTGCTGCGAGGAGGAACTCGTCATGGGCACCATTTGGTCCTCTTAATCGCAGTCGATCCAGTTTGAGAATGCGTTTTAGGTGAGCGAACAGCATTTCGATCTTCTTGCGCAGCCGTCGCGATACTCGACCTTCCCAGGACTTGCCAATCTCACGTGCCATATCACGGGCGTGCTCATGGATCGAGCGCGGCACTTTTCGAGCAGGCGTGTTCGGGCAGCACCGTGATCTCAAGGCACAAGCGTCGCAATCAGCTTTGCTTGCTCGATAGAGGAAGGTATCGCCGTCATTCACGCGCGTGCCTGTCGTGGTCAGGGTCTTGCCGCCAGGGCAGATATAAACGTCATTGGCCTGATCATAGCTGAAGTCCTCGCGCGAGAAGGTACCGTCCTTGCGCGCCGATTTGTCGAACACGGTCACATGCGGCTCGACCCCTCGTTCACCAACCAGCCAGCCAGCATCTCGGCCGAACCATAGGCACTGTCACCAAGTAGCCTGGACGGGTGGAGAGCGAAGTTCTTGGCGGTTCGCTCGATCATACGCTTGGCCGCGAGAACTTCCGCTGCCGGATCGCCGCGGTCGGTTCGACATCGACAATGATCGCATTCTCAACATCGATCAGGTAGTTCGTGGAGTAAGCAAAGAACGCCTGTCCGCCGTGGGCGCCAGTCCAACGAGCTGCTGGATCGGCCGGAGAGATGAACTTGGGAACGACCTCGGTCGCGGCTCCAAACGCTGCATCGTCCAGGACGGCCAGATACTCATCGATGGCACGGCCCGCAGCTTCGGGGGCAATCCCTTCTCGCCTTCGATGCCGTTCTGCCGGTTCGCGTCTGCCTTGATCAGGCTGGCATCGACCGCAAAACTTTCGCCGCCAACCAGTCCTTGGTCGATGCAGCGGCGCAAGATGGTTTCAAACAGCCGCCGCAGCAGATCGCTCTCTCGGAAGCGACCATGACGGTTCTTCGAGAAGGTCGAATGGTCGGGGACCTCGCCATTAAGCCCAAGGCGGCAAAACCAGCGATACGCCAGGTTCAGGTGCACCTCTTCGCACAAGCGCCGCTCGGATCGGATGCCGAAACAGTATCCAACCAGCAGCATTCGGATCATCAATTCGGGAGCGATCGAGGGGCGCCCGATCGCACTATAGAATCCAGCTAATTCCCGTCTCAGCTCGCCCAGCTCTACAAACCGGTCGATCGACCGCAACAGGTGATCAACCGGAACGTGCCGCTCAAGCGAGAACTCATAGAACAAAGCAGCCTGTTCAACCTGCTGATGCCCCATCATGATTCAGTCCCCTCTCGAAACGACTGAATCAGCGAATTTCACCCAGGGCAACCGCAGACTTTTTCAACACAATCGGCCCTTAGCGGACATTCGGGAAATCCGCTCTAATGTTCGCTCTTGGGGGTAGAGCGGACTAAGGCTTAGAAGGAGTTGAACGACCGAGGCTCGCTGAAGGGAGCTATGAAGAAACGGCAATTCCTTTGCATGTCAGGTGCCATGGCCTTGCCAATTGAGGCTCTAGCTCAGGCCCGATCAATGCCGGTAGTCGGCTCTATCAACAGCAAATCCCCACATAGCTAGGTCCGGGGAGACAGTCGCGGCGTAGCTTGGTGCCTCTTTGGTGACTATGGCTTTGCAAGTGAGGTCTCCTCGATGGTGCATCAGCCGATATGTGATAAAGTGCGTCAAGTTCCGATGTCGAGGAGAATCCTCGCGTGCCCATGTACATAGATATCCACGACGCTCCAGGAGCGACCGCCGACGACGCGGCGAAGGCGCACCTGCTTGACCTTCATATTCAGGCGAAACACGGCGTAGAGTACGTCAAGTACTGGTTGAACGAGAAGGAGGGGAAGATTTTTTGCCTGTGTCATGCTCCAAGTGCTGAGGCTGCCGATGCAGTCCATCGTGAAGGCCACGGTCTGGCAGCAGCACGGATCATAGAAGTGACGCCTGAAGTTGCTGAAGCCTTCATGGGCGCCGCTGAGATCAACACGGCAGGCGCTGTTCTACTTCCGGGCAAGAACGAGCGCGATCCAGGTACGCGTACAGTTCTCTTCACGGATATCGTCGGCTCAACGAGCATGACTCAGCAAATGGGTGACGAGACGGCGCTCTCGCTTCTCCAAGTGCACGACCAGATCGTTCGCGCTGCATTAGCCGCGATGAGTGGCCGAGAAGTTAAGCATACTGGCGATGGCATTATGGCAGTTTTTTACTCGGCGGCATCTGCAGTTCGTTGCGCAATGACTATTCAACAGAACGTTGCGCAGCACCGCCAAAAAAATCCCGATCAGCCGCTGAAGCTTCGTATTGGGATAGCGGCAGGAGAACCCATCGAACACCACGACGATCTTTTCGGGTCGACGGTCCAGCTAGCCGCGCGGCTGTGCGCTCATGCTGAACCCGAGCAGACGGTGATGTCCAACGCAGTCGCGGAGCTATGTATCGGCAAGAACTTGCCCCTGAAGGACGCCGGCCACGTTGAGCTAAAGGGGTTCAATCAGCCGATCCGCTTTCATTGCGTTGCAATTGATTGATTGAGGGTTGTGCACGGCACAGGTTTTCGGAAGGCGAGCAATATTGAACCCATTTGTGGCCCATCGCGTCATTTCGCTGCCTTACAGCAATTTGGTTGCTTTCGGTGAAAAGCGGACATCGAATGGCGAGCAATGACGGCGAGCTGGGTCGCAAATGACCCAACTCGGACATCGCCGGGCAACTTTACTGTGACGCACAAGACACTCCCATTCGATGATGTGTTAGAGTGCCTCCTCGACCTAAGGGAAGACCTGTGAGGCGGCGCGATTTCATTGCGGTCGTTGGCAACGCTGCCATCG
>Ga0210407_10004870_pt1 | contig 10485 bp, 8 predicted proteins | sample IncBWC27MmetaG_FD_150860 | JGI IMG/M metagenome (GOLD analysis project Ga0210407, IMG submission 150860) | Forest soil microbial communities from Barre Woods Harvard Forest LTER site, Petersham, Massachusetts, United States - Inc-BW-C-27-M | ecosystem: Environmental > Terrestrial > Soil >... | reverse complement strand
TTCGCCCACTGCCCCCGCTTTACAGCGGAGACTTGGATCTGGCCGAGCAACGGTTGGCGACGGCTCTAAAACAACTGGGCGACGAGCCCTTGGTCGTGAGCATGCAAGGTATGCTGCACGCCCGGCGCAACCAGAGCGACCCTGCGGTCGAGTGTGTCCGCAGGGCTCTCGATTCGCCGCGCTCCTTCGGGCATACTCACCACACTTATTATCAAATCGCCTGCGTTTATGCCGTACTGGGGGAAACCGACAAGGCGATGGCATGGCTGGAGCGCAGCGTCGAAACGGGTTTCGCGTGCTGGCCCTTCTTCCAGATCGATCCCCATCTCGAAAGCCTGCGTGAGGAGCCCGAATTCAAACGATTGGTCAGTGAGCTTGAGCAAGAATACGCGGCCCTAAAGATCCAGAGGCTATAGCAAGTGTTAAGAGCTCAGACGGCGCGTCGCGTCGTCCCTACCAAAAACGCTGTTCTGACTGAATTTGAATTGGGGCAGCCGTATCTGCCTTTCGGCGACATGCTCACGATCATTCTCTCGCTGCTTTCTTCTGTTCGGTCCATTCGAGGCGAGCCTGTGGAAAGCTGGAAAGCTGCAAGGACGCTATTTCAACTCGTTTGAGTTTTTTGACCGTACGAGGTATGTTGCTGATTCCTCAGATGCATAAGACACCGGGCGATGCTTCCCGCTCGCAAAGAGATGACGCAGACCGCACTGCCGTAGTCGCTGTGGAAAACGATTGGCTCAGTCATCAGTCAGATGGCCCAAGGCTAAACCGCATTCTCGTTGATGACTTCATGCATCCAATTCCAAGTGTTTTATTTCTGAACAAACAGGACCACATTCAATGGGCGGTGGAGCATCCCCGTCCAGCAGGCTGGAGGGCCAGATTCGACAAACTAAAAGTTAGAGTCTACGGTTCGACAGCGATAGCCAATGGAATCGTCGAAGCAAGTGACAGCCCAGAGGTCAAGCTTCGCAAAACTATTTTCACCGACGTGTTTGTCTATCGCGATAACCGCTGGCAGGCCGTGAATGCGCAGGAAAATGAGATCGGCAATGGTCGATAGTGGGGTACGACAGACTGGTCATCCGGCAATCTGTTAGTCAAACGAATTCAAGACAGCCACTATCATTGCGAAGTATTTATTGAGAAGCTACACCCTACGAGGCGCCTACCACGCATTGGTCCGATGAACACATTATTGCAAGACGTGCGTTACGGAATTCGGATGCTCCTTAAATCGTCGGGCTTCGCCGCAATCGCGATTTTGACCGTGGGGCTGGGAATTGGCGCGAATACGGCGCTGTTCTCCGTGGTCAATGGCGTGCTGCTTAATCCACTACCCTATCCAAATGCGCGTCAACTCGTCGCGCTGTACGGGAAATATCCCGGGGACGATCAAGCGCCGATTGCTTACCTCAATTTTCTCGATTGGCGGCGGGACAATCAATCGTTCTCATCCATTGCTTTGTACCACAACGAAGACTACAGCTTCACCGGAATGGGTGAAACGGAGCGTGTAAGCGGTTACATGGTTTCGGCCGATTTTTTTGAAACGCTCGGCGTGAAGCCCGTTCTTGGCCGCCATTTCCGAACAGACGACGATCAGGTGGGGGCGGCGCCGGTTGTAATTCTTGGCGGTGGTTTCTGGATGCGCAGGTTCGGAGCTACGCCTGACATGGTGGGGAAATCGATCAACCTGAATGGCACATCGCACACGATTGTGGGCGTGATTCCCGCGAGCTTCAGCTTTTATGGCCACGACCGAGATGTCTACACGCCTATCGGCCAATGGAACGATCCGTCCTTTCACGATCGCCGTATCGTCTTCAGCTCAGGAATGGTTGGGCGGTTGAAACCAGGCGTAACGCTGTCCATGGCAAAAGCGGATATGGGGAACGTCGCACGAAATCTCGCTGCTGCGTACCCGGAGGCCGATAAAGGATTAGGCGCCACGCTGGTTTCGATGAAGGAAGACATGGTTGGCAATGTTCAGCCACTTCTGTTGGTGCTGCTGGGTGCGGTCGGGTTCTTGCTTCTGATTGCGTGCGCCAACGTCGCGAACCTCCTGCTGGCACGATCGATAGGCAGATCTCGTGAGTTCGCGATTCGCGCGGCGCTAGGCGCGAGCCATAGTCGTGTGATTCGGCAGCTTCTTACGGAAAGCGTTCTGCTTGCCGGCCTGGGAGGAGCGCTGGGTCTCTTGTTTGCTTTCTGGGGCACGAAAGCGGTGCTCGGTACTTTGCCAGCCGCCTTGCCGCGTGCAAGTGAAGTCTCTATCGACTCGAGTGTGCTCCTCTTCACACTCGGAGCCTCGCTCTTTGCCGGAATTTTGTTCGGGCTGGCTCCTTCGCTGAAAGCGTCGCGCGTCGATTTGCAAGAGGTTCTCAAGGAGGGCGGCCGAGGCTCCAGCGGCGTGCGCCACCGGCTTCAGGAAATTTTCGTCGTGGCCGAAGTGGCGCTGGCTTTGGTCTTGCTCGTGGGTGCAGGACTGATGATTCGCAGCCTGACGTCGCTTTGGCGCGTCAATCCCGGCTTTAACCCCAACCATGCAGTTACCTTTAGTTTGTCGCTTCCAGCATCTCCTGCGACTAGTACGGCGGAAACACGCGCCCGGCTGCGCGCCTTTGACGATAAAATGATGTCCATCCCTGGCGTGGAAGCGGTCTCCGTGACGCTAGGCTCGCGCCCGATGCAGCACAATTCCTCCGAGTCCTTTTGGATTGAGGGGCATCCCAAACCTGCAAACCTAAACGAAATGAGCCCGGCGATGTTCTATCTCGCCGAATCGGGTTTCCAGCAAGCCATGGGAATAAACCTGCAGCGCGGACGTTTCATCACGCCGCAGGACGACGAGCACTCTCCGGTGGTGATCGTGATCGACGACGTTTTCGCGCGCACCTATTTCCCGGGCGAAAATCCGATCGGCAAGCACGTCCATCTCGCGACCTTCGAGGTGGAAGCTGAGATCGTTGGCGTGGTGGAGCACGTGAAGCAGTGGGGCCTCGATGGAGACGCAAAATCAGCTATCCAAGCACAATTTTATCATCCATTTATGCAACTCCCGGAAAACATCATGCGTCTGGCGGCGACGGGCGTGGCGGTCGTTCTGCGCAGCAAAGGTGATCCCTCTACGTTGATGGGACCCGTCCGCAAGGCCGTCCAGGAAATCGATCCGCGCGAAGTGATCTACAACGTCGCGACGATGAACCAAGTGGTGGCCAATTCGTTGGCGGCGCGGAGATTCTCAATGATCCTGCTTGGCGTGTTCGGGGCCTTGGCGCTAGCACTGGCGTGCGTGGGAATTTACGGGGTGATTTCCTATCTCGTGGGGCAACGCACAAACGAAATTGGTGTGCGCATAGCTCTCGGTGCGCAACGCGCCGACGTGCTGCGGCTGATTCTCGGGGAAGGCACGCGCACGGCACTTATCGGAGTGGTCTTCGGGATTGTTGCAGCGCTGTGCCTGACGCGGCTCATGAGCAATCAGCTCTTCGGGGTAAGTGCGCAAGATCCGCTGACCTTCGCCGCCGTAGCGTCGCTCCTGATGATTGTGGCCATTGCGGCCTGCTACGTTCCGGCGCGCCGAGCCATGAAAGTCGACCCCATAGTTGCTCTTCGCTATGACTGACACCTTTGAGCGTGACGTATCTCTCACCGAAATTGAGTCGTCCGATGGCGGCAGGAGTGTAGTGTGCAGCCAGGCGAAGGCCAAGCGCACAAACGCATTGAAGACGCAGAGCAGCGGCAGCGTCACCTTGCAACCCAACTGTCAGAAAAGCAAGCACTGCGCAACTCTCTCATTGAATCCAAGCTTCGCGGTGAACTGAAGCAGGAAGAGTTTAGAGGCATGGCTGACATGATTGCCCATGACATTGAGGGCATTGAGGCCGCGCAGCGTGCGTTCGTGGCTGAGGCAGAGGCCGCTCTGCAACTGACTGCCGATACAACGCGCACCACGGTTCCCGCTAAAGCTCTGTGGGCCAGTGCCCATCTAACTGACAAGCTCACGGTTCAAAGTGCCCTCTTTCCTGAAGGGATTTTGTACCGCACGGATATTGGCTTCTTTGCACCACCCGATGATGAGCTGCAAGCCCTTGTATTTAGGATGCTTCTCGCAAGCGTGGGAGAAGAAGAAGGGGACCTTTCCAAAGTGGTCGGGGCGAGTGGATTTGAACCACCGACCTCCTGGTCCCGAACTATGCATACCAATTCCATGAACGCTTTGTCTGGCGTCGCTTAGGGACGAAGACCCGGCTTTTTCCCCCTCTTAATTGTCCGTATGTTGTCCGAAAAATGAAAAAACCTGATTGGCGCTGGGATTTTAGTGCGATGCCCGCGCGTGGTCGGGAGGCTATTTGAGCACAGAGCCTGTGCAAAATCCTAAGCCACGCCATTTCATGCCGTTCGAGTTTTTGACCACACGGGATTACCGCGGTGCGGACGAGCCCCTTGTTGATAAGGTGATCGATTTCTCGGCAGGGCATCGTCAAATGGAACCGAGATAGGGTTGGTGAGGTGGAAGCCGAGTTCCTTCGGGCACAAGAACGACGGCCAGAATGAGCTGGCTACGTTCGGCGGTTTCATGATAATCCTTCTCACGGTCCCTTAGCCGCCAGAGAATCTGTCGATTCCGTCAGTGGGCCCAGCTGGTGGTGTTTAGCTATATGCATAGCGAGTAAGCATGGCGCCAAGTACTGCTAGACCGAGGGGGAACCTCAAGACCGAAATCCCAGTTCGGATTTTCGGGAGGGGCAGAATTGGCCCCTCGCCCAGCGGAAAGACCCTGTAGTTAGAACCGACCCGGAACGTTGTCTGCGGAGACGGGCAGGTGCACGTTAGCGGCCGGCCAGGAAATAGGAATGGAAATCCCGATTGAAACCACGAAACCCGTGAAGAGCGATGTGTTAGTTATGGGAGGCGGAGCAACGGGCCAGCTTGCGGCCGCCTACCTGCGGATGCGATTCCCGAACCTGAAGGTGGCAGTCGTTGAGGGTCCGCACAAGAATCGACCGATCGTCGGGGAATCGCTGGTCGAGGTTAGTGTCGATTTCATGTTCGAACTCGGGCTCGGCGCTTACCTCGTGGAAAAACACTATCCGAAATACGGCCTTACCTACTATTTCAAGCCCAATATAGACGATCCCGCAGATCGCACCTACGTGGTCGATGAAATTCCCACCGCCCCGCAAATACTCTCGTTCCAGATTAACCGATTCACATTCGATCGCGAGGTACGTGACCGCAACTTGGCGAACGGCGTGGAATTAATTGACGGCACCGTGATGGGAGTCGATATCAACAGTGTCGACGGGCTGCACACCGTAACCGTGCAGGACCCTGCTGGGGGAAAACAAACGCTGGGCGCACGCTGGCTTGTCGATGCCACCGGCCGGAACCGGGTACTCGCGAAACAGTTGCAACTGCAGGAAGCGGTGAAGGAACAGAAAAACGTTTTTTGGTTCCGGCTGATGAATTTCAATCCTGAAATTCTGAGCCGTATCAAGGCCCTCAAGAAACAAAACCGGGCCTACGTTCCTTACTTCGCGACTCATCATTTTTTTGGAAAGGGCAACTGGATCTGGTACATCCCGATGCGCTCGCCGGAGAACGTGCCGCTGGTCAGTATTGGCATAACTTACCGTAAGGACGTATACCCGCACGGCGAGGTGCGCACGATGGAGCAGTTCCTCGATTGCGTGGGGCGGGAGCACCCGGTGATCGCAGAACTGGTGCGTAGCGGAACGATAGTTGACACAAATTTTTATGGTTCTTACATGTGGGAATGCCGCCAGCGTTATTCAGCGGATCGCTGGTACATCATCGGCGACGCGGGTGACACGGTTGATCCGCTGTACAGCGTTGGGCTGGCATTGTCGTCGCTACAAATCCGGCAAATCGCCGCGATCATCCAGAGGGAATTGGAGGGCAGCGACACGAGCGAGTTCACGAAGGATCTCGATACGGTTCTCGCCACGTTTCAACGCAGCGTGACGCGGGATACCACGCGGCTGTATGAGTGCATGGGTGATGCTTACCAATGCCATCTGCGTGTCCATCTAGTCGTGACCAAATACTTTCACCTGGGTCTCCCGTTGGTGATGAACGACTATCTGTGGGATCCACTGGGAGTCAAACTGGTGAACTGGTTTTCCAGCCTCGAAACACTTGAGGCTGATTCCATGAGATTCCAAGAGCTTATTCGGGAGGTTGCTGCGAATCCGAAGAACCGGACGGTCGAGAACTTCATCAAAGTGCAGTCCGGAACGTCGATGAACTTTTCGTACTACGAGCACCACCGTGAGGAGGACATTGCGGTCTCTTTGACGAAGCTGGCATTCGGCCTTGCACGTTTGCGTCTTGCTCTTCTCGGAAAGCTTGGCTGGCGTGGGTTGATTTGCTTCAACCAGCAGCGGGCATTGTTGAAAGACCTGTTCCGCGGGTTTTTTCTAGTGCCCTTTTATGGCACCAAATTGCGGGAAAGCAGGCTGGTACGCTGGGCTTTCCGGTCCCGCAGCTCGGCGTTTGCACGCAAACAAGTCGCACCAAGTTCACCCGAGATAGTCAAACACTTATCGCCTTGATGACGCCCATGGACCCTTCTACGCCTTCTCGATTCCGGACGCTGGCAACGTCCTCTAGGATCTAGGAGAGGGATCCTTATCCATGAGGCGAACATCGGGAAACCTCCTCCTCTACGCACTCACTCTCGCCGTCAGTATCGGCGTGTTTTTCCTCATTCGCTTCTTCGGGAACTCACTGGTCGCATCGGGAGCACCGGAGCCGTCTAAGCCCGCGGTCACAGCATTTTCCGAAACCTCCGGCACCCTGATGCACCTTCTGCTCGCCCTCGTCCTCATTATTATCGTCGCGCGCATCCTCGGTGCATTTTTTCGCAGGCTCAACCAGCCCCGAGTCGTGGGGGAAATCGTCGCGGGAATTCTGCTCGGTCCTTCTCTCTTCGGTTGGCTGGCACCTTCCGTCGCTTCCCAAGTCCTTCCCGCGGCAATTTCGCCCTACCTCGCGTTGATCTCTCAGGTTGGCGTCGTGCTCTATATGTTCCTCGTCGGTCTTGAACTCGATACACAGCTTCTGCGCCACCGAACTACGGCTTCCATTGCCATCTCTCACGCGGGCATCGTCATACCGTTCCTGCTCGGTGCTACGCTCGCGCTTTGGCTCTTTCCGCTCTACGCTACGCGGGAGATCTCGTTGACAGTCTTTGCGCTCTTCATCGGCGTGGCCATGTCCATTACCGCGTTTCCCGTGCTCGCTCGCATTCTCACGGACCAAGGCCTGCAGAAAACTCCCATCGGCGTGCTGGCCCTTACTTGCGCGGCGATCGACGACGTGACTGCTTGGTGCCTCCTTGCTCTCCTGGTGGGAGTCGCTCATGCGCAGGCCGGAAACGCCCTGATTACGCTGCTTCTCGCGATCGGATTTATCTTGTTCGTTTTGCTGGTCGCCAGCCGCGGAGCCCAGTGGCTTGTGCGGCGGCAAATTGCGAATGGCCACACCACGCAAGAAATGTTTGCAATGGTTTGCACCGCACTGCTTCTCGCGGCGCTGGCAACGGAGCGGATTGGAATTCACTCCGTGTTCGGCGCGTTCCTCCTTGGCGTTGTCATCCCGCATGATTCCGAGCTGGCGCTCGACATTCGAAACCGCATGCAGGACCTAGTTGTTGTCCTGTTCCTCCCCGCATTCTTCGCCTTTACCGGCTTGCGAACCCACATCGGCATGGTCCATGGTGCTCGAAACTTGCTCGCTTGCATCTTGATCATTGCAGTGGCGTCACTCGGCAAGTTCGGCGGCTGCTTCCTCGCGGCACGATGGACCGGATCTCCCTGGCGCGAAGCATCCGCAGTCGGAGTACTGATGAACACGCGCGGCTTGATGGAACTTATCGTCCTGAATGTTGGCTTGGATCTCGGCGTGCTCTCGCCTGTATTGTTCACCATGTTCGTGCTGATGGCGGTGACCACCACGCTCGCAACCGCGCCGATCCTTCACAGGTTGTCTGACCCGCAACCCCTATAGTCAAAAAAGTCGTGCCTACGCAGACCGTGGATAAACTGCAGCATGGTTTCCGCTTTCGTTTCGAGGATAGCCTCCAAGACCAACTTACCGTCAGAATCCCGAACCGCCGCGGAGATCGTTGCCTGATGCACATCCAGCCCAATACTTGGCGTCATTCATGAGGGTGCTCCTTGTAGGTGACGATCCGAACGATCAAAACCTACACGAAAAAGGGGCGCCCTTTTATAATGCGTTGCATACTGTCTTCGGGTTTGAGCTTGTGGCCGCTGATTCTAAAGACATTGGCGCCGGATAGCATTTTGGCTAGGGACAGGTCGAAAAAGTTCCAAAAACCCCTGAAAGACGCCGGCCCTTCTTTTAGGGCAAGCGGAGTCAGTCGTGTCGGCCGCCCGCTTGAGCTACCGGCGCGGTTTTCGAAAGCGTCCTGACCAGTTCGTAGAGGAAGGCCTGGCCTTCGTAAAAAGACTGGACGCCCAAGCGTTCGTCGCGGCCGTGGAATCGAATGTCGTCGCGGTCGAAGAAAATGCCCTGGACTCCATAGGTCGGAATACCCGCGATGCGAAGGGCTTTCCCGTCGGTCGCGCCCATCACCATGATGGGCACTACCGGCACGCCTGGCCAAAGACCGTCTGTGGCGCGGCTGACGGCAGCCAACACATCCGGCCTCAGCGCGGAAGCGGGCCCCGGAGCCGGCTCGCCGAGAATCTTTACGGTCACGTGATCGTCGGCAACAACCTTCTGCAACGTGATTTGCACATAGTCAACAGAGTCCTCAGGGAGAACGCGGCAGTTCACGGTGGCGGCTGCCAGTTGTGGCAATGCATTCATCGCGTGCCCGCCCTCCAATAAGGTAGCAACACAGGTTGTGTGCAAAGTTGCGTTCCAGGCCGGAGAAGCCGCCGCAAGACGCTGCATAGCCTCATAAGAACCCTTGACAGCGTTTGCGAGATCCTCTTTCATGGGACCGGTTTCGATTTTCGTCATCTGCTGGAAGTACGCCGCGGTCACTTCGTTCGTTTTGAGCGGAAATGCGAAGTCGGAAAGCCGTTGCAATGCGGTCGCGAGACGATAGATGGCGTTGTCAGCGACAGGCATCGAGCTGTGGCCGCCTTTGTTACGCACCTCAAAGCGGAAATTGATGACATATTTCTCGCTAACCTGGAGATCGTTGGAGATTCTCTTGGCGCCCGCGGATTCGCCCCAGCCGCCTTCGTTGAGAGCGAACTCGGAATCAATGAGATCGCGGTGATTTTTGAGCAGCCAGGTGACGCCATTGAACGGTCCGCCACCCTCTTCGTCCGCGGTCAGCGCCACGATAATGTCACGGCCAGGCTTGAAACCCTCTTTCTTGTATTGGATCAAGTTGGCGATCCAGATCGCCGCTTGAGCCTTGTCGTCGCCGGTACCGCGTCCGTAGAAGAAGCCATCGCGCTCGGTGAGTTGAAAGGGATCCATGCTCCAGTCTTCGCGCTTAGCTTCGACGACATCAATGTGGGCTAGAAGGAGAACTGGCTTGAGGGCGCCCGTGCCGTGATAACGAACGACGAGATTCGCCTTTTTTGGATTCGCGCCCCCCACGAAGATGTCGGATTCGGAGAATCCCGCGGCCCGCAAGCGAGCCGCGGCAGCCTCGGCAATCGGAGTGGTGGCGCCCGTGGTGAAGCCGGATTGCATTTCGACAAATTCTTTGTAAATGTCGTGTGCGAGCTTTCTCTCTGCTTCGGGCCGCGTAGTTTGAGCGCGGACAGAACCGGTGTAGAAGGTCAGGATAAGGATCAAGTGAAGCAGACGAATTTTTTTCATTTTAGACATGCTGGCATTTTTCCACGGGGGAGCGCTTTCGTGCAACTTCGCGGCGCAACGACTCTAGTGTGAGAGTTTATATTATGTATTTTTGGCGATGGCACACTAATTCACGCGAGCGGTAGCGGAATTTTAGAGGGTCATCGAACATCGAGGAGTGATGACGAACTTTCGCTAGAGCAACAGCATCCTGCTGTGGACGATGTCGAACACGTCCTCGCTTAACTCTGCCCACACCGCGCCGACGCTAGGCGTATTTTGCGCTATAGGGTAGACCGCGCGAAGGAGATGAGGTGGCGTTGTTGTGGCTGCCTACGCCGGCGACAGTTGTGTTGCAATTCGGGAGAATCCAGCGGGGGAACCGCGTAGGTGTCGACAGCGAGCGTCAGGTTTCAAATGCGCTCCTAATATTGGCGAGGCACAACCTGTGACTGGCGAATTGTTATTTCGCCATGATTCATCAGGATTTCCCTTCCCTGCTACGATTCTGCGATGGGCAATCTGCTCGTTCCGTTCGCAATCGAGCGCCTGTCACTGCACCAGGCGGTCTTCCGCTCTTTCGCGTGTTGCAGGTTGTCAGTTCCAAAAGAGTTGGTCGGGGCGAGTGGATTTGAACCACCGTCCTCCTAGTCCCGAACCAAG
>Ga0210407_10004862_pt1 | contig 10500 bp, 6 predicted proteins | sample IncBWC27MmetaG_FD_150860 | JGI IMG/M metagenome (GOLD analysis project Ga0210407, IMG submission 150860) | Forest soil microbial communities from Barre Woods Harvard Forest LTER site, Petersham, Massachusetts, United States - Inc-BW-C-27-M | ecosystem: Environmental > Terrestrial > Soil >... | reverse complement strand
ATTTCCGGGCAGGACCGCGGTCGTTTGCGGCGATCTGCGATTCACCTACGCGCAATTTGCCCAGCGCGTCGCTCTGCTGGCGGGCGCGTTGCGCGCAGCCGGAGTGAAACCCGGCGACCGCGTCGCCTTCCTGAGCATGAATTGCCATCGCCTGCTGGAGGCTTATTACGGCGTTCTCGACGCAGGCGCTATCCTGCTTCCCCTAAATATCCGGCTGGCAGCACATGAACTTGCTTTTATTTTGAACGACGCCGGAGCCAAAGTGCTCTTTCTCGAAAACAGTTTTCTCCCGACGGTCGAGTCCTTCCGGCAGAGCGCCTCGACGGTTGAAGCATTCTATCTTCTCGACGGCGCGCCACAGGCGGATTGGCTCGCGCCAAAAAACTACGACCAGCTTCTTGCCGAGGCCACGCCCTGCCACACCGACATCATGGAAGTTGACGAAAATGCCGTCTGTGAGATTTTCTATACCAGTGGGACCAGCGCCACGCCCAAGGGCGTGATGCTGACGCATCGCAATGTGTACATGCACGCGCTCTACGCCTGCCTCACCGACGATCCCACCGCGGAAGGCGCTCAGCTCCACACTATCCCTTTGTTTCACGCCAATGGCTGGGGCACGCCGCACGCCCTTGCTTTGACCGGCGGCAAGCACGTGATGCTCCAGCGTTTCGAGACGGCGCGCATCTTCAGTTTGATTGAGCAAGAACGCGTTCGAACCATGTGTCTTGTTCCGGCCATGGCCACGGCTCTCGTCAATTGCCCCGAGCGCACCAAGCATGATTTGAGCAGCCTTCGCATCGTCAATATCGGCGGAGCCGCCTCGTCTCCGACGCTGGTACGCGAGGTTGAGGAAAAACTTGGCGCAAGTTGCCGTTCCGGCTACGGCCTGACGGAAACTTCGCCCACCCTTTCCGTCTCCAGAATGAAGCCGGGCCTCGATTGGCAAGGCGAGCAAAAATACATCGGCCAGGCCATGACCGGTTTCGCAATTCCCGGTGTCGAATTGCGTGTCGTCGATTCGAGCGACAAGGATGTCCCGCATGACGGCCAGAGTATCGGCGAAGTTGTGGCCCGCAGCGATGTGGTGATGGAGGGCTATTGGGGGCAGCCGCAAGCGACCGCCGAAGCCATGCGCGGCGGATGGTTTCATACCGGCGATATGGCCACCATCAATGAGCATGGCTATCTACTGGTCGTCGACCGCAAGAAGGAAATCATCGTCAGCGGCGGCGAAAATATTTCTTCGCTGGAAGTAGAGAAAGCCCTTCTCGCCCACCCGAACGTCTACGAGGTTGCCGTCGTGCCGGTTCCGGATGCGAAATGGGGAGAAGTGCCCAAAGCCCTGGTGGTGCTAAAGCCCGGCGCGCAAGCCACGGAAGCAGAGCTTCTCGATTTCTGCCGGGCTCGCATCGCGCACTACAAAGCGCCTCGCTCGGTTGAGTTTTTCGATAGCCTGCCGAAAACGGGCACCGGTAAAATCCTGAAAAGAGAACTGCGCAAGAAATACTGGGGTGGACAAGACACGATTCGCCCTGAATTTGCCAGCCGCAAGTGAAAAGTCTTATAAATAAGTCCGCACGGCGGCAGCCGGCGCGTGCGTTTTTCCGTAGAGTTTAAAGAGCATTTCCCTAGAAAGAGCGTCCAACGATGAGCGACCTAGTTCAGCTTACCAAAGACAACGGCATTGCCGTCATCACCGTCAACAATCCTCCCGTGAATGCGCTGAGCCCCGGCGTGCCGGAAGGCATTGCGGCTGCCATCGAGCAGATCGACCAGGACGATTCCGTCAAAGCCGCGGTGCTGATTGGTGGCGGCAAAACATTCATCGCCGGCGCGGACATCAAGGAATTCGGCAAAATCACCTCCGGCAAATCCGGTGGCGGATTGGAATTGCCATCGCTGCTTTTGAAAATCGAAGATTGCCCGAAGCCCGTGGTCATGGCGATTCATGGAAGCGCCTTTGGCGGCGGCCTGGAACTGGCCATGTCTGGCCACTACCGCGTCGCAGTGCCCAGCGCGCAAGTTGGCCAGCCGGAAGTAAAGCTTGGCATCATCCCCGGCGCGGCCGGCACGCAGCGTTTGCCGCGTCTCACGGGCGTCGGGAAAGCCGTCGAAATGTGCGCGGAAGGCAACCCGAGTAAGGCCGCGGATGCACTGAAGTTCGGCATCCTCGACCGCTTGATCGAGGGCGACTTGCTGGCGGGCGCTGTCGCGTTTGCACGCGAAATCGCCGATAAACCCGTCCGCAAAACACGCGAGCGTAACGAAAAGCTCGGCTCAGCGGATGAAAACGCCACCATCTTCGCCGGGGCGCGCGAAAACGCCAGGAAAAAGCAGCGCGGAATGCTCGCGCCGCTCGCAGCCATCGATGCGGTGGAAGCTGCCACAAGACTCCCCTTCGACGAGGGCTCGAAACTCGAGCGCAAACTCTTCCTGGATTGCCTGTTCTCCGATCAATCGAAGGCCCTCATTCACATTTTCTTTGGCGAGCGCGAAGTCGCCAAAATCCCCGACATTCCGAAGGAGACTCCACTCATCCCGGTGAACACCGCCGCCGTCGTTGGCGCGGGAACGATGGGCGGAGGCATAGCCATGGTTTTGGCAAACGCCGGCATCCCTGTTCTCCTGAAAGAAGCCGACCAAGCCGCCCTCGATAAAGGTCTCGGGAACATTCAGAAGAATTACGCGACCTCCGTGAAACGCGGCCGCTTCACACAATCATTCGTTGACGAGCGGCTCAAGCTGATTCAGCCCACGCTCAGTTACGATTCTTTCCGAAATGCTGACCTAGTGATCGAAGCCGTTTTTGAAGGAATGGCTCTCAAGAAAGAAGTTTTCGCCGAGCTGGACCGCGTCTCGAAGCCCGGCGCCATCCTGGCGAGCAACACCTCGACGCTCGACATCGACGAGATTGCTTCCTCGACCGCGCGTCCGCAAGCGGTGATCGGCACGCATTTCTTCAGCCCAGCCAACGTAATGCGCCTGCTCGAAATCGTCCGCGGCAAAGCGAGCAGCAAGGAAGTCATCGCCACCTGCATGCAGCTTTCGAAAAGAATCGGCAAGATCGGCGTCCTGGTAGGGAACTGCCGCGGATTTGTCGGCAACCGCATGTTCCATCCTTACGTCCGGGAGTCCGTTTTTCTTTTGGAAGAGGGCGCCAGCGTCGAGGCTGTCGATTCCGCCCTCTACGATTTCGGCATGGCCATGGGCCCGCTCGCTGTCGGCGATCTCGCGGGTCTCGATGTCGGCTGGCGAATCCGCAAGGAATATCGCCACTTGGAGAAGCCTGGAATACGCCAGGCTTTCGCTGGAGATCGTCTCTGTGAGCTAGGCCGGTACGGCCAGAAAAGCGGTGCTGGCTGGTACAAGTACGACGAAAACCGCCGCGCCATCCCTGATCCGGAAGTCGCCGGGCTAATACGAAAATGGTCGGTCGAATCTCGGATTCCGCAGCGAGAGGTTTCCAAGCAAGAAATCGTCGATCGCTGCGTCTATGCGCTGGTCAACGAAGGCGCCCGCATTCTCGAGGAAGGTTACGCTCTGCGCGCCGTCGACATTGACATTATCTATCTCAACGGCTACGGCTTCCCGGCCCATCGCGGCGGACCAATGTGGTACGCCGACACCATTGGTCTCGAAAAAGTCTACGATCGCGTCAGAGAATTTCATAAGCAGCATGGCGAACTTTGGGAGCCGGCTCCGCTACTGAAGCGGCTCGCCGAAGAAGGCAAGAGATTTGGCGATTTCCATAAGGAACAGAGCGCCACGGCCTAGCGCCGCGGCGTTTCGGCGCTAATCGGTTTGTTGCTCTCAGCTCGTTCGTGTTCTTTCACAGAAGACTCGCGCTTTTCTCAGGTGACGCATGGGTCGCGTTTTTCTGGTCCGCCACGCTCAGGCTTCTTTTCTTGAGCCGGATTACGACAAGCTCTCGGCTACTGGCGAAGCCCAAGCCCGCGTCCTCGGAGAGTATTGGGCTCGGCACAAAGTTACTCTCCATCGCGTTTCGGCCGGGCCGCGCGTCCGGCATCGCGACACGGAAAAAGCGGTGCGCGAGACTCTCATCAAGAACGGCTGGAGGTCTCCGGAACCTGTCGTATTTGATGAATTCGACGAATTTCAAGGGGACGTGGTGCTGGAAAAGAGTCTCCCCCAGCTCTCCCTAAGCAATCCTCACATCCGCGATCTGCAGGCCGCGGTACGAAATGCGAATAGCCCACCGCAACGCCACAGGAATTTCCAAAAACTCTTCGAAACCGTAATCACCATGTGGGTTAGAGCAGAATTAGTCGTCGATGGCGTCGAATCCTGGGAGGATTTCATCGCCCGTGTCAATCGCGGTCTCTCGCGATTTTTGTCGCTCGCCAGTAAAAACGAGACCAGCGCCATTTTTACCTCAGGCGGCCCGGTGGCCGTATCCGTGCAGCGCGCATTACACCTTTCGCCGCAGGACACGTTAGAAGTAGCCTGGATGACGCGCAACTGTTCGTACAGCGAATTTGTGTTCTCCGGGGATCGTTTCACGCTGAGCACGTTTAACTCGTTTCAGCACTTGGACGATCCCGCATTGCTGACCTATCGCTAGAGGAGAGCTCCTGAGCGAAACATGCCTGGCACGCGAGATCAAACGACCGCCGTTCGCCCGGGAGAAGAGCTCGACCTCGCGAAGCTCGAATCCTTCCTCCGCAATCATTTCCCAGGCGAGCCTGGACCGCCGATGGTTCGGCAGTATCCAAGCGGCCACTCGAATCTTACCTATTCTCTCGAATTCGGTTCGCGCGAAATGGTGCTTCGGCGCCCGCCGTTTGGCAGCAAAGTCAAAACCGCGCACGATATGGGGCGTGAATTCCGCGTGCTGTCAAAACTTCACGCTCACTACCCTCCAGCTCCGCAGGTCCTCGTTTTTTGTGACGACCAATCCGTGCTGGGAGCTCCGTTTTATCTAATGGAACCCATCCACGGCGTCATCCTTCAGAGAGATGTTCCGCCGGATCTGGATTTTTCTCCGGAATTGGCGCGGCGCTTGAGCGAGTCCTTTCTCGACAATCTCGCGCTTCTTCACCGTCTCGACTACGACTCGATTGGCCTTACCGATTTGGGCAAACCGCAAGGCTATCTCGAACGGCAGGTGCGCGGCTGGATCGAGCGCTACCACGGCTCCAAGACGCACGATATTCCGGAAGTCGAAACCATCTCCAATTGGATTCAGCAGCACATGCCTTCTTCGAGCGCCGCCGCGCTCATCCACAACGACTACAAATACGACAATGTGGTTCTCGATCCCGGCGATCTCACCAGAATAATCGGCGTACTGGATTGGGAAATGTGCACCATCGGCGACCCGCTCACAGATCTAGGCTCGGCACTAGCCTATTGGGTCGATCGAAGCGATCCGCCGGAAATCCGCGAAACGCGTTGGGGACCCACGACCTACCCGGGCAGTTTGACGCGCGCCCAACTCCTCGAGCGTTACGCGCAACAAACCGGCCGCGACGTTTCCGAAATGGCTTTCTACTTGGTGTTTGCCCGTTTCAAAATCGCCGTCATCGTCCAGCAGATTTATTATCGCTATCACCAGGGCTTGACCCACGACGAACGCTTCGCCACCATGCCTCACCGCATCACGCTGCTCCTGCGCGCCGCTCTGGGAACCGCCGAAACCGGCGCAATCTAGCATCCAGTGCTGCTATCCCCTGGCAGTCTTCCATTCCGGGAGCTACGCTGGGCCGTCAGACGTAATACCTCACAATCGATTCCGCGACGCAGCAAGGCTTCCCGCCGCCCTCGCTCTCCACAGTCACGGAGAAGGCCATCTCGTATGCGCTAGGAACTTCTTTGACACTCAGCAAGGTCACTCGCGCACGAATCTTTGAGCCGGCGCGCACAGGAGCCGGGAAGCGCACGCGATTCAGCCCGTAATTGACCGCCATCCGGATCCCGCTGCGAACTAGGATCACATCCTTCATGAGCCGGCTAATCAGTGACAGGGTCAAAAAACCATGGGCAATGGTCGTCCCGAACGGCGATTCTCTCTCGGCCCGCCCGCGATCAACATGGATCCACTGCCGATCTTCGGTAGCTTCCGCGAATTGCGCGATACGCTCTTCGGTAATTGTGAGCCATTCACTTACACCGATTTCTTTTCCCACATGTTCTTTCAAAGACTCCGGTGTTTCCACGACGACTGTCGCCACACCACCCTCCAGGAAAGAAACAGCCATAGAGAATCAAGTCCGAAGACGCGTTAACCCGAATGCCCGTGTGCCCGCGGCTTTCCCCATTTCGCGAGTTCCCATTTTGCGATCGATTCTCTATGCACTTCATCCGGTCCGTCCGCCAGCCGCAAAGTCCGCACATTCGCCCAGGCGCCGGCAAGAAACGTGTCCCCGGATACTCCCGCTCCGCCATGCGCTTGAATGGCCCGATCCAAAACGCGCAAAGCCATGTTCGGAACGAGCACTTTGATCATTGCAATTTCCGCCCGCGCTTCCTTATTCCCGACTGTGTCCATCATATACGCCGCCTTGAGCGTCAACAGCCGCGCCTGCTCGATTTCCATGCGCGACGTCGCGATATCGGCGCGGATCGTTCCTTGCTCCGCGATCGTTTTTCCAAACGCCATGCGGACTTGCACTCGTTTGCACATGGCTTCCAGCGCGCGCTCGGCTACTCCCATGCACCGCATGCAGTGGTGAACGCGTCCCGGCCCGAGCCGCCCCTGCGCAATCTCAAATCCTCGTCCTTCGCCAAGCAGCATGTGCGACGCGGGAACCCGCACGTTTTCGAAGGCCATCTCGGCATGCCCGTGCGGCGCATGATCGTATCCAAACACCGTCAGTAGACGCACGATCTTGACTCCCGGTGTTTCCAGCGGCACCAAGATCATGGACTGCTGCTTGTGCGCCGGGGCGCCGGGATCGGTTTTGCCCATGAAGATCGCGATTTTGCATCGCGGGTCCCCAGCTCCGGAGGTCCACCACTTCCGGCCGTTGATGACGTATTCGTCTCCATCGCGCGTGATGCTTGCGCGAATGTTGGTCGCGTCCGAGGAAGCCACTTCCGGCTCGGTCATCGCAAAACAGGATCGGATTTCGCCTTCGAGCAGCGGCTTCAGCCACTTCTCTTTTTGCTCCGGTGTTCCGTAGCGCGCCAGCACTTCCATGTTTCCGGTATCTGGCGCCGAGCAGTTGAAAACTTCGGGGGCCATCACGCTGCGGCCCATGATCTCGCACAGCGGTGCATATTCGAGATTCGTCAGTCCCGCTCCACGTTCATCATTCGGCAGAAAAAGGTTCCACAGCCCCGCGGCCCGCGCCTTTGGTTTCAGATCTTCGATGACTCGCGTCGGCTTCCAGCGAGCGCCGTCAATTTCTTCCTGGAAGCGCTGCTCATTCGGATAGATATGCTCGTCCATGAACGCCTGCAACCGCCGTTCGAGATCTTTTGTTTTCTCGCTGAATTGGAAATTCACGCCAACCACCTTTGCTTCATCCGACGACTCACCCGCTACTGAGTTTTCCGTGGCCACTTGCTCAGCCAGATGATATAGCCTTTCCTGATTCCGCGGGAGCGCCGCGATTATATACGACATTCGTTTTTTGAACCGGCCAACAAGTCAGTCCGCACCTCGCGGGAAGTGAGTTCATCATGAAAACTCTTGCGGGTTTTTTTCTCGCAGCCTTTTTCGTTCTTCTCGGTTTCAACACGCGAAGGGAGGCGGAACCTTCCGCTAACTGGTTTTCCGTGCCGTATCGAAAGCTCTGCGTCACTGAGGGTGCGATCGAGCAGGCCTCCGGGAATCGCATGTCCGTCGACGTGCCCAAGATGCGCGCGTTCGTCACCGTCGCCACCACGCAAGATGTGGAAGCCCGTTTTACCTATTTCGGCAAAACCGCGGGAGAAAAGCCGCTAGGCTCCGGCGAGATGCGCCGTCAGTTTGGCTTCAAATTTCGCGCCCAGGACGCCTGCAATCTCGTTTACGCGATGTGGCGCATCAAGCCAGAGTCGAAGTTCGTGGTCTCCGTGAAAAGCAATCCCGGCCAGCACACCAGCGCCGAGGGTGCCAACCGCGGCTATCGCAACATTAGGCCTGTCGACAGCCGGCCGGTGCCCGTCCTGCGTCCTGGCGTCACGCACACGTTGCGCGCCGAGCTGAATGGAGCGGAAATGCGCGTCTACGCAGATAACCATCTGATGTGGGAGGGGAATGTTGGGTCTGAAGGAAGACGTCTCGACGGTCCGGTGGGCATCCGTTCCGATAACGCCAAACTGGTAATCGAACTCCGCGCCGGGCAGTCAATAATGGGTCTTCCGGAAAAGCGGTGACCCATCCCTGGCTCCAACGCTCTGGCCCAACTTGGATGTGAGTCAGGGAGATCCGTAAAGGAGAGGGACTAATGCTCGACCGCGGCTGTCTTCGCTCGGCCGCCTGGAAAAATACTCTTCACGATCACGTAGAGCACCGGGATAAATAGCAAGTTGAGCGTGGTCGCGGCAATCATTCCGCCAAAGACCGTCGTTCCCACGGAAATCCGTCCCGCGCGCCCCGCTCCTCGCGCCAGCACCAGCGGCACCACGCCAAGGATAAACGCGAGCGAGGTCATCAGAATCGGCCGCAGCCGGATTCGCGCCGCTTCAATCGCTGCCTCAACAATCGACATGCCCTGCTCGCGCAATTGCTCCGCAAATTCCACAATCAAAATGGCGTTCTTACTAGCCAGCCCGATCAACATCACCAACCCAATCTGGCAATAAACATCATTCTCGAGCCCGCGCATCGCCTGTGCCCCGATGGCACCCAAAATCGCCACCGGCACGGCCATCAATACGATAAACGGCAGGACAAAACTTTCATATTGCGCCGCCAAAGTCAGATACACCACAATCAACCCGAGCCCGAAAAGAATCAGCGCCTTGCCTCCAGACTGGATCTCTTCGAGCGAAAGCCCGCTCCATTCAAACGCCATACCCTGTGGCAGCGCCTTCTTCGACAGCTCTTCCATTGCCGCGATCCCTTCGCCGGAACTGTGCCCCGGCGCCGCCGATCCGTCAATTTCCGCCGAGCGGAAAAGATTGTAGTGGCTGATCACTTGCGCGCTCGCCGCCGGTTCCACGGTCACCAGATTGTCCAGCGGAATCATCCGGCCGGAATCGGAACGCAAGTAATATTGCCGAATGTCCTTCGGCTGCGAGCGATACTTGCTGTCCGCCTGCACATACACGCGATACGACCGGTTGTTGAAATCGAAATCGTTCACGTACACCGAGCCCATGTACACCTGCAAGGCATCGGTCACTTGGCTCAACGGCACCTGCAGGCTCTTCGCTTTTTCGCGGTCGATCTCGACCAGGTACTGTGGGTCGTTCGCCGTAAAGCTGCTGAACAGACCCACTAGATCCTTGCCCGAGTTGCCCTCGGCCGCGAGCTTCTGGGCCGTATCCGCGATCGTTTGCAGCGAATTCCGCCCGAGGTCTTCTAGCTCATACTGAAATCCCCCAAATTGCCCCAAGCCTTGCACCGCCGGCGGATTAAAGGGAATGACCAGCGCTCCCTGAATCGCAAAAAGCTGCCCGCGCAGCCGCTGAATCACCGCTCCCGCGGAGTGTTGCTCGCCCTTGCGCTCCGCGAACGGTTTCAGGCTGCTGAAGACCACCGCGCGGTTTGGCGCTCCCCCAAATTGGCTGAACCCGGGTAGCGAAAAAGCGCCTGCAATCTCCGGGATGTGCGAGAGGGCTTCTTCCACTTTTCCGCAAATCTGCTGCGTGTACTGCAGCGACGCGCCCTGCGGCGCCTGCACCGCGATGATGATGTACCCCTGATCGTCTTCAGGAATAAACGAGCGCGGAACTTTGTTGTAGACCCAGTAGGTCAATCCCAGGGCCGCGAAAAAAACCAGAACCGCCGCCCATCTCCAGCCAAGAACGTGCCCCACGGTATTGCGATACAAATTCGTTCCGCCCGTCACCATGCGGTTGAAGGCATGAAAAAATCTGCCTTCCGCGCGCTCGCGGTGCCGTCCCAGCAGAATCGCCGAAAGCGCCGGCGTCAGAGTCAGCGCGTTAAAAGCCGAAATGGAAACCGAGAACGCAATGGTCAACGCAAATTGCCGAAACAAAATTCCCGTAGTCCCGGGGAATAACGCAACGGGCACGAATACGGCCACGAGCACAAGCGAAGTGGCGATGACCGCACCAGCCACTTCTTTCATGGCCACGGATGCCGCGTTGTGCGGCTCGGTGATGCCCTCCATGATGTGCCGCTCGACGTTTTCGATCACCACAATGGCGTCATCCACCACTAATCCCGTAGCCAGCGTGATCCCGAAAAGCGTCAGCGTATTGATCGAAAAGCCCAGCAGTTTGATGAAAACGAACGTCCCAATCAGCGAAACGGGAATGGTCACCGCGGGAATCAGCGTGCTCCGCCAGTCCTGCAGAAACAAAAAAATCACCGCGATGACGAGAACGACGGCTTCCACAAGTGTGATCAACACGTCCTGA
>Ga0210407_10004861_pt1 | contig 10504 bp, 6 predicted proteins | sample IncBWC27MmetaG_FD_150860 | JGI IMG/M metagenome (GOLD analysis project Ga0210407, IMG submission 150860) | Forest soil microbial communities from Barre Woods Harvard Forest LTER site, Petersham, Massachusetts, United States - Inc-BW-C-27-M | ecosystem: Environmental > Terrestrial > Soil >... | reverse complement strand
CCATGAGAACGAGATCTTTCTTCTCATCGTACAAGGCACGAATCTGGTTGACCATCAGTGTGAGAGGCCTAACATCCCGCTGATCGCCCTCGAGTTTCGGAACACCGCAGAAACTGCACTTCCTGATACAGCCCCGTGAAGCGTAGCCAAAATACGCGTCAGTGACAGGATAGCGATAGGAGATCTGCTCAAGAATGCTATAGTCGGGGGGAAGGTCCTCGATTGGCGTTCCGGCGCGATCCTCTGAATACAGCTCTTCCGAGAACTCGTCCAATCGCAGAGAAATAGCGGGTGCGTCGCCGAGCAGGCCCTTGATGAATCGAATTCCCCTCCATTTCTCTTCCCGCGCAAAACGCTCGTGCATCAACGACGCCGCAATACCGCCAACAAAGATCTTGTCAGTCTGGCCACCTGCGATCGTCTTAGCGAAATCGATACTCTGGGCAATTCTGCCAAACTCGAAGGAAAAAAGTGTCGTGACATAAATGCGGTCCCAGGCTTCAGAAAGAACAGTGCGGTCCTCGCCCTTGATGAATCGCACTCGATCACCTTTGCCATTGGGTCCATGATATTGAGCGATTTTCATTAAACCGAGTGGCGGGTATTTATTTTTGTATCCCGGTTCAATCAGCAGAATGTTCTTCTTTGCCATCCGACTCCACACAACGCAGAGATTGTCGCCTACGGAACCTAAGTGCTTGTTTATCAATGCTTTGAAAACGATAAGTCTAGCATGCTTACACGCAAAATGCACCACCTGCACCATCTTACCTTCAGGTGGGCACATGTCGATAATTAAAGCGATTACCCGCGCCGGTGATGGGCAGGGCGAATCAGCGACACAAGATAACGAGCGCCCAAGAGAATCGCCCGCCTTGGGTCCGGCATGAGAGCTTCCTATGTGGATCTATCTCTTCAATCCGATTCCCCACAGGCCGAATCCCTCCGCACTTGAGATCACTGACTCTGGATCATTGTTTGCTGACGGCTCTCCTTACATCGCAGGTTTGAATGTGAAATCGCTGGTCGATCTGAAGGTTCGACTGGTTGAGTTCGATCTTGCTGAGGAGTTAGGCGGGCTCATCTGCGTCTCAAACTTGCTCGATGTGCACTCGCGCATTCTGTTGCTCGCAGTACTGAGATATCAGGCCAAACCCAAAGTCATGGCCGGAGTCGGTGCATTCACAGCCCATATTCGTAGTGGCTCGCGCGTTGGGGCTCATGTCGCAATTTCCCAGGCCTGTCCGTTTGGTCGGCTCCGTCGGCAGCATCCGCCAAATCGGCGGTGTTGCTCCTGCATCATGTGGTCAAATGATGCAATGACACTCGACTTGCTGGTGAACGACTTCGCAATCCGATCTTTTCGCGACCAAGGAGATGCTGACTATATTGCCGCTCGCATGGCGTTTCGTGCCGCTTTGGTGACACCTTCCTTATGGGCAAGCCAGCAAGCAGTGGAGAAGTACCTGAAGTGCATACTGTTGCTAAAGCGAATTCCTGCCAAGAATGTGAGACATGATCTGAATGCCGCTTTCAATGCAATTAATCGCTCCGGTAAGCTTGTTCTTGATCTGGCGGCTGTAACTCGAGCATTCATCGAGTACCTCGACACCTTCGGAAAATATAGATATCTGGAGATCTCAAACGCAGCATTCGGTCAAAACCTTGTCACGTTGGACAGGACAGTGTGGGAGCTTCGCCGATATTGCACTCTTTCTGGAGATTTCTCGAAGCTGGTACTCCAAAATGGTGTTGTTCCTCCTAAGTACCAGATCCCGGGTGGATTTCTGGAAAAGGTGCTTGATGATCCGGCAAATTCTGCGCGACAGCCGTTGCTTTGGAGCAATGCCTTTTTCGGTACTAAAAGGAGGCGCCGCGTCAGGATAGAGAGGTGGTCGAAAATGACCAATTCTCCGCTGTACTTAAATCCCCAAATCCTGGACGAAGTCCTGAAGTATGTGTACCTCCCCAAAGATGTCTCTGACGGATACAGGGCGCACAAGAAGCCGTAGTGTCTTCCTATTAGTGCGACGTTAACTGACAACTGCTGTACGCGCATCTCAGACTCCTCACCACAAATGCACGCTGACCTTTTCTAAAGCATGCGCGTCATCTTCGAGCCACTAGTCGGATACGCAAACAGCATGTGCTTTAAATCGGCGGCCCGCATCCCGTAACGGATGGCAAGCGCGAAGAGATTGATGACTTCGCCGGCCTCGCTCCCTAGAATATGAGCGCCCAGAATGCGGTCCGTCCCTTCCTCCAAACTCAAACGAATTCTTGTGTGTGCCTGCTGTGCGCTAACCCTCAATATCAACAACCATCCGTCATTCTCTAGCGGAAGCGCCTTCTTCAGCTCTGGTCTGGTCGGGGAGGGGAGATTCGAACTCCCGATCTCGTGCGCCCGAGGCACGCGCCTTCAACCAAGCTAGGCCACTGGTTCACGCTCCCAAATGGAGCTGAGCAAAGTAAGTCCAGGAGGTTGGCTATCTTGGGGGGTGGTAATACCGCACTGAAAACGTTACCTTTATGGGTCACGTAGTGGACTTTGCCTTCGATGAAACCGATTCCAGCCAATTTCGACTTCTTAGGAAAGCACGATGCACAGCTCGTGCGGCTGGGTGCGTTGGCTGAACGCTATTTCAAAGAAGACCCGAATACCTGCCTCATTAAGCTCCGTCAGTTCGGTGAAGTCCTCGCGCAGTTAGCAGCCGCGAAAGCCGGCCTTCTGGCGTTGTCCGAGGAACCGCAAGCGGATCTGCTCCGGCGTCTTAAATTCGAGCGCATCGTCCCGCGAGAGGTAGGGGAGCTGTTCCATCAACTCCGCATCGCGGGCAATCGAGCAACCCACGCTCAAGCCGACGATCATGCTGAAGCCCTCAGTATGCTGAAAATCGCGCGGCAACTTGGCATCTGGTTTCACCGTACGTTTGGACAGGTCAGTTTTTCGGCGGGACCTTTCGTGCCGCCGCCGGACCCGACCGATGCCACGAAGGCTTTACAGGAAGAGTTGGCACGGTTGCGAGTAGTGCTTGACCAGACGCGCTCGGAAGCAGACAAAGCACGTATAGCTGCCGAAGCTGAAGCGCGTGAACGGGTAAGCGCTCAAGGACGTGCACGTAAGGAAGCAGAGGAGAGGGCGGTTTGGGAGCAGCTTGCCAGCGAAGCGGAAAAGGCAAAATCGGCGTTGGCGTCGGAGCTGCAGGCGATACAGACGGTCGGTGCGCAAGCGACCGCGCAGACTACGGCCGCTATTGTCGCGAAGGCCGAAGCCGCCGCGGCGGACATTGACATCGATGAGGCTGCGACGCGGACACTCATCGACGCGCAGCTCCGCACCCGTGGTTGGGAAGTCGGTACTCCAACACTTCGCTACGCGACGGGTACGCGACCGGCAAGAGGACGTAACTTGGCAATCGCTGAATGGCCTACCAAGAGCGGGCCTGCTGACTACGCGCTGTTCATTGGCACACGCTGCATCGCCGTGATCGAAGCAAAGCGCCGTAACAAAAACGTCTCGTCACATATCGACCAGGCACAGCGTTACGCGCGGGGATTTCGCTTCGACGGCGGAGCCGAGCCCTTTGACGGACCATGGATGGATAGTGCTGATCAGCGCTTTGCTGTGCCTTTCGTCTTCTCGTCAAACGGCCGTCCATATCTTCAGCAGATTGAAACCGAGAGCGGGATATGGTTTCGGGATGTGCGCAGGCCGACCAATCATCGACGGGCCTTGGTAGATTGGCCGACACCGGACGGACTAAAGGGCATGCTGGAAATCGATGTGGACGCCGCCCAGTCCGATCTGAGCGCGAGGACCTTCGACTTCGGCTTTCCGCTCCGGCCCTATCAGAAGCGTGCGATCGAGGAAGTTGAGCGGGGGCTGGCGAAAGATCTTCGGAACATGCTGCTCGCCATGGCGACGGGCACCGGCAAAACAAAGCTTGCGATCGCGATGCTGTACCGGTTACTGGCGGCGAAGCGTTTCCGCCGGGTGTGTTTTGTCGTAGACCGGAACGCTCTCGGAAAGCAGGCGGCGGGGGAATTCGAGACAACGCGCATCGTGAGCGCGAAGACATTCGCCGACATTTTCGGGCTCAAGGGCCTCGATACGGCCATGCCCGATTCCGAGACGAAGGTTCACATCTGCACGATCCAGGGGTTAGTCAAACGGGTTCTCTATACTGACGACCCGGCGCAAATACCTCCGGTCGATCAATATGACCTCATGGTTGTCGATGAATGTCATCGCGGCTATCTGCTTGACCGCGAGATGTCGGATGCCGAGCTCAGCTTCCGTAACCAGGACGACTACATATCGAAATACCGGCGCGTTTTGGAGTATTTCGACGCAGTCAAGATAGGGCTTACGGCAACCCCGGCGCTGCACACGGTCAGCATTTTCGGAAAACCTATTTACAAATACTCTTATCGTGAAGCAGTGATCGACGGCTATCTCGTCGATCACGAGCCGCCGGTCCAGATCACCACGGCTCTCAGCAAGGCCGGAATTAAGTTCAAAAAAGGTGAAGAGATTGAGCTGGTCGATCCGAGTACCGGCAACATAGACCTTGCGACGACGCCTGACGAAATTCGCTTCGATGTTGAAGAATTCAACAAGAAGGTCGTGACGGAACCCTTCAACCAGGTCGTGGCAGAGGAACTGGCAAAACACATTGATCCAAACCTGCCTGGTAAGACGCTCGTTTTTGCCGTCAGTGATGCCCACGCCGATATAGTCGTGAAGCAGTTGAAAGACGCTTTCAGGGCGGCCTATGGAGAAATCGAAGATGCCGCCATTCGCAAAATCACCGGTAGTGTGGACCGCGTCGGCGATCTCATTCGTTCTTATCGCAATGATGCCTTGCCGAAGATCGCAGTCACAGTTGATCTCCTGACAACAGGTATCGACGTGCCAAGTATTGAGAACATCGTCTTTATCAGGCGCGTCAACAGCCGCATCCTCTATGAGCAAATGCTTGGCCGCGCCACACGGACGTGCCCCGAGATCAATAAGGAAACCTTCCGTATCTTCGATGCGGTCGATCTCTATCCGCACCTGAAAGACCTAACTGAGATGAAACCGGTCGTGGTCAATACCGATATCAGTCTCGAACAGCTCTTTGAAGAATTCGCAAGGCTGGGAGACGCGGCCCACCGCGACCTAGTGCGGGAGCAAATTCTTGTCAAAATGCGGCGACGCATCAAACGGCTTAACGATCGGGCGCGCGCCTTGTTTCAGGCAGAGGCTGGCGAAGCGCCCGAGGCGACTCTTAAGCGGCTCGCGGAGGAACCGCCCGCGACCGTGGCGGCATGGGTCAAGGGAAAGCCTAATCTTGGCCGCATTCTCGATTGGGACCCTGACGGCGGCGCGCCGATGTTGATCCCGATTTCTCATCATCCGGATGCAGTGGTTGCCGTCACGCGGGGTTATGGAGCCGGGCAAAAGCCCGAAGATTTTCTGGATGGCTTCACGGCTTTCATTAAGAACAATATCAACAAGATCGTCGCACTAAACATTGTCGTGCAACGGCCGCGCAATCTCACCCGTGCGGGTCTGAAGGCTTTGCGACTGGAGCTGGACGCCATGGGATATTCGGACGCCAGTCTTAGGCGGGCGTGGTCGGAGACAAAGAACGAAGATATCGCAGCCTCGATCATAGGCTTTGTGCGTCAGGCAGCCATTGGCGACGTACTTACGCCCTTCGACGTTCGGGTAAAGTCCGCTATGCAGCGGATATTGGGCAAGGGATCTTGGACTGAGGTACAGAGGAAGTGGCTGAAGCGAATTGAGGAGCAGATCCTGCGGGAGCTGGTCGTGGACCGTGCCGCAGTTGACGAAGAACCTTTCAGCAAAGATGGCGGGTTTCAGCGACTCAATAAAGTTTTCGCAGGCCAGCTTGAGGCTGTCCTCGGTGACATTAACGAAGAAGTATGGAGACAGGTGGCAGCGTGACAAACGGTAACGGCATAACGCGCGAGATCGTCGCGAAATTGTGGAATCTCTGCAACGTACTGCGTGACGACGGGGTCTCCTACACGGATTACGTCACTGAGTTGACGTTTCTGCTCTTCCTGAAAATGCTGGCAGAAACTCGTCATGAGGAACGCTTACCGAAAGGCTATCGATGGCAGAAGCTCGTGGAGGGCCAGGGCATCGAACAATTGGAGTATTATCGGCAGCTTCTGCTCGATCTGGGGAACCCGCAAAAAACAAAAGATCGGCTGGTATTAGCAATTTTCACGGATGCGCAAAGCAAGCTTCGTAAACCGACGAATCTCAAGGCGCTGACTGATGCCATAGACAAGCTCGACTGGTTTTCTGCCCGCGAGGAGGGGCTTGGCAATCTCTACGAGGGTTTGCTCGAAAAAAACGCGGCCGAAAAGAAGTCGGGCGCCGGGCAGTATTTTACGCCGCGGCCGTTGATTGACTGCATCGTGCGTTTGGTGAAACCCAAGCCTGGAGAAGTCATACATGACCCTGCAGCCGGAACCGGCGGTTTTCTCGTTGCGGCTGATCGCTACATCAAAGATCACACTGATGAGTTTTACAAGCTGACAGAGGCGCAAGCTTTCTTTCAGCAGCACAATGCTCTGGTTGGGCTTGAACTAGTGCCGGACACGCACCGGCTTTGCCTTATGAATTTGATGCTCCATGGTATTCAAAGCATGGTGGAGAGCGGAGACACTCTCGCGCCGGATGGAGAGCGGCTCGGCAAGGCTGACCTCATCCTGACAAACCCACCGTTTGGAACGAAGAAGGGCGGCGGCCGTCCGACGCGCTCTGATTTCTCAATCACGGCAGACACCTCCAACAAACAGCTCGCCTTTGTAGAGCACATTGTGCGAGCGCTGAAACCGGGAGCCCGCGCTGGTGTTGTAGTTCCCGATAACGTTCTCTTCGACGACGGTGTGGGTCGACGTTTACGGAGTTGGATGATGGAGCTTTGCGACGTTCACACTCTGTTGCGGCTACCAACCGGGATTTTTTACGCGCAGGCCGTAAAGACCAATGTCGCATTTTTCACGCGAGGCAGGAACGACAAAGGGAACACGAAAGGTGTGTGGGTCTACGATATGCGGGCCAATATGGACGCTTTCGGCAAGACGAAACCGCTCACGATTGACGACTTCGAGCGTTTTGAAAAAGTATTTGGGACAGACCCACTCGGCAAAGCGAAAAGGAAGGACGAGGGAGAGGAGGGGAGGTTTCGTTTCTTTAAACGTCAGGACATTGCCGCAAAAAACGATAGCCTCGATATCTCATGGCTGAGGGACACGAGTAACGATCCTGAAGATGAGATGACCCAGCCAGATGAGCTCGCAACAGCGATTACGAATCATCTGAAGAATGCACTCGAAGAGATTGAGGCGTTCAGTGAGGAACTGGGCGAGCCTCTTCAGGCGAAATCGTGAGTGCGTCCGCGGACAACTGGATTCAGAAGGATATTAGAGACGTTCTCTTGCCTCTGGCCGACGGGAAGATACTTCATCAGGGGTGGAGTCCGCGTTGTGAGACGGAGCCATCCAGAAAGATTACTGATTGGGCCGCGCTGAAAACTACTGCTATCCAAGATGGATGGTTCGACGACTCTTTCAACAAGCGCCTTCCGGACACCCTCACGCCTCGCCCGGACCTTGAGGTACGTCCTGGGGACATTTTGATTACCTGTGCGGGACCACGAGTGCGATGTGGAATTGCGTGTCTGGTCACGAAAACGCGGCCCCGCTTGATGATATCGGGTAAGATGTACCGCTTTCGGGCTAATGAGTCAGAGGTCACCCCGGAGTTTCTCCTCGCATATTTGCGATCGCCCGAAGGGCAAGCGGCAATTGACAGGATAAAAACCGGAGGCAGTGAAAGTGGTCTCAATCTCACGCACGACAGGTTTTTTCAACTACGCGTACCGGTTGCGCCACTGGATGAGCAGCGCCGCATCGCGGTAAAGCTGGCCAGCCTGTCCCAGTTTTCTAAGAACGCCCGTGAGGAGCTGGCCGGCATCCGTCGCCTCGTCGAGCGCTATAAACAGGCTGTCTTGGCCGCTGTAATGGAGACCGATGAGACGGGGCAAGCGTGGCCACGCGTGCCGCTAGAAGAGCTTCTTACGGAGGGTCCCACCAACGGCTATTCACCGCGGTCGGGGGAGAACCCCCGAGGAACACTCTCATTGAAGCTGACGGCGACTACACGAGGCGTACTGGACTTGTCAGAACGAGCAGTTAAGCGACTGAACGAAGTCGTGCCAAAGGATTCTAAGTTCTGGCTTCGCTCAGGGGACATCCTTATTCAGCGTGCAAACTCGCTCGAATACGTTGGGATGACCGCGATATACGAGGGGCCGCCGCACCAGTACATTTATCCCGATCTAATGATTAGGATTCGAGTGGCGTCGCCGGCAATGGCCCGCTGGATATGGCGTTACTGTTCGTCAGCATCGGGACGGAGATATTTCACGAGCAATGCAACGGGAACAGCCGGAAACATGCCGAAGATCAACGGATCCACTGTCCGAAAAATGCAAATTCCAATGCCTCCAAATGACCGACTAGACGCCCTCATTGGCAGAGTTGACCGCGCCTTGAATGCCATTGATGCACTCCAAGAGGAGGCAGCGAGAGCACAGAAGCTCCTCGACCGCCTTGACCAGGCTACGCTGGCCAAGGCATTTCGCGGTGAGCTCGTATTGCCACAACCGTTGGTGGAGGCGAGGCCTTCCCGAATGGGGAGGCGTAGGTAGCCGCAACGCAGTAATCCGCTCGCTTCTGGACTCCGGGCAAGAGGCCGTCCGCATCTTTCGCGATGGTAGGGCTCGTTTTAGTCGACTTCAGCGTGAAGCATTTAACCAGAGGTTCACGTGGGCCACGTCAGCCAAGAGATATATCGAAGAGGTCTATAAACCCGTTCTGCAATCGGTGGACAAAGCGCAAGCGGCCTAACGCCGACGTATTATCGGACCGGCACATCTTGAGGCCACGTCGAGGGAGCGGGCAGAAGATGCCCCAGGGTGTTCCCCGTCCATCACCCACCCGCGGGAAGTAGCTTTACCAAGACGGAACGGATGACCTCAGGTTGGTGCTGGCCCGCGCTCCCGACCAAGGTGTATATGCGCTCGAACCCCTTTGGCCCTTCAAGTTTCATTTCCCAGTTGTCGCAACCCCGAGAACCAACAATCGATACTCGCCAATCACCTGGTTTTTCACATAGCGCGTGCTCAATCAGCGCGACGATCTCAGTCCGCATTGCGATATTGCCGGTATTTTGCATCTCGACCACTACCGCCATAACGACTCTTATTGTAGCTAAGCGGAGGGGTGACCACGGCCCCCGGGGCGCGATCCCGTATTTTCAGGTCGAGAACACGTTGCCACACTATCCGCGGCAATCACCAAGGGTTTGCCGGCGACTGAGCGCCATGAGCTCACCGCGAGCTTGCTACAGATCTTAGCCGGGCTCGCAGTTGCGCGTAATAATTCAGCGGCAAACGACCAGACGCTTAGATTCGAAGCAGAGCCGGTAGAGCTCCAGAAGGAGCTTAGCGCGGAATTGCTCCAGGCTGCGTATTACCTAGATCCACAGAGTTTGAGATGCGTTTTCGCGCACGGAAACTGCTGGAGCGTGTTGTTGATCTACGTGGCGCTTCAAGCAATTTTCGCAGGCCCGGTTTCGGAGGGGAAAGGCCCATCTCTGTCACCGTTGAACCGGCGCCTCGGAATACTTCGAAACTAGGTCTTCTAGGGTCAGCTGGTGTCGCTCCAGATTGGCCTGAAGCTTCGTCTCAGATAGGTCCTGTAAATCCAGACCCTTGAGTTCGCCAAAAAACGCTTTCGTGTTCTTGACGAGTAAATCCAGCTTCTTGTTTCTCATAATACCGACTTCTTCGGTGAAAGCCGCCGCAGCCCCCAACGTCTTCGTCCAGATGATCATCAAATTGCGGCTCTTCGCGCCAGGGTATCGGTTTTGAAACCAAGCACAGGAATTGTTCATCTGGCCAGTCTCGTCCTTATTGACCTCCTTCCTGTCAACAGACACCTGGTTCTTGCACTCTATTAGCCAATATAGATTGTCTCGAAGCGCCCAGAGATTATCTGGTCCCTCTCGTAATTCTTTATCTGGGCGGTTGCCGTCGAATCCGAGCGCTTTACCCAGTCGGTCGAGCGCCAATTCAAAATCATCAGAGGCGACCCCAAAACGCAGGTTGGTCGTCATGGCGTCTATCTCAATCATAAGATCATCGCCGGTGGAGAACTCTTTGATCCATGAGATCATTCGTTCAATTCTCTTCTGCCCCTTTGCAGAGATCGGGTCAAAGGCCATTCCCTTGCGGGGTTTCAGCAGATATCTGTTCAATCGATGAGCGGCTATTTGAAGCTCGTTGGATTTCTCTTTGTTAAAAGCATGCGTATATCTCGCCATCTCTTGTAGATACCAACCCCGCTCGGCGCCTGCTGTGTTTTGGTCGTCGAGGAGCTGCTGCACCAAGTTCATAGCTTTTTCTGGTTTTCC
>Ga0210407_10004859_pt1 | contig 10506 bp, 2 predicted proteins | sample IncBWC27MmetaG_FD_150860 | JGI IMG/M metagenome (GOLD analysis project Ga0210407, IMG submission 150860) | Forest soil microbial communities from Barre Woods Harvard Forest LTER site, Petersham, Massachusetts, United States - Inc-BW-C-27-M | ecosystem: Environmental > Terrestrial > Soil >... | reverse complement strand
GCACACGTTTTATTTCCGCGCACAGAGTTCGCTGGGCTTGAACGATTTCCCCGCGGCAATCGCCGACTTGGAGCGGGTGGTTGGCGGCGATTCTAAGTTCGACTATTACCGCGCCGCGGGCTTGCTGGCGGATGCATACGCGCGAACCGGCGACATGGATCGCGCGGCGCCGCTCTTCGAACTGGCAACGCAATTTTCGACCACCCCCGAGACGCTTTACAATTACGCACATTTTCTCAAGCTGCAGAACCGATCCTCGGAAGCGCGCGAGTGGACGGAAAAGCTTTTATTGAAGAAGCGCACGCTTCCAGGCTACATGCAACGCCGGGAAAGGCCGTGGTTCCGGAAGGCCAAGGCTCTGCGCAAGGAACTGGCCAACGCGGGATAAGCATCGGAGGAATTTCTTTCGCGCGCGCAGGTCGCGACGCGTGGAAGTTCCTTTATTGCGCGCGAGCGGTTTTGAAAATTCCGGCGGGCGGACTCTCCGCCAGGAGCTGCTCCACGATCCCGCGCACTTCGTGCGCTAGTTCCGAGCTCGCCTCTCCGGTGGCGGAGCTTGCAAAGCCGGCATGCACGCTGCGCACTCGGCCGTCGCGTCCCAAGAAGATCGTTGTAGGATACGCGCCAAAGTTCACGATTTGCGGGAGCTTTTCTGCGACTTCTCCGTACGCGCCTGCCAGGAGAATGGGATACGGAACGTCAAATTCCTTTATGAAGGAAACGATTCGAGGATTGTCTTCGGCGGGATCGCCCGCGGCTTCAAAATTCAGCGCCACGATTTCCAGTCCCAGCGCGTGATAGCGCTTGTAAAGATCGACTAAGAAAGGAGCTTCGTCGCGGCAGTTGGGGCACCACGTTCCGCCTATCGTCAGCAAAACGACTTTGCCATGGAATCGCGCATCCGTATCAGAAACTGTTTTTCCATCGAGACCGGGAAATTGAAAATGAAATGGTTCGGCTGGATCATGGACGCTCGTGAAGCGCGCAGGATCGGGTGACTCGGGGATTCCTTTCGCTCGCGCCTCGGCGGTTCGCGCGGCAAGATATTTGTTCAGCCGGTTGTAGGTAACGTCCAGCGTCCCATCCGCCTGCAATCGCGCTTCGAAGAGAACGGCGCGTTCGCCAGCAAAATGGCTAAGGACCAGCGTGTTGCCGTGCCAGCGGCCCGTAAGATTTCCAGTGTCGCCATCGACGCGGAGAATGGAGCCTGTCACTTCCGATCCGGACTGCCACAAATAAAGTTTCCAGCTGAGCGCGGCGCGCGAATCCTTGGTGGCGCTTTTGTCTTCGCCCACAAGTTTCATCTCCCAATTTCCAGCAATTTGCGGCGGTGCATCCGAAGCAGGCGGGGTCTGCTGGAAGCGCTTGGCATGAAACACATACGCGCTTCCATTTTTGCGGTTCGATCGATAGATTCCCTGGAGTCGATCGCCGTCCAGTTTTGCCGTCAGCGTCGTGTACAGAAACTCGTACTGTAGCTGCAACTCGCCGTTCACAAACTGGCCGGAGGTTGATCCGATCTTCTTATCGCCTTCAAAGAAAAATCCCTGCGGCTGGGCGTTTTTCCCCACGATTTCAAAGCGAAATGGAACGTCGGCCTGTCCCACAGTAATCGTCGCATCCCACAAACCGTCGAACTTGTCCTGCGCCGGCGCAGTGTGCGCAAAAGCTAGAACGGTCAGCGCAGGCAGAAGAATGCCTCGCGCGCCGGCAAGAAATCGGTGCGCCACGACCCGCGAACTTGCATGGGCAATTCGTCGACTCATTTTTTTTTCCAACTGTCTAAAGCCCGCCTGGGGATGCGATTGAAACCGAACAATTTTGGAGGCGCGAGGCGGAATCGAACCGCCGATAAAGGTTTTGCAGACCTTTGCCTTACCACTTGGCGACCGCGCCCCTGAAAGGGAACGTGACGCGCGAAGGCAGAATTTGAAATTGCCTTCGCGGTCCAATTCCCTGCTCTGCACGCTACAAACTTTTGGGGCCCTGCTTAGTGAGCCGCCGCGGCCAGCTCCGGCGCGACGGTTTGATTCACGATCGGCGCGCCGATGAGGTTGCCCCACTCGGTCCACGAGCCGTCGTAATTGCGCACGGCGTTATAGCCCAGCAAATATTTCAGCACGAACCAGGTGTGCGAGCTGCGCTCGCCGATGCGGCAGTAGGCGATCACTTCCTCCGTGCCGGTGATGCCTTTCCCCTGGTACAGCTTCTGCAAATCAGCGAACGATTTGAACGTGCCGTCTTCCTGCGCGGCCTGGGCCCAGGGAATATTCGCGGCGCCGGGAATGTGCCCCGCGCGCTGCGCGGTCTCGGAAAGTCCCGGAGGCGCAAGGATTTTCCCGGTGAATTCATCGACGGAACGCACGTCAACGAGTTGGCCGGGTTTGCGGTGTTCGAGAATGGCGAAAACTTCTTCCCTGCGGGCGCGAATCGATTCGTCCAGACCCGCGATGTGATAGTTCGCTGGCGCAACTTTCGTTGCCTCGGTGGTGACGGGGCGCCTTTCTTCAAGCCACTTTTTGCGGCCGCCGTTGAGCAGGCGGACGTCTTTATGGCCGTAATACTTCAGTTGCCAGAAAGCGTAGGCGGCGAACCAATTGTTGTTGTCGCCGTAGAGAATGATGGTGGTGTCGTTGGAAATACCGGAGTCGCCAAGCAGTTTCTCGAGAGTCGCGCGGTCGATGAGGTCGCGGCGAACGCTGTCCTGCAATTGCGTCTGCCAATTCCAGCCGACGGCGCCGGGAATGTGCCCTTGATCGTAAGCCGTAGTATCGACATCAACTTCCACCAGGCGGGCGTTCGGAGAGTTCAAATTGTGCGCCGCCCAATCGGTGGATACCAGCACTTCGGGATGTTTATATTCAGACATTGCGTTTCTCCTTTTTTCTTTCTGTAGCGAAATCCCTACGCCGAAAATAAAAAACCCACCTGCCTGCTTTCTGGCGGTGGGTGAAAAAAACTCTTAGGCTGTTAGCGAAACTCTAGATGCCTAGCCTCCCCGCGCCAGAAGACACACGTGCACAACACAGACAGCAGCAACACATTTGTGCGTTCTTCTGGTGAGGCGTCAACATGTTTGCGACTATACGCGAGGCCCAAAATTTTTGCAATAGTACTCTTTTCCTGGCGATTCGACGCGATTTACGGACGCCGCCAGCGTAAATTCGCAGGCTGACAACATCTGCGTCCTTATTTTCTTCTTCCCCTGGTTTTCTTCCTTTGTTTTCCTCCTCAGTTTTCTTCCTTTGTTCGCCCCGCGGACCTGTCATTCCGTACAGTTGCACGTTACGACCTGCGGATGTAGGCTCGCGTTGCTTCGCAGGTCTCGTGCCCGCAACATAAAGCTAAATGCGCAGGAAGTTCGCAGGTGGCGGAATCCCGGACGGCGGACCGCTCCACTTACGGACAGCATTCCCTGCTCGGCCCACACAATAAATTGGAACGCCGGATTCGCTCTAACCCAGTCGGAGGTCTCCATGCGGACGATCAGGTTGCTCGGGAGTGTGGCACTCTTCCTCATTTTTCTAGCGGGCGCGATGTGCCACGCGCAAAGCGCTCCGGCCAACGGAGTGCCGTTCATTTCGCAGGTGACGCCGCCGAATTTGCAGGTACCCGCAAACCCTCCCGTGAACGGAAGTTTCACGCTGACTATTTTGGGCGCGAATTTTCCCGCAAACGCGGTGGTGAATCTGACGGCCCCGGGCTTCACTCCTCATCAACCGTTCAGCACGAGCGTGAACGCCAGCGGATCGCAGATCGTGGCGCAATTTTCGAATTCCATACTCACGTCGCCTGAAACTTTTGCGCTGACGGTCACAAATCCTTCGGGGAATCCACCATCGACTTCGAATGCATTCTATCTGCCGGAAACACCGGCGGCGCCGAGCGTGGCGCTGAATCAGAATACGAGCACTTTTTTGCCAGGGGCGCCCAAAGGGATTCTCGCAGGCTTTTTCGGAAGCAGTGCAACACTCGACCTTGCGGTGGTGTCGCAGAATTCAAATACGGTTTCGATTCTGACGAGCGAGTTCAGCGGCCCGATTGTCCCGGGGGCCGCGTATCCCACGGGCAACCAGCCCTGGGGGATAGCAGCGGGTGATTTCCGCGGAAGCGGCCAGCAGGATTTAGCAATCACCAATTCCGCTGACAATTCGATCACGATTTTATTTGCGAATGGCAGCGCAACCTTCGCTTCCGGAAACACCATTTCACTTCCCGGCGTGTTTCCCACGCAAATCGTGGCGGCTGATTTTAACGGCGACGGGAAAATGGATCTGGCGGTGTTGAACACATGCGGAACGGGCGCCGGTGGATGCTTTCCGCAAGCAGCGCCGCAAGGGCCGGGCATGGTAACGATTCTGTTCGGCGACGGCTTTGGAAATTTTACGGTTTCTCCGAATTCGCTCACGACTGGCAATGTGCCCTATGCCATGGCGGCCGCGGACCTGAATGGTGATGGATTCATTGATTTGGTGATTGCGAACTCGAAGGACAACACGTTGACGCTGCTGATGGGTAATGGCGATGGAACGTTTACGCCTGCAACAAGTTTACCGGCGACAGGCAACGCGCCTTCCGGGATTGCGATTGGCGACTTTAACGGCGATGGGAATCTGGACATTGCGGTGACGAACTCGGCGGATAACACGGTTTCCATCCTGCTCAATCAGAATTGTTCGAGCGTTCCGGCGGTGGCGTGCACTTTTGCCGCAGCGCCGATTTCGCCCGCCACTGGCACGGGACCATCAGCGATCGCGACGGGTGATATGAACGCGGATGGATTCATGGACTTGGTAGTGACGAACGCCACGGGAAATTCGGTGAGTGTTTTGCTGGGCGACGGAACGGGCGCGTTCCATGCGGTGGTGCCGCAAGGGCAGCCGGATTTCTCCACGGGAGCGTTACCGCAGAGTTTGGTGGTGGCGGATTTCAACCAAGATGGCCGGCTGGACATCGTGACGAGCAACGCGTCGGGGAGCTACTCGTATCTTCGGCAAGCGGCGGTGGCGCAGCTGGTACTGACGAGTCCGAAACCGAATCCCATTTACGGGGAGTTCATCAATTACACGGTGACCTTGATTCCGCCTTTCGCGCAAGCGACACCTACAGGCACGCTTACGTTTTTTGACGGGAGCACGCCGATTGGAACGGTGGCGCTGAACAGTTATCAGACGTTCTTTCAATTTCCGGGATTGAGTGCGGGAGCGCATCAGATCAGCGCCGTCTATAGCGGGGACAGCAACTTTGTCTCCATCACATCAAATGCGGTGGCGGAGGCGGTGACGCAAGCGCAAACGACAACCGCGCTGGCGCTCAGCCCGAGCAACGTACAGTACGGTCAAACTTTCACGGTGACGGCCACCATCACGCCGCAATATGCGGGACTGTTCTCGGCCACCGGAGCGGTGACTTTCTACGATAGTTCGACCTCCACAAGCCTGGGGAGCGCGACGCTGGTGAATGATGTCGCGCAGTTGACGACTTCCAAGTTGACGCCCGGCGCGCATGTCATTTATGCATCGTATCCGGGAGACGCGAATTTCACAGGAAGCGTTTCGCAGACATCGACGGAAACGGTTACTCCCGGACCGACAACGACTACGATCGCTTCGAGCTTGAATCCCGCGGCGCTGGGGCAGACAACGACACTGACGGCGACGATTCAACCGGGAGCAGGAAATGCAGCGACGGGGTCGGTATTTTTTTTCTCAGACGGCTCAACGCCGCTGGGTGTCGCGACGGTTTCCAACAATACGGCGCAACTGGCAGTTTCCAGCCTGACGGTGGGCACGCACGCGATCACGGCGCAGTACTCAGGCGACGCGAACTTCGCGGGAAGCACTTCGTCGTTTTTGGCGGAGACCGTAACCCCGGGGTCCGCGACTGTAAATCTGGGGATGAATCCCTTTCCGGCGATTTACGGGCAGAGCGTGACGATGACGGCATACGTGCAGCCTGTTTTCACCAGCACAACTCCGACGGGAACAGTGACGTTCTATGACGGCTCGTTGCCGCTGGGCATCGGATCGATTTCCAACGGAGCGGCGCAGTTCAGCATTTCCACGCTGGCAGCGGGAGCGCACGCGATCACCGCGAAGTACGGCGGAGATGCAAATTTCCAGGCGAGCATGTCGCTACAAATCACGGAAAATGTGTCGCAAGCGATTACGACAACGACGGTCACGTCGAGCGTGAATCCTTCATCGTACGGGCAGCCGGTAATTCTAACAGCGGCGGTGCAGCCGTCGTTTGGAGGGGCGGCTACGGGGAGTGTTTCGTTTTTTGATGGGGCGATTTCGCTGGGGAGCGTGACACCGACGAATAATTCGGCGGTGTTGAGCGTCTCGAATTTGTCGCTGGGCGCGCACTCGATTACGGCGAGGTACCAGGGAGACGCAAATACCAACGGGAGTTCGTCCGCGGCAGTGGCGCAAACGGTGAATGCTGCGGCTACGACCACGACGGTGACTTCCAGCTTGAATCCGTCTACGTACGGCACAAACGTAACGCTAAGCGCCAGCATTAAGGCTGCTTTCGGCACGGCGCCGTCTGGGCAGATTTCGTTTTTCGACGGAACTACGCTGCTCGGAACCATAAACACAGCGACGGCCCCGCCGCAAATCGGGATTACCTATTTGACCGCAGGGACGCACTCGATTACCGCGCAGTTCACGACGAGCAACACAAATTTTGCGGGGAGCACCTCGGCGGCGTTTACGCAGACGGTAAATCAAGCGGCGAGCCTCATCACCATTCAATCGAGCGCCAATCCATCGACGTTCGGGCAGTCCGTGACGCTCACGGGCGTGATTCAAACGACGGGCAATTTCACGGCGGCGAACAGCGGGAGCGTGACGTTCCTGGACAATGGCGTGTCGATCGGTTCCGTAACACTGCCTGGCAATACAAATTTCGCGACACTTACGACCACGGCGCTGACGACGGGGGCGAATTCCATCACCGTGAGTTACACGGGCGATTCGAACTTCGCCGCCGGGACATCCGCCGCGTTTGCACAGGCGGTGAATCTGGAGCCGACGACGACGTTTATCGCGTCGAGTTCGTATACGCCGGCGTTCGCGCAGTCGATTACGCTAACGGCGACGGTGAAGCCGCAATCGGGAACGACGGCGACGGGCACGATTACGTTTATGGACCGCACGACGGCGCTGGGCACCGTGCAGCTGTCGAGTAACAGCGCGCAACTGGCGATTTCCACTCTGACGCCGGGGTCGCACTACATCAGCGCGCAATACAATGGAGACGCGAACACGGCCACGAGCAATTCGGGACAGACACAAGTGGTGGTCAGCCCTCCGCCGACCACGACGCTGCTGACTTCCAGCGTGAATCCGTCTTCGATGAACCAGCCGATGACCTTCACGGCTACGCTACAGCTGACGTCAAGCGGAACACCGACGGGGACCATCACGTTCTACGCAGGATCCTTCTCACTGGGTAGCGCAACCGTTAGCAATGGCAGCGCGCAATATACCGACCCGGGGTTCGCGCAGGTCGGGACGCAATCGATTACGGCGGTGTACAGCGGCGATGCGAATTTTTCAGGGAGCACTTCAGCGCCGTTGAATCAAGTTGTGAATCCGGGCGTAACAACAACGAGCCTATCTGCCGGGATGAATCCGGGAACCGTCGGATATCCAGTGACGTTTACGGTGGGCGTCAACGCGACGTATGGCGGAGTACCACCTCCAATGGGGACCGTGACGATCTACGATGGGAGCACGGCGGTTGGCTCTGGATTCCTGTCTGGCACCGTGAATGACGGAGTGTCGATTGCGGTGACGGGTCTTGCAGCGGGTTCGCATTCCATCACGGCGAAGTACCCAGGCGCTTATAGCTATGCGCCGAGCACTTCGGCAGTTTATACGCAGGTGATGAATCTGCCGGCCACGACGACCGCTCTGACCACCAGCGTAAACCCATCACCGTACGGTCAATCGCTGACTTTGGTTGCAGCGATCTCGTCGACAAACAACGGCACAGAAACGGGCAGTGTCACGTTTTTTAATGGCGCGACTGCGCTCGGAACGGCGACTGTGTCTAACAACGCGGCGCAGCTGAATGTTTCGACGTTGCCGGTGGGCTCGGACAGTTTGACCGCGAAATATAGCGGGGACTCTAATTATGCAGCGAGCACCTCGACGGCAATCACGGAGACAGTGAATCTGGCCGCCACAACGACGACAGTTGCATCGAGTGTGAATCCCGCGACGTTTGGGCAGTCCGTGATTTTCACGGTGACCGTGCAGCCATCGGGTGCTGGGACCCCAACGGGCACGATAACGCTCATGGATGGCGCGACGTCGATTGGAAGCGGCAGTTTGTCCGGCAGTAACTCGGTGCAATTCACGGTCGGGACACTTTCTGGAGGAGCTCATTCCATCACCGCGGCTTACGGCGGAGATGCGAATTTCAGCGGCAACACTTCCGCGGCGCTGGTAGAGACGGTGAATGCGGCTTCGACAGCAACAGCTGTAGCGTCTTCGACAAATCCTGCCAGTGCCGGGCAGACGGTTACATTGACGGCGACGGTGCAACCTTCCGTGGGAACTACGGCGAGCGGGAACGTCAGCTTCCTGGATGGCGCGACTTCGCTAGGGAGCGTGACTTTGGCGAGCAACACTGCTCAGTTGACGATTTCCACGCTGGCGCCGGGCGCACATTCCATCACGGCGGTGTACGGCGGAAGCGCGAATCTTGCGGGGAGCACGTCGGCAGTGCTCGTAGAGACGGTGAATCAGGCTGCGACTACGACGACGGTGACTTCGAGTTTGAACCCGGCACCGTACGGGCAAGCGGTGACTTTTGTGGTCACAATTCAACCGTCCACCGGAGGCAATGTTACCGGCGCGGTGAATCTGCTCGATGGGACAACCACGATTGGGGTTACAACGCTAGTGGCCGGCCAGCACAATTCCGTGTCGTTCCCACTGACCGGGATGCAGGGCGGGACGCACACGATTACAGCTACATACGCCGGCGATGCGAATTACACCGGGAGCACTTCGGCGGCACTGACGCAGACGTTTACGCAAGGGACAACCACGACGTCGATTGCTTCGAGCGTGAATCCTGCGGCGTTAGGACAAACGGTAACGCTGAGTGCAACGATCGTGCCTTCCGTGAGCGGGAGCGCGGTAGGAGGAACGGTTACGTTCTTCGATGGCGCGACAGCGGTGGGAACTGCATATCCTTCGAATAATGTGGCGCAGCTTGCGATTTCGAGTTTGGCTGCGGGATCGCACTCGATTACGGCGAAGGCGGCTGGAGACGCGAATTTTTCCGGCAGCACTTCCGCGGTGCTGACGCAAAGCGTGAGTCAGGGCGCGACAACGACCACGGTTGCTTCGAGTCTGAATCCTTCGGCGTTCGGACAGGCGGTCACGTTTGTGGCGAGCATTCAACCGCCCAGCGGGAACAGCGCGAGCGGGACCGTGACTTTCCTGGATGGGAGCACTTCGCTGGGGACGGCGACGGTTTCGAGCAATGCGGCGCAGATCACGGTTTCCGGGCTGGCGCCGGGATCGCACTCCATCACTGCGTCATACGGCGGGAATGCAAATCTTGCGGGGAGCACGTCGGGTGTTTTGACGCAGACGGTGAATAAAGCTGCTACTTCCACGAGCGTTAGCTCCAGCATGGATCCATCGACGTACGGGCAGAGCGTGACGTTTACGGCTACGGTGCAGCCGGCTTCAGGCAGCTCGCCTACCGGGACGGTTACATTCCTGGATGGGAGCACGCAGCTTGGGACGGGGAATTTGTCCGGAGGCGTGGCGCAATTCACAACGGCGGGTACGGCGTTGAACGCGGGAGCGCATTCGATTACCGCGCGATACGCGGGTGATTCTAATTTCGCTGGAAGCACATCCGGGGTTCTGACGCAGACGGTGAATGCGGCGGCTGGCGGAACGCCGACTATTGACGTGAAGATTTCCGCGGATCAGGGGCCAGCAAAAACGAGCGTGGCTACGGCGTCATTCTTCACGAGCGGTGCGAATGAGCTGCTCCTTGCGTTTATCTCCAGCGATGCATCGAGTTCGGGAACCAATGCCAAGGTGAACAGCGTCAGCGGCGGCGGACTCACGTGGACGCTGGTACTGCGTTCCAATACGCAACGCGGCACCGCCGAGATTTGGCGAGCGTTCTCGGCAACTACTTTAAGCGGCGCAAGCGTGACGGCAACGTTGTCCGAAAAAGTGTCGTCGTCGATGACGGTGATGAGTTTCACCGGCGTAGACACTTCGGGGACGGGCGGATCGGGTGCGATCGGGGCGACGAAGAGCGCCAACGCCAGTTCGGGAGCGCCGACGGCGCAGTTGGTGACGACGAGAAATGGGTCGCTGGTGATTGGGGTAGGCGATGACTATGACAACGCGATTGCGCGAACGGTTGGCAGCGGGCAGAGTCTCGTGCATCAATACCTGAGCCCCGTGGGCGATACGTATTGGGTGCAAATGGAAAATGCGCCAACGATGTTGAGTG
>Ga0210407_10004857_pt1 | contig 10507 bp, 7 predicted proteins | sample IncBWC27MmetaG_FD_150860 | JGI IMG/M metagenome (GOLD analysis project Ga0210407, IMG submission 150860) | Forest soil microbial communities from Barre Woods Harvard Forest LTER site, Petersham, Massachusetts, United States - Inc-BW-C-27-M | ecosystem: Environmental > Terrestrial > Soil >... | reverse complement strand
ATCCGGCCCGCGCCGCGAAAAGCCGCTGCTCAGCGACCGCGAGAAGGAAATCGTTCAGCTCGTCGCGCAAGGCTTCCGCAACAAGGAAATCGGCGAAAAACTCTTCATCAGCGAGCAAACCGTAAAGAATCACCTGCACAACATCTTCGACAAGCTGGGCGTTTCCGACCGTCTCGAACTCGCCCTATACGCCATCCACCACCGCCTAATCGACCAGTCCGCCTGATCGAGAGTGCCGCGCCCTTTGCCCATTTCCTTAGGAGGTGGGAGCTTCTAGCTCCCACTAACGACGCCCGCGCTTAATGGCTTTAGCCCCGGAAGAAAGTCTTGCCCTTTCCGTACTCCCGCCTGATGTAGCGCCCGCTTTCCGAAGCGGGCTCCGCAGCCCCCCGCGCCCGCAATGGAGCCAAGAAGCAAATTTTTTTCGGCCGAATTGTAGGGGCGTCGCTCCAGCGCGTCCCAGGCCGCATCTTGTCGTTGAATTTGATTCACGTAGCGGCCGCCGACTGTGGCGGGCTCCTTGGGTTTCCGCTTCAAAGCGCTCCCACGTTACGACGCCTGCGCTCGCGAGGTGTCATCCTGAGGGCATCCGATGAGGATGCCCGAAGGACCTCAACCCATCCGCAGGGCAGGTGGGGCACAGGTGAAGCGGGGGAGTTGACGTGGGGTGCCGCACCCTTGTTATTTTTCAAGGGTGCGGTTTTTGACTTTTCCGTTTCTGCGGCCCTGAGTTGTTTTCTTCGCCAAGTGTGTTGATGCGGATCAGGCCCGTTTCTCCCTCTTCGTAATGCGACCAACTGCTCCATGGCCAGTCCCTGGGCGCGGCGATGTTTGGTGGGTTAGCCTAGCTGAGATTCTGGTCGCTACGGTACTACTAGCGCATTCTCAAACGAATAAGTCTGCCCATCCGGATTGCTGAGGTACATAGGAACAGCCCCCGATCCAAGAGAGGGCACAGTGCACGACAGCGTTTCCGCATCCACGAAGGTGCAACTCGCGCTTAGGCCTCCAATCTTCACGGTAGTACCGGCCACAAATCCGCTGCCGCGCACCTGAATCGTCGCTCCCGCAGCCGCGCTAACTGGGGCAACTGTGCCGACCGCCAACGGCACGACAGCCAGATCAAAATAAGCAAGCCCGTTTTGTAGGCCCAACAAGATCTGTGTGCCGGTCGCGTCGATCGCTAAGGGCTCGTAACCGCCGATAGCCGTGCCCGGCGTGTTCTGCGCCTGCAGCATCAAGAGGTTGCGACCGTTGTGCGTGTCTGAGAGAACGACCTGGCTTCCTTCAAAGCCCACTCCATACAGAAGGCTTCCCGTACCGTTCATTTCGGCAATCGCACCGGTCGTTACGATGTTCACCTTGGGAAGCCGCTGCGCGTCCAAAATGCCTTGTGGAACGCCAACCACTCCTCCGTCGCCATCCACTACCGGCGGCAAGCCAAGCATCCATGGCTGATCGTTGAAAATCACCGGCCCGCTGAATGTATCCGTTGAAGCGTTGTAGCTCCAGACGTATTCCGGTCCCGAAGGACCTACACCAAACTGAGTTCCGGAACTTCCTGCGTAAACAATCGTGCTGCCATCAGTACTCGCAGCTCCGAATTCTGGATAAGGCGTGCAGCAACCACAGCTAAAGGAAAGGTCGGTTCGACCTTGGACCGTCATCTTCGCAAGATCAATTTCACGCAGTGGCAGGCAGGGCGTGACGCCGACAAAAGCGCTGTTGTTTGCGGACGCTACGACATTGGTCGGCTGTGCGGAACTACCTGCTGGATCGGATGGCAGCGCAACGCTCACTTTCGTACTCGTTCCACCCACCAGATCGAAGACAATGATCGCCCGATCGGTGGAATCTACTACGAGCAGCTTAGAACTATCTGGGGTTATCGCTTCCTGCTGTAGCGTGGCGCCCGAGCTAATGGAATTCGACGTCAGCGCCGGACCCATCGATTGGCTGCTGGCGTTGAACACAGAAACGGTATTTCCGTTGCCCGTAAGATAGAAGCGGTTGCGTACCGCATCGTAAACCGCAAAGGAGAAAGGCCCTCCCGCAACCTCGGTTTCCGCGGTCAGATATTGCAAGCCTCGTTTCAACGTATCCGTGCCGTTGCTCGTGGTGATCTGCACATCTGCCCAGCCCGGCGTCCCTGGAGGCACGGGAATTGTTACTGAGGCCTCCGGAAACGTGTTAGACACATACGAATTTAACGTGGCGTTCTTCATATCAACAGCCGTGCCGCCGATCGTCACGTGGATATCCGAAAGATCGAAAAAGCCCAGACCATAAGCGAAGATGGTGATCGAATCGCCGCCCGCGGGTCCGGCAGCGCTGGGCTGTAGGCGCAGAATTTTGGGGCCGTAGGTAAACGCATCCGGTAGGAGCACGACGTTATTGTTGACGTCCGTGAGCAAAACCGAAACCGGCCCAGGGGTCGTTGCTGGGGGAGCAGTGGCTGTAAGGAAATTCTCGCCATTCGACGAAGAAGGATAGGGTCCAACCGTGTCCTGTGTCGAAGGCGTCGTTCCAAAATAGGCTTCCATCGAGCTAGCAATGCCGTCCGCATTTCCGGCTCCAATAGGAGCTGGAGCGAATTGCACCTGCGCGCCGCCAGCGAGGAGCCCGACGTTCGGGTTCGCTGCGGCAGTTGCGGTTGAAAAATCTGGAACCGCCGCAGGCGGCATAGCCGCAGTTTGCGACGCATTCAGGGTGTACGCTCCGCCCGAGGTACCTCCAAACAAATGATAATTTTCGTCGACGTCAAAAAGCGTCCAATTGATGAAGGATTGTGGCAGCGAAAAGCCCAGGTAACCCACCGGAGTGCCCGCTTGCGTATCAAGAACCACGATATAACCCGCGTCAGTCGGCAAATAAAGGTACTTGCCGTCCCGGCTGTAAATTGCAGCGCTGACGGCCGCGCTAACCGTATAGCTTTGCAGTTCCGGCTGCAGATTGGCGCCCCAGAAATTGATTTGTGCATTGCCGGTCCCGTACAGCGATGATTCCTGCACCGTCGCGTATTGCGAGCCGTTCTGATTCGCCGCCAGCAACACGGGCCCGTTCTGGACCTGACCAAACACGGGCAAATAACTCTGAGTGGCCGCTGAGTAAAGCTCCAATCCATAGCCGTTGCTCCCGAAGCCGTAAACGAACAAGTAATTGCCGTCGGACGAGCGCGCCGGGTTGCAAGCGAGATTACTAGGTCCCGGGTCGGCCAGCGTGAATGTTCGCGCGACTGGATCGTAGCGGACCAGATCGAAGACTTGCAGCGGGAAGCTTTCAAAACTCGAAGATTGCACGGTCACACCCATGCCCATAAGCACACTTCCATCTGCCATGGGGTAGGGCATGACCGGCATTTCTGTCCCATAGGACGGGGCGAGCGGCGTTGTCAGAGAGAGCGGAACCACAACTTGCTGTACCACGTGGAGGGCTACGGGATCGACAACATACACGGACGGTGTGATAGTGCCTACATAGAGTTTCGAGAAATCTGCTGAAAACTCCAGTCCGGCGGGACTGGGAATGGATACCTCGCCTACTTTGTGGCCGTCTACCGTCGAAAATACTTCCAAGGAATTGAAGTTAGAATCGCTATAGAAAACCTCTTTTAGGACCTCGTCGTAGGCCGCAGCGAGCGTCGGTCTACCGATCTCGGCCCCTGGAAGGCGCATGAATAAATCATCGGGGAACGGCCGGGAACTGACTTGCAGAGCCAGATTAATAGTGTGCGTAAGCGAACCTGATGTGCCGGTGAAAACCACGGTCGCCATTGTGGCTAAGGCACTGCTCAGGGCCGAGAAGGTTACCGTCTGTGGACTACCTGCGGTCACCGTCAGCGCTGAAGACGACGCCGTGACTCCCGCGGGTAAGCCGGATATTTGCACGGAGGCGCTGGACGAGAATCCGTTTAGAGGCGTAAGGCTCACTGCGGTTTGCGCAGTTCCGCCTGGAGTAATCGAGATCGACGATGGGTTCAATGCCAAAGAGAAATCAGGAGGAGGTGCGGTTATTTGCACGGCAAGATCCATTGTATGCGTCAGCGAAGCCGACGTGCCGGTGAGGACCAGCGTCGTGGTTGTGGCCGCCGCGTTGCTCGCCGCAGTGAAGACGACAGTTTGGGGACTGCCCGCGCTGACTGTATACGTCGGGGCTGAGGCAGTAACCCCAGCCGGTAAACCGGAGAACTGAACAGAGACGGTGGACGAAAATCCATTCAGCGCCGTGAGACTTACCACGGTCTGAGCAGTTCCGCCTGGAGTAATCGAGATCGACGATGGGTTCAATCCCAAAGAGAAATCAGGCACTGGAGGTGGCGCCGTCGTGCCGCCGCTGCTGCCTCCGCCGCAGCCTGAAAGAAGCGCTGCGGGATAGAGAATGACTGCACTCAGTAGAGCGCAGAGACGTCGCGAGCGAAGCTCGCTCTGGCTGAGGTTATGCCGCATGGAGATTCTGGATGAATAACCGCACCGATTATACATATTCGTATCTCGACCGTACAACCCGTTCCGCCAGACCGCGATCTGCGGGCGAGATCAGGAGGCCGATGTACGTTTCCGTTTGCCTTCGGCGGGTTAACCTTCTGGATTCCTCGCGTGGAATGTTTCATCACCTCAAACGGGGTGGCATCAGAACGACACGAACAGTTACACGGTTTCAAGCAGTCAATCATCAGTCCGTGTACTACGACCTTGAAGTATCAGTCAGAGTCTATTCCAACATTGGGCGTGCACGTTTCAGAAACCCGGAGTTCTGTAGGCGGGTGGAACACCCTTAGCGATAGTGAGGGGCGAATCAGGGTGGCGGGCGGAGCAGGCTTGAGCGGGGAAGTTGACGTAGGGTGCCGCACCCTTGTGTTTTTCAAGGGTGCGGTTTTTGACTTTTCCGTCTCGCCGAACTCGGCGAACCGTTTTCTTCGCCCAGCGTGTCGATGCGAATCAGGCCCGTTTCTCCCCTTTCGTAATGCGACCAACTGCTCCATGGCCAGTCCTTGGGATGAGAAACAAGCTTGCGTTCCACGGGATTTCGGTGCATGTAATCCAATTTCTCCCGCACTTTTCGGTCGCTCCACACGTTGAAGTCATAAAAGCGCCGCTGCCAAAAAGCCGGACTATCCGTGACGGCTGCGAAAGCCAGCGATAGCTGCGCTGACGACTTCCTCGCCGGCTTGCGCAAGGCGCGGGAAACTTTTTGTTTGAGCACCTGCAGCATTTTCGAGGGATTGCCCTTCTTCGGTTCACTGACCAGCAGATGCACGTGCTCGGGCATCACCACATAACCGATCAGCAGAAAGTTGAATCGTGAGCGGACTTGGTCCAGGGCCTTCACAAAACGGTGCCGGGCGCGGTGGGTTCCTAGATACGGCCGGCGCCGATAGCAGCTGAAGGTAACGAAATGAAGGTCTCCGCGCCCGTAGAAACGCCGCAAAGGATTGCGCATAAGAGAAAGGCACGAGCCGCGGAAAAGTCAAAAACCGCACCCTTGAAAAGCACAAGGATGCGGCACCCACGTGTACGCCTCCTATCCACAAAGAGTCGTGGACAAATGATATACTCGCTCGGTGGCTTCGAGGAAGACAGACGTCAGAAAAAAATCTCTTTGCCACCCGCCACAAGGAAACTCGGAATCCCGTCTGGGCCACCCGCCAAAAAGTGGGTCCCGTAATAGAGGAGGGAGTTAAGGACATCGAAGAGGAGTGCCCCGGAGGCACGTGCATCCCTCCGCTCTAGCTCATGGAAATATCTGAAAAAAGACCGGGTGCTGATGAGCGCCTATTCCCCATTTATGTCCGAAAGGGAAAGAGTCCGACCGAGTTCACGGCAGGTTTCATCAACGTCGAAGGCGAGACTGTTATTGACCCACTTTTCGAGGATGCTAGGCCCTTCAGCGAGGGCTTGGCTCCGGTGCAGCTAGACGGGCGTTGGGGGGCGATTGGCTCAACTGGGGCAGCTGTCATCGAATGCACGCATGAGGGAATAGGCCTAAGATTCTCTGAGGGAAGAATAGTCTTCTCGGCAGGGCACCGTAGCGGAGTCCTGGCGCGAGACGGAAGCGTCATCGTTCCTCCGAGATATTGGTCAATCTCCGACTTCAGCGAAGGCACTGCCTACGTATGGAATGGGAACCACTATGGCTACATCAATCTCCGCGGAGAAGAAGTCATCCCTCCCTTCTTTGAGGATGTTCGAGAATTTCGGGATGGTATGGCACCGGCGCAATTGGGAGGGAAATGGGGCTACATCGACCAAAGAGCGATTTTTGTGCTCAACGCGAAATTCGACTTCGCATTGCCATTTCGGGAAGGAGTTGCTCGCGTGGCGTTGGGCGGACGATGGGGACCATACAGGTTCATCGATAGGGCTGGCGACTTCGTGATTCCAGCGAGGTTTGCTGAAGCCTATGATTTCAGCGAAGGGCTTGCATCCGTTGCAGTTGAGCCGAAAGGCCCACGAGGATACATTGACAAACTAGGGCAGTTCCTAATCGAACCAAAGTATGACCATGCAGCGCCCTTTTCCGAGGGGTTGGCTGCTGTGTCGCCAATAGGCCAGAGGATGAAACACTTCATAGACAGAAAGGGACAACAAGCCTTTTCCGGCGACTATCTGGGAGCGGATAGATTCCAAAACGGACTCTGCCTTGTTTCAACCCCAAAAACCATTGCCTATATCAATCATTCTGGGCGAACGATCTGGGAAGGGCCTTACGTCGCAGGAAGGTGATCATGCCCTGCCAAGCTGAGGCGCAGTCACCAAGCGTCGGGAGAAGAGCGCCGCATTCGCGCCGGGGAAATTGGGGACAGACGGGACGTTTTCTGTTATTTTGTGTGGCAGGCGATTGACCAGCCCTGCTTACAGCTATCTTCAAGTACAGACATCATGAGTCTCATGAATTCTTGGGACCGGCTGGTCGCCGTTTGCTGCTCCTAATAGCCGTTCGACCCCGAAATTCCGCCATTCGCTGCTTTTTACTTTACTTCCAATAAACCCCCGCGCTACCCTTCCACATGGTCGCCCCCGTCCCGGCCCATATCTCGAAGCTCCCTCGCCGGAACCTTTCTTGCTCCTCCCGTCGCTCCGGCCCTAACTCTTTTCGTTTGATACTCTTGCAAACTCTTTTGCACTCTCAAAGCCGTCAACCCCTTTGGAATCAAGCAAATCCAAACTCTTTTGCAAAAACGCCCGTGGTGGGGGTACCGCGATTCTCGTTTCGGCCACCCACTGCTCACTACCCACCACTCACCACCCACTCTCTTCCGATGTTCGGACCTTTCGACCATCAGGCCTACCGCATGAGCCTTCTCCTAGTACCTTCGTACTTCGCAGAATTGAATCGATTTTGTATCCCCAGTCCTATTGTCCCTGTGCCCCCTCCCGGCTACACTTCAACTTCGCTTCAGGAGGCTTTCCTTTGAACGGGTCCGAACGCCGCACCACGCAGCGCTTTCAAATGCGCCTTCCGCTTACCGTCCGCTGGACGACGGGTGCCGCGGTTGGAGAAACCAGCACGGAATCACGGGACGTCAGCTCCCGCGGAGTCTACTTTTTCCTGGCCAAGGATGTGAAGGAAGGCTCGGCGGTAGAAATCCTGTTGACCCTGCCGAATGAAATCACCCTTGCGGGCCCGGTTCGGGTTCGTTGCCTCGGACGCGTGCAGCGCACCGAAACCCGCGACCAGGGCGCCATCGGCGTCGTGGCTGCGATCGAGCGCTACGAATTCCTGCGCGGCGAAGAAGACAAACACTAAAATTTCCCCAAGCTTCTTGCTCGCTCACTGCGGAGGCGGGCAGGATAAGCCGGGGTTCCTCGGCCCCTCAGCGGAGACCCCGGCTCTTTTTTTCTTGACAAGAAACCGCATCGCATCCAACCTAAAAAATATTCCCAGCCGCAGCGAATCGCAGAAAAACCAAGCGCAGCGCGGGCGCAAAACGTCTCGCCTTTTGCGGCATCGGCGTCAGGTTACCTCTTCGCGGCCCTGTCCCTCGGAGCAGGAGATTTCCACAGGGTTTTTGCGAGACGATGATGCTGCTCAGCCGCATCTCCAACTTGCGGAACTACTAGGCGACGGTCGGGCCCCAGCCCACTATGAAATCCGGCTAAAACGTTCGCGGCGCTGCGGCCGCGGCCGGGAAGCGGCGTGTACGGGGGAGCAATCCGGATGGTATCGAAAGTCAAGGCTACGCCTGCGGAAATTTCGCCGGCAGATGAATCGCGCGGGATTACCCTGCTCGATCTCGCCGAGGTTTTGGACCAGCACAAGATCTGGGCCGAATCGGGCGGCGAGTCCGGCACCAAAGCGGATTTGTGCGGCGTGAACCTGGCGCACGCGGACTTGACCGGAGTCAACCTGCAAGGCGCATTTTTGAACAAGGCGAATTTTCGCGGCGCCGATCTCTCGCTGGCAAATCTTCGCGGAGCATCGCTGGTGCAAGCGGATCTTCGCGATACTAATCTACTCGGCACGGAGCTGCGCGGCGCGAACCTGATGGGCGCAACGCTTTATGGCGCGGAAGGTTTGTGGGTGGGCCGCCTCGGCGGAACGAATCTTTTCGACGCGATGCTCCCGGAGGCGGTGGCTACGTTCGATGGCGCCAAGGCTATTGGGCAGGCTACCAGGTTTTCGCGGTGGTTCTATTTTCTGATTCTGGCGGCGTGCGCGCTCTGCGCGGTAGTGATCGCTTTCACCACGGATGTGCGCCTGGTGCTGAATTCCTCCGCGCTCCCCTTCGCGCGATTTTCGAGCGCCGTGCCTATGAGCGGCTTCTACCTCGGCGCGCCGCTGTTCATCGTCCTGCTGTACTTGCGGTTTCATTTTCTGCTGTTGCGCCTGTGGGGCAACATGGCCGCGCTGCCCGCGGTTTTTATCGACGGGAACACGCCGGAAAAGGACGGCCCGTGGTTCCTGATGGCGCTGGTGCGCCGGCATTTCCGCTGGATGCGCGACGCCCGCTCGCCGCAAGGGATTCTGGAGACGGTAGTGGCCGCGATCCTTGCTTACTGGGTTGCGCCGGTCACGTTATTTTTCTTCTGGTTGCGCTACCTGGCACGGCAGGACATGCGCGGGACCCTTTTGCACGTGCTGCTAATCGCTCTTGCAGTGGCTGCGGCGACTTGCTTGCCGACCATCGTTTCGCGTGTTCTGCGGCCGGGTGATTTGTACCGAAAGTCAAAAGCGGTCCTTCCGGTGGCGCTTTCCGCGCTGCGAGTGACGCTCCTGAGCGGCTGTTTGCTGGTCCTGCTTTCGTTTGGAGTGATTCGCGGGATGCCCGCGGAGAACTCTGTCGCTCCAGACATGAGCGCCTCCGACTTTCGACGCTGGGCTGCACAGGGTTTGCAGGCTTTGGGATACCGTCCCTATGCCGATGTCACCGAGGCGATTTTTTCTCCTCTGCCTGCTCATGGCGATTGGTCGGATGAGGGCATCGCGGCCATTCGCGGCGTGCGGCTGAACCAGATGAGCTTACGATACGCGCGTGGGTACCACACGTTCTGGGTGAATGCGCGATTGTGGCGCGCGAACCTGGAGGGCGCCTATTTGTCGGAGGCCGATCTGCGCGGGGCCAATTTGCGCGAGGCGCGCCTGCACAATGCGGTGCTGGACCGCGTACAAGCCGGCCACGCGGTGTTTGTTTCCACCGACGCGCGGTCGATCAATCTCTCTGGGGCGGACCTGCACGGCGCGGATCTGTCTTACGGAATTTTTGAAGGCGCGGTGCTGTCCAACGCAAAATTGCTCGGCGCCTCGATGTATGCAATCGATCTGCGCGATGCGCAATTGCTGCGGACCGACCTTTCGCGCGCGGATGTCCGCGATGCCAAGCTGGAAAGAGCAGTGCTGGCGCTGGCGAATCTGCACGATGCCGATTTCTCCGCCGCGAAGCTTGGGGGAGCGAATCTGACCGGCGCGCAGCTGAACGGCGGCATCTTCCTGGATACCAATTTCAAGAATGCCGATCTGCGCGGCGCGGTGTTGACCGGAGCTATTGTGCGCGAAGCCAGCTTCGAGGGCGCGAACTTTGAGGGCGCCGATTTGCGCGGCGCGATTGGCTTGAGTGTCGAGCAGCTCTGCTCGGCGCAGAAGTGGCGCGGCGCCCAGCTCGATGCAGAAGTACAAGCCGCGGCGCAAGCCCGCTGCGGCGCATCGCAGGCAGCCTTCGTCGGCCCCACCCGGCCGTAACCTACGGGCTTTTGGTCGCACTCGCCTAGGCCGCGGAATAAGATGGTTGCCGGATGACTGCCCGCAAGATCATTCATATCGACATGGACGCGTTTTATGCGTCCGTAGAGCAGCGGGATGACCAGCAACTCCGAGGCAAACCTATCGTTGTGGCGTGGCGCGGGAATCGCTCCGTAGTGTGCGCTGCTTCGTATGAAGCGCGAAAGTTCGGCGTGCGTTCTGCTATGCCCGCTGTTCGGGCCGAACGTCTGTGTCCTAACGCAGTCTTCTTGCCGCCGGACTTCCCGCGCTATCGTGCGGTCTCACACCAAGTACGCGAAATCTTCAAGCG
>Ga0210407_10004854_pt1 | contig 10509 bp, 6 predicted proteins | sample IncBWC27MmetaG_FD_150860 | JGI IMG/M metagenome (GOLD analysis project Ga0210407, IMG submission 150860) | Forest soil microbial communities from Barre Woods Harvard Forest LTER site, Petersham, Massachusetts, United States - Inc-BW-C-27-M | ecosystem: Environmental > Terrestrial > Soil >... | reverse complement strand
TCGAGTCCGCTGGCGACCATCTCGTGGAACGAACTGACCAGGATCGGCACGATCTGGTAGCCGCGCGCCCCCAGCGCATACGCGAGGAATAGCGCCTGGAATTCGATCGAGTGCTCGCTGCGATGTAGCCCTTCGTCGGCGAACAGATCGCCCCGGTAGCGCGCCGCGAGCCGCTCGATAAATCCTCCGTCGGTCTCGACCGCGCCGAGCGGGGTCGCATAATTCTTGCGCGTCGCGCTGAACAGCTCGGGCCCGCCGCCGTAGTGCGAGGTGCCGAGGATCACCACCAGCTCCGGCGGCTCATGCGACATCAGCTCGTAGTATGCGTGCGCATATGCCGCCGCGCCGCGCCGTGGATCGATATGCGGCGCGATCAGTCCGGCCAGCTTTTGCGGCTTTGTAATCGTTGGCGCGCGTCCGGGACCATCGGGAGGATCGAAGAATCCCGCCAGCTCCAGGCGCAGCTTTGCCGGATCTTTCTCGTAGCACAGTCCCGCCAGCGCCGCGGCACGTTCGGGACTGGCGAGAAATTCCTCGCGCACCCGCCGCTCGCGCTCGTGAAACGCGGGCGAGTCGAGAAAGTACGCGCGATCGAGCGCCGCGATCAGCTCCTCGAGCTTCTCGATCGGGATCATCTCGCCAAAGCGCTTCGAAAACGCGGACTGGATATCCTTGAGCGACATCTGTCCGTCGAACAGCGTGACGATAAAGTACGCGCCCATCCCGAGCATGATCGATTCAGGTGCCAGCCCACTCGGATCGCGCAGACAGATATAAGTCTGATCCTGTTGCTCGATCGGGAAGGCCTCGACGGCCCGGATCTTCGGCTTTTCCATCAGAAAATCTGAACTACCTGAAGATTCGATTCGGCACGCGCTGTATGCTCGAACGCTATCAGCGGCGTTTACAGATGCTACGGGCTTTGACAAACTGCGGCAAGCCAACACCGAATTTGCTCTTGCAAATCTCCCTCATCGATTCGAACGCCAATGACTGATCAACAGCGATGACTGATCAACACCGTCGCCGCGCCGCGCTGACCGGATCCCGTCCTCGCGCGAAGTCAGCGCGCGCCCGCACTCGCTATCGTGTCGCAAAGATCGATTCCCTCGCGCCGGGTGAGTCGCTCAAGTTCATGCTGCCGATTCGAGGCGCCGACGAGGAGTGCTTCCTCATCAATTTCGGCGGCGAGTTCCACGCCTACGTCAATCGGTGCCGCCATGTGCCGATGGCGATGGACTGGGTGGACAATCAATTCTTCGCCGAGGAAGGACGCTACCTGATGTGCCAGACGCACAACGCCTATTACGAGCCGGCGAGCGGCGAATGTATCGCGGGTCCCCCCACTGCGTGCGGAAAATTTCTATATCGGGTGCCTACCGAGATCGAAGACGGCGTGATCTACGCGCGTCCGCCGACTGAAGAATTCGAGGACTAAATTCTATTCGTATTCGTCGCCGAAGTGGGCGCGCACGATACGCGCCTTCAGGTACTCGAGCGTGCCGAGGTCCTCGACGATATCGCCGCCGGTGTCATAGAAGAACAGCTCGCCGTTCTTCGTCCGCCCCACCGCGATGATCCATTCGAGGTCGTCCCGGTCCTCGAGCAAATAGTTGATTGTCTGCGCGACCCCGCGGCCCGGAATGATCGTAATCTTTGGCCTTGGGAGCTTTTCCTTTTCCTGCTTGGGCATCTTTTATCAACCCTCTGGCGGGAAGATCCGGGCACCGGTCACTCCATTTAGATTAAGAATGCGCCGCGAACTAAGTCAATAGCGCGCGCGCCGCGATCTCCACATGATGCGTGTTCGGAAAAAAATCGTACCCGCGCGCTCTATCTAATTTGTATCCACCGACCGCCAGCGTCGCCAGATCGCGGGCCAGCGTCGTCACGTCGCAAGACACGTAAACGATCCTCGGCGCGCGCAGTTTGATGATCGGTTCCATCAGATCGGACGCGCCGCTTCGCGGCGGATCGAGGATTACCACGTCGGGCCGGTAGCGTGCGCGATGCAAAAAATCTGCGGTCTCCGACGCTTTCATCGCGATGAATCGCGCATCGCGAAAATTTAGCCGCGCCGCATTGCGCACCGCCGCCGCGATCGCTCCCGCCTCCGCATCGACGCCCGTCACCCGCGCGCCGCGCCGCGCCGCCGGAATGCTGAAGTTTCCCGCGCCGCAGTACAAATCGAGCACCGCCGCCGATTCCTTGATCTCCGCCATCTCCATCACGCTCGCGACCAGCCGATTGTTCTGCGCGCGATTAACCTGGCTGAACAAATCGGCGTCCACCTCGATCGCGAGCCCGGGTTCCAGCTCGACGGTTATCGCAGTCTCGCCAATCGTCTCGCGCCGCGCGCCCGATCGCAGCACGATTCCCGAGATCGCCGGGTCCGCCTCGAGCACATTGCGCGCCCGTCTCAAATCCTCTTCAGACGCCGGCTTCTTCAGATACGCAACCTGCACTTCGCTCGCGCCGTCGCGCGCCACTTCGATCTCTTCAACTTTTTTGCCGAGCGATCGCGCCAGATGGAGCGGTAACCTGATTCCAGATTCCGCGACCATGCACGAATCGATCTCCACGATCGCGTTGGTGCCGAATTCATGAAACCCGAGAGTTCCGCGCGCGCCCACTTTGAGCCGGATTCGCGATCGATATCCGAACTCCGCCGGCGCCGGCTCGACCAGGCCGGCCGGATCGATCGCGCGCCCAAGCGCCCGGCCGAGTTCGCGCGCAACCACCTCGCCCTTCAAACGCACTTGCGCGCGATAGTCGATATGCTGCCAGTCGCATCCGCCGCATCGCGGTAGATAAGGACACGGCGCGATCCGCCGATCAACGCTCGCCCTGATGATTTCCCGAATCTTTGCGACCGAGTAGTCGCGGCGCTCCGAAACCGTCGTCACCTCGAGCAGATCGCCGACAACCGAATGCGCGACCATCACGGCCTTCCCGTCGCGATGCCCCACGCCGAACGGCCCGAACGTCATCGCGCTGATTTCCACTTCCGCCATCGATGAGGTTTGTCCGCCCGCGCCGACTCCTCATCGTAAGGGGCGTTCGGCCTAAACCTCAAGACCGCGCCCGCTTGAACTAATCGCGTCGCTGTTCGCCGCTTTTGCGTCTGTCCGTTCGCAGCGCTACTTTCCTCGTTAACTGAAGGTGGCTCGAATGTCGAATGAAGCGCGGAAAAATGCCGCTCGCATCGCGCACCCTCGCCAGCGTGAAACCTATTCTCAACGGGAGAATCCGGCCTTCGAAGCTTGGATATCCACGCGTACAGCCGACAAAGAGGCTGCATTCTTTCTCCCTTATCTGCATCCCGGCATGCGCCTGCTCGATGTCGGTTGTGGGCTCGGCAGCATCACCGCCGGGCTGGCCGAGATCGTTGCACCCGGTACGGTGATTGGTATCGACCGGCAGAAAACGCAGGTCGATTCCGCGCGTGCTCTCGCGATCAAACGTCGCAAGTCAAATGTTCGCGTACTGAATGCCGACAGTTATCAGTTGCCGTTTGCGACGAGCTCGTTTGATGCTGTCTTTGCCCATGCCGTGTTGATGCACCTCAGCGATCCAGTCCGAGCGCTCACGGAAGTGCGGAGGGTCCTGCGTCCAGGGGCTATCGTCGGCGTTCGAGATATTGATTTTGGGTCGGCGCTTCTCGCTCCTGAAACGCCTCTTCTGAATGAGATTCTAACCCTGCGGAATCGAGTACGCCGACACAATGGCAGCGATCCTTTCATTGGTCGCCGGCATCGGTGTCTCCTGATTCAGGCAGGCTTCGCCAGTGCTGAAGCATCCGCCTCATTGGAGTCCGCCGGATCTGCGGAAGAAACCCGTAAGATGGGCGAATGGCTCAAGCTTCAAACCGAGGGGCTCGCACGTACGGCAATAGCCGCGCGATGGATCACCCAAAGCAAACTCGATGAGATGCTGGCCGAGCTCGATCAATGGGCGGCGCGGCCGGACGCGTTTTACGCGGTGACCTATTGCCAGGCAATCGGTCGGACCAGCGCGTAGTTGAGCGCACAACCTCGTCGCGTTTTCGATGTAGCCCGATTCCTCTGCCGCGACTTATAATGATCGGCGAGCGCGCGTCGCGCGCACAATTCTTTGCGCCTCTGACTCTGCAACTCCGTGGGTGACGTCTTTTGGCGATCGAAACCGAACTGCGCGAACTGATCGACCGCAATCTTCCGCCCGATTCCGCCGGCCGCGTCGCTGCATTCGCCGAGCGCATGTTCGCGCGCGAGTCCCCCGGTGCCCGCCAGCGCATCCCCCCCGATCGCCGCCTCGCGATGGTTCAGTCGGCGTTCGAGTTTTTCTCCGTGCGCACCGAACCCGTCATCGCGCGAGTCGTGCCCGCCGCCGGCGACGACACTCTGACTGTCGTCGAGACGGTAACCGCCGATTGCCCGTTCATCATCGACAGCCTGTCCGAATATTTTCATCATCTCGGCGCGAACCTCCGCACCATGCTTCATCCGGTCATCAAAGTCTCCCGTGACAAGGATGGACGCATCGCCTCGTTCGAGCAGTCGCTTTCCGCCGAGCGCGGCGAGTCATTCGTCCATGCCGAGCTCGAGCTCTCCCCGTCCCCCGACCAGGCGCTGCAAATCGAGCGCGACGTGATCTCGATTCTGAGCGAGGTCGGCGAATCGACCGCCGATTTCGCGCCGATGACCGCGCGCGCTCTGCAGATTTGCGAGGAAACCGCCTCGAATCGCGAGCTGGTCGAAGTGCGCGATCTGCTCCGATGGCTGATTCACGGCGGCTTCGTCTTTCTCGGCTACCGTCGCTACATGGTCAACGATCGTGACGGCCGGAAAAAATTCGATCTCGATCCCGGCACCGAACTCGGCATCATGCGCGAGCACGACGAGACGCGATTTCGCAGCCACGTCTCGCTCGAAGAACTCTCGCCCCCGCGCCGCAAACTTTTCTTCGAGGGTCCGCCGCTGGTGGTCGGCAAGACGCGCGCCGAGTCGCACGTCCATCGCCGGCGCCCAATGGACAGCGTATCGATTCGCCGCACCGACGCCTCCGGACGCATCGTCGCCTTCGATAATTTCATCGGCCTGTTCACCTCCAAGGCCTATGCGGAAGAAGCGCAGCACATCCCGGTCCTGCGCGCGAAGCTGCGTGAGGTGCTCGCCGAGGAAGGCGCCGCGCCCGGCTCGCACGACTACAAGGAACTCGTCTCCGCGTTCAACAGTTTCCCCAAGGACGAACTGTTTCGCGCCACAGTGCCCGAGCTGCGCGCGCAACTCCGCCAGATGCTCGACGTCAAGAACGAAGCCGCGGTGCGCCTTGTCATCACCCCCGATGTGCGTCACGGCAACGTCATCGCGTTGGTGCTGATGCCACGCGACGCGTTCTCCGCCGAAGTGCGCCACCGGGTCCAGGACGCTCTCACTGCGGGTCTGCGCGGCACGCTCGTCTACTACTATCTCGCGCTGGGCGAGGGCTATACCGCGCGCCTCCATTTCTCGTTCGTCGCCGAACCGCCCAAAGCTTCGGTGATTCGCGAACTCGAAGCGAACATCATCCAGCTCGCCAAGCGATGGGAAGATCAGTTGCTCGAGCGGTTGATCGATAAACTTGGGCCCAAGCGCGGACGACCGCTTGCTGAAAAGTGGCGCGGCGCGTTCAGCGCGACGTACCAGGCCGCGGTCGACGCGACTCGCGCAGTCGCCGATATCGAAGATGTCGAAGCGCTGGTCTCGAGCGGCCGCGACTTCGTCGTCGAGGCTGGACCCGGCACAAACCAGATCAGCCAAATTAGCAGCGTAAGCCAAATCAGAATGATCGGATTGGGCGACGCGCCGATGCTCTCCGAGCTGATGCCGACCTTGCAGAACTTCGGCGTCGACGTGCTCTCCGAAGACGCGCACGAGCTTCACCCGCGCGGCGAAGGCGATTCGACCCGCGCATACTTACAGGTATTCTCTGTGCAGGGCCCGCATGGGCAGCCTTTCGAGAAATTTCCCGGAGCCGCGATCGTTGCCGACGCGATCGTTGCAGTTCGAAACAACTTCGCCGACGACGACCGGCTGAACGCGCTCACTCTCACCGCCGGCCTCGCATGGCGCGAGGTCGCTCTGCTGCGGAGCTACTTGACGGCCGCGTTTCAGATGCGCCTGGCGCCCGCGCGCCTCGCCCTGCAGCGCGTTCTGCTCCTCTATCCCGAATTCGCGCGACTGCTCTTCGATCTCTTCAGCGCTCGTCTCTCATTCGACAATCCCGCTCCACCCGAAAAAATTGCCGAGCTCCACGACGCCTGCGTCGAGCGGCTCGCCACGATCGAAAATATCGTCGATGATCGAACCGCGCGCGCTCTGCTTTCGGTTGTCGAGGCCACGGTGCGCACCAATTTTTTCCGCGCGGCGACCGCTCCCGATCCCTACATTGCGCTCAAGTTCGAAAGCGCGCGTATCTCCGGTCTTCGCGATACCGCGCCGCTCTACGAAATCCACGTGAACAGTCCGCGCATGGAAGGATGCCACCTGCGCCACAGCCGTATCGCCCGCGGCGGTATTCGTTTCAGCGATCGGCCCGACGACTACCGCACCGAAATCCTCGATCTGATGAAAACTCAGACCGTGAAAAATGCGGTCATCGTTCCGAAAGGTTCCAAGGGCGGGTTCATCGTCAAGCCGCGCCCAGGTCGGCTCCCGGAGCCAACAGACGGCGTCGAGGCATATAAGACGCTGATCAATGCGATGCTCGATCTGACCGACAATCTTACCGACGCCGGCGTCGTGCATCCCGAGCAAGTCAGGGTACTCGACAACGACGGCGCGTATCTCGTCGTCGCCGCCGACAAAGGCACCGCGAGTTTTTCCGACCTCGCAAATCAAATCGCACTCGAACGCCGCTTCTGGCTCGGCGACGCTTTCGCTTCAGGTGGCGAGCACGGCTACGACCACAAGAAGATGGCGATCACCGCGCGTGGCGCGTGGGAATCTGCGCGCCGTCATCTGCGCGAGATGGGCCGCGATCCCGACCACGGCGCGCCGATCACGATGTTTGGAATCGGCGACATGTCTGGCGACGTCTTCGGCAACGGCCTGCTCCGGTCGCGCAACCTGAAGCTCATCGCCGCCTTCGACCATCGCCACATCTTCATCGATCCGAATCCAGGTCCCGAAACCAGCTTCGACGAGCGCAAGCGGCTCTACGAGCTGCCGCGCTCGACTTGGGCCGATTACAACCCCGCGCTGATCAGCGCCGGCGGCGGAGTATTTCCCCGCGGCCAGAAACGAATCTCACTGAGTGCGGATGCGCGCGCCGCGCTCGGATGCGACGCCGAGGCGCTCGACGGCGAGTCGCTGGTCGCCGCGATCCTCCGCGCGCCCGTCGATCTCTTCTACAACGGCGGCATCGGCACCTACGTCCGCGCGAGCACCGAGACCGACGCCGACGTCGGCGATCACGCCAACGACGCGTGCCGAATCACTGCGCCCGAGCTCCGCGCCAAGGTAGTCGTCGAAGGCGGCAATCTCGGCTTCACTCAGTTCGCGCGAATCGAGTACGCACTCACCGGCGGCCGCATCAACACCGACGCGATCGACAACTCCGCCGGCGTCGACATGTCCGATCATGAAGTCAATCTCAAGATTCTGCTCGAGCCCGCCGTCACCCGCGGCGCGCTCAGCTTCGAGGCTCGCAACCATGCCCTCGCCGAATGCGCCGGCGAAGTTGCCGACGCCGTCATCGCCGACAATCGCGATCAGGTGCTCTCGCTCAGCCTCGAACAACTCCGCAGCCGCGCCCATCTGCTCGAGTTTCGCGATCACGTGCAGGCCGTCACCGACCGCGGCTCCGTGCCGCCCGGCGAAAGTGTCCTACCCACTCGCGAAATCCTCCACGACCGCCGCGCGCGCTTCGCCGGCCTCACCCGCCCCGAGCTTGCGCTGATCACGGCGTACACCAAGATCGATCTGATCGCGCTGCTCGAGGCAACCACACTGGTCGAAGACACCTATCTTGTCGGCCGCTTCCTGCGTCCTTATTTTCCTCACTCGATTGCCGAGCGCTTCAGCGTCGAGATCGGTGCTCATCGCCTGCGTCACGAGCTGATCGCGACGCGCGCCGTGAACGAACTCGTCGATCTCGTCGGCTCGACATTCGTCTTCGATTTTGTGCGCGACCGTGGCGTCGCCGCCGAAGATGCGGTCCGCGCGTGGGTGACTACCACTGACGTGATGTCGATTCACGAGCGCGCCGCGGAATTGAAGCGCAACGCATCGAATACCCCTGCCGATTCCGAGCTCGGCGCGTTCCTGGCCCTGGAACGCGCCTGCCGCAGTGCCACTCGATGGGCGCTCGCTGAACTGGAACCGGCCACTTCGATCGGCGCTGCGGTCACTCGCTTCAAGCCGGCTTTCGAAACACTGTGCGGCGAATTCGAATCGATGCTCGCGGCTTCAGAGCGCGAGCGCTTCGAACGCGTCTATCGCGATCTGCGCGCCGACGTCGCCGACCCCGACCTCGCGCACCAACTCGCGCGCCTGAGCTTCGCCGATCATCTGTTGAGTATTCTGAGTTTGAGTTTCTCGCGCGAAGCTGAACCCGCCCAAACTGCTGACGCCTACTTCCGCCTCGGCGAACATCTCAACTTTGCAATTCTTGAACAGGCGCTTGATTCGGTCGGCGCCGGTGAAGATCGATGGGAGCGGCGCGCCGCATACGAACTCGCCGCTGAACTCCGCGCCGCACGGCTCGCGCTATGCTGCGCCGTTCTCGACGGCGCGATCGAAGCGCATTGCGATGTAGCGAGTGCGATCGAGCAGTTGAAGCACAGCCGCGAAAGTCGTTTCGCCGACGCCGCGCGACTCTTCGACGAGCTCAAATCCGTTCAGCCGCCAACCCTGCCCGCGATTCAAGTCACCATTCGCGCGCTCACCCGCCTCGCCTCCCCTTAGCGCGTTTTCAACTTCGCGCGACGCCGTTTACTGATCGAACTATGGATGATGGCTACTACCGGAATCATGGAAAATACCAAGTAGCCTGCCCAGCGGCCTCGGTATCCTCCAAGCGCGACCGAGCCGCCTGCTGCAATCAGGCCAAGACCGCACAACAATAGATTTCCGATGACTCGCTCGCGCGTGTCAAACTCCTCGAGCGCGTCGAGCTGAAGCGTTTCGCGCAACCGGAGAGCGTGCGCGTAGAGAAGCGCCAGCACCGCGTACACCGCCGCGAATCCGAGCGCATAGATGAATGTTATCCACTCAGCCTGAGCGAACGTTATCATCAACGCCTGTTTCCCGTCCGGCATGCGAGCCATCGGGTCGCCCGTGGTGGTCCACAAGGTGACCAACAGACTGAACAGAAATTTCAGCGGGTAAACGTATAGTATGACGATAAACAACAGAAAATTATTTAGTAAAATGGTGCGACTATCCTGCAGCCCGTAGCGGCGGAAGAATAGGTAGTGATCGCGCCAGAGCGATATCAGGATCGCGAAACAGATCGCGAAGGCTGGAAATTCGCGCATGGTCTCGAGCAACTGATCGAACGTTCTGGGCACTCCCAGCGAGACGCCCAGCAGGGTGAGCGCGAATCCGAAAACTACGTCGCTCAATGCCTCGACGCGATTGACCTGCTCGCCGCGCATCCGGAACCCGCCGGCGGCTTGATCGGCTGCTGGCGATATCGGCGGTCCATTCATTTGGAATAACGGTCAGGAGCGGACGCTGAAGATTACTTTTTCTCGGGCCTGCCGGTAACGATCTCTCCTGCTCACAGAGCCGCTTCCGGCAGCGGCGCGGTCGCCTGCATCGCCTCGCTCGCGCGCGCATCGACGCGCTCCACCGCCTGCCATCCCGTCAAATCCTGGTACAACCTGAGTCCCGCCGCCACTACGAATACCAGCGTCGCAAAGTTCACCCCGATCTCCGCGAGATCGAGCATGAATATTGTCGTCCCAAGAAATCCCGTCACCACTCCGACTGGCCCGAACAGCAGGCTCACCACCACGAACGTTCCCGCCGCCCACGAGTTGAATCCCGACCATACCGCCAGGAACACCACGATCCGCGTCGCGACTTTGAAGAACCGCTTGCGCATCAAATCGCGGCTGAACAACAGCGCATGCCAGCTATGCTTCCCGCCGAAGATCAACGCGTACTGCGCGAAATACAGCCACACGTAAATCAGCGCGCCGACGATGATCATCATCACCAGCACGATGTACATCATCACCCCGATCGAATTTGCCAGGTACGACACCGCGCCCACGAAGAGGAACAGCCCCACCGCCGGCGCAAGCAATTGCAGAACCGTCACCCAGAGAAACGCCGGCGCGAGCTCAATCGATCGCCGATAAACCTCGATCGCCTCTCCGAATATTCCAGGTTGGCGCGTCCCCGCCTGAATTCTCTCCAGCGAGCACATCGTGATCAGCGTCACCAGCAGCGTCAGCAAGCCGACTATCCAATGCAGCCCGGTCGTAGTCCACGGTGAGAACGGCTGCGGTTCTGCGTTCGGCGGACGTTTCTCCGGCGT
>Ga0210407_10004853_pt1 | contig 10510 bp, 5 predicted proteins | sample IncBWC27MmetaG_FD_150860 | JGI IMG/M metagenome (GOLD analysis project Ga0210407, IMG submission 150860) | Forest soil microbial communities from Barre Woods Harvard Forest LTER site, Petersham, Massachusetts, United States - Inc-BW-C-27-M | ecosystem: Environmental > Terrestrial > Soil >... | reverse complement strand
TATCTAGCTTGATGCTATTGGGCCACACGCCGCAGCGTCAGCAACGTAAGGTCGTCGTCCAATTCGCCTTCCTGCCCGCGGTAATGATAGACGCCTTCAATCAGCGCGCGTGAAAAATCTTGCAGCACCACCGGGGCAGGCAAATTGTGCAGAGTTTTTTCGGCCAGCCGCAGGAAGCCCGTTGAAGCGAGTTGCTCGCCCATCGGCGAGCGAGCTTCCGTGGCGCCATCGGAAAACGCCAGAATCATGTCGCCGTGATTCAGACGCACGCTTTGCTGGTTGTAAGTCTCGCCGGTGATGTATCCCAACGGCAAGCCTTCCAGCCCTTCTCCGAGTTCCAGGAATCGCCTCTCGCGCTCGCGCCAAAGCAACATCCGTGGATGCGCCGCATAAGCAAAATTAAATTCGCCGGTCGTGCCGTCAAAAGTTCCAGTAACGACCGTTGTCAGCCGCAGCGGCTCACTCGATCCCTCATTCGAAAGCGTAAAAGCGTCATTCAGCGCCGCCAACAATCCGGCCGTGTCTCGAATATCTTGAAATTTGTGCAACAGGTGGTGAACATGACGAGCCACGCCGCTCGCGGTATATCCGTGCCCGACGCAATCTGCAAGCACCACTCGTGCCAGATTGTCGCTGCAGGAGAACACCGCGGAAAGATCGCCTCCGCTATCGCTGCCGGAAGGGACAGCGATAACGTCGCTTTCCAATCCCGCCAGCTCCAGCGAGCGGTGCGCTTTTTCATTGCCGGCCCACAACTCCATGCAGCCGAAGGGGCGCAGGGTTGTTCGGCTACAATCAAATTGTTCCGGTTCGACCCTCTTGAACTTCATACCAACTTTGATGCTCGGTGGACTATCCGCGGTGCATAATGGGCCCGCCATTGGGCACTTACTTTATGCTTCAACACTTACGAGTTTTGGTTCCTGGGGAAACACTTTTGCCGTCTTGCTACTGGCTCGGTTGGAACCGAGCGCGTGTTCCAGTTGATCCTGCCTTCGGCTTGGACTCGTTAGCTTATCTCTCGAACTGACTAGTGTTAAAAACACAGTGCGCTCTATTTTTTTGCTGCTGCCGGTTTGCTCTGCGGCATCGCCATATCCATCGGAGTGGAGGCGCCTGCCGCGAGCTCTTTCTTCACCGACTCTGAAATCTTGTCCGCGTTTTTCACCAGCACGGTCACCTGCCAGATCTGCGTTTCCGTCAACTGCCCCTTGAACCCCGGCATCCCGGTCATGCGAATCCCGTTTTCCACCTTCCAGTAAGACTCCCATTCGTCGTCATCCGTCACGCCCGTGCCGTGAAAGAGTTGCGGTGGCACAGGAAACATCCCTGCCTGGATCGCCCCCTTCGGTTCACCTGGAAGTCCGTGGCAAACCGCGCATTGTTCCTTATAAACCTTTGCTCCAGCCACAAGATTAACTTCATCGGCGGGAACTTGGGGCTTCGGATGCGGCAGCTTATCAAGATAAGCATGCAGTCCGATCCGCGCAAACGTCCTCTCAAACGGGATTGGATTCGCCGAAGTGGCTACGGGGGCACGCCCCGAAGAGAAGTAATAGTAAACGCCTCCCGCAATCAGCAACATTCCCAGCAAAATCCCCAGGATCAAGCCCTTGAGCATGTCGTTTTTTTCTCCCCAATCCTCTAAATGCACTCGATTTTTGGTACGCTTTCTACAACAGCCAATAACCGGCCACAGTTTACCGTCTCCTAGCCATTTCCGTACCCCCCCATTGCCGCAATTGTTCGAAGTCCGCCTGGGCGTGATGGGCTCGAGGCCCCCCGTCCGGCTCACAGGGGACGTCAGAGCCCTTCGTAACCATTCACCCCCAAGAGCCGTCTTATTTGAGCGTAGTCTATCGTTGTCGGCGGACTCTCGGTATCATCTGGAGTTGCCTCCAGTACTAAAGATGCGAATGTCCTGTCTTAGACAGACTCGCTCGCACAGCCGTGGTACATGACAGGAGCGAAAGAATGGGTCAACTCAATTCCATAGACCTTCCCGAATCCGACGCACGAGGTGCCAAGGCCTCTTCCGGTGCTGCGCCGTCCAAGACGCTCTGGTGGCCATGGCTCGTCGTCTTTGCGGTGCTTGCTGTCGGTGGCTGGTATTACTTCAGCGCGAAAAGCGCAAAGTCTTCAGCGGATGCTGCTACCCCCGGGGCACCCGGCACACCCGGCAAGGGCAAGGGAGGACCGGGCGCAGGCGGCATGGTGGTACCGGTTGTGGTTGCCACCGCGCAGCGTGGAGATTTGCCGGTTTATTTCAATGGCCTAGGCACCGTGACGGCTTTCAATACGGTCACCGTTCGCAGCCGCGTGGATGGCCAGCTCGTCAGCATCGCGTTTAAGGAAGGTCAGTTCGTTCACGAAGGAGAACTTCTCGCACAGATTGACCCGCGTCCTTTCCAGGTCCAATTGGAGCAGGCACAGGGGCAACTCGCCAAGGACGTGGCTCAGCGCAAAGATGCCGAAGTCAATTTCGAGCGCTACAAACTTCTTTTCAATGAGGGTGTCATCCCCCAGCAACAACTCGACACTCAGGGAGCACTGGTTGGCCAATTTGATGGCGCGATTGAGTCGGATCAAAGCCAGATCAACAACGCGAAGTTGCAACTCACATATTCACGAATAACCGCGCCGATCAGCGGACGCATCGGCTTGCGGCTGGTGGACGTCGGGAACATCGTGCATGCCACGGACTCCACCGGGCTTCTGGTCATTACTCAACTCCAGCCAATATCGGTGATTTTCAGCCTGCCGCAGGATCAGCTGCCGCAGGTAAACGCCAAACTCCATGCCGGCCTGCAACTCACCGTGGATGCGTACGACCGCGACGACACCGCCAAACTTGCCAGCGGAAAACTGCAGACGATCGACAACCAGATTGATTTGACCACCGGGACGTACAAGCTCAAGTCCATGTTTGCCAACGCGGACAATTCTCTTTTTCCGAACCAATTTGTGAATGTCCATCTGCTCGTGGACACGCTGCACAACCTCACCATCATTCCCACCGCGGCGATTCAGCGCGGCCCCCAGGGCACTTACGTTTATGCGGCTGCGAAAGATCCGGCCTCCAAGGAGACCTCCGCAAAAATTTATCCCGTCACCATTGCGCAGACGACCGGCAATAGCGTTGGCTTGAGCGCGGGTTTGAATCCCGGCGACCTGGTGGTCATCGACGGCCAGGATAAATTGCAGGATGGGACCAAGATCAATCCGAGTCAGGCGGGCAGTTCGAATGGCCCGGCCCGCGGTCCCGTTTCGCCGGCTCCTGCCCAAGGCGCGCCGCAAGCCGGGAGCCCCTCGAAGGGCCATGCCGGAGGATCTCCGCGATGAGTCCGTCACGGCCGTTTATTCTGCGGCCGGTCGCCACCACTCTTCTGATGGTTGGCGTCCTCCTCATCGGCTGGGTGGCATTCCGGCAATTGCCCATCTCCGCGCTCCCGCAGGTCGATTACCCGACAATCCAGGTACAAACGTTTTATCCGGGGGCCAGCCCGGAAGTGATGGCTTCTTCGGTGACGGCGCCGCTCGAGCGGCAGTTCGGCCAGATTCCCGGCCTGAACCAGATGACTTCGACGAGTTCGTTTGGCAGCTCGCTTATCACTCTCCAGTTCGGATTGGACTTGAGCATTGACGTTGCGGAGCAGGGAGTTCAGGCGGCCATCAATGGCGCTTCGAATCTCCTTCCGCAGGGGCTTCCGAACCCCCCGATCTACAGCAAGGTCAATCCCGCTGATGCGCCGATCATGACGCTCGCGCTAAGCTCCTCGGCTCTGCCGCTCTCCAAAGTCGAGGATCTCGCCGACACCACGCTCGCGCAAAAAATTTCTCAGCTCTCGGGAGTCGGACTCGTCAGCATCAGCGGCGGCCAGCGCCCGGCGGTTCGAATTCAGGCAAACCCCACGGCCTTGGCTTCGTACGGGATGAGCCTGGAGGATTTGCGCACCGCACTTGGCCAGGCGAATGTGGACCAAGCAAAAGGTACGTTCGACGGCTTGCATCAGGCGTACACCATTGGCGCGAACGACCAGCTCATCTCCAGCGACAGCTACCGCCCGGTAATCGTAGCGTATCGCAATGGCGCGCCGGTGCGGCTTACCGATGTCGCGACTGTAGTTGACGGCGTGGAAAATGCCAAGCAAGCCGCCTGGGCGAATCTGGATCCCGCCGTCATTCTGAATATTCAGCGGCAGCCCGGCGCGAACATCATCGCTGTCGTGGATCGGGTGACGAAACTTCTGCCGCAGCTGAAAGGGGCGCTGCCCGCCTCGGTCAAGGTAGATATACTCACCGACCGCACCACCACCATTCGCGCTTCCGTCGAAGACGTGCAGTTCACGCTGGTGCTTACGGTTGCGCTCGTGGTGATGGTGATTTTTCTTTTTCTCCGCAGCATTCGCGCCACCATTATTCCCAGCGTGGCCGTTCCCCTCTCTTTGATCGGCACTTTCGCGGTGATGTATCTACTCGGCTACAGCCTTAACAACCTTTCTTTGATGGCGTTAACTATTTCGACCGGGTTCGTCGTCGACGACGCCATCGTCATGATCGAAAACATCAGCCGGTATATCGAAGAAGGCGAATCGCCGCTAGAGGCCGCGCTGAAGGGTGCCGAGCAGATCGGGTTCACGATCGTTTCGCTGACGATTTCGCTGATCGCGGTGCTCATCCCCCTGCTTTTCATGGGCGACATCGTCGGCCGCCTCTTCCGGGAATTCGCCGTCACGTTGGCGGTTACGATTCTTGTTTCCGCTTTCGTTTCGCTGACGCTGACTCCGATGATGTGCGCCAAGCTGCTCCGTCATCACAAGAAGGAAGAAGAAGGCTGGTTCTATCGCAAATCGGAAAATGCTTTTAACGCGGTCATCGCTTTTTATGGGCGGACCTTGCAGTTTGTGCTGCGTTTCCGCGCCACCACGCTGCTTATTACCATCGCTACTCTTGTTGGCACGATCCTTCTCTATATTTACGTTCCCAAAGGATTTTTTCCAGTGCAGGACACCGGCGTGATCCTCGGCGTTTCCGAAGGCGCGCAAGACATTTCGTTCGCCGCCATGGCCCAGCGACAGAGGGAGCTGGCCGGAGTCATCCTGAAGGATTCTGCGGTCGAAAGCCTCTCCTCGTTTATCGGCATCGACGGCACAAACACTACGCTTAACAGCGGCCGCATCCAGATCAATCTCAAGCCGCTCGCGCAGCGCAAAATCAGCGCGACCGACGTGATCCGCCGGTTGCAGCCGGAACTCAACAAGGTGGATGGCGTGTCGCTGTTTCTGCAGCCGGTTCAAGACTTGACGGTGGAAGACCGCGTGAGCCGCACGCAATTTCAGTACAGTCTGGAAGATGTTGATCCCAGGGAACTCGCCATCTGGACTTCCCGCTTCATCGATAAATTGAAAGCGCTGCCTGAACTGCGCGATGTGGCCAGCGACCAGATGAACCAGGGCCTCGTTGCGGCACTCACCATCGACCGCGACTCCGCGTCACGACTAGGAATTCTTCCGGCAGATATTGACAACACGCTTTACGACGCGTTTGGCCAGCGGCTGGTCTCGACAATTTTTACGCAACTGAATCAATATCACGTCGTACTGGAAGTGGATCCGCAGTTCCAGCAGAATCCCGATTCGCTGAAGTACATTTATGTGAAATCCTCGAACGGCTCGCAGGTTCCGCTCAGCGCGTTCACGCGTTTCGAGCCGGCCGCGGCCGCGCTGGCGCTGAATCATCAGGGCCAGTTTCCGGTGGTCACACTGTCGTTCAATCTGGCTCCCAATATCTCGCTGGGAGACGCGGTCAACGCCATCAATGGCGTGAAGCAGGATTTGAAAATGCCGCCCAGCATCCAGGCCACATTTCAGGGCACGGCGGCGGCGTTTCTTAACTCGCTTGCGAATGAGCCGATCCTGATCCTCGCGGCAGTGATCACCGTTTACATCGTTCTTGGCATTTTGTACGAGAGTTACATTCATCCCATCACCATTATTTCCACGCTTCCGTCCGCAGGTGTCGGGGCCATCCTCGCACTACTGATTTGCCGCACGGATTTCAGCGTTATCGCCTTGATCGGAATGATTCTGCTCATCGGCATCGTCAAGAAAAACGCCATCATGATGATCGACTTCGCGCTCGAGGCGGAGCGCAAGGAAGGGAAGGCCCCGCTCGACGCCATCTACGAAGCCTGCTTGCTGCGTTTTCGCCCTATCATGATGACCACGATGGCAGCGCTGCTGGGAGGTTTGCCACTCGCGCTGGGCACCGGCGTGGGCTCCGAATTGCGTCGCCCCCTAGGCATTACCATCGTCGGCGGGCTGATCCTCAGCCAGTTGCTGACGCTATACACCACGCCGGTGGTTTATTTGGCGTTTGACTGGCTAGCCCACCGTTTCTCTTTCCGCGTCGGCAATCCTATCGAGGAGCCTGCCCATGGAACCGCGCCAGGGGATTGAGCCGTGAATTTCTCTTCCAATTTTTCGGCGCCTTTCATCCGACGGCCGGTGGCCACGTCGCTGATCACCATCGCGATCCTTCTCTCTGGTCTGGTGGCATTCCGATTCTTGCCGGTTGCGCCGCTCCCGCGCGTAGACTTTCCGACGATCAACGCCAGCGCCAATCTGCCGGGCGCCAGTCCGGAAACGATGGCTTCTGCTGTCGCCACGCCGCTCGAGCGCCAGTTTAGCCGCATCGCAGGCGTCACGCAGATGACTTCTAACAGTTCTCTCGGGTCCACCAACGTTACTCTTCAGTTCGATCTCAATCGCGACATCAACGCCGCTGCCCGCGACGTCCAGGCCTCCATCAATGCCGCTCGCAGCCAACTTCCCGCCGATCTTCCCGGCCAGCCCACCTACAGAAAGGTCAATCCCGCCGATGCTCCCATCTTGTTGCTGGCCCTGACCTCAGAAAATATCCCTCGTGCGGAGATCTATGACGCGGCTGATTCCATACTTGCGCAGAAGCTCGCGCAGGTCGAAGGCGTCGGTCAGGTGCGCGTGTTCGGGAGCTCCCCCCCCGCCGTGCGCGTCGAAGCGAACCCCAATCAGCTCAATAGCTACGGAATCAGTTTGGAGACAGTTCGCAAATCTTTGCAGGCCGCCAACACCAACCTCGCGAAGGGCGCCTTCTCTGACTCCAAGCAGACGTGGGCCGTGACCGATACCGACCAGCTCTTCAAGGCTTACGAATATCAACCACTCATCGTCGCCGGGCACGTGGGCGCTCCGGTGCGCCTGCGCGATGTAGCCGAAGTCATGGATTCGGTCCAAGACAGCCGGAATCTGGGACTTTCAGGCGGGAAGCCGTCCGTGCTCCTCGGCATCTTTCGCCAGCCAGGCGCTAACATGATCGAGACGGTAGACCGCGTTAACGCCCTTCTTCCGCTCCTCCGCGCTTCCATCTCTCCCTCCATCAACCTGAGCGTCGCCATGGACAGCACCACCACCATCCGCGCTTCGGTCCACGACGTGGAAGTCGCGCTCGTTATCTCCATCATCCTCGTGATTTTCGTGGTCTTCGCGTTTCTGCGGAATACTTGGGCCACCATTATTCCCAGCGTCGCCGTGCCGCTTTCCCTCATTGGAACTTTCGGCGTCATGTATCTCTGCCACTACAGCTTGGACAATCTTTCTCTCATGGCGCTCACCATCTCCACCGGCTTCGTGGTTGACGATGCTATCGTGGTCATCGAGAACATCGCGCGCCACATCGAAGCGGGCATGAAACCTTTCGCCGCGGCCATGAAAGGCGCGAGCGAAATCGGTTTCACCGTTCTCTCCATGAGCACGTCGCTCGTTGCCGTCTTTATCCCCATTTTGATGATGGGCGGTATCGTTGGCCGTCTATTCCGCGAGTTTGCCGTAGTTCTCAGCGTGGCCATCGGGGTCTCTCTTTTCGTTTCTCTTACGGCCACGCCCATGATGTGCGCCCGCTTTCTTCGCCATGAATCGGGCAAACACAACAGGCTTTATCGTTTTTCTGAAGGCGCCTTTAACAGGCTTCTGCGAACCTATGATTTTTCTTTGCGCTGGGTTCTTCGCCATCAGTTCCTCATCCTGCTGGTTACCATCGGCACGGTCTGCTTGAATGGCTATCTTTTCTACAAGACGCCCAAAGGTTTCTTCCCGCAACAAGACACCGGCCGCCTTAACGGAGCGATTCTAGGCGACCAGGATCTCTCCTTTGCCGCCACCTCGATAAAGATGCGTGCTTTTACCGACATTGTTGCGCAGGATCCTGCCGTTGATACCGTCACCTCTTTTGCCGGGAGCGGCACGGCGCGCATGTTCGCTCAGCTCAAACCGCTCAACGTGCGAAAGCTTAGTGCTGACCAAGTCATCGCGCGACTCCGCTCGAAGACAGCCGGAATTCCCGGAGCCGCTTTGTATTTGCAATCCGTTCAGGACCTCAGCGTCGGCGGCCGCTACGGCGCTGCGCAATATCAGTACACCCTACAGGCGGACAATCTCAGCGATCTCACACATTGGGCGCCCATTCTTCAGCAGCGCCTGGCCAAAATCCCCGAGCTTCGCGACGTCAACTCCGACCAGCAAATGCATGGCCTGCAAAGTTCCGTGGTCATTGACCGCGACACGGCCGGCCGTCTCGGCGTCGATGTTCTGGATATTGACAACACCCTGGGCGACGCCTTCGGCCAGCGACAAGTCTCCAACATTTACAAAGGTCTGAACCAGTATCACGTCGTGTTGGAGGTCGCCCCGGAATTCCAGCCAGGTCCGGAAGCGCTCAAGACAATCTATGTACCTTCCAGTTCCGGGAAACTTGTTCCTATGAGCGCCTTTGCCCATTTTGAGCCCTCCAGCACGGCGCTCTCCGTCAACCACCAGGGCATCTTTCCGGCCATCACCCTTTCCTTCAATCTTGCTCCAGGTGCTTCTCTCGGCCCCGCTGTCGAGCATATCGAGCAGGCCCGCCTCGAGCTGAAAGTTCCTTCCACCGTACATGCTACCTTTCAAGGCACGTTGCAGGCGTTTCAGGATTCAATCGCGGGCATGTTTTTTCTCGTTGGGACGGCGGTGCTTGCCGTTTACCTAATCCTTGGCATCCTGTATGAGAGTTTCATTCATCCCATCACCATTCTGTCCACGATTCCTTCTGCTGGAATCGGAGCGCTCCTTGCCATCCAGTTCATCAAGTCTGATCTGAATATCATCGCCTACATCGGCATCATTCTCTTGATTGGTATCGTCAAGAAAAACGCCATCCTGATGATTGATTTTGCGGTTCAAGTGGAAAGGGAAGAGGGATTGTCGCCCGTTGAAGCGATCTACAAGGCTTGCCTGCTGCGCTTCCGCCCGATTTTAATGACCACGATGGCTGCGCTTCTCGGCGCCATGCCGCTCGCGCTTGGGTCTGGTGTTGGTTCCGAGTTGCGCCGTCCGCTGGGCATCACCATCGTCGGAGGGCTCATCCTCAGCCAGATGCTGACGCTGTTCACCACACCGGTCGTTTACATTTATATGGACAGGCTGCAAACCTGGCTCCGGCAAGCTTTCTCCCACCGTCCGGAGCCAGTTCCTGCGCCACAGACGGATTAAGAAGTTTAAAATTATTTTCTAGGCGCTGCCGATTAACCATCCTGTCAGGAAAACCAGGACGCCGCCGACAATCACCTGGAAGGCTGCCTGCAAGAATGGCGTATCCATGTAGCGGTGCCGGATGTAGCTGATCGCGCCAAGCTCCACCGCTACGACGATCATGGCCACCAGCATCGCGATGCGGAAATTGTTGATCAGGAATGGCAAAGTATGCCCGATTCCGCCGGCGGTGGTCATCAACCCGGTGACTGCGCCCCGCAGCCACGGCGAGCCGCGGCCAGTCAGCGAGCCATCATCGGAAAGTCCCTCGGAAAAAGCCATGGAGATGCCCGCGCCGATGGAAGCGGCGAGGCCGACCAGGAAGGCTTCCCAGCTTTTTTGGGAAGCAAACGCTGCGGCAAAAATGGGCGCCAGTGTCGAGACCGAGCCATCCATTAATCCGGCCAAACCGGGCTGGACCACTTGCAGCAAAAATAGCTTGCGGTGTGATTCGTCCTCTTGAGCTTTCGCGCTCGCTGTTAAATGTTTTTCTTCCAGCTCGCCTGCCGTGCGCTCGTGTTTTCTCTCTTCATCCGCGAGTTTGTTCAGTAATTCGCGGGTCGAAATATCCGTTGTCCTGGTCGCGGCACGCGCGTAGAAGCGGCTCGCTTCCAGCTCCATCAATTCCGCTTGCTTGCGGGCGACTTTCACGCCCAGCGGCCGGACCAGCCAGACCGGTTTGCGGGTCAAGAATCCCTTTACGTTTTCCCGGCGGATCAGCGGAATATGGTCGCCGAAGCGCTGGCGGAACATCGCAAACAAGCGATCGCGGTGGCCCACCTCTTCCAGGCGCATCTCCTCGAACATATCCGCCGTCGAGGGATACTCGTCGCGCAACGCGTCGGCGAACTCGCCATAGATCCGGCCGTCTTCTTCTTCGGCGCCGATGGCGATCGCCAGAATTTCTT
>Ga0210407_10004852_pt1 | contig 10511 bp, 8 predicted proteins | sample IncBWC27MmetaG_FD_150860 | JGI IMG/M metagenome (GOLD analysis project Ga0210407, IMG submission 150860) | Forest soil microbial communities from Barre Woods Harvard Forest LTER site, Petersham, Massachusetts, United States - Inc-BW-C-27-M | ecosystem: Environmental > Terrestrial > Soil >... | reverse complement strand
AAAAGGCGCAGTATCCAAACAACTGTTCGCTGCCGCCAGGGATGAGGTCTTGAATCATGATTTCGCCCGGCGGAACAAAAGTGGCAGCTTGTTGGAAAAGCTTCACCAATTCCTCGCGGTTGTCCGCCCGCCAGGCCTTGGCCTTGGTTTCATAAAAGAAATGTTCCTTGATGGCCGGCTTGATGACCAGGGGGAAACCAGCGTCAATATCTGCCAGGTCATCGACGGAACGCGGAAACCAGGTCCTGGCGATGGCGATTCCAAGCTTCTCCGCCAACTGGTAGGTGTTGCGCTTGTCCCAGGCCCATTGGATCGTATTCCAAGATGGCGTGGGCACGAGAAACCATTCGGACAAAGCCTCGCGATGGCGCGAAAAGGCCGCCACGGTTTCATCCCGCGTGGGATAGAGCACCCAGCCTTTCAAATCCAGCCGCCGCCCGACATCCAGCACCGTTTTGATGGTTTCCTGTTCATCGCGAAGATTTTTGGCCCGGACAAAGTGCGTGGTGTAGCGCGAATACCGGGCGATCGAGCGCTCGTCATCAATGATGCATACGGGAACACCACGGCGGCCGGGACTGCGGGCGATGCCAAGCCCCTGGAAGTCGCCGCCAATGACAACAACCCCGGGTCCTTTCAACCGCTCCTGTGCGGAAAGCAAGATACCTTGTTTACCCACGAGCTAAGAGTAGTTTTGAAGCAATCAGGATCATTGCGTTGTGGCGATCTTGCGGGTCACGGCCGCGACGCAGTAATAGGTACCGGAAACGAATCTTGCGACCGGGCCGAAACTCCACGCCGCCGGTGCGCCGAGAAAATGCAGCCCTGGAACCGAACATTCCAAGCCCGGTTGAAGGCGGGGGTAGCCGTTTAATTGGTCGATTTCACGGACCAATTGTGGGTCGAGAAACGAATAATTTGCGATGTCAATGCGATAGCCGGTCGCGCACATCAAATGATCGACGGTCTGCTCGCTTCCATCGGTCAACGTCACGCGAAGCTGGCCGGCCACCGGAACAGCCGACCGAATCTGCAGGCCAGTGCGGATGGGCACGTTTTTCAGGCGGTTGGTCAACCAGGTCGCGCCCGCCGGACGAATGGCGCGCCGACCCACCCAGTTTTGAATTCCTCGCGGGAACAGTCGAAGATAATCCGGCCGGGCCGTCAACTGGCTCATTCCTGCCGGCCCAACATCGCGAGGAGAGTAAAGCAGCTTGCCGAGCAGCCCGCGGCGAAAAAACGTTCCGCTCAATTTGAGCCAGCGAATTTGCGGATTGCGAATGATGATTTCCACGTCCGCGCCCGCTTCATGCAACAGGGCGGAGGATTCCAGCGCGCTCTGGCCGGCGCCGATCACCAGCACCCGCTTGTTGGCGAACCGCTTTGAATCCGTATGATCGCTGCTGTGCGAAACGAGCGACGCCGGCAAGCCCTCGCATTGGGCGGGACGCCGGGCGAATGGTGCAATGCCCGTGGCGACGACCACGCGCCTGGAAGTCATCACTTCGCCGTCTTCCGCCGTCAGTTGGAAACCTTTTGCCCCGCGCTCAATCCGCTGGATTTTCCTTGGATCCAGGTCGGGCACGCCTTCTTCCTGGAACCAACGGCCGTAATCGATGAAACGGTCGAGCGGAATCGGTTTGGACAGGTGATTGCCGCGCGCCGCAACATAGGCTTCAAGATTCAGCCTGCCCTTGGGGTTGGCAATGTGGGTTGCTTCCCAAGGCGAGCGCAGAAACATGCCGGCGGGCATATTGCCTGCCCAAAACGACATGGGTTGTCCAAAAGCGCGCACCTGGAGCCCCGGTATGGTTCGTAAATGAACGGCCGCGGAAAGGCCGTAGGGGCCCGCGCCGACAATAATAACATCGTGGTGTTGCATGGGTGGGTCTCTAAAATTCAGCCGGTTATGCCATGGTACTATAACCTCATTGGCCCGATTGAAAGCATGAAGCGGTCGACTTGAGACACTTGCCGATCCATTCCGCAAATTTTTTTCAGGATCAAGCCTGGACGGGAGAAGCAATCTCCCTGGCCTGGGTGCATGTCGGTATCAGCCATTGGCCAAAGGCCCGGCAAAGACGGGCCATGTACTGTCATTTTCTGCCAATCGATCGACAATGGCGCAGCCGATTTCGAGCGAGGCGGTGGCCGCTGGCGACGGTGCGTTGCAGACGTGAACCGCATTCGCGTCAGAAATGATCATAAAGTCATCCACCAGCCCTCCGTCAGGGCGCACGGCCTGCGCACGCACGCCCGCTTCGCCGGGGACCAGATCATCGTCGCTGATTTCAGGAATCAATTTCTGCAGGCTGCGCACAAAGGCCTTTTTACTGAAGGATCGGTGAATTTCCTTGAGTCCGGCGCGCGCGTGCCTTGCGGCCAGTCGCCAAAATCCGGGGTAGGCCATGGTTTCGAGGCAATCCCTCAGGTCAAATGAGGTGCGATGATATCCTTCCCGCTTCAGGCTGAGCACGGCATTGGGTCCGGCATGAATGCTGCCGTCGATCATGCGGGTGAAATGGACGCCGAGAAAAGGAAATTGGGGATCGGGCACGGGATAGATGAGATGGCGGACCAGTCCCCGGCGTTCGGGTTTCAATTCATAGTATTCACCCCGGAAGGGAACAATGCGCGCGTCCGGTTTCGCACCGGCCAGCCGGGCCACCCGATCGCTGTGCAGCCCGGCACAATTGATGATCCGGCGGGCGACGAATACATCTTTGGATGTTTCCAGGATCGTTTCGCCGCCCTGCGCGCGAAATCCCCAGACCTTGGTGCCCAATCGCAGCTCGCCTCCACGCGCGCCAATCAACTCCGCCAGCTTCCGGCAGATGCCGCCGAAATCCACGATCCCGGTGGACGGCACATGGATTCCTTCCAGGCAGCTCACATGGGGTTCGATTTCCCTGACCGCCGCCGCGCTTAGCTTTTTGACGGCCAGCCCGTTCGCGCTGCCTCGGTCGTAGAGATTTTGCAGAAGTGGTATCTCGGCTGTGGTCGTCGCTACGATCACCTTGCCACAGGTTTCATAATGAAGGCCGTGGGCCTGGCAGAAGGCCAGTAATCGGCGGTTGCCTTCACGGCACAACCTGGCCTTCAGGCTGTCGGGTTTATAATAGATGCCGGAGTGAATGACGCCGCTATTGCGGCCGGTTTGATGCCGGGCCCAGCCGGGTTCCTTTTCGAGGACGGCGATCCGGGCGTCCGGATTTCTTTCGAGGATCGTCCAGGCCACGGAAAGTCCGACAATGCCTCCCCCTATGACAACGCAGTCGAATTTTTGGCTGCTCATTTGATTCCTAAATCGAAAAGGGTCGGGAAATCAATCATGCGTGCTGCCGCCACGATTGGCCAGCTGTTCCATTGGAAACGTGAAGACGTGAACCTCGTCGAGTAGTTTGGCCATGGAATCTTGTGCCGGTTGGAGCTGGTATCGGACGCGGTAGATCCTTGCTCCAAGTACAGACTTGCGAACGTCCGGCCTTTCCGCGCGCCAGAGAACTCGGACCAGGTCCAGCGATAGGTTTCGGCGATGTTCTGCATCCGGATCATATGGCAAATGGGAAGTGATGACCCAGGTCAGACCGGAGTTTCCAAAGGCCCGCCAGTATGCGGTCGGGGTAACCTGCTGCTCACCACCGTCCGCCAATATCCACCTGGCTTCAAATACTTCTATCTTTCCGTCGGTCAGACCGGCGAAGGTGGGATAGAGATCAAAGGGCCAGCTGAGTCGGTGCTGCCCGATCTCGTCCACCAATTGTATGGCTGGCGCAAGCAGGCGCACGGATGTTAGGCGATGCGATTGCCTAAAGGGATAAAGGAGCAATGCGCTGCTGATGACAAACTGGCCGGCAACCAAAGCCATTCCAATCGTATGAACAAAGGTTGATCGCCGCACGCGGTTTACCTTGGGCGGTGGGTCAGGCAGTTTCAGGACGCAATGTCTCGAATCAGCGACCCGCCGATAAATCCTACGGCCCGCCGTCGCAACCGGGGGAAGCCGCATGATCAAGGCGATGGGCCACAAAAGGATGACACGTCGCGCGATTTGCGCATAGGCATCGTAACCGCCAGCCGCTTCGGTTCCCCGGATCACGTACAAATCGCGAACGAGCATTTCATCGGTGATTTCCGTGAACTGCGGTCTCCTCGGATCATCAGATAATCCCGCGACCGGATCCAACACATCGAAAAGATCGATGGACTTCAGGACGGCGATGGTTCGCCGGCAAAGCCGGCAGCCTCCATCATAAACAACAATAAGCGGACGATGCCTGCGCCCGAACGCACTCCAGTCGATCAGACATGCATAGGTGGGAATGAGTGTCGTGAACCAAATGCCAAGGAAGATTCCATTAAAAACATGAAACATTGTGCCCACGAGAGCCAAAATCGGCCTCAGGCAGCGGAAGGCCACGGCAAAGAGGAATCCGGCCTCAAAAACTATCGCCGCCCAACCCAACCCATCGATGATCCACCGGGGTAGCCGGTCGACTCTGATCGGTGGCGTAAAGCTTGGATCGTACCACGACAATTCCACCCATTTTCGCAAAAATAAATTCTGCAGATTGGTCGTCCCAGCCCACCCTTCGGTCAGGGAGCAATAGAACTTCGCAATTCCCGGACCAAGGTAGATCAGGCCCATCAGGATCCAGATATAACGAAGCGTTAACAACGCATCGATTGGCGCAACCGGCTGCTCGATCCGGCCGGAATCGGCACGCTTGATTGCCTGTCGAAGAGCGTCAACGGACAGGAGTAGTCCCGATGGGCCGGCTGCCAGCATCGCCATAAACCAAACGACATGATGGAAGTGGTCTATTTTCCCCTGGTTCTCCATCAGGCCGAACAGGTAGAAGGAGAGGATGGTCGCCAGTCCTATGCTCACGCGAGTCCGGAGACCGACCAACCCCAGCGCGATCAGGATGACGTCGGCCAAGGCCAGGGCCCGGTCGAGCCAGGCGTTACTCAATATGTCGAGTGGCAGCAGCTGGTAAAAAGATATGGTGACCCAGCTTTCACGGGGCAGGCCGGGCAGGATGTCGAGCGTCCAGTGAAGGCAGCGCAGCGCCCATGGCAATGCGACAAGGCCAAGGAAGATGACCCGAAAGATTGCAAGATTGGCGGCCCAACCACGATCACTCGTGAGCAGCTTATCTTGGCGCAGTGCCCCCGCTACGGTTTCACGAATGCTCATTTTCCCTCTGAGAAAAGCCGATTCCGGACGGATTGCTGGTGAAAACACGATCCCGCGTTGTACCCCGCGCCACCTTTTTCTCTCTCATCAAGCGTTGCCCAAAAGCATTTTCCGGCAATGAAACGCTTCCGCGTGGCGCGTGGGCGAGGCCGCTTCGATGCCCCGCATCCTCATTAAACCTTTGAACAAATCCTCCGAAAACCATTGTTTGTTTCGCTGCGTCCCAAAATAGCTCATCAGCCACTTCACCTTTTTTTGCTGGATTGAATCGGACAAGGGGACGAAAAAATTCGGTGAACCCAGGTCGGCATCGTACTTCGGGATTTCATACTCGAGGATGAGGTGATTGCGAAAGGTGTTCCACGTCAGTTCGGACACCAGGCGGTGGTCCTGATGCAGATCGTGCCGAAAATGGGTGAAGATGACATCCGGCACGAAGGTGGCTTTGAGTTGCTCGAAGCATTCCTTAACCGGGGCGCCGATGTAAGGCAGAAACCCGTCACGAAATGACTTTGTGACGATGGTCTTTTTATGCGCGTGCCGCAGGAATGCGTCTGCGCTGCGCCGCGCTTCCCTGGCCCGTTCCGGGTTGGCACTGAGGATCAGCCAGTAGAATTCGATTTTTTTCGAGCCCTTGATCAAGTGAAGGACGGTTCCGCCGCATCCGATCTCAATGTCGTCACTGTGGGCTCCGAGACACAAGACCCGTTTGACTCCGTCCAAATTACACGTGATCATGGATGGATAGTTTTATGCTTTGACGGGCGGTTCGTAGATCAAAACACCATCGGTGGGAGGCTCGGTGTCGTAGCGTGCGACCAGGTCCTCCGGCACGCGCGCCAGGTTCTCACCGTTCAAATAATCCCGCATGGTTGTGCCAGTGCATTCGGAATCGAGATTGGGTGCGCCGGCGCGGTTGCGAACGTCGTCCAGGTTGACCGTGCGGAAATCAATGCTGAAGCGCGTGTAGCCGGACGTGTTGGGGACCGAGGAATGAAGATGGGCGCCGGAAAAAACGATGATGCTGCCGGGCGGCGCGATCACCCGCAGCTGCGGGTCCAGCTCGACGGTTTCTTCGGGCTTGGGTTGCTGGCGCGTGTCCTTGCCGATTTGCTGGGCGGCGGCCTTGCGCCCTTCGGCGTTCCAACGATAATAATTGTAGCCGCGCGAGCTGTTCTTGAGGGCCTTGTCCCAATAGCGCAGGTGGAAGGCCATGGCATTTTCCGGGGTGATGTCATAGACCGGAATCCACCAGTTGATCTGGCATTGCGGCGCGGAGTACCAGGTGTCGCGATGGGCGTGAAAGGCATAGGCGATGCCCGTGGTCAGATAGTTGTCGCTGGTCGAGGTTCGCAGGCGCGGCACATCGAAAAATGTCTTTTGCAAATTGCAGCCAAGTTCTTTCAGCAGGATGGGGATGATCTCCTTGGCCCTGGGATGATGGATGAATTTTGGCTTCAGGCTTTCGAGAATGCCGGCGTACTTCTCGACCGGCAGCTCGTGTTGGGCCGTCTTCGGATCACCCGGCGCGAAGGCCTCAAGCGAAAGTGCATGGGACAGCTGGCAAAGTTCCAGCGAACTCGGGGTGGGCGGGTAGACAAACAGCTGCCCCTCATAAAGCGCCTGGCGGCGGGCGTCGTCGCTTAACCGGGAATCAAAGAAAATGGAATTCATCGGGTGGATTTCTAATTTGAGTTTGTGAGCTTGAACCTGGGAGTGAAGACAGTTTTCGGCTAAAGGACGATGACTTCCGGGATGGGCACGACAAATTTCCCGCCCCATTCCCGGATGGAGGCGAGCTGCTTGACGATTTCGTCCTTCAAGTTCCACGGCAGGATCAGGACATAATCGGGCCTGGTCTGCGCGATTCTCTCGGGTGGATAGATGGGGATATGTGTTCCCGGGAGAAATTTCCCGTGTTTATATGGATTCCGATCCACCGTATAATCGAGAAAGTCCGTCCGGATGCCGCAGTAATTCAATAGCGTGTTTCCCTTGCCGGGCGCGCCGTAACCAACCACGGATTTGCCGGCCCGCCGGGTCTCAATAAGAAATTCGAGCAGTTTTCGTTTGGTTTCCTTCACCTGTCCGTCGAAGGCGGTGTAGGTCTCCAAATTCCCAAAACCCAGCTCCTGTTCCCGGCTGCGCAGGGCATGCACGCCCGCGCCAACGGGCCGGCTGCCATCCTCGGAATGGCGCGCGTAAATCCGCAGCGAGCCGCCATGCGTCGGAAGCTCCTCGACATCAAAAATCGTCAGCTGGTGGCGGAGAAAGGTCTGCTCGGCGGTCTGGAACGAAAAGTAGCTGAAATGCTCATGATAGATCGTGTCGAACTGGTTTCCTTCCATCAGCCGCAACAAGTGCGGGAATTCCATTGTGATGACACCGTCGTTCTTGAGCAGCAGTTTCATCCCGGCGACGAAATCGTTCAACGCGGGGACGTGGGCCAGCACGTTGTTGCCGAGGAGAAGTTTGGCCTGCGTCCCCTCCGCCGTTAGCGTGCGCGCCAGCGTTTCACCGAAGAAAGCCACCCGGTTGCGAACGCCCTTCTGCTCGGCGACCACCGCCACATTTGCCGCGGGCTCAATGCCGAGGGGCTTGAAGCCTTTCCCGACGAAGTATTGCAGAAGATACCCGTCGTTGCTGGCAATTTCGATCACCTGGTCGCTGGGGCTCAAACCCAGCCGTTCGATAATCATGTCCACATACTCCCGGGCGTGCCGGAGCCACGAGTCGGAGTAGGAGGAAAAATAGGCGTACTCGGAATAAATGTGGTCGGGGGTGACGTATTCGCCGAGTTGCACGAGGAAGCATTTCTCACAGACGAGGGCATGCAGCGGATAAAAGGGCTCCATCTGGTTCAACTGCTCCACGGCAAGATAGCTCTCGCACAGCGGCGACATGCCAAGGTCGACAAACGTGTGGTGCAGCGGTTCGTCGCAGAGCCGGCATTTGCCCATTTTAAATTCGTTTCCCATGATAATATGAACTCGTTGCGGTCGCGATCTTGCGTCAGTTGAGTTTTCTAAAAACCGGCCGGACCGGGCGGCCGTGTAAATACTTTTCCACGCCGTCCTCGAGTGCCTTCCGGTAAATCACCAGCGTGGCGTGAATCGCCTCGACGGTTTTTTGCACATCGTCGTCCGAGTGCGCGTAGCTGACGACGAGTGAAGGCGCGAGCAAACCCCGCTTGATGGTCTCCTGCAAAAACAAGGTTCGGAACGCCTGGGATGGGCTTTTGTTCGCGTCCAGCGTGGTGTAGACCAGGCAGCACGGCTGGCCGGCCACGCCAAAAAATTCCTCCAGTTTCAGGTCCGCGATGGCCGTGCGAATGCCGCTGGCCAGTTTGCGCCCTTGCGCCCAGAGCGTCTGGATGACCGGCTCGCGTTGATAAGTCCGCATCACCTCCAACGCTGCCGCCAGGGCGTGCGTCTCGGCCCCATGGGTCGTGGAGAGCAGGAAAACGCGTGGCTGGTCGTGATCAAGCCCGCCCAGCCGCATGATTTCCCGCCGGCCGGCCAGCGCCGAAACCGAAAAACCATTGCCCAGCGCCTTGCCGAAAGTCGAGAGATCGGGCGTGATTCCGTAATACGCCTGCGCGCCGCCATTGTGCCAGCGAAAGCCGGTGATCATTTCGTCAAAAATCAACAAGGCGCCCTCGCGATGGCACAGTTCGAGCAGCTTGGGCAGGAAATCCTTCGCGGGGGCGGTTTCTTTTTCCGCCTCCAGCATCACCGCGGCGATCCGGCCGGGATTGTCTCGGAAGAGTTTCTCCACCGTGGTCAGGTCATTGTAACAGAACTTGAGCGTCAGGTCCTTGATCGCCTGCGGAATGCCTGCATCCATGGCGGTCGTGCCGATAAACCAGTCCTCGACGGAAAAGAACGGTTGGTCGCCGCAGATGGCAATGAGGCCGCGGCCCGTGTAGGCGCGCGCCAGTTTGATCGCCCCGCCATTCGCATCGGAGCCATTTTTTGCGAACTTCACCATTTCGGCACCGGGCACCAGTTCCTGCAAGGTTTCGGCACACTCTAGTTCGATGGGGGCGGGCCGGTTGAAATTGCTGCCTTGCCGCAGCTGGCGGATCGCCGCTTCCACCACTGGTGGATAGGCGTGCCCCAGCGTCACCGACCGCAGTCCCATGGCATATTCGATGTACTCCCTGCCTTCCACATCCCATACATGGCACCCCCTGCCATGGGTAAGGTAAAGCGGTGCAAACTCGGGGTATTGATCGTCTCCTTTGGCGTAGGTGTGGCTGCCTCCAGGGATGATTTGATTGAACCGGGTCTGCAGCTGGCGGGACTTTTCAGGCGCGGAATTCAAGGGCGAGTTTTTTTTGATTTCCACACCTCCCAGGGCGCATCGCCATGAGTGCAAAGATCCGACAGCTCCTGTTGCTCTTTGAATGTGTCCATCGACCAAAAACGATCGTATTTGTACCCCATGACCAGGTTCTTCTTAATCAAGCGATCGAACGGAGGGCCGACCAGGTCCTCACCGTTTTTAATGTAATCAAAAATTTCCCGCCGGAAGGTGAAAAAGCCGGCGTTGACCAGCAGGCCGGCACCGCGCACCGACTCGATGCGGCTCACGCGGCTGCCGCCCTTTAAATTGACGATATGAAACGTCTGGGAGGGCGGCGCGCAGACAAACGCGGCGACCTTGCCGCTGCGCTTGAATTTTTGCAGCATTCTTGGCAGGGGCAGGTCGGTCAGGCCGTCGCTGTAATTGGCGAAGAAATATTCGTCATTTCCCAGGAGGTTGCGCACCTGCTTCAGGCGCTGGCCGATGCAGGTGCTGAGTCCCGTGTCCACAAACGTGATATTCCAGTCCTGGATGTCGCTCGTGATCAAGGAGACGTTCTTGCCTCCGCCCGAGAGCACGAAGTCGTTGGAGATGCACTCGTCGTAGTGCAGGAAGTAATCCTTGATTTTATCCGCCTTGTAGCCGAGGCAGACAATGAAGTCCTTGTGGCCGAAGTGAGCGTAGTACTTCATCACGTGCCAGAGCACCGGCCGATAACCGATGGGGACCAGCGGCTTGGGGATATTGTCGCCGTACTCGCGCAACCTTGTGCCCAGCCCTCCGCAAAACAATACAACTTTCATGGTGTCATTTTTTATTGAAACAGTACGGTTCCATCCAGGAATGCTTTCATTGAGGCTTGCCGCCGGGTTACTTCAACACGAAACGGGGCCGGACGGAAAATCCTGAGCACGCTTGGTTGGTTGTGGCCAAATCAACTTCGGCGGGAGCATTTTACCAACCCAGGGCTTTGCTGCCAGGAGCGGCCAAATTTGCCGAGGCC
>Ga0210407_10004851_pt1 | contig 10512 bp, 4 predicted proteins | sample IncBWC27MmetaG_FD_150860 | JGI IMG/M metagenome (GOLD analysis project Ga0210407, IMG submission 150860) | Forest soil microbial communities from Barre Woods Harvard Forest LTER site, Petersham, Massachusetts, United States - Inc-BW-C-27-M | ecosystem: Environmental > Terrestrial > Soil >... | reverse complement strand
CACGCGATCCGCCATGACTTTGGGCAAACTTGGGGTGAGTTCAGTACGGATCGGGATAGAGTATCGATTCGCTTCATTGTGCAGAAGAACGATCATCTCGCGAACGATCTCGTTTAAGTCGACCAGTTCCCGTTGTGGCGTACCTCGCCTGTAGAGTGAGCGAACGCGGTCGATGATCTCGGCAGCGCGCTTTACGTCTGTCACGATCCTTGATGCGGCTTCGGATGCCTCTGCCACGTCGGGCTCATCGCGACGAAGCCATCGCAAGCAGGTTTTGGCGTCGGTTACTGCTGCGGAAATCGGCTGCTTGATCTCGTGGGCCAGCGATGCCGCCAATTCCCCGACGGTGATTACCCGGCTCATATAGACCAAGTCGGCTTGGGCCTGACGCAGTCTCTCGCGCTCTTCCTCTGCGCGCTTGCGCTCCGTGAGGTCGAGCACGAATGCCAGGGTCTCGCTCCGGGCGTCCCCAATCACCGTGGCAGCGACCAGCACGGGCACGCGGCTGCCATCGCTACGGAAGTACTCCTTTTCAAAGATTTCGCAGGTGCCGCTCGCTCTGAGCTGCGCCACCGCTCGTTCGCTGACTGCCTGCCATTCGGGAGGCGTCAGCTCTGTCCACTGGAGTCGTCCCGAGCTGACGTCGTCACGCGTGTACCGGACCATCTGGAGAAAGGCGTCATTGGCCTCGAGGATCTGGCCTTCAAGTCTCGAGATCAACACCCCGACAATATTGGCGTCCACAAGGCGCCTGATCTTCGCTTCGCGTTCCTGGAGCGCACGATACAAACGGCTGTTTTCGAGCGAAATCGCCGCCGCCGAGGCGAGCACGTTTAACACCGCAATTCTCGCCGGAGTAAACACATTGGCCGCCAGGTTGTTCTCGAGGTAGAGCACGGCAATCAGCCGGCCTTGTTTTACGAGCGGGAGGCACAGGATGGACCGCGCGTGCGCGCGACGAATGTACTCGTCATTCGAGAACGAGCCTCGAGCCGACGCATCATCGAGGATGACACTCTCCTGTGTTCGCGCGGCATATTGAACTACGGCCTCCGGCAGTTCAGCGCTGGAGATTGGCGCGTCACGCAGAGCGATCGCAACGAAGCTGCCGCCGGTAGTCGCTTCGGCCTGAATCCGCAGCTCGGCGCCTTGCGGCAGAATGAGCAGTCCGCGTTCCGCGCCGGCGTGCTCGATGGCGGTGCGGAGCAGCGCGTCAATGAGGTTTTCCAGGACGATTTCGCCGGAGACCGCCTGCGAGATCTTCAGGACCGTTGCGAACTCCAGGTGTTCGATCGGCGTGCCGATCGTGCGGCGCGCGTCGGTCGCCGGCTCTTCCTGGCGGAGCTGCGGATAGATCTGGTCGAGTTGCCGCACTTTGCCGTCGGCTCCCCAGCTGAGATAGCACTGCCGGGCGTTTCGCAGGTAAAGCTGCGCGATCTGCTCGAAACCGCGCTTCTCGTAGAAGCGCCCGGCCACCTCGTTGGCGACCGCCTCGTTGTGAACGAAACCGTTTGCTCGGGCCGAACGGATGGCTTCCTCGTAAAGATGCTCGGCATCAAGTATGCGGCCTTCGATACGTGCGATCTCTGCGCTGACAAGCGCAGCGCGGTTTTGGAAATTCTCCTGGCAATTCACAGCCCAGACCTCGAGTTGCCGGTGGTGAACGGCCAAAGCCTCCAGATGCTGCTGCCGCTCCTCGGGTAATGCGGAGTCGTAGATTGCCGCCTGGGAGAGCGCTCCGTAGAAGCAATGGTCCGCCGCATCCACAGTCGTTTGCCACGCCCCAACCCGCCTTTGCGCCCTTGACGAGGCCTCGATAGCCGCCTCATAATCGCCGGCAAGAAAGCGCGCCTGCGCCTTGCGGAGCCAATACCCGAACTCGGCAGGGCCCAAATCCGGATTATTGGCGAAACGGCTCTCCAAACGCCGCTCATCCAGTTGCTTATCATCAAAGCAGCCGAATTTCGGCGTCAATCCGCGCAGTGTCCGGACCAACCCAAGGTGCGGGCTCATACTGTCGGTGGCATACCCGAACCCTATCTTCTGCACAAACGCGAGACCACGCTCGATCTCGCGTTGCACCTCGGCCAGCGGATCACCGGCCGCGAGAAGGTTCGAGACCAGATTGCCACAGCTGAAAGCTGCAAATGTGAGGTCACCGATCTTGTTTGCGGCCTCGAATGCCCGACACACCATCTCGCGGATCGCCTTGACATGTCGCGTCCACGGGAGGACTTGAACTCCAAAATTGTTATAGGTCCTGGCCTGAAAACGCTTCAGGCCGCGTTTTTCGACCAGATCATAGCCGAGCTGGCCGAAGCGGAACCCGGCCTGGTAGTCGCCGAAGCACGCGCCTGCAACCGCGCCAAGCCATTCAAAATGGGGGCACGAACCGTCGCTGTAGCCGTGCTCGAGGCTCAGATTGATCGCTCGGCAGACGACCAGGGAATGCAGGTTGAAATCCGTAAAGAATGCGGCCGGCCCGAGCTTGGTAAGCACATCGAGGGTCGCAAGGGATTCCGGATCACTCATCAAGGGCAGATCGACGAGATCCTCGATCGTGCGGCCGCCGAGCTGCGACCAGATCCGCTCGTATTCGCGCCGTGCTTCCTCTTCGGCCGGGTGAGGCGACCAATCGATGCCGAGATGCCGGAGATAGTCGAGACCGACGGTGACCGCACGGCTGCCCTGATCGAGCGTCATGTACAGATCCGCCCGCAGGCAGGCGACTGTGGCTCGTTCCACCATCGTTGCGGCGCGGCTTGACAGAGCCGCCAGGCGCTGCTCCGCTTCCACCCGCGCGCTGGTAAGGAACTCGCATTCGGCCCGGTTCAGCTCCAGCGCAAAAGTGAGCTCGTGCCGACGCTCCCACGAGTCTTCCTCCAGCAGCGCCTCGCCCGCGATGAGATAGGTGAGCGCCGAGGCATAAGCGGTAGACGCCTTCGCGCGCTTGCCCGCGGTCAGGTTGAGCTCGGCCAGCTGCTCGCGCTCGTCGCGTGCGGTGATCAGGCCGGCGCCGCGGTTGAGCTGATTGACGATCTCGAAGATCGCCTCCTCCCGCCTCTCCGGGGGCGTGTGCGCCGCGAGCAGCCTTCCGATCCTGAGATGGGCCGCTGCGCGCTGCTCTACCGGGATCAATGAATAGGCGGCTTCCTGGACTCGGTCATGCGCAAACCTGTAAACGCCTTCCACACGCACAATCAACTCCAGATGGACCGCCTCCCACAGATCTGAGTGGATCTCCTCCTCCGAGGTGCCGTGAACTATGGAAAGCACCGTTATTTCGGCGACGTTGCCGAGGCAGGCAAGGTGCTGCAATGCAGCCTGGGTTTCAACCGGCAGGCGGGTCAGCTTTCCGACCATCAGGTCCACTACATTGTCGGTGTAACCTTTAGCGTGAATGCGATTGAGATCCCAGGACCATCGCGCTGCTTCATGATCGAAGGTGAGTAAGCCCTCTTCGGCGAGCGCAGACATGAACTGAAGGGCGAAAAACGGATTGCCACCCGACTTCTCATGCACCAGTTGCGCGAGGGGCGCAGCGCGCTCCGCTTCGCAGCGCAGCGCGTCTGCAATCAACTGCCCGAGGTGTTCGCTGGCGAGCGGCGCAAGCGTGATCTCCTCTATCGTCGCACCAGCGTTCTTGACGGCCTCAAGCTTGCGCACCAGCGGATGCATGGCATCGACCTCGTTGTCCCGATAGGCGCCGATCAGCATCAGGTGCTGCAGATCCGATCGGGTCAAAAGATCCTCCAGCAACTCGAGCGTCGCCGGGTCGAGCCATTGCAGGTCGTCGAGGAACAGCGCGAGCGGGTGCTCCGGCCGAGCGAATACGCTGATAAACCGCCTGAACACCATTTGGAAACGCCTTTGCGCGTCCTGCGGCTCAAGAGCGGGGACTGGTGGCTGTTCTCCAACGATGAGTTTCAATTCAGGAACGAGATCCACAATCAGCTGTCCGTTCGGCTCTAACGCTTCACGAAGGGCTTCGCGCCAGCTGTTCAGCTCGGCCTCGGTCTTGGTGAGAAGGGCGCGGATGAGACTCTGAAAGGCTTGCGCGAGCGTGGAATAGGGGATGTCCCGCTTGTACTGATCGAACTTGCCGGACGCAAACAGGCCGCGGGGCGGAACGAGTACCTTATGCAGCTCATTGACGACGGAAGACTTGCCAATCCCTGAATATCCGGAGACAAGCACCAACTCCGGAGTGCCCCTCTTGACGACGCGGTCGAACGAGGCGAGCAGGGTTTCGACCTCGTGCTGTCGTCCGTAAAGTTTCTCAGGAATGAGTAGTCGGTCTGGCGTGTCACGTTCGCCCAACGGGAATTCGCCGATGTGGTGCTCGCGCTCCCATTCAGCGAGACAGCGGCGAAGATCGCTCTCCAAGCCGGCCGCGGTCTGATAGCGTTCCTCGGCAGTCTTGGCGAGCAACTTCGTAATGATTCCCGATACGGAGCGCGGAACATCTTTTCGCAGCTCGGCAGGCGGCAGCGGCTGTTTGGCTATGTGGCAATGGACCCACTCCATCGCATCGGATGCCGTGAAGGGCAGTGTGCCGGTCAGCATTTCGTACAGCGTGACCCCAAGGGCATAGAGATCACTGCGTGAATCGATCGAACGATTCATCCTTCCAGTTTGCTCGGGGGCCATGTAGGCGAGCGTTCCCGCGATGAATTCGGGAGGTTCTGCCGACTGGCGCTCGCGCGGCAATCGAGAGGCGATCCCAAAGCCCATCAGCCAGACCTGGCCGGTGCCGGGCTCGATCATGACATTGGCCGGTTTGAGGTCCTTGTGGATGAGGCCCCGACCGTGCAGCTGCCTGACTGCGGCAGAAAAACCGATCGCAACGCGCAGGAATTGTCCCATCTCCATCGGCGTTCCGACCAGTTGAGCTAGCGGCTCGCCGCCGGGATCTTCGAGGACAAGCACGGTTCGCCCCTCGTATTGGGTGAGCTCAACTGGCGGGACTGCCCATGCCGCATCCAGTTCAGTCCGCAAGGAGTGCTCGTGTTCCAACATCCGGACACTCTCTGGTCGGGGATGCTCAGATCTCGACATCAGCACAAGAACAGAGGGCGGATGCGGGTTCGCGCCCATTTGGGGGCGGCTCCTGCAAAGCACGAACTCCCCGTGACTATGGAGCTTGTCGAGAGTGTAGTCCGAGAGATCCATCGCGGGATCCTTCGATTCGGCAGCCACTTTACGTGGTGTCAATGCCGATCACCACGGGCGATGGCCGGTATTGTTACGGGCTCCGAACCACTGAGAGCGCAGCGGCGACGTGGCCAACGACGACAAGTCAGGACACCAGTTAGCGCGTATTCGCAAGATATATGATTCCCGCCCGGCGCGCCAGAACAGACGGCGCACGAAGTTGCACTTGCATCGCTCTTACCCTTTGATATTGATGTCGATCATCTCCTCCCAGTCCTCGACGCGCAGGTCATCGAGGGGGAGAAACTGGCATAAAGCCGGCATTGTTAACGAGAACGTCAAGCTTGCCGTACCGCTCACATGCCAATTCTACAGGTTGGATACGTCGTCGCGCCGTTTTACGTCTGTCCGTGCATGGGCGACCTCACCACCCGCATCCGCGATACGAGTCGCCAGAACAATTGAGCTGTTACGATATTCGAAGGCATGAGAGTTCGCATCACTTGGCTGCCGACAACCCTTCGCGCGGCGCAAGGTTTTATTTCACCCTACCCAGCGACTGACTGCATGCACATCTCCAAACCTCACCTCGCGCTAGCACGCGACTTTCAAGACGTTATGGTTCAGCAGTACAACACAACGAAGCCTCAAGTGTCGGCAGAACGATAATGCGCTGGACGGGTTTCCACGATGGCTATATGCACGCTGTCCTTCCGCAAGAGCATTTCGCAGCAGAGCGTTGCCATTGGAACTTACAAGAAGGATTTGCATTCTGAACTTCAGTTTTAAACTGGTCGTAGAAATGTAAATTCCGGACTGGGGCGGGCTCAGTGGAGGAGCCGTGAGGCCCCATTGCTAGCCGCACCGGTATCGTGTAAGCCGTCTGTTCCCGTAACCGACTCTTTCGTAGTAGTCACACATCGTACCGCAAAGGCCTTTAGCGCAACCAGGGTCCGGGGGGTCTTGGCTGGATGTCACGTCAGAGACCCGCTACACTCCACGCGCTTGCTCCCGCCCGACGCAGTAAGTTCCACTATGGAAGCAGGTCCATTGCCGTCGGGCTGAACAAATAGTTGCCGGTCATGAAAGGGGCGAAGTGTCGCTCGATGACCCACGCTGAACAGAGTGGTCTGCGGGAGCCGATCACGCACTAAGTGGTAGAGGCGCGCTTCCGTTGCCTCATCTACCGCTGAGGTAGCTTCATCGAGGAAAAGCCAATCGGGCTTTTGCACCAGAGCACGGGCAAAGGCAATGCGCTGCTGCTCACCTGGAGAGAGTTGAAGCGCCCAGTGGCAGGTCTCGTCGAGCCTATCAGCCAGCTCCCGCAGCCCCACCGCATCGAGCGCCTCGCGTAGATTGGTGTCATCCGCACCTCCAGCCGGCGTCGGATAGCTCACCGCTTCCCGTAGTGTCCCGATCGGCAAGTAGGACTTCTGTGGAAGGAAGAGAATGCGGGTGTTTGACGGCACACGAATCACGCCTTGCCCAAAGGGCCAGATTCCGGCGATAGCGCGGAGGAGTGTGCTTTTGCCAACGCCTGACGGTCCTGAGAGGAGCGCACTCTCGCCCGGCCCGAGGGAGAGGCTCACGTCCGTGATCAGCGGCTGACCGTCTGGAAGGTCGAGCTCTACGCCGTCGACGAAGAGTCCCGCACTATTCCCCTCAACGTGGTGAATGCCAAAGTTCTTCGCCGCTTGTATGCGGGCGAGTTCGAGGGTGCCCTGGAAACCGGCGAGTCGTTCCACCACGGCCCGCCATGCAGCAATATCTGTGTAAGAGGAGACGATGAAGCTTAGTGAATCCTGTACTTGGCCGAAGGCCGCAGCGGTCTGCATGAGTCCGCCGAGGAGAATCTGGCCCCGGAAGTAACGCGGCGCAACGACGATGAGCGGGAAAATGACTGCTGCTTGCCCGTATCCGGCGGTCAACCATGTGAGCCGCTTCTGCTGGCGCATGATGCTCCACCAGTTACGCACGATGCTGCCGAAACGTTCGCGGAAGGTACGGAGCTCGTCGGCCTCACCGTGGTAGAGTGCCACGCCTTCGGCGTTCTCGCGGAAACGGACGAGGTTGAAACGGAAGTCGGCTTCGTAGCGCTGCTGGTCAAAGTTCAGCCGAACCAGCGGACGCCCGATCCAATTGGTGAGCCAGGTACCCACGAGGGCATACAAGAGAGCCGCCCAGACAAGATAGCCAGGCATCCGGATAGAGGAGCCAGGAATGGTGAGCGTGCCAGAGAGGCTCCAGAGGATTGCGACGAACGAGATCAAGGTCACCACGGCGCGCATTCCGCCAATACCAAGATTCAAGGTACTGGCGATAAATTCGGGTACGTCTTCCGCAACGCGTTGATCGGGATTATCAGTTTCACCAGCAGCCAACTGCATGCGATAGTAGGTGCCTTCGGCCAACCACCCGCGCAGGTAGTGCCCGGTGAGCCAGCGTCGCCAGCGAATCTGGAGCATTTGATTGAGGTAGAACTGGTACACGGCGAAAACAATGAAAAGACCGGCGAGCCACGAGAAGCGAATCAGTTGATGGAGAAAGACTGTGTAGTCCTTATCCTGTAGGGCGTCGTAGAACGTGTTATTCCACTTATTCAGAAGGACGTTGATATACACAATCCCCAGGTTCAGAGCGGTGACCGCAAGCAGAAGCCCCCGCGCTGCCCAGCGGTCCTCGGAGAACCAGAACGGGTGGGTCATTGCCCAGGCATCACGAAGGACTTGGCACAGTCCCGCAATGGCGAAGGGTCTTCGGTGATTCGGCGCATTGAACGGAGTTCTTCGACTCAAGTCAGCAGTTCCCAGTTTGTGCGTTAGGACGACGGGCGCCTCTAATAAGCACTAGCAGCAACGAGACACGAAAAAAGAGATTCACACCGAGTTTCTCATTGCAAAAGCGTTTCCGGTTTTTTGGCCGGTAAACTTGCCATGAGAATTTTTTCGCATGCAGTTCCTTGTTTCTCGTAAGGTCACGTTCGCCTGCGTTATGACTTACGGTTTGGGGTCCTGGCGTCCAGTGTCGAAACCAGTTTCTGGGCGGCTGCTGGGATGGCGACCTTCCCGGACCGCACGATCTGCCTTGCAGGAATCTTCTGCCCATAAACCTGCTCGTTGGCGCCATTATCCGGGCGAATGGTTGATCCCTCGAGTGCGATACCTGCAAATGCACCTCGGGCACGGGAGTAACTCAAGATGTCCGCGCGCAACGTAGCGTCGGTTTCTGCGGAGAGGTCGCGACCGACCGGGCCAGCGGCCACCGAAGCATCCGCTCCAAGCTTCACTTTGCTGCTGAGGATTCCGCTCGCACCGCGCTCATTCATGATCAGGAGGACAAAATCCGTTGCCTCACCCCCGATTTGGAAGCCAAAGCTGCCGCCCTCTAGAGCCATCATGGTGGGTGCACCCCAGCGGCCTCTGAAATCTTGGCCTTGGCGACAGGACATCGCTCCCCGCCCATAACTTCCGCCAACAATGAAGGCCGCTTTCAGGACGGACGGGAAGACGACCACACAATCGGCCTTGTCAAGCAAGTCCTGAGGGATGTCGTCGGGCACATCGAGAATCTCCTTCAACACAATGCCGCTGTTCTTCAGGCGATCCTCATCCTTTTCGTGATCAGCTGCCAAAGCGGGCGAGGAAAGAACTGGCAGAGCCACGAATAAAATGCTCATCAGATACGTCGTTAGTTTCTTCATATCGTTTCTCCATGTTAGCGATTTTTAAAAGCCACTCATGTCGCGTTCTTAGAAACTGAACCGCCGGCCTGGACGAACAGCGTCCCTTAACTGGAGAGGTCCTACCGGCGGTGTTATTTTGTATCGCATCGTAAGAACTCCGCTCGGCGTTACTTTTTCGCCTCCGGAGGAAAATGTGCGAACATCTTCTGTACTCCCTTGTCGAGATTCTTCGTGTTCTTATCTGCATTGTTGGAAAGTGTGTCGCTCGACGAGCCTCGCCAGAGTAAATTCTTACTCTTGGCATCGAACAGATCGACGACGAGAGAACCGACTTGGTAGGTTTGAGTTGTTGTTGTTGCGTCTCCGAATCCTCCAAATCCTCCCCAACGCCGACCCCCTCCAAAGCCGTCGTAAAACGTGTTGAGAGTCTGTTGATTCTGCGTAATCTCGATCGCCATGACACAGACATCACCACCCGAGTCGACCTGCGTCCAGCCTTTGGCTGTTAGAGCCGCATTCACCGCGTCCTTGATGCGGTCAACCATCAGCGGATCTTTGGTTTGGATCTTCTCCCAAGAGTACGTTTTGTATTGTCCAAAATTTGCGTTGTGATCGTAGTCGGTCTTCACCTGCTGGGCGAATGACGCAACTATGAATACAAAGAACGTTGCGATCGAAACAAGCACTTTGTTCTGTAGCTTCATGGTTCTCCTTTAGTTTTTTGAAATGTCCCCCATGGGACAGTCATTTATTACGGTTGGCCAACACTCTTGGCTGACAGCGAATGCTTTTCAGCGGCCGCAGCTTTGGCCGTATTTTGTTCGAATTTCGACGGCAGTATCTGCATCTCGGACTTCCGCCCATCGACCCAGATCGCGCTCAGAAACTCAACGTTGCCGTACTTGTTGAAGGTGACATCGCTCTGGGTGTGACGAGTTTCGGAGGATACGACTTCATACTCCACGAAGACGGAATGCGAACCGCTGGCGCTTTCCAGTAACAAGAGGTTATTGTCGGCGTCCGGTTGAGTCAGTCGATAACTTCCTGCAGGCATCTTCGCGTTCCCCGCGTAAAACGCGGAGGGTGCGTCAAAAGTCACACTATTGGCGATCTGCGCCATGGCAGGGATAGCGCACAGGACCGACATCAGGCCCATGCCCACAATCAATTGCTTTAAAGTGTTCATTTTGTTTTCTCCTAGAGTTGTTGTGTATGTCTGGGCTTCCCATTCCGACAGGGAATGCCGCCCCGACAACCAGGCATGTGCATTAGGAATGCCAAACTTGAACGGAAGAAAAGAACGTGGCAAGTGATTGAATGTAGGAAAAGATAGGAAGGCTGCAACCGCAATTAGGTTGCGAGAAGCTGGCACTCCTTCTGAATTCTGCGTCCACCATTCGACACCGGGTCCGCCAGCGGTCGCGCCAAGACAAGGTCCACGCTAGGGGTGTCTCTGCGGTCGCTCTTTCCCTTGCGTTGGATGGAAGTCTTTCCCATGTATTTACAACTTTGGCAGCTGGTTTGCTTTTCTCGGAATGAGGAGAAACACATGCGCTATTCAAAAGTTCTTGCCTTCGCTATTCTGCTCGCCGCTTTGACCAGCATTCCGAGCTCTGCACCCGCGCAAGTCTCGATCAACATCGGCCCCGAACCGGCGTGCCCTTATGGCTACTACG
>Ga0210407_10004850_pt1 | contig 10512 bp, 7 predicted proteins | sample IncBWC27MmetaG_FD_150860 | JGI IMG/M metagenome (GOLD analysis project Ga0210407, IMG submission 150860) | Forest soil microbial communities from Barre Woods Harvard Forest LTER site, Petersham, Massachusetts, United States - Inc-BW-C-27-M | ecosystem: Environmental > Terrestrial > Soil >... | reverse complement strand
CGTGTCTTGTTCCAAAAGGTATCAATTGTCGCGGTGATTCTCGGGGTCGGCTGTTCATTCGCAGCGGCGAGCGGCGATTCCTTGGTGAGATTCAAAGGTGGGATCGGCGTGATTCCGGTAGCGAACGCCGCGGGTGTCGCGAATGCTGATGGCACGTCGCCCAATGTAATCCGCAATGTCGTGCGCGGAGTGAACCCTCCGGGTCAGATTTGGGTCATCGCCGATCTGCGCGCCGATATCTCGGTCGACGGCCACATCAGGGTCAATGGCAAGGGGTTGTTGCTCGCGGGCGGTAACGCCATCGGCGGCAATGGGGGGCAGAGTGTGTTTGCAACGTTGATTTGCGAAGCAGCAGCGCCCTTCACCTTGCGCAACACGACCTTGACCGGCGTTCCGCTGGATCAGGACGGCGATTTCGAGATCGATGATGTGCTGACGCCCGCGCCTTCAGACTGCGCCAGCCCGGTGCTTCTGATCCGCAACGTGGGCGGTGCCTGGTTCGCGGCGGGCATCCCGGCTTTGGAGAAACACCACGACTAAGCCGCGGGGCGAAGCGAAGGCCTGGGGGCCGAGCCCTCAGGCCGTTGGCCCACGCACCATCACAGTGCGAGCCGGACGATTGTGACAAGCACGTAACAGCGTTGCGCGGGCGAGGGGCTCGTCACATAAAGAAGTGAACTTTTTCCGTCCTGCGGTGTTGTATTGCTTTAGCGAATGGGAGTCTCGCTATGACAATCGGCACCGGTAACAATAATCGCGCAACTTTACATTTGTTGCTCCGAAATCCAGTGCTCACAGCCGTGATGGTGTGCTCGCTGGTCCTTGGCATGACCGCCCTGGCAGCCGCCTTTACCGTGTGGCGAGCCAGTTCCAGTTGCTCGATTCCGCACAAGACCGTGCTTCACTACGTCGTCCGGGTTGTCGAGGCGACTGCCGGTCCTGATGTACTGATGGAACACCAAGCGCCGCGCGCGGCCTGAGTGAACCGCCGGCCGCGAGGCCCTCGAACTTTCCTGATCTGACCGGTTCCGGTTAAAGTGGTCAGTCCTCTCGATCTCTGGCCGAGTGCGTTTGTATCCGATAGGTGGATGCCTGTTCGATGCCGCGGGGTCGTTGACGACCGCACGATGGATACTATGAATGAATCTTGACGTCATCGGCGATGTACACGGTCAGTACGACAAGCTGGTTGGGCTGCTCCAGCATTTGGGATACAACGACACGGGCGGCACCTGGCGCCATCCGGATCGAACGGTGGTCTTCCTGGGGGACTTGATCGATCGCGGTCCTCAGCAATTGGCGACGATTGAGTTGGTTCGCCGCATGGCCGATGTCGGCTCTGCACGTTGCATCATGGGCAATCATGAATTCAATGCGATCGCGTGGGTGACGCCGGATCCTGAGCATCCGGGAAAATTCCTACGGGACCATCACAAACCCGGGAATCGCGAGCAGCATCAGGCGTTCTTGGACGTCGTCGAGGGGACGCATCGGCAGCGGGAAATCACCGATTGGTTCAGAACGCTGCCGTTGTGGCTGGACATTCCTGGCTTGCGGATGGTGCATGCCTGCTGGCATCAGCCGTCGATCGACCTTCTGCAGAAGGCCATGGGATCGAGCTCAAGGCTGACCGACGAGATGATTTTGCTGGGAAGCCGCAAAGGTCACGCCCTCTACGAGGCGATCGAGATCGTCTGCAAGGGGCTGGAGGTGGACCTTCCCGCTGGAATCTCATTCAAGGACAAGGAAGGCAAGGTGCGGCACGAAGTGCGCGTTCGATGGTGGCAAGAGGATCTGTCCACTTACCGCAAGGCGGTGATCGGGCCGCCTGAGGAGATGGAAAAGATTCCCGATGCGCCGATGCCGGCAGAATGGGTGGTGCATCCCTACACGGGGCCTCCGGTGTTGTTCGGACATTACTGGTTTACCGGAACGCCCGACGTGATTTCGCCGCGGTTCGCCTGTCTTGATTACAGCGCGGCACGCGATGGGCCGTTGGTGGCATATCGATGGGACGGGGAGGCGGCGTTGTCGCCGCAGAAGTTGATGTGGGTGTCGTGATCGAGAAGAGCGCTCACGCTCATATATAAGCGCTCACTCCACGGTGTGGTTATGTCTAATTGGATGCAAGGCGCGCAATAAAATCGCAATAAAATAAGTTGGCCCCGCGCTCAACGCAGCAGTACTCTAGGCCATAAACCAGTGAGGTGCTCACTCATCTCGCCGGTCAATCACCGAGCACTGCTCTCAATAAAAAATCTTTTAGGGGTACCGACATGTTTAGATCCAAAGGACTGGTCGTCGCAGCGACGACGGCACGCAGGGCGCGATACTGGCAAACGCTGGCGCTCTCGGCGCTGATTAGTTTCATCGTGGCGCTACCGCCGGCTGCCATTGCGCAACAAGCCGGTGCGAGCCGCTTCAAAGCAGCGAGCCAAACCGGGCCACTGACTACGGCTCGGCAGCCGTTGTCGCTTCTCGACAAAGAACAAGTCAAAGTGGTCGTCACCATGAGCGCCGAGTCGGTCGCCGAAGTTCGCGCGCGAATTCCCGGACACGTGATCAGTCAGCAGGATCATGAGGCGATTCACACGCAAGTCGCGCAGCAGCACGCCGCTCTCGAACCGAGCATCGTCGCGCGCGGCGGCAAAATCCTCGCGCGCTATCACGACGCCATGAACGGCATTAAAGTGCAGATCGCGCGCAACGAGGTGGCGGGACTGTCGAACTTGCCGGGCGTCGTGCAAGTCGTCGCCGTACCGAAGTACGACATCAACAATGCCGTGAGCGTGCCGTTCATCGGCGCGCCCGCGGTGTGGCAGGGGATCCCCGGATTTCGCGGCGAGCACGTCAAGATCGCCGTCATCGATACCGGCATCGACTACACGCACGCGAACTTTGGCGGTCCCGGCACCGTTGCGGCGTTCGCCGCCGCCGCCGCGACCAGCACCGCTCCCGCGGATCCAACACTGTTTGGCCCCAACGCTCCCAAGGTGAAAGGCGGCACTGACCTGGTCGGCGACGCCTACAATGCGAACGACCCGAACAGCGTACCCATGCCGGATCCGAACCCTCTCGACTGCAATGGTCACGGCAGCCATGTCTCCGGCACCGCGGCGGGATTTGGCGTCACCAATGACGGCGCGACCTATCACGGCCCCTACAACGAAGCGGCCTACGCGGCCGGTTTCGGGATCGGTCCCGGCGTCGCGCCGCTCGCAGATCTCTACATGGTGCGTGTGTTCGGTTGCACCGGATCCACCAACGTCGTCGCCGAAGCGATCGATTGGGCCGTGCATAACGATATGGATGTGATCAGCATGTCGCTGGGCTCGCCTTACGGCGTGACCGGTAGCGCGGACGCGATCGCCTCGGACAATGCCGCGAAAGCGGGCATCATCGTGGTCGCTGCCGCCGGCAACAATGGGCCGGCGCCGTATATCACCGGCGATCCGGGAACGGCCAGCAGTACCATCAGTGTCGCCGCGATGAACGCGCGGGCATTCCTGGTCAACGGCGTGCATATCACGCTGTCCTCGGGCGGCGGCGCCAATGGCGTCGAAGCCAACAGCCTGAAGCTGCCGACCGGAAGTGAACCGGCCGTGATTCTCAAGAACGCTGCCGGTACTGCTTTGGGCTTGGGCTGCAACGCTACCGATTACCCGGCGGGCGGCGTCCCGGGCGCAGTAGTCATCGTCTCGCGCGGTACCTGCTCGTTCGATCAAAAAGTCACGAATGCGCAGAACGCCGGCGCAGTCGCCCTGGGTGTTGTCAACAACGCTGCGGGATTCTTCAATCCGTTGATCGACGCGGCGAAGATTCCGTTCATCGAACTTCTGAAGAGCGATACCCCCACCTTCTTGGCCGCGCCATCCCCGGTGAACGCCTCGGTGGCACCGGCGAATATTCCGGACGTCACGTTCAAATTGGCCGCTTCGTTCAGCTCCGGCGGACCGCGCAGCCACGACGGCGATTTGAAGCCCAACATCGCCGGACCGGGCGTGAATGTGTTCTCGACCGGCATGGGCACCGGTACCGGCGGCATTTTTGAATCGGGCACTTCGATGGCGACACCGCATGTTGCCGGCGTCGCAGCACTCGCGGTGCAGGCGCACAAGAACTGGAAGGAACCTGGTCTGCGTGCCGCCGTCGTTCAGACCGCATCGCCGACGGCGCTTCCTGACTATTCGCCGCGAATCGAGGGTGCAGGCCTGGTGCAACCCATCGGTGCCACCGCCACCAATGTCACCGTGCACGGTGAGGAAGGTGGGCACATGGGGTTGATGTCCTTTGGCGTCGCCGAATTGACCCGCAACTTCCATGAGGAGCGGGACCTCATCGTGCGCAATCATGAGCGCGCGCCCGCCACCTTCTCAGCAGCGGCCACCGCGGCGGGCGGCGTTCCGCATACGGTGCATTTGTCGAGTTCGACCGTGTCGGTGCGCGGACATGATGAGAACGAATTGCACATGACGCTCGACGTGCCTGCGGGGACCGCGGGTGCCACTCATGACGCCTCCGGTAATGTCGCCTATGAGGATGCCTCCGGCGTCATCACCCTCACACCCCAGTCCTCGTCGAACAATGGGGTGAGCCTGAACCTGCCGTACTATCTGGTGACACGAGCACGATCGACCGTGGATGCCGATTTGCGCGACGGCAAGAACCCCAGCATTCGTCTCACGAATCGCAATGGTGTGATCGCCGGTAACGGCGACTTCTACGCCTGGGGCTTGAAGAATCCGAAGTCCGGGACTATCGCGGAGGCCTTTGAACCGCGCGCTGTCGGGGTCCAAACCAACCCGATCTCACCGACGGACAGCGTCCTGGTGTTTGCCGTCAACACGTATGGGCGTTTTTCGAATCCAGCGTCTGGCGAGTACGACATCTATATCGATGTGAACGGCGATGGCGTCTATGACTTTGTGCTGTTCGCCGCCGACATCGGTGCCGTTGAGACCGGCTCCGCGAATGGTCAAATGGGAACCTTCCTCGTCAATCTGAAAACCGGCGCGGAATTCGCTGAGTTCACCGCGGATGCACCGACCGATGGTTCCACCGTGCTCATGCCGGTATTCGCGTCGCATATGGGCATTTCACCGACCAACCCGCGCTTCACTTACACCATGAACGCGTTCGACGACACGGGTGCGGAGGAGTCCTTGACGGGAACGGCGTCGTTCAACGCCTTCACACCGTCCATCACGAATGCTCTGTTCGTGCCCGTGGGGCCCAACCTCACCGTGGACGTTCCCGTCGCCATCGACCCGGTGGAGTTCCTAAAGACGCCGGCCTTGGGCTTTATGATCGTGACCGAGGACAATCACTCGGGCGAAGACCAGGCGAATCTGTTGAAGCTGAAACACTGAGGAACGGGGGCGCGCCGGAGTCGTAAGGACTTCGGCGCGCCCGCTTCTAGGGGGCGAACGGGTCCAATACCTGCATTGACCGTTCGATCCGGCTTGCGTCATAGATCAATTCCCGTTACCACGATCGCAATGCGAAAGCCGTCCAAGTCCGCAGGCAGGCCGCTACGTGGTGGTCATCGAGGGTATCAACCCGAGATACAGGCGGCTGGATATGACACAACCCGCGAAGGGCTGCACAAAAGCTGTGCTACATTTTAGTGGTCGCCGGCAGCGGGTAAGTTCGGGAGCAATTGATGTTGATTCTGACGAGGCGGATTGGCGAGACGTTGAAAGTCGGGAATGAAATTACGGTAACAGTGATGGCCATCAAAGGTAATCAAGTGCGTATCGGGATTCAGGCGCCAAAGAGTGTGGACGTGTATCGGGAGGAGATTTTCGAGAGGGAGACCAAACGGAAGGGAGATGATTCGCGCTAGTCGCCAAATGAGGCATCGACTTCATGCGGAAATTCGCAACTGCTATCGAGGTTGATTGGCAGGTGCTGCCGGCGGGGGTGCGGCGGGGACAAAAAGGGGATGGTGGCCAGGGAGGGAATTGAACCCCCGACACGCGGATTTTCAGTCCGCTGCTCTACCAACTGAGCTACCTGGCCATTGCGAGGCGCGTATTAAACAGGCGCACGCGTCGATCGTCAATGAATGAGCGCAAAAACAGTAACTTACGCCCGTCTTGAGCGCCTCAAAACGCTCAAAATGCGGCAATCACGCGGGGAAACCTTGGGCTGGTTCCCGGGTTCTGAATTCGATTGCGTCCATGGCTGCCTCGATGCTGAAATGCGGCAAACAAGGAGCTTGAAGACTGATCTGCAAATTCCCGCCGCTGCTTACCAGAAATTAACTAGAAGGATTGGCATATGCGAAAGCTCGGATTATCTCTAACGCTGGCTATCTCGGTGGGCGCTGCTACGGGCGCATTTTCGCAGTCCGCCGCACCAAGCGTCGATCCCGCCTGGAAGGCGCCGGAAGTTATCGAATTCATCGGCCTTAAAAAAGGTGACAAGGTAGCCGACATCGTGGCGGGGCGCCTTACCGCATCACTTGCGCAGGCCGTCGGGCCGTCCGGAAAAGTGTACGCGGTTGAAACGGCCGAAGTCGTCAAGAGACATCCGGAAGCATTGACGCACATGAAAGAGCTGGCGAGTCAGTCGCCCAACGTCGTCGTCAGTGACGAGCCGGTCGCATCGGCATTGCCATCGGGACTCGATGCCGTGTTCATTCGACAAAACTACCACGATCTGTACGACAAGTTCATGGGACCAGCGGATGTACCTGCATTCAATAAGGCGGTCTTTGCCGCGCTGAAGCCAGGTGGTGTTTATGTCATCTTGGATCACGCGGCGACCGCGGGCTCCGGGATCGGTGCTACCGACACACTGCACCGTATCGATCCGGCAAGAGTGAAGGCGGATGTACTGGCAGCCGGCTTCAAGCTGGATGCCGAGAGCTCAATTCTTGCAAACCAGGCCGACGATCACACCAAAAATGTGTTCGACCCTGCAGTCCGCGGTCACACCGACCAGTTCCTGTTTCGCTTCAAGAAACCAAAATGACGGCAAGCCAGAACTGAAGAAACCGTTCGGGGGTACGAGACCCCCGAACGGCCCGTCCAGACGGAGAATGGTTCTGCCGTTCTCATTGTCCCGCCTGTTCGCGGCTAACCTTTGACCAGTCGAGTCGTCGTGTGGCGACCATCAGTGCGGCAAGTATCACGAATAGCAGGAGCGAACCAAACAGAAGGGCGTAGTCCTCTGAGAGGAGTATCACGTACAAAATGCCATAGGTGCTCGCCAGGGCTGCTCCGATCCCAAACGCTGCGAGTCGATTGCTGGTGGCTCCAGCGATGTAGGTTGTGATCAGCGCGACCAGGGCCGCGGCGGCCACTCCGTACGAGAAGGCAAAGCCGAGATGTTCGGACAATGCCAGAAGAAGCAGGTAAAAGGTCGCCAGAGCGAGACCGACCAGCAGATACTGCATCGGATGAAGCCGCAGCCCGCGAACCAAGTGTTCCCAGGAAAAGAAGCATGCGAACGTGATCGCAACAAAAAGAATCCCGTAGCGTACGGCGCGGTAGTTCTGTGTATAGATATTGGACGGCTGAAAGAGTCGCACGCCAAAGGCGCTTGCAAGCAGTGCAGTATCTGTGACGGACGTGCCGCGCCAAACCTGCGGATAGGCGCGATTGAGTTCAAGCACTTCCCATTTCGCGGAGTAATCTTCAGGTCTGATTTCGCGCGAAATCGGGAGGAACGCGCCATCAAAATCAGGATGCGGCCAGGCGACTCGGGCAGTCACCGTGGTATGCGATCCCAAGGGCAGGAACTGCAGCGATTCGCTACCGGCAATCTCGAACTCCAGGCGAAACGCCAGGGGGCTTGATTGGCCTCTTGATTTGAGGTCGATCGGTACGCTGAGGGCGGCGAATCCCGCGACCTCTCCGCTCGTGGCACGCATTGATTGAGCATCTACTTCGAAACGTGTCAACGCTCGCAGGTATTTGACGCCCGACAGGGGAAGTTGAAATACAGCACGCGTGGGAAGCACTTGCACGTCGGCATTGGAGATGAGCAGGGCGGCCATTGCTTCGGGCTTGAACACGCCGCTCATGACGACCTTCGATATATAGACCGGCACCGAATAGATGCCTTTGCTGCGCACTTCGACAGATACTTCATTGGCGATCTGAACATCATCCGGGAGCAGGTGTAGCGGTGCACCTTCAGTCCACGTTTCCGTTGTGCCCTTGGTAGCCGGATTCACCACCACCGTCCTGTCTTGGGTGTCCACCGTAATAATGGGTGCGCCTAGAATTTGTGAACCGCCGAATCCCGCAGCAATGACGCTGTAGGCTTGGGCTTGGAGACTCTGCCTTTCATTGACCAGGCTCTCGACACGCGACAATGGCCACAGCATCAGAATGGTCAATGCAGCGATTACCAGAGCCTTCACAGAAACGGACGCGAATCGATTCTCCCGGCTCTCTATCACGGTTGCTCCCAATGTCTTGTGAGAGAGCATTAGAAGCTGCTTTTGGGGCGCACCGCGGGCAGAATTGTGACGAATTCGGGCAATCGCGGGAGGGCGAAGATTGAATTGGCCAGGTGAGGGCCGAAAAAAGTGCGGCGCCCGGCGCAGGGTATTTGCGCCGGGGGCCGACTGTTTGCGGAAGTCGCATCCGCTGACTCGAGGGTTCTCTGTGGTCTAGAGACTGCAGATACCGGATTTCGCTGCGCTGCCGCTCCAGTAAGTCAAGTCTTGGACGCCCGAGGGAATGCCGCTCGATCCATAGATTTGCACGCCGCCCGGGAATGAGAAGACATCAGCCCCGCTGCGGGAAAGCGTGAACAGTGGGACACCCGGCCGGGCGGGTACCTTGAATGATGTGATCCCGGCTGCAGCGCTCTGCGTATAGGTCACCCCGCCGATGGTGATTTTTAGCGTACCCGGGGCGGTCAGGAAGGCAACCAACTCGATATCGTTCTCCGCAGTGCCGGTGACAATTTTGTCCAGTTGACTCTGGGCCGGACCTGCCGCGGTGCTGGGCTCGCGCCGATAGAAGTAATACAGAACATCGTGCGTGATGGTCGGCTTCTGTCCGGTCAAGAACCAAGCGGCGTAGAAGGCGTTCATGTCATAGTAACCCGTGCCGATGTCCCGTTTCAGGGTCGCGTCGGTATAGGGTGAGATTTGGCTGCTTTCGGAAAAGTCGTTCCACGTCACCAATTGAACCCAGTCTGCATCTCCGTTGATCGCGCTCATCCAGGCGTTGCGAAAGGCCGCGCTGTTTCCAGCTTCCCAATACGCAAAATCCTTGGGGCGATATTGCTGCGGGTCGATCGGCATCATGAATATCTTGCCGTAGGCGCTGTGTAAAATGTCCGGATCCGCCTGCATGGCGCCGGCGGACGAGGCGATGGCCGTTCCCCAATCGCTGATTCCATAGGAGATCGGGGCGAAGGCCTCGACACTGCCTTGCCAGCTCAGAAACACCGGGACAAACGCCACGTTGATGCCTTTGGCGTTCAATTGGCTGAGCACCGACGTCCACCAGGCCGCGGAGTTGAGGCCCGCATCAAACGCCGACGACACAAGGCGGCCGTCGCTCAGCCGGTACGCGGTGGGGCTGCTGGCAACCGCAGCGATGATTTGAACCACCGCGCTGGTGTTGCCCCGCAATGTCGTCATGTCCGGCATCACCATGATTTTGAAACGAGAATCGACGGCGAGTGCCGCAGCCAGCATGCGCTGTAGAGGACTGTTGCTGCCGGTGGCTTCGGCGACCGACATGACGTCGAAGGCAAATCCGGTGATACCGCGGGCCATGGCCGCTTTTATTTCTGCCTCCATGTTCAGCTGCAGCCACGCGGCGTCGGCAGTCGGATTTCTGCCCAATGGCCGTTGGCGAAGCAATCCGCCTTGCGCCGCAAATTTGCTGGACTCGCCGGTCCTACTCAGGTAATTCCTGTTGTAGTAGTCATTCGCCGGTGCCGCATTGTCGAGCGATATCGGGTAGGGAAAGAAGTAGTGAGCAAACACCTTCTTCGAAGTACCAAATAGTATGTGCGTTGGCGGCAGTGTCTGCGCCACGCATGCGTCCCCGTTGTTGAAATTGGTGACCACGGACGAGGTTGCCGGCGAAGTCGCAGAGTCGGTCGAGATCTGCCCGGTGCCGTAGGCACTCATCCCTGCAAAAACAAAAATACACGCCAATCGAGCCGCGAACGCGGTTCCCTTGTAAGCCATAGCCACTTGTTTCCCCTTGCTGTGTAAATCACGCGGAAAGCAAGTGCCTATCGACAAGAGAGAGTCACGCTGCCAGCCTTTCGCTGACATCGGTAACCCCGCTATCTGCCACTCACAGACCGGGAGCTTTGCGTCCCCGCCTTGCGACGGGTTTGCCCTTTAACGGGCGGCAGTAGAGCATGGGTTGCTGGGTGCAGCACTCTGTCGGTCCCGGCAGACAGCAGAGGCGAGGTCCGTAAACATTTGGCTTACGCAGAGATGACCAATGTCCTGCAGAAGCGCATATATAAATTGCCCGCCTAGAGACTGCAGACGCCGGATTTCGCCGCGCTGCCGCTCCAATA
>Ga0210407_10004848_pt1 | contig 10513 bp, 5 predicted proteins | sample IncBWC27MmetaG_FD_150860 | JGI IMG/M metagenome (GOLD analysis project Ga0210407, IMG submission 150860) | Forest soil microbial communities from Barre Woods Harvard Forest LTER site, Petersham, Massachusetts, United States - Inc-BW-C-27-M | ecosystem: Environmental > Terrestrial > Soil >... | reverse complement strand
CCTTTTTCTACGGCCTATTCCTGCGCGGTCATTCGGCGGACCAACTGCGTCGCGACATCGAAGTGCCGCCCGCGGTGCTCGCCAAATGGCATCGCGAAGCGGAGCGCGAGCCGGAATTGCGCGACATCTTCTCCCGGATGGTCGAATACCGCCGCCACGTCCTGGCTATCTTTGACTCACTCGTAGGCTGGGACGGCCAGCAGCAGCGCCTCCAATAGCTGCATCCTCCGGTAGCTGCATCCTCCGGCGCAAGCTTTCGCCCCCAAAACAGCTGTACCAACGAACAGGTCAAAAACTGTCAGGCAACCCTATTTTAACTTTCGTGCTCTAACTTCTGCCGGGGCCTCAAGTGTCACATAATGCAGGAGATTCGTTGATTGACGGGAGCTTCCCCCAGGGTTAGAATCCCATCTTCTAAACGTTGAGGTGTCTCATGTTGCGGGCAGCCCGTGTTTCGGTCCTTTCCTTCCTTTCTATCGCCGTCCTTGTGCCACCACTTCTGGCGCAAGACGCTCGAGATCCAAATGCAGCGCCCGTCCCGCAGAAGCTCGACAAGGAACAAAAAAGAAAGTTGAAGAAGACGCTCAAGGAGCTGGACACTCCTTACAAGCAATGGCTCAACGAGGACGTGATCTATATCATCTCTCCCGAAGAGCGCCAGGCATTCTTGCAATTGGCCACCAACGAAGAGCGTGAGCAATTCATTGAACAGTTTTGGTTGCGCCGCAGCAGCAATCCCGATCTCCCCGACAACGATTTCAAAGAAGAGCACTACCGCCGCATCGCGTACGCCAATGAGCATTTCGCTTCCGGAATTCCGGGATGGAAGACAGACCGCGGCCGCATGTACATCATGTGGGGTCCCGCCGACGAAGTCGAATCGCATCCAAGCGGCGGCACCTACGATCGCCCCATGGAAGAAGGCGGCGGCTCGACCACTACGTACCCGTGGGAAACCTGGCGCTATCGCTATATGGAAGGCATCGGCGAAAACGTAATTTGGGAATTCGTGGACCCCTCCGGCTCCGGCGAGTATCACCTAACCATGGATCCTTCCGAAAAGGACGCCCTCTTGCACGTTCCCGGCGCTGGCTTGAGCTTGCTTGAGTCCATGGGCATGGCCTCCAAGACGGATCGATTCACGCGCTCTGACGGCACCAATCTGCCCACCACGCTGGGCGGCACGCCATCCAGCATGGATGAATTCAACCGTCTCGAACAGTATTCCAAGGCCTTCAAGCCGCCGGCCGTGAAATACAAAGATCTTGAAGCCATCGTGACTGCGCGCATCGTGCGCGACCAGGTGCACTTTGTTTATCGCACCGATTATCTAAAGGTGACCAACGACACCGTCCTCGTGCCCGTCACCGTGCAGATTCCCAACAATCAGCTTTCTTTCGACAACAAGGATGGCGTGCATTCCGCGACCATGAATATTTTTGGCCGCGTCAGCACGCTCACCGGCCGCGTGGTGCAAACCTTCGAGGATCCCGTCAGCCGCGACTTCCCGGAGAGCTTGTTTCAGCGCTCCTTGAAGCTGCAGTCCATCTATCAGAAGGCGGTTCCCCTGCGCCCCGGCCTGTATCGTTTGGACATCGTCATCAAGGACGTCAAGAGCGGCAACGTCGGCGTGATCAACACTCGCCTGCAAGTTCCAAGGTATGACGACGAGACGCTCGAGGCCAGCTCGCTGATTCTCGCCGACCAGTTGGAACACGTCCCCGCCAAGCAAATCGGTACCGGCCAGTTCGTGCTCGGCTCTTCTAAAGTCCGGCCGAAGTTGGACGGCGAGTTCCCATCCAACGAAAAGCTCGGCATCTACATGCAGGTCTATAACCTCAAGCCCGACGACAAAACGCACAAATCCAACGCCACCTTTATGTACACGGTAAAAAAGGGCAACGAGCAAGTCATGCAGTTCAAGGAAACTTCGCAAGAGATGAAGCAAACCGGCGAACAAGTCACCATCGAACGTTTGTTGCCGCTGGCTACGCTCTCTCCAGGAAAATATTCCCTGGAAGTCGTTGCCACCGATACGCTCTCGAACAAAACCGTTTCCAAGACGGCAGACTTCACCGTGAAGGCGCCGCTGGAGACCAAGAGCGCTGCTAACGCTGCGCCCGGGAGGTAGTGTCACGTGAAACAGGAACGCCTCCGAGCCTGGGGGGCCCTCATCCTGGCGCTGACGTGCTGCTCTATCGGAGCAAACACGTCGTCCGCGCAAGCCAAAGCTGCCGCCGGCAAGCTTTCTGGGATTGTGCGTGACACCACCGGTACGCCGCAGATGGGCGCGACCGTGGAGATTGTTCCCGAAGCCGCCATCAAAGCCGTTTCGCTCGGCTTGCTTACCAACATGCAGGGAATTTTTCAGGGCGAGCGCATCACGCCGGGTCTGTACACCGTTCGCGTAACCTTAGCCGGCTTTCTTCCCACCATTCAGCAGCACGTGCGCATCAGCGCCCATGTGACTACGGTAGTCCGCGTCGAGCTCGAGTCCATGTTCGCGTCGCTCGATCAGCTCCGCCGCCAGCCTTCGACTGCCAGCGTCGAAAGCGACGACTGGAAGTGGGTGCTGCGATCCGCTTCCATCACCCGCCCGGTTCTGCAGTGGGCGGACGACGGTTCCACGATCGCCAGCAACGCGTCCTCCGATGCCAATGCTGTGGGTCCGCGTGCCCGGCTGGATTTCACGGACGGTGCTCGCCGCCCGGGCTCAGCCTCCAATCTACCTTCGGCTCCGGGCACTGCTTTTGCTTATGATCTGGATCTCGGCGGAGTGAGCCGCCTGCTCCTGGCCGGGCAGATAAATTACCAAAACGAAATCGCGGGAGGTGGCATCGCCACTGTGTGGCTGCCTACCGGCTCCCTTGGCACTGGCCCGCATAGCGCGCTTGTGCTGCGCGAATCGAAGCTCGGCCCCGACGGTCCGACGTTCCGCGGCGTTCGCATGGAGCAGGGTGGCGCTCTGCCGCTGGGCGATCGCGTTTTGCTGCGCTATGGCGCTGAATACGTGATGGTTGGCATGGTAAAGTCCGCCACGTCGCTTCGCCCGCGCCTGGAATTGGATACCCGCATCACGGATGCCTGGCAAGGCGCCTTGATCTTTGCCGAAGAGCCTGGCGCGGCCACTCCCCTGGAGTCCGACGAGCGGGAAATCGGAAGCGAATTGGCTGCCGCTCTCAACGAGTTTGATTCCTTCCCCACTTTGCTTTGGCGTGGCGGCCGCCCGGTGCTCGAAGGCGGCTGGCACGAAGAAATCGCTGCGGAGCGTAAGCTTGGCTCGCATGGCAACCTTCAAGTCGCCGCTTTTCATGACGACAATCGGCACGTCGCCGTTTTTGGCCGTGGCAACGATTTGCCCGCCGCCGATTATTTCCAGGATTATTTCTCCAACGGGTTCGCCTATGACGGTGGCTCCTCCGGCAATTGGGGCATGCGTCTCGCGGTCCGCGAAAAGATCTCCGACAACTTGGAAATGACCGCCATATACACGTATGCGGGTGCCCTTAGCCCTACCGATATCCTCAACGCATCAACGCGCGACATGCTGCGCGACACCATGCACAATTCTGTCGGAGGCAGTATTTCCACAAAGCTGCCGCGCCTGCGTACCAAGCTCAATGCCAGTTACAAATGGGTCGGCGGCGAAGCCGTTTCGCGCTTGGACGCCTATGGCGAATCGCTCTATCAAATGGACCCGTTCCTCCACGTGGGTGTGCGCCAGCCCTTGCCTAAGTTTGCACCGGGCCGCTGGGAAGCGATCGCCAATTGCGACAACCTCTTCGCTCAAGGCTATGTCTCGGTGAATACGCAAGACGGCCGCGCGGTGCTGGTTCCGGCCTTCCGGACGTTCCGGGGTGGATTGAGCGTGCAGTTCTAAATGGTATTTAAGGTTCGGAAAGCTGTAGGCATCCTTCCATAAAGTGGATACCAGCGGCTTGATTTCCCCGCCAAACCGCTAACCTTAAGAAGACATTGCAGTTCCGGGTGCGGCTGTATCTTGAATAGTGGACATTGGTTTGCACCTTAAGTTTTCAGGTGGGGTGATTTTCCCCGGGGACCATGAAGCAGAATCTGCGCGTCAGTCTCGGAGCCGTTGTCCTGGCGCTTGCCACGCTGGCGGCCATGATCTTTGCCTGGCTGAACTTCGTTCAGCGGGAGACTTTTGACACCCCGGACGACGGCGTAGCTTGGCTGGATACCGCGAGTGGCGCCCAAGCTTGGAGGTTGGCTCCAAACTCCCCAGCCACCCGCGCCGGCGTTCGCCCGGGCGATTTGTTGATCTCCATCAACAACGTCCCGGTCACCTCTCAGGTACAAGTCACCCGTCGCTTGTGGCATGCCGGGCTCTGGAACCAGGTCCGTTACAAGCTCTCGCGCAACGGCCGCGAGTTTGAGACCCCCATCGTTACCGCCCCCGCGGAAAAGCCTGCTTCCATCGAGAATTACGGCCGGTTTGTAGGCCTTCTGTATCTCTTCATCGGCCTGTTCATTTTCGTGCGCCGGTGGAATGCCCCGCGCGCCGTGCATTTTTACGTTTTCTGCCTGGTCTCATTCATCCTGTACTCCTTCCAGTACAGCGGCAAGCTGGACGCCTTCGACTACGAGGTGTATTGGGCCAGCATCGTCGCGAGGCTGCTCGCGCCCGCTCTGCTGCTGCACTTTGCGCTGGTCTTTCCGGAACGCGCAGCGGGTAGGCTTCGTTCGCTTTCTAAATTGGGGCTCGTCTATGGTCCTGGCGCCGTTTTACTCGTCCTTCATGCAAGCACCGCCCTCAATATGCTCGGCAATGTGCCCTGGCTCGGCTCGCGAATTCTGCTCGATAAGATCGAGTTGATCTATCTCGGGATCTATTTCTTGTCGGCCGGGCTGGTTTTCTACAAGAGCTTTCGGGAAGCACCTTCGGGTGTTCTCCGCCAGCAATTGAAGTGGCTCACGGGCGGGACGTTCGCCGGCAGCCTACCCTTCGCGGCGTTCTACGTCGTCCCGTATGTCATAGACGCCGCTACGCGCTCGTGGATGCGCGCCTCCGTCCTCAGCTTGGTGCTGATCCCGCTTTGCTTCGGCTACGCCATCATCCGCTACCGCCTGATGGATGTGGACATCATCTTCAAGCGCGGCTTGGCGTACACCGCCGCGACCGCTGCGGTGGCCGCCGTCTATTTCTCCTTGGTCGCGCTCATTGCCTATATCTTCCACGCGCAGACCTCCGGGCCGGTCGGCGGCATGATCGCCATTGTCGTCGCCGCGTTCCTGTTTCAGCCCTTCCGCGAATGGATTCAGGCGCGCCTCGACCGCTTTTTCTACCGCGACCGTCTCGACTACCGCCGCACATTGATTGAGTTCGGCCGCACGCTGACCAACGAAGTGCGCTTCGATCCCATGCTCGGTTCCGTCATGGACCGCCTCTCGCAGACCCTGCTGGTCGACCGCCTGGCTATCTTCATGGAAGATCCTTTTCAGCCCGGACGCATGCGCCTCGCCCGTTCCATGGGCGTGCGCCTTTCCGAGCCCATGGATATCAGCTTCCTCGAGCCGGCCCGGCCCGAGTACGCCCGGGGGGCGCTCTTTTTTGAGTCGCCCCGCGCGGCGCGAGACGTTTCCGATTCGGTCCGTCAAACCCTCGAGCAATTGGATTTGAACTATTTCGTTCCCTGCCGTATTCGCGAGCACACCGTTGCCGTCCTCGGTCTCGGCAAGACCGTCGATGGCGATTTTCTTTCCAGCGATGACGTTGAGTTGGTACAAACCATCGCCGGCTATGTCGCCGTGGCTCTGGACAACGCCCAGCTCTATTCTTCGCTCGAGCAGAAAGCGCTGGAGATCGCGCGCCTCAAGGATTTCAGCGAAAACATCGTCGAGTCGTTGAACGTCGGCGTGCTGGCCGTCGATCTCGGCGGCATGGTCGAGTCCTGGAACACGCGCATGGAGCAACTCTTCAGCGTGAAGCGTCAGGACGCCGTGGGCCGCCAGTTGCGCGCGCTTCTGCCGGAAGAGCTAGCCGATGAAATTGCCGCGCGGCGCGATGAAGAGCAGATCACTGGCATCTACAAGCAGCGGCTGCATCACCAGGGCAAATTCCTTACTCTCAACGTTTCCATTACTCCGCTGGTCAGCAAATCCGGCGAGCGCATCGGCCGCCTCCTGCTCTTCGACGACGTCACGCAGCGCGAGCGCATGGAAGAGCAGATGACCCAGACGGAGAAGCTCACGTCCCTGGGCCTGCTCGCTGCCGGTGTGGCCCACGAAGTCAACACTCCGCTCGCGGTCATTTCCAACTACATCCAAATGCTGGCCAAGCAAATGCCCAGCGAGGATCCGCGCCACGCCATCATCGACAAAATCGTCAAGCAGACGTTCCGGGCCAGCGAAATCGTCAATAACCTTTTGAATTTCTCGCGCACCGGCGCCGCCGAGTTGGCCGATATCGACGTCAATCGCGTCGTCGAGGAAACTCTCTCGCTGGTCGCGCACCCACTCAAGACTTCTCAAATTCACATTGTCAAGCAATTGGGCGATTCCTTGCCGCCGGTGCGCGGCTCCGCCAACAAGCTCCAGCAAGTTTTTCTCAATCTATTTCTGAATGCGCGCGACGCCATGCCCGCCGGCGGCATGCTCGAAATCCGCACCACCGCCCACAATGGCAGCGTCGAGGTCGAAGTGGCCGACACCGGCGCGGGCATTCCCCGCGAACACATTCATCGCATTTTCGACCCGTTTTTCACCACCAAATCGAACGGCCGCGGCACAGGCCTGGGCTTGTCCGTCAGCTACGGTATAATCAAAGAGCATGCAGGAAAAATCGATGTACGTTCGACCCCCGGAAAGGGCACATCCTTCCACGTTGAGTTTCCCGCGCTCAAGAAAGCAGTCCATGCCTAAGGGCTCGATTCTCGTAATCGACGACGAATCTGAAATACGCGAGGGCCTGGAGCTGCTGCTCACCAGCGAGGGCTATGGTGTCTCCACCGCGGGAACCGGCGAATCCGGCCTCGCCAGGCTCGAAGAGCGTCCCTTTGACCTGTTACTGCTGGACGTCAGCCTTCCCGACCGCAACGGTTTGGAGCTGCTCAAGGAAATCCACCGCCGCGATCCCCATCTTTCCATCGTGCTCATCACCGCATACGGCTCCATCGACATGGCGCGCGCCGCCTTCAAAAGCGGCGCCATGGATTACATCACTAAGCCGTGGTCCAACGACGAGCTCCTCGCTCAGGTTGCGCAAGCTGTGGAATCGCGCCGCCTGCGCGAGGAAAACGTGCAGCTCAAGCGGGCCCTTAAGCAGCGCTTCAATTTCCCCAGCATCATCGGCAAAAGCGAGAAGATGCTGACGCTGCTCGACCTCGTCACGCAGGTCGCGCCCTCGCGCTCTACCATACTCGTCAGCGGCGAGAGCGGCACGGGCAAAGAACTCATCGCCAAGGCCATTCACTCCGCCTCCACCCGGGCGGACAAAGCGTTTGTGCCCGTCAATACCGGTTCCATTCCTGTCGACCTCCTGGAGTCCCAGCTTTTCGGCCACGTCAAGGGCGCGTTCACCAGCGCCGTAGCCTCCAAAAAAGGCCTCTTCGAGGTCGCCGATCAGGGCACCATCTTCTTCGACGAAATCGCCACCATTAGTCCGGAAACTCAGGCCAAGCTCCTCCGCGTCATTCAGGAACGCGAATTCATGCGCCTTGGCGGCACCGAACAGATTAAGGTCGACGTCCGCATCGTCGCCGCCTCCAACGTGGATCTCCTCACCCTCGTCCGCGAAGGCCGCTTCCGCGAAGATCTCTACCACCGCCTCAACGTCATTCACCTGCTATTGCCGCCGCTCCGCGACCGCCGCGAAGACGTGCCCGCGCTGCTTGCGCATTTCCTCGACCGCTATTGTCAGGAAAACAGCAAGCCCATGCGCAACTTCACGCAGGCCGCGCTGAAGCTCTTGATGGATTATGATTGGCCGGGCAACGTCCGCGAGCTCGAAAATGTCGTCGAACGCGCCGTCGTCCTGTCCACCCAGGAACGCGTCGACGTCGACCTGCTGCCCGAAAATATTCGCAGCAAGGAAATTGTGCGGGGCGTCCGTCTGCAGCTTTCCGAATTTCTTCCGCCGCTGCCCGGCGAACCCGGTTCGCGCTCCGGCGCCGACAATTCACAGCCTTCGCTCTTTCAAATCATGGACGAGATCGAGCGCCGCATCATTATCGATATGCTCGAGCGCACCGCTTGGAACCAGACCGACGCCGCCGAGCGCTTTATGATTCCGCTCTCCACCCTCAATCAAAAAATCAAGCGCCTTGGCATCGACGTGCGCCGCCGCGGCCGTGCCGATGAAACCTTCACCGCCGCCATCGGCAAGTAACTTTTCATTTGCATCTCCGGTACAGTGTAGGCACAGTACCTTGCTATGCTTTTGCGCCTCCCCAACCCCGCGGCGCGCCTCGCCGTCCTCGCTCTTGCTTTCGTGCTCGCGGCAACACTCACATTTTTTAGCGTTCGCAACGCCCGCGCCACCCATCAAGCGGAACTTGGCACGCGCGCCGGTTACGAAGCCGCGACCACCCTCGAGCCTGCCAACCCGGAAAACTGGTACCTTCTCGGCCGCTATTGGCAGTACGCTTTCGACGATCCCGATGCTTCCCTCGCCATCAGCAATTTTCGCCGCGCGCTCTCTCTAAATCCTGGTTACGCCGACGCCTGGCTCGATCTCGGCACGGTGTATGAATCCGAGGACAACTTCCCTGCCGCCCGCGATGCCTACCTGCAGGCCCGCAAGGCCTATCCCGTATCCGCGGCTGTCGCGTGGCGCTACGGAAATTTTCTGTTGCGCCAGGGCGAAGTCCAGCCAGCCTTTGCGGAAATTCGCCGCGCCGTTTACGCCGACCCCAAGCGCAGCGCCGAAGCCTTCTCGCGTTGCTGGCGTGTCGATCCCGACATTGAATCCATTCTCAACAACGTTATTCCGCCCGACCGCGCTGCTTACCTCGACGTCATTCGCGAGCTCGCCGCCGCCGATCAGCTGCCCGCAACGCTCACGGTCTGGCAGCGCCTGGTTTCCCTGCATCCACGCATGAGCCCCGCCGATGCCATTTCCTTCGCCGATTTCCTCATTCAGAAAGGTCATTTTGACGACGCGCATCGCGTCTGGCAGGATGCCTTCCAGCTTTCCGACGTCGCCACTGGCGATCCTCCGGGTTCCGTGCTCTGGGATGGTGGCTTCGAATCCAACGTTCGCGGCGGCGGTTTTGCCTGGGCTTTTCCCGCTTCAATTCCCGGCGTGCAGGTCACGTTTGACCGCCGTCAAAGGCACACCGGCAAACAATCCCTGCGCCTTTTTTTCGACGGCAAACGCAATGTGAATTATGACGGCGTCTGCACCAACGCCGAAGTGCGCCCGGACACCACGTATCGATTTATTGCCTGGGTGCGCACACAAACCCTCACCAGCGACGAAGGAATCCGCTTCCGCCTTTTCTCCTTTTCCGACTCAAGCGCATCTGCTTCCACCGACTCGCAAGACTCTCGCGGCACGCAGCCCTGGACGCGTGTCGAAATGCCCTGGAGCTCCGGAAAAAATGTGCATCGCGCGCGCGCCTGCATTCTTCGCAACTCCTCGCGTAGCTTGGACGCGCGCATTCAAGGCACTGCCTGGATCGACGACATCTCGCTCGTGCCGGTAGGAAACACCAACCCATGAGGCTGCTGCAAATCGGGCTGTGTGCGGTGCTCGTCTTTGCCGTTGCCGCTCACGGCGCCGTGGAAGCCTGGGCGCTAGCCGTTCTGGAAACCTCGGCGGGCCTGCTCTTCCTTTATTGGGCCGTCCGTACCTATTTGACCCGCGCAGAGAGCGTGTTTATCTCGCCGCTTCTGCCGCCGTTGCTCGCCCTCGTCTTTCTTGTCTTGGGACAACTTCTCTTTCGTGGAACCGCTTCTCCCTACGACACACGCGTTGCTCTCCAGCTACTGACCGTCTTGACGCTCCTTCTTTTTCTTGCCACCCAGGCGTTTCGCACCACGGACGACTGGCGTTTCTTCGTGTGGTTCATCATGGCGTTTGGTTTTCTGGTGGCCGTCTTTGGCATCCTTCAGCACCTGACCTTTAACGGCAAGCTCTATTGGTTCCGCGAAATGCGTTACGGCGGGATTCCCTTTGGTCCGTACGCGAACCGCAATCACTTCGCCGGTTTTGCGGAGCTGGTCATTCCAGTCGCGCTGGTTCCTCTCGTTCTGGGCAAGGTGCGGCGCGAGCGCTGGTTTGCCGTCGGCCTCCTGGCGCTCCTTCCGTTGGGGGCGCTTTTCCTCTCCGCTTCCCGCGGTGGCATCATCAGTCTCGCTGCGGAGCTTGGCCTTCTAACTCTGTTGCTGATCCTGCGCCGCGCCGGTGGAAAGCACGTGCTGGCCGGAGGGGTGGTCTTGCTCTTCGCCTTCCTCTTGGTTTCCTGGTTGGGCGCCCGGCAGATCCTTGAGCGCTTTTCCACGATGCAATCCCTCGAAGTGACCTCTGGCAAACGCGCCTCCATGCGCCTGG
>Ga0210407_10004847_pt1 | contig 10514 bp, 8 predicted proteins | sample IncBWC27MmetaG_FD_150860 | JGI IMG/M metagenome (GOLD analysis project Ga0210407, IMG submission 150860) | Forest soil microbial communities from Barre Woods Harvard Forest LTER site, Petersham, Massachusetts, United States - Inc-BW-C-27-M | ecosystem: Environmental > Terrestrial > Soil >... | reverse complement strand
TATCCGCCTGGGCGTGAAAAGGAACATGCGCTCGGCGCGCTCGATCTGGCCCTGTGGGATATAAAAGGCAAGGTGCTGAAGCTGCCGGTTCACGAAATCCTGGGCGGCATGGTGCGGAACTACTGTGAATGCTACAACACCGCCGGCATCATCCCTGGTATCAAGCCTGGCATGAGCGTGAAGGATCGCGCGGCGGTCACCATTGCGGCCGGTTATCGAGCCTTCCGCATGGGCGCGGCTGACACGCCCGCGAATACCACCTTCAATACCCGTCAGAAACTGAATCAGCTTTACGAGGAGTGCGTGCAGGCGCGCGAAGGCGTAGGAAAAGACGGCGACTTCTGCATCGATTTTCATCAGCGATTCGATCTGTCCGACGCAATCCGCGGTTGCGATCTTATCGAGAGCCTTGCGCCGTTGTTTGTCGAGGATCCCGTGCGGGCGGAGGGATTCGGCGAAGACCTTCCGCGCCTCCGAAAGTTAGTAAAGGTTCCGATCGCCGCGGGCGAGGAATGGGGGAATCGCTGGGACTTCAATCCACTGGTGGAGAACCACGATATCGACTACGTTCGCGCTACGCTGCCGAACGTGGGAGGGATTACCGAGATGATGAAAATCGCGGCAATCTGCGAGACGCATTTCGTCGGCATTGTGCCTCACTTCACCGGGCCGATTGCCACTGCGGCACTGGTGAATTCGCTGGCCACATTCTCGGGTCCGCTGCTGATGGAATATAACTTTGAAGGCAAGGAGCTTCCGCACGTGCCCGTCTGCCTGGATTTTAAGCACGGAAAGCTCTATCCCAACGACAGACCCGGGCTCGGCGTCGAGCTGGACATGAGCAAGCTAATGCCGATTCTGGAAGTAACCAAATACGACACGAATCGCGCGCAGACGTACTTTCGCCCGGACGGATCAATTACCAATTGGTGAAATAAAGAGGGCGGACGAGCGAAGGCGCTCTTCGAGCTTTTGAGCGTCAAATTCCGAAAAGTCGGTTAAGCTCTTTACAATCTGGTGGACGAGTGGCGATTCGAACCTCCGGCCTCCTCGTTGCGAACAGTGGGGAAAATAAGCTAAGGCAAGGCGCCGCAATCGCTTAGCGGTTTTCGCGGGGCCCTTAATTGGCAAGTCTGGCAGGCCGGTTTTCTCATGGTCTTTTCAGTACAGTTCGACGGTGAGAAGCCGGATAAAATCACGCGCGGTGCCTGTGTCCGTAACGACCACAAAGTCATTTTCGAGAACCCTTTGAATCTCAGGCACTATCACCCGGACCAATCTGTTATTGCGAAGTCAGCACATTGCACTCAGGTGCCCCAGCGAGACCGCCTGCGGCACGAATGACCTCACCGGTGATCCAGGCTGCTTCTTCGGTCTGGCCGAATCGGGGTAAGGTAAGATTCCCAATAAAGACTAGGGAACGGCCACCGCCACTATGACTGAAGATGACATTCAGCTGTTGTACGAATACGACCGTTGGGCGAACAACAGAGTTTTGCAAGCGGCCTCCGCTCTCAGTGCTGAGCAGTTCACGCGTGATCTGGGCGGCAGTTTTCGTTCGGTACGGGACACGCTAGTACACATCATCGGCGGCGAGTGGATTTGGCTTGCTTATTGGAGGGAAACATCTTGTAGCTCCGCCTTTCTGACAGATTTGAGAAAGCGACGGGATGCTCTGTTCAATCTGGATGCCTATCCCAACGTCGCTACGGTGCAGTTAAAGTGGGCGGAAATTGAGAAGGAACAGATCGAGTTCGTGAATTGCGTGACAAACCAATCCTTGGAAAAGATGCTCCCTTTTCGCACAACGCAAATCAGATTGGCACACCTAATGCAACACCTGGCGAACCACTCTACGTACCATCGAGGTCAAATCTCACTGATGATGCGGCAGCTTGACGCCGAGCCTCTGGCCACGGACTTCCATATCTTTCTGATAGAAGGGCGCGAGACTCCGGCAGCAAGTTAGGACGGTCATGGAGTGAGTCCGGCTGTTCCAACCTTGTCTAAGGTTGAAAAACTGCCGGTTCGTTTGCAATGCCGGATGTATCGTCGGCACCAGAAGTAATCGCCTAAGTCCCGCAACCGAAACCGGACACCGACTGATATTTGCATGTGAGTAACGCTCCTGTATTAACTGATCGGGCCAAATTCCGATTGGTCGGCATCCGGAAGCTATCCGTTGTATCCACACGACCAAATTCTGCTACCCTACAGCGCCTATGCGCCTGCAACACACCCTGGTTCTATTTGTCGCAGTAGCTTTTTCCGTCTTTGCCCAAGATAAGAATGTTCCATCCGTTGGCGAGCGCCTGGCCGCTCAGAACGCTCTCTTTGACCAGCAGTATGAGTCCGATCTCCGCGAATTTCCGGAGAGAGCCACGAGTTTCGGCGATTACCGTTACAACGACAAGCTCGAAGATCATTCGCTCGCGGCCACCCTGCAGCGCGAGAAAATCAACCAGACCTTCCTTGCACGCCTTCAGGCCATCTCCACGGTTGGTTTCTCCGACCAGGACCAGCTCTCCCACGATGTGCTGGCGCGCGGTCTCCAGCAACGCGTCGCCGACTTCGAGCTAAAAGAATACGAGATGCCCATCAACCAGTTTAACGGCGTCCATACCGCGCTCGCGGATCTGCCGAATTCCGTGCCCTTCGACTCCGTCAAGTATTACGAGGACTACGTCGCTCGCCTGCACCAGATTCCCCGCGTCCTCAGCCAGACAACCGAGGTCCTCCGCGCCGGAATGAAAGACAAATTGATGCCGGTCCGTTTTCTACTGGAGAAGATACCCGTCCAGTGCCAGGGCGTCATCGATGCCGATCCCTTTTTGAACCCGGCAAAGAAGTATCCAGCGAGCATCTCCGCGGAAGACCAGAAGCGGCTGACCCAGCAGATCACGGACGCTATCAACGTTGATGTCATACCAGCCTATAGAGCCTTTGCCGAATTCATCCGGACGGAATATGCACCCCAGGGCCGCACCACCCTATCTGTCACTTCTCTCCCGGATGGCGAGAAGCGTTACCAGAACAATATTTATGCTCGGACCACCACACACATGACCGCCGACGAGATACACCAGCTCGGTCTGCGCGAGATAGACCGCATCCAGGCCGAGATGTTGGTTATCGCCAAGAAAGAAGGATTTGCGGACCTCGCCGCCTTTCGAGCCTCCCTCAAAACCAACTCTAAGTACATCTCTACTTCCGCCGAGCAGATACTCGACGATTTTCGCCGCTACATCGCGCAGATGCAGCCCAAGCTCCCGGAGCTATTTACGGTGTTTCCGAAGTCGCCGGTTACCGTGGAAGCCATACCCGCCTTCCAGGCAGCCACTGCAACTCACTACGTCGCCGGCACTCCGGATGACAAGCGTCCCGGACGAGTAGTCGTGGCCACCTCCAATTTCGCGCAGCGTTCGCTCGTGGACGACGAAGCCATCGCCTACCACGAAGGCATTCCCGGACATCACATGCAGCTATCTATCCAACGGCAGCTCACCGGGCTGCCCAAGTTCCGACTTCAGGGGCTGGGTTTTACCGCGTTCGTCGAAGGCTGGGCCCTGTACTCCGAGCAGCTCGGAAAAGAGGTTGGTTTCTATCAGGATCCTATTTCGGATTACGGCCGCCTCTCCTCGGAGCTTTTCCGCGCCGTGCGTTTAGTTGTCGATACGGGGATTCACTCCAAGGGATGGACGCGCGATCAGGTTGTGGAGTTCATGCGCAAGTCGGGCGCGGTCGATGAACCCACCATCCAGTCGGAGGCCGATCGCTACATTGCTTGGCCCGCCCAAGCTTGCAGCTACAAGATAGGCCAGCTCAAGTTTCTCGAACTCCGTGAGCGTGCTCGAAGAGCATTGGGGCCAAAGTTTGATATCCGCGCCTTCCATGACGAAATGCTAAATGGGGGAAGTCTGCCGCTGGATCTCCTTGAAGCCCGCACCGACAAGTGGATTGCAGAACAAAAAGCGGCTTCCAACCACTATAACAACCATTAGCCACTGACCTCGCGAAGGCTATTCCGGTGGCCGTGCCGTGGGAGAAGGCACGGCCTTTACGTCAAAAGTCTTCGGTTCGATCAATTCCACGCGCGTGCCATCCCGGATCAGGAAGGTTCGCCTGACGTTGTCATAGATGCGATCAGGCAAGTCGTGCAGTCGGTCCGCAAGAAGGCTAATCTAGCGCGGCCCCTCGCGTGGCAAGGCAAGCTTGCCATACGCAAGTTCCAGAAGCGCCGTCAGTTCTCGATTCTTCGCCTCAGGTGTTTTGATCCGCAGCCGTAACGCCGCCACGATACTCCGCCTAGACAAGCGCTCGCGGTCCTGTGAAGCCGATGCGGAAGGAACCACTCCGCGATTCGTGGTCCTACGTGAGCGCATGATACGAACACGCAACTCCTCCTGGCGATATAGCCATGCCGTCGAGACCTTTGCTTCGGCAGCCACAGCTCGGAAGTTGACGTCCCGGTCAGAGGCATCCATCCGGTGAAACGCTGCTAGGGCGCGCTTCATTGTTTGTTCGCTACGCAGTCGCGCGCTTTGCCTGAGGCCAGTTATATTCCTATGCATGGATTTGCCCCAGGGACGTGATGATGTTGTAGAGGCTTTTTCGCTTTTGTTCGTTCATCTCCATTTGCCGAACCCATCCGTTCTCGTTTGCCTTGGCGATCACGCGCTCTGTCTCTCGAAGTTCCGCCTTGTGCACCTCAAGAAAGCTGATATCCGTGCGAAAGTGAGCGCAGTTCAGACATGCATTCGGGTGAGGACAATGCCCCGCAACGACACATATGGCGAAGTAGCCGTTTGTAAGTGCTTGCGCGAGGACGTTGCGGGTGAAAAAGCCTCCCCCCTTGCTTACCGAGGGCAACGGTGCTAGTCTCGGTTACCGAGGACATGTAATGAGCAAACCTTCTGATCTCGTGCAGGGCACGTTGGACATGTTGCTGCTGAAAATCTTGGCCCTTGAGCCGATGAACGGTTTCGCCGTTAGTCAGCGGTTAAAGCAGGTGTCCGGCGACGTGTTGCAGGTGAGCGACGGATCGCTCTACCCGGCTTTGCACAAGCTGGAACAAGAGGGCTGGATCACTGCCGAGTGGAAAACGTCCGAGCTTGGTCGGCGGGCGAAATATTACTCTCTGACACGGCTCGGGCGACGACAGCTCGAAAAAGAAGCAGATAACTGGGGCAGGCTTTCGGGTGCCATTTCGCGGGTTATTAAGCTTAAAGAAGCGTGAGCTTCGCGCGGCGCCCGAACGGCGGTTGAAGATGCGACCGGAGCATACGGCCTGAGAGGGATTTGGAGCGCTGGCGGAGCTATGCGAAATCTGGCCACGGAGAAAATGTCCAGTTAAAAGAATTGATCCAGAAGGACCCTTCCTATCCAGAGCGATTCTGCTTTTTTGTTCTTCAGATTCTGCCGAAGACTATGCCGTTGGACAAAGTTCTCGAACGCGAATCCTTGTACAAGCAGAAGCTCGGAACGCGTGCGACCCGTCTCGGCCTTAACTCAGATTTAGGTAAGCCACGGGTTCGACCGGTGAGACCAGTCAAATGCCCCGCCGCTTCGAGCGCTTCGAGGTCTGTGGTTGTGCAGAAACGAGGGCGGTGCTATAACGTCAGAACCCCAACCCTCTCCTCATAGATGCCGTCGGAGGTAATCCCGCTGTGCGTCGAGAGATGATATGGGCTGAAAAAGAGCGTTTCCGGGGATGGGTTTGTTCAGAATGCACGTGGGAGTTCAACCCTTCGGGTATGCCGGCCGGCAACTCGATCGATGAAATGAAGCAGAACTACGAGAGGGAGCGCGACAGGGAGTTTGCAGCGCATCTGTGCGCTAAGCACCCAAGGGCGCAAAAGTTGAGTGCTGCTCGCGGGTAGCAGCTCTAGGAAAGCCCGCACTCCCCCCGCATTCCCACCCGCTACGCCCGCTGGCCGCCTGTCCCTGGCGAATTGGTACGGTGGCAATCAACGCACTGTAACACTGTTACAAACGGATGAAACCGCTGTATGCAGTATTGACAACCGCTCTCGCCGGACTGTTCGCAGCCAGCCCAAAAACATATGATTTGCGCGCGCTAAATCCGCCGTCGAGAAGCGCCTCATCCCCTGACATTTACCTGACTGGCGACCGGTTTATGGGCAATCAATTTCGTCGAATCGTGAGGTTCTCCACGTGTGGGGTTCATGTTTCAACGCTCTCATCGTAACATTGATAATGACCAGGGCTAGCGCACCTGCCTCCCAACAAGGTGATCCTACTTTGGACGGCACGTCTCAGCGGTTCTAGGCCTGCAATCGGATACAACGGCTAGGCTCGGGCAACGATTCATAGCCCAAGAAGTGGCGAGAAAACAGTAGCCTTCACTAGCCTGAGCGGTCAGTTCAAAGAATTTCGGCTTGACGAATGCCACTGATCCCATTGGTCCAATCGAGTGGATACCGCGGCACTAGACATTACGACTTCTTCGCCTTCGTCGGCGGGACCAAGGCCACAGCGGCCTCGGGGGTGAGCAGTAAGAAGGTAAAACTCTCCTGTAGATACAGCTGCACCGCAGCATCGGTGTGGTTGGAATAGCCGATCGAGACATCCTGGCCAATGTGTAGGGAAAAATCTCCGCCTCGCGTGGTTAGCACAAAGGCGCCCTCTATGGCGGGTGCCCAGATAATTTGATCTTTCACCAGCCGCTTGACGTGCTCCAGCACCGGGTAACCGTGATCGCTGGTTTCCGCGAGCGCAGTGTAGGCTTCGGCACCCAGCAGCACTGAGTACGGGCCATTGACACCGACGAGCCGGAGCCGGCTCAAGGCTTGGGCGACGGCTTCCGGGTACTCGCGGACATCGGCAGGGAGCGTCAAAGTCGGATTGCTGGTGCCCTTCCGAATTCCGACAATACCAGCCGCGGTGTAGCCCTCGAACACAGCTCCGTCCTCGGCAAACGCAATCTTGCGCGCGGCATCCTTCGCCGGCTGCCAGTCGGAATCGTTCGCGCCACGATCGACGTCGTCGATCGCTTGGCGCTCCAGCTCGAACGGCACACGCAATTCGACCAGTGCCTTCACTTCTCGCTGTCTAGCGACGATGCCGTCCTTCGGTGGTGCGATCTTCTGCAGGTGGCCAGTGCCGACGGCAGAGAGACCGGTGCCCCCCGGAGCCTGGGCGTCCACGACGCGCCGGCCAGCGAGATAGCGCTTGAGCGTGCGTGTAGTTTCCTCTTCGATCTGGGCCCAGGCCGCATCGGAAATGGGGGCAAGCTCGCGATGCAGATTATTCATGGGAGAATTCTCCTTTTAGAGAACCGATATCCAGCGAACCATTGTTCTCTCTCCGCTGGGACGAAGAGGGTTCGATCACCGTCGGGGCGGCGGATGTGTCCGCAACCGCAGTCTGGTCCTCGGCAACGGCTTCTAGAAATGTTGCAGATGGTACGAAGAACAGACTTCCGGTGACGGCACGGCTGAAGTTGAGCAACCGGTCGTAGTTACCGGGCGGCCGACCAATGAACATGTTTTCGAGCATTTGTTCGATCGTGCGGGGCGAACGACTGTATCCAATAAAATAGGTCCCAAACTCTCCGTGTGAGGCCCGGCCAAAGGGCATATTGTCGCGCAGGATCTTGATCTCCTTCCCGTCTTCGACAATCGTCGTTAGGGCGCTGTGCGCTGAGGTTGGCTTTGCCGAGTCATCCAATTCAATGTTAGATAGCCTTTTACGACCGATGATGCGCTCCTGCTCCTCCGAGGACAGAGCATTCCATCCGTCCATATTGTGAAGATATTTCTGTACGATGACGTAGCTACTACCGGCAAAAATTGGATCCTCCTCGCCCACGAGAACGGCGTCAACCGCCTCCTGCCCCCTGGGATTTTCCGTTCCATCGACAAAACCGATGAGATCCCGGTCATCGAAATATCGGAACCCGTGCACTTCGTCTTCCGGCGAAACAGCGTGACCGATACGCGCCATGATTTGTGTCGCAAGCTCAAAGCATAAATCCATGCGCTTTGCACGAATATGGAACAGTAAATCGCCTGGCGTGGACACCGCGTGGCGCGTGCCAGCATGAATCTCACGGAAAACGTGGAGTTCCACTGGCCGCGGCGCGCCAAACAGCCGGTCCCACGCGTCGGAGCCAAACCCCACAACACAGGAGAGGCCCGCCTCCATATCGCGAAATTCCACCGCACGCATGACTGTGGCTAAGTCTCCGCAGAACGACCGAATGGTTCGGCGGTGTTCGGAACCCGGTTTTAGCGTCACGACCAGGAAGATCGCGGCTCGCGTAAGTGGTGCGGCTACAGGCTGCGCGAAACCAACAATCCCGCTCGCTTGTTCGGGCGCACTCATCGGATCAGACTCCATGGGATTTCGTCGTGGCGTGCGGAATTGCGCTTCCCGAAATACCGTGCTCGCCAACCGTGCGAACAATTGGACCGCAAGCGTAACACCGCCTGCCGATGAACGTCCATCCTGGTTCCGCCGATGCCGTATGAAGTTCGCCCAGGACAAATTCACAATTGTTTCTGGGAGATGCTACCCGGCCAAATTATCCGCAGCAACGTCGGTCGTTTGCTCGGTCAATCGCAGACCAACTCAAATCGCCTTCCGTCCGAGCTATCCTCCACAAGATCACGGATGCGCGCCGAGTGGGATGCCTCTCCAGCGCGAAACGACCGCCGGCAGTAGAGGCGATCACAAGATTCTCGCGCGAGACTGAGAATCGGTATTCCGATCGCGGCTGGCAATCCGAACGCCTAGCAGGGGTTCACTGCGAGTGCAAGTCCCGAAACTCCACGCATTCCCGCTGCATCTGTGATCCCCGGTCCGAAGACCGAAGTCACCAACTGGTACGAGCGGACCATCTTTGCCTCCGAGTGGGGTTTTCCTGCCGAACGCTTTACTTCGCAAGCTTTCTGAGACGCCTTCGAACAGATTCTGCCAGAGCAGAGTGAGACTTTCGCTCTCGCGGAAGATCCTCTCGATCCAGCTACGCCCAGCCGAGTTCTTTCAGGGCCAGACCCGCGTTCCATATCTTGGTCATGTGCGCGATCTTGCTGCCTTCGAATTGCATCACGTAGACGTAATCCGTGCTGATTCGCCGGCCCGTCGGCGGAACTGGCCCGCCCTGCCCCGTATGCGTCCCATAGAACACGGCATAAGCTGCCACATTGTTGCGAGCACCATCCGTCGCGAACGACTTCACTTCATAACCTGCATCAGATAGCAGCGGTAGCATAGCCTTCATCCAGTCCGTGTACTGCGCTAGTGTTTTCACCTCCAACAATGGTTCGGCTTGTGCAGAAAATGTCGCATCGGGCGTGCAAAACGCGCTGCAAACCTCCCATCCCTTGCCCGTCTCGCATGCCTCGAAGAACGCCTCCGCCACAGCGGTGATTGATACTGTACCCGGTTGCATAACGCCTCCTCTCTGAAACTGTGTGACCGAATCCCTTCAGTATTTCTAGGCAGGGGCGAGGATAGCACAGTCGTTCACACCGCCGTCGTTGCGAGGGTAGGTCAATACAAGGGATATGCAGGCGTCGCCATCGATGAGCCGCCAATCTGGTCACAAAGCCTTCCACCGCCTCGGAAACGCGCCAGCGGTCCCAACCCCCCCGGCAGCCCGATTGCCGCAGAATCCGACTAAGGCTAGCGGTCGAACGCGGGCTTGCCCAGCAGTTCCGACTTGTTTCTTGCCCAACTGACCAGCACGTCTGAATCGGGGTGTCTGGAGATGGACGGCGCTCCGGCAATTAAGTCCTCCCAATACGCGACCATGAATCGGCAGTTCGGCGACAGCACCGACGCACGCTCGGCGAAATCCCGTCGGGGGTCTTCACGGTGTTCGTTCTCGTGACGCTTTCTCAGCAGGTTGACCAAAACGAATGTCTCGCAACCCAACGTGTCCTTAAGTTCCATGCCGAGTACCCAGTTGCGCAAGAATTCGTACCAGCCGTCGCGGACCGCCCTTCCGACCCCTTCGCCGTTGAGATCACCGGAGGCGTGGTCGATGTAACACTTTGCTTTGTCGGATTCGACTTCCCATTTCGCTGAATCGGATCGGTTGGGCGACCGGAACTTCGCCTCGACCACGGCAAGCAGCTTCTCACCCTGGTGTCGAAGGAGCCGGAGCGCCGTTTTCTGGCCAGGCGGCTTTCAGAATTAAAATAAAAAAAGTTCATCTCGGCTGTCGATTTTTCCAGTGCGCGACGACTATAGGATGAAGATGCAGTGCGCAAGGGTAAGCTGCTGGCTCAGGGACCGCTAAGTGTGAAATGCTGTGTCGAGTTAAGAAGAAAAGAGGGCACGATGTATCGTGCCCCTACAAATGCAGTGAACAAGGAGAAGAGATGCCTCAATACTTGGTTGCTGGTTACATGCCCGACGACTTTGACCCGTCCAGCGTGACCGAAGCGATGGGCCGCGCGATCCACGCGTTCAACAAAGAGATGGAGGACGCCGGCGTCTTGAAACTCGCTTGCGGCCTGGGGGCCGCGAAGTCGCTGCGAGCGCAG
>Ga0210407_10004846_pt1 | contig 10516 bp, 10 predicted proteins | sample IncBWC27MmetaG_FD_150860 | JGI IMG/M metagenome (GOLD analysis project Ga0210407, IMG submission 150860) | Forest soil microbial communities from Barre Woods Harvard Forest LTER site, Petersham, Massachusetts, United States - Inc-BW-C-27-M | ecosystem: Environmental > Terrestrial > Soil >... | reverse complement strand
CGCCAAGGGCCGCGAAAGGCGGCCCCGATGAGCCGCCATCTTGCCTTCGTCCTGCGTCGGCTGCTTCTTACTGTTCCGACTCATGAGCGTCGTTGTGTTCCTGATCCTTCGGCTCGTGCCCGGCGATCCGGTGCGCACCATGCTGGGCTTTCGCGCGACGGGCGCCAACGTTGCCGAGATGAGGCGCCAGCTCGGCCTCGACCAGAGCCTCTTCAATCAATACCTGAACTGGATCGGGGCCCTGCTTCACGGCGACTTGGGACGCGACATGGTGAGCCATGCGCCGCTCTCCGAACTTCTTGCGCAACGCCTGCCGGTCACCTGTGAGCTGACGGCGCTCTCCATGGCTCTCGCCTTGTTTGTCGGGGTTCCGCTTGGCGTCCGGGCAGCGACCGGTGGTCGATTGGTGCGACGGTTCACGGAGAGCTTTGTCGTCTTCGGCATTTCGATACCCGATTTCTGGCTCGGCATCATGCTGGTGCTCGTGTTCTCGGCGACCTTGCAGCTTCTGCCGCCCTCGGGGTACACGCCCTTCCTGGCCGATCCGCTAAGCAACCTGCGCTACATGGCTCTGCCCGTGTTGACGTTGGCCGTGGGCGAGGCGGCCTATATTCTGCGGACGACTCGCAGCGCCGTCGCTGAGGTGCTCGGCCGCCCCTTTGTGACCTTCCTCAGGGCGAAAGGCGTGAGCCCGGCGCGGATCGTCTACGGCCATGCGCTGCGCAATGCCGGACCCGCGATCGTGACCGTAGTCGGCATTCAAGTCGGCGTGCTGCTTGGCGGCGCCATTATCATCGAGACGATGTTCACCTTGCCCGGCGTTGGACGGCTAGTCGTCACGGGAATCAATCAGCGCAACTATCCCATAGTGCAGGCGGGCATCCTCGCCATCGCGACGCTCTTCATCGTCGTGTCGCTGATCACGGACTTGATCGTGGGTTGGCTCGACCCGCGGGTCGTCGACGGGGCTGCGACATGAGCGAAGCCCTCGTCGCGATCTTGCCGACGACGCGCGCGCCTGGCTACGCCTTGAACCGTTTCCTTCTCACCGGCGCTCTTCTCCTTGCCGCCCTCGCCGCCATCGCGGCGCTCGCCCCGTGGATCGCGCCGCATGACCCCGCCGCCGTCGAAGTGCGAAGGGTGCTCGGCGCGCCAGACTTCCTGCATCCTTTCGGCTCGGATGTCCTAGGTCGGGACGTGCTGAGCCGCGTGATTTATGGCCTGAGGGTGAGCCTGTTGGTCTCCGTGTCGGCAGTTGCGGCCTCGCTGGCGGTCGCCGCGCCGCTGGGGCTGGCCGCCGGCTATTTCGGCCGCTGGGTCGACACCGCCATATCGCGCAGCCTCGACATGATTCTGATCTTTCCGGCCATGCTGCTCGCGGTAACCTTCATCGCCATTCTTGGGCCGGGTGGTCTCATCGCCGCCATCGCCATTGCCGTCATCTATCTGCCCATCCTGGCGCGCGTCATGCGCACGAGCACTTTGGTGGTCAGCCAGCACGAATATGTCGCGGGCGCGCGCGCTCGTGGGGCGAGCCACTTGCGAGTGCTCACGACTCATGTGGCGCCGAACGCCCTAGGGCCGGTCATCGTGCAGGCCTCGGTGCTCAGCGCCTTCGCATTGCAGCTCGAGGCGGGCCTCAGCTTTCTGGGCCTTGGCGCGCAGCCGCCGACCCCGTCGCTTGGCGGCATGCTGGCGGACGGCCGCGACGTGCTAGGCGAGGCGCCGTGGGTTGAGATTTTTCCGGGTCTCGCGATCGTCGTCGCGGTCCTTGCTTTCGCCTTTCTCGGCGAGGGGCTGCGCCGAATTTTCGATCCATGAGCGCGGTCCTCTCGATTGCGGACCTTGTCGTCCGCTTTGGCGCGGGAGCGGCCGCTGCGGTCGATGGCGTGTCGCTGGAGCTTCGGCGCGGGGAGTTTTTCGGACTGGTGGGCGAAAGCGGCTGCGGCAAGAGCACGCTTGCCAACGCCGTCATGGGCTTGCTGCCTCCATTCGCGAGCGTCAGTGGGAGCGTCCGCGTCAATGGGCGCGAAGTGGTCGGGCTCAGCGATGCGGAGTTGCGCTCCATGCGGGGCGCCGAAGCCGCGATGATCTTCCAGGACGCGTCGGCCAGTCTCGATCCGACATGGTCGGTTGGCGACCAGATCGCGGAGGCCCTCCGCGCGCATCGGCTCGGCGCCCGGGACGCGAAAGCGCGCGCCCTCGCCCTCATGACTGAGGTTGGCATCGCGGACCCCGCACGCCGCTACCACGACCCGCCGCATCGTTTGTCGGGCGGCATGCGCCAGCGCATCGTCATCGCCGCCGCTCTCGCCAATAATCCTACGCTCCTGATCGCCGACGAACCGACGACGGCTCTCGACGTCACGATTCAGGCGCAGGTGCTGCAGCTGATCGACAAGCTTCGGCGCGAACATGGCACCACGGTCATGCTCATCACTCACGACCTCGGCGTGGTCTCGCAGGTCTGTGATCGCGTAGGCGTCATGTATGGCGGGCGCCTGCTCGAGCTGGCTGCTGCCGTCGATCTCTTCGCTCATCCCGTTCACCCCTACACGCGCGCCCTGATTGCGGCGAACCCGGCCGCCGCCCCGCGCGGGGCGCGACTGCCAGTTATTCCCGCGGAGTGGAGCGTCGAGAGTCTCGAGGCGGCGGAGCGCCTATCCGGCGCGAGCGCGTGGGAGGATGTGCGCCTATGAGCGAGCTCTTGCGCGTCGAGGGTCTGCAGAAGCGGTTTTCATCCGGCGCGCTGCCCTGGCGCCGCCACCATGTGATCGCGCTTGACGATGTGTCGATCAGCGTCGATCGCGGCCGTACCCTTGGGCTTGTGGGCGAGTCCGGCAGTGGCAAGAGTACGCTCGGACGCTGCATCCTCGGGCTGATCCGACCTGACGATGGCGCGATCCTCTTCGATGGCGCTGACGCGCTTCGTCTCGAGGGACGTGCGCTTGTAGATTTCCGGCGGCGCGTTCAGCCGGTGTTCCAGGATCCATATGGGAGCCTCGATCCTCGTTGGCCGATCGGTCGGAGCGTTCGCGAATCGCTCGACTGCTTTCGCATTGGAACGCCCGCGGATCGCAATCGGCGAGTGCTCGATCTTCTCGCGCGCGTCGGGCTCGATCGCAAGCTCGTCGATCGTCTTCCTGCAAGCCTTTCCGGCGGTCAGCGCCAGCGGGTCGGTATCGCGGCGGCGCTCGCCTCTGAACCCGAACTCATCATCGCGGACGAGCCCGTCAGCGCCCTCGACATGAGCGTGCAAGCGCAGATCCTGAACCTGTTCATGGATCTTCAGCAAGACCTCGGTGTCGCCTCGCTTTTCATCACCCATGACCTCGGCGTCGTCCAACATGTGAGCGACCGGGTCGCGGTTATGCGCCATGGGGCGCTGGTCGAGATCGGCGACACCGACCGTGTGATGCGTCAGCCGGCGCACGCCTACACGCAAGCCCTCATCGCAGCCGTGCCGCGTTCCCGCTAGCCAAGGAGGTCCTCTTGCCCACCGCAAACGTCAATGGCATCAGCATCAACTACGAGATTGACGGCGAAGACACTGGCAAAGGTACGATCGTCCTGATCAACGGCCTCGCCGACGATCTCCTGTCCTGGGGCTTCCAGACCCCCACGTTCGTGGCGGTCGGCTATCGCGTCCTGCGCTTCGACAACCGAGGCATCGGCAAAACCGACCGGCCGGCCGGACCCTATACTTCGAAACTGATGGCCGACGACGCCAAGGGGCTGGTGGATCATCTGGGCCTGAGCGGCTTCCACCTTATGGGGGTCTCCATGGGGGGTATGATCGCGCAGGAATACGCGATCGCCCACTCAGGCGATCTCAAGTCGGTGACGCTCGCCTGCACCTACGGGAAGGCGGACGCCTTCTGCCAGACGATGTTCGCCATGTGGGCGGATATGGCGAAGAAGATCGACGTTCCCTTCGTCATGCGCGACGTGGCGCTGTGGGCCTTCACCGTGCCCTTCTTCAGCGAGCGGGCCGCCGAGGCGGCTGAGTTCGCCGCGGCGATGGAGGCGCTCGACATGTCGGTCGACACGTATCTCGCGCAGCTCAACGTCATCCAACGACACGACGCCATGAGCAGGGTCGGGCGGATCTCGGTCCCCACCCTCGTGCTTGCCGGGGAAGAAGACATCTTGATCCCAGTGCGGCTGTCGAAGGATTTGCAGGACGCCATCCCCGGCTCTCACTGGAAGACGACCAAGGGTGGACATGCCTGTTTGTGGGAGAGCCCCGAACCGTTCAACGCCGCTTTCCTAGATTTTTTGTCCTGAAGCGTCTCCAGTCTAGAAAGGAAGAAGCCATGGTTCGTGAACCCAACAAATAACAAATCCTTCCACCCCGTCGCCAGGTGGTTGACTGTCATCTTGGCCGCCGCGACGGCTGGACCCCTTGCAGCGCCGTCCGCGCCGGCTTCGGCGCAGGAGATGAAACAAGGCGGCGCGCTGCGCTCACCGGCGAGCCGGATACGCTGGACCCCGCGACATCCTCGATCTACACGGGCGCACAGGTTTACGAAAACATCTTTAGTAAGCTCGTCGACATCGACGCGTCGGGCAAGTTCGTGCCCGACCTCGCCATATCATGGACGCAGGTCGACCCGACGACCTGGAAGTTCAATCTGGCCGACAATGCCGCCTTCCATAATGGCGAGAAGTTCACTTCGTCCGACGTCAAATACACGTTCGAGCGAATCCTCAATCCCAAGACCGCGAGCGCATATGCCGGACTCTACTCGCAGATCGCGTCGGTGGACGATAGCGATCCGCATGTAGCAGTCTTCCATCTCAAGTCTCCTTTCGGCCCGTTCCTCACCAATCTTGCGACCAACGGCGAGATCGTGAACCGCAAGGCTATCGAAGGCGGCGACCCCGCCCGTAAGCCGGTCGGAACCGGACCTTTCTCCTTCGTCGAATGGGTGCAGGGCGACCACATAACGCTGAAGAAAAACCCAAGTTACTTCAAACCCGGCCTGCCGCATCTGGACTCAGTCGCGTTTCGCTTCATGCCGGTCGACCAGAGCCGCATTGACGCTTTGACCGGAGGCGAACTGGATTGGGCCGACGCCATCCCGCTGCAGCAGGTCACGAGCCTATCGAAGGATGCGCGCTTCACTTATGCGTCCAGCCCGGTCGCGGGCATTCCTGACTTCCTCTCCATGAATACGAAGATGGCGCCCTTTGACAATCCGAAGGTTCGGCAGGCGGTGGCGCTCGCTGTCGACCGCGCCGATGTGCGCGATGTCGCCTATCTGGGCACGGGCGAGTTGGGTCTCACCGAGATGCCAACGGGCTCCGCATGGTACGACGCGACCGGGGTCTTCGCCGCCGAGCAAAACGTCGCCAAGGCCAAGCAGCTCCTCGCCGAGGCGGGCTACCCCAACGGCCTGACCGTCGAGTATCTGGGTTTGCCGCAATATCCGGAACTGCTCAAGACCGGCCAGGTGGTCCAGGACGAACTGAAGCAGATCGGCGTCACCATGACCATCAAGCCGGTGGATGTGTCGGTCTGGTTCGACGCCTTCTCGACCGTGAAATATCAGATCACCAGCGCGTATCAGGAGCGTACGATCGATCCCGACAATTTCTACTCGCTCGTCATCAAGTCCGGCGGCCCGATCAACGCAACCGGCTATTCCAACCCTGCAGTCGATGCGCTGATCGACAAGGCAGCGGCGAGTAGCGACATGGCGACCCGCAAGGACCTGTACCGCCAGATCCGTACGACGGTCACGAGCGACGCTCCGCTCGTCTTTGTTCATTATGAGACGCTACACTATCTGATGAACAAGAGCGTACTGGGTTCTGCGATCACGCCAACGTTGAGTTTGCACATGGAAAAAGTGGGCTTCGCCAAATAGTCGATGGCTTAACGGATCGACAAGTCGGCGGTCGGCGCGCGGCGCCGGCCGCTCGTCCGCGTACGACAAGGGTCCTGATCGGAGTTGATGCGGCACGCGGCCGCCAAAAGTGTCAGAGGCTTCTCAAAGTCGATCTCTCACGCGGGTGGGGACGAGGCGTCGCGATTCAAAATCTTGTCCCTGATGTCCGACACCGCATTCTCGTGTGAACTGAAGCCCTCGTAATGCGCGAGCGTGCGAGCGCGGGCGGCGAGTCCCGGATAGGCGTCCGTCGTCACATAGCCGACCGAGGAGCGCTTGAGGAAATCGGTTACAGACAGGGGCCCATAGCTTCGCGCCCACCGACTTGTTGGCAGCACGCAGTTCGGTCCAAGGACGAAATTGGCAATCGTCACCGGCGTATACGGCCCTAGCAGAACCTCGGCCGCATCCGTGATCGCGCCAAGATGGCGGAACGGCTCGGAGGACAGGATTTCGAGATGCTCCGGCGCATAGGCGTTGACGAAGTCATAGGACTCCTGCAGCGAGCCTGTAAGGATGATGCCGCCCCATTCGCCACGCAGCACCGCCTGGGAGAAGGCGACGCGCTGCGGCGCCATGCGCGCCCAATACTCGGGCAACGCCGCTCGGGCGGCCTCGGCGACTTCGCGGCTGTGGGTGACGATATAGGCGGAGGAATCTGCTCCATGCTCCGCCTCGATTAGCACGTCCAGCGCGGCGATGCGTCCATCAACCGTGCCATCAGCAAAAATCAGCGCCTCCGACGGACCGGCGGGCAAACCGGTGTCAATAACGCCGGAGAGGAGCCGCTTCGCCGCCACCACCCACGGGCTTCCCGGCCCGACGATCTTGACCGCCTGCTTGACCGTCTCGGTCCCGTAGGCTACGGCCGAGACCGCCTGCGCGCCGCCGCATTTGTAGACAGTCGAGACGCCAACAATGCGGGCGGCGACGAGTGTGGCTGCATCGATGCGGCCGTCCTCGGTCGGCGGGGTGCAGATCGCGATGTTCTTGACGCCCGCCACGACTGCGGGGACGGAAGTCATCATCGTGACGGAGGGAAAGGCGCCCTTGCCGCGCGGGACATAAAGCGCGACGGAAGTGAGCGGCGTCCAGCGGTCGCCTGCGAAGGCGCCGGGCCGCACCTCCTTCATCCACATGGGCTCGGGGCGCTGCTCCTCGTGGAACGTGCGGATGTTGGCGACCGCATATTCGATGGCCTCGATGACGTCCGGCCCGACCGCCTTGAAGGCGGCGTCGAATTCCGCTTCCGACGCCCTTAGCGCGTCGACGCGCACGTTCGCCTGGTCGAATTCGCGTGCAAAGCGGACGAGCGCGGCGTCGCCCTCGCGCCGCACGGCCTCAATGATAGGCTCGATCTTCTCTGTGAACTCGGAAAGGTCGGCCTCGGAGCGCCTGAGCAACGCCGCGCGTTCCTCAGCGTTCAGCTTGGCGAGTTCACGGAAATTGCATGGATCGGTCATGAGTCCAGCCTTAGAAAGATGCTGTCGGGTTCAAACATCGGCTTCGGCCCGCGCGGAGCCTTCGCGGATCGAGGCGACCACGCGGCGCTGGAGGTCGATGAATTCCGTCGTAGCTGCCATATTGGGATGGCGCGGCCTCGCCAGGGGCACGGGGAACGTCTCGCGTATGCGTCCTGGCGCCGTGGCCATGACCTCGATCCGGTCGGAAAGATACACGGCCTCTTCGACGTCATGCGTTACGAAGAGCACAGTCAGGCGATGCTCCTCCCAGATGCGGGTGAGCAGCTCCTGCATCTGGCGCCGGGTGAGCGCGTCGAGGGCGCCGAACGGCTCGTCCATGAGTAGCATCTTTGGCCGATAGGAGAGCGCGCGGGCAATCGCCACGCGCTGCTTCATGCCGCCAGAGAGCTGCGAAGGATAGGCGTCGGCGAATTTTTCCAGCTTCACGAGCTTGAGATGCTCGCGCGCGATCTCGAGGCACTGCCGCCTCGGCAGGCCCGCCGCTTTGAGGGCGAATTCGACATTCTGCAGTGCGGTGAGCCAGGGCAGCAGCGTATAGGACTGGAATACGACGCCGCGATCGAGTCCAGGACCGGTAATCGGCGCGCCGTCGGACAGGAGAACGCCGCTGTCGAAGTCCTGGAGGCCAGCGACGATCGAAAGCAGCGTGCTCTTGCCACAGCCGGACGTGCCGACAAGCGACACGAATTCGTTGTCCGCCAGGGTGAGGTTGATGGCGTCCAAGGCCTGGATCGGTCCCGCCTTGGTGGAGAACCACTTGTCGAGCGCGGCGATGCTGAGCTTCGGCTCCGCCACGTCAACCGGCCTCGGAATAACGGAACAGCACGCGCTCCAGTGCCTTCATGCCTTGGTCTGTCGCGAGGCCGAGAAGGCCCAGAAACAGAATGTAGCCTATGATCGTCTCGGTCTGGAAATAGCGCTGCGACACGGTGATGCGGTAGCCGAGGCCCGAGGTCGCCGCGATGAGCTCGGCGAGCACCAGCCACGTCCAGGCCCAGCCGACGCTAATCCGCAAAGTGTCCCAGATGCCGGGCAGCGATGAGGGCAGCACGATGCGGAGCAGGATACGCGTCTCGGAGAGGCCGAGCGTCCGGCCGAGCCCGACGAAATCGCGCGGCACGCGCTTCACATTGTCCATCACCATCAGCACTTGCTGGAAGAAGGTGCCGATCCAGATGATCAGAAATTTCTGGCTATCGCCTGTGCCGGCCCAGAGGATTGTCAGCGGCACGAAGGCGACGACGGGCATATAGCGGACGAAATCGACCAACGGCTCAATCGCCGCCTCCCAGAGGCGGAAACAGCCGATCATCACCCCAATCGGGATCGCCATCGCAGAAGCGATCGCGAAGCCCGCGAGCATCCTATAGATGCTGACCCCTGCGTCCTGCCATAGCGTGCCGTTAACAGCCAGGTCCGCCATCTTCCGCCACACGGCGCCGGGAGAGGGCAGGAAGATCGGCTTGATGATCCCGGTCGCGGTTGCGACCCACCACGTCGCGAGCAGCGCCGCGAAGACGGCGATGGAGGTCGCGAGATAGACCGCGCGGCTAACCTCTCCGCCAATGCGGAACCCGCCGGCCCGCTGGCGCGTGGAACTCCTGAGGGAAGCAAGCCCCGCGTTCGAGGATAGGCCGGACGAGACCGCCTCCTCGAAGCGGGAAACGGTCTCGTTCTCCTCGGCCATGCGGGCCGTTACTTAACGGCTTCGTTGACGAAGTCGGCGTCGATCATCGACTCCGGGGTCACATCCTTCGTTAGAAGCTTCGCCTTCTCGGCGGCTTTCAGCACGTCGGCGAAGGTTTTTGTGCGGAAGTCACCCGCCAACGCCGCCTTAGCCTCGGCCAACGAATAGTAGCGCACGCCGTCGAACGCCGTCTTGAGGTCAGCGACAGGCGAGCCGACTGCGTCGGCGATGATCGCCTGGCCTTCGTCGGTGTGCGCCTGATAGTCTTTCAGCGCGGCGTCCCACGCCTTCAGCATCGCCAGCACCTGCCCGGGCTTCGACTTGATCACGTCCTCGCGCACGACGAGCACGTCGCTGACCAAGCCTGGATCCTTCCCGGCGGTGAATAGCAAGCGCATATTCCGGTCCTGTTTCCGCGCCGCCGAGATGTAGGGCTCATAGGTGACGGCGACCGGAACGCGTCCGGCGATCAGCGCGCTTCCCGCGTTGGCGGCCGGCATGGGTACGGGCTTCACGTCGGCTATCGTCATGCCATTGTTGGCGAGCGCATAATTCAGCAGGATGTCGCTGGTCGTGCCTTCCTCGAAGGCAACCTCCTTGCCCTTGATATCGGCGATGGATTGGATGTCTTTGCCTGCGAGAATGGCGTCGGCGTTGAGGCTGAAGTCGAGCAACGTTACAATCTTGACCGGAAGGCCAGCGGCAACCATGCCCATTGCGGTGTGAGTGGCGATATTGGCTGCCTCGAGCTGGCCGCTCGCCAGCGCTGCGTTGATGTCCTTATCCTCGGTGAAGTTGACAATCTGAACGTCGCTCAGCCCTTCCTCGGCGAATAGCGCCCTCTTGGCCGCGATATGCCACTGGCCATAGCCGAGCCAGGGCTCGATGCCGAGCTTGAAGGTTCCCGCCTCGGGTTTGGCGGGGATTGCATCGGCGGCGTGCGCCGGGGCTGCAGCCGTGATTCCGACCGCAAGCGACAGGATCGCGATCGCTGCGGCGCGCCTCGTAAACTCATGGATCACCATTGACTGTCCTCTCCTCGCAGTTGAGACACGTCTACATAATGCTGCGCGACGCCCGTCGGCGCCAGTGTGGCGTGGGGGCCGCTCCTTTTCGGATGGACAAGATGCAGAGCGGTTCTCGCACACAGTTCTAGATCGACGCCAGATAACCGCCGTGCAAGGCCAGCGCGGGAGACCGTCGATTTCGTCCTGACTATGGGCGGGGACGTCCTGTCCCGCCTGCAACTCCGCCATTTCGAGACGGCGATATAGCGCCCAGTACAAACGGCATAAGTCCGACAGTAACACCGACTGTATAAGCGTTGGATTGTTAGATTCAGCTTGATCTGAGTCATAATTCAAGCGCTCGCACACAGTGCAGTGTTGTAGCATTATTAACCCGCATTGTTCCGCATTGTTCTTTTCGTATTTTTTTTTCAGTCCAGTAGC